>Ga0190270_10001511_pt1 | contig 10848 bp, 12 predicted proteins | sample Popmic320T_FD_133748 | JGI IMG/M metagenome (GOLD analysis project Ga0190270, IMG submission 133748) | Populus adjacent soil microbial communities from riparian zone of Weber River, Utah, USA - 320 T | ecosystem: Environmental > Terrestrial > Soil > Riparian zone | place: USA: Utah | collected... | reverse complement strand
GAGACGAGAGCGGCGACGATCTGGCCGCCGTCGAAGGCGAGCTCGATGCGGATCGAATCGTCAGGCAGGGGACACCACCTCGGTCAGGACGCCGTGGACGGCGTCGGGATGGACGAACGCGACCTCGAGCCCGAAGAGGCCGCGGTGCGGTGCGTCGTCGATCAGCTCGGCGCCCTCCCGCGAGAGTCGGCGGAGCTCCGCCGTGACGTCGTCGACCTCGTACGCGACGTGGTGCATGCCCGGGCCGCGCCTGGCGAGGAACCGTCCCACGGGCGTGTCGTCGCCGGTCGGGGCGAGCAGTTCGACGCGACTCGACCCGACGAGGACCGAGGCCGCGTCGACGCCCTGGTCGGAGAGGTTGTCACGATGCTCGAGGGTCGCACCAAAGAGCCGGTCGTACGTCGCGATGGCCTCGTCGAGGTCCGTGACGGCGAAGCCGAGATGATGGACGCCGCGGACGCTCACGCCGCGATCGTAGTCGGACGGTTCCGGGGCGGAACGAGCACGTCGTCGACGAGGCCGTACTCGACCGCCTCGGCGGGCGTCATGAAGCGATCCCGGTCGATGTCCTCGAGCACGCGCTCGACCGGCCGACCCGAGTGCAGCGCGATGAGCTCGGCCATCTGACGGGTCGTCGCCTCGACCTCGCGCGCCGCAATCGTGATGTCGCTCGGCGCCCCGCGGAAGCCGGCGGATCCCTGGTGGATCATGAGCTTGGCGTTCGGAAGGGCGAAGCGCTTCCCGGGCGCGCCCGCGCACACGATCATCGCCGCCGCCGACATTCCCATCCCGAAGCAGATGGTCGAGACGTCGGGGCGCACGTGCTGCATCGCGTCGTAGATGGCGAGCCCCGCGTACACCTCGCCGCCGGGGGAGTTGACGTAGAGCGCGATGTCCTTGTCGGGCTCCTCGGCCTCGAGGAAGAGCAACTGGCCGACGATCAGGTTCGCGATCTCGTCGTCGACCGGGCGGCCGAGGAAGACGATCCGGTCCCGCAGGAGCCGTGAGTAGAGATCGAAGGCGCGCTCGGCACGTCCGTCTGCCTCGAGCACCGTGGGGATCAGCGGCATGGCGCCCTCCTCGCTATCGTGCAACCTTACGGTTGCCCAACTGTATACGCAACTTGGAGGTTGCGCATGGAGATCGAGCGCGAGATCGTCCTACCTGTCCCGCCCGAGGAGGCGTGGGAGGCACTCACCGAGCCCGAGCAGCTCGAGGAGTGGTTCGCCAACGACGTCGAGCTCGACGCCCGCCCGGGTGGCGTCGGCGTGTTTCGCTGGGACGACGGCGACGTCCGCCACGCGGTCGTCGAGACGGTGGAGGAGACGGAACGGCTCGTGCTGCGCTGGGACGACGACGGCGTGGTCGAGCTGACGCTCGTCGAGCATCCCGACGGGACGCGCGTCCGCGTCCGTGAGTCGTCTCCCGAGTGGAGCATGGCGCTCGAGCTCCGGGCGTCCGCAATGTGCCCGGTCGCGTAGAGCAGATCTTCGGCGCGCTCGCCGATCCGAGCCGGCGCCACCTCGTCGAGCGCCTGGCCGACCTCGGCACGGCTACGCCGACGCAGCTCGCAGGCGAGCTGCCGATCACGCGTCAGGCGGTCGCGAAGCACCTCGCCGCGCTGGAGCAGGCGGGTCTTGTCCGCGGCCGGCGGGAGGGGCGAAACACCGTGTACCGGCCGGATCCCGCGCCACTGCGCGAGGCGGCTCGCTGGCTCGACCTCGTGGGCGCGCAGTGGGATGCGCGTCTCGCGGCGCTCGCCGACCACGTCGAACGGCGTCGCGCCTGACTACCGCCGGACGACGGCGACGATCGTCGCCGCGTTTCCGCCCGTGCCAAGCTCGACGGCCGCCACCCGGGCATGCTCGAGCCATCGCGCGCGCGTCGGGTCGCGGTCCGGCCAGTCCGCCGAGAAGTCGTTCATCACGAGGGTCGCGCCCGGAGCGGCCAGCCCGAGGACGCCCTCGGGACCATCTTTCGCGTGGCCGCCGCCGATGACGAGCAGATCGAACGGGGCGGGCGGCGACAGTACCTCGCGCCAGTCCCCCCTGAGCACGTGGACATCCGGGTCGTCGGCGAAGAGCGCTGCCGCCGCATGCGCCAGATCCGCGTCGGCCTCGGCCGTAAAGAGCGGCACGCCTGGTGGAAGCGCCGAGGCGAGCCACGCCGTCCCGACCCCGCTGCCCGTTCCGACCTCTGCGACCCGCTCGATCCCCCGACGCGCCGCGAGGACATGGAGCAGGGCGCCGTCCTCGTCGCGGCAGCTCCTCTCGAAGCCGAGCTCGAGCGCCGCCTCGCGCGCGCGAGCGACGAGCGGCGGCACGCTTACGACACGGACGCGACCACCTTGCTAGCGCCCCGGCTCGCCGTGACGCTCACGACGAAGCCTGCTCCGCCGCCAGACATGCCTCGAGCGCCGCGTTCGCCACCTCGAGCTGCGCGGCGCTCGGCTCGCTGGTCGACACCCGCCGCTGAAGCTCCGTGCCGGGACGTGAGAGCGCGCGCGAGAGCCGACGATCGGCATTGCGTCCCATCCAACCGAAGACCTCGACCGCGGCACCGACGGCACCCACCGCGCCGACGAACCGCGCGGCCGTCCGGTGGCGCTTCGGCGCGAGCTCTGCCGCGGCGCCGGCGACGGCGCTCGCCACGAGCAGCGGGCCGAGGAGGTGCGACCCGCACCGATCGTGCTCCTTGGTCGCCCGTTCACCCGTCTCGTACGTGCCGATCGAGACGTGCTCGGCACCGTGGTAGGAGGTCAGCTCGTCACCGCGGAGCGCGACGAGCGCGGGCACGAGGGACGCGAACATCGCCACGGCCTCGCGTGGGAGCACGGGAAGCGACGAGCGGCGGACGAGGCCGGCGCCGGTCGAGGCCGCGACCAGGGCGACCGCAACCGCAGGTCGTTCGTACGGCATCCGGGCCCCCGGGAGACCGCGCTTGACGGCCGGGAGCACCGCGAATGCCTCTGCGAGTCGCAAGGGCCCGCGGACGAACGGGAGCGAAACACCCCCACCGACCCGTGGCTTCGTGCCCGACGCCGACTCGAGCCGGCCGTCCGGTAGCCGGATGGCCGCGCCCCACGAAGTCGGCCCGTGGACGAGGACACCGTTCTGGAGGGCCATGCCGCCCAGGCGGAGCTTCTCCATACGGAGAGCGTAGCGGCGCGGCTCGGCTCGCCCGAGCTCGCGACCGGGTTGCAGGCCCCGGCGACCGCCTCAGGGGACGGCGAGCCCGCGGAGCGCCTGCTGGAGCGCGTCCGCCGCCTCGCGGCTCGCGAGTGCTACCTCGTCGACCGCGACGACGGGCATCACCTCGCGGACCGAAGAGGATGTGAAGACCTCGTCGGCAGCCCGCAGGCGCTCGACCGGGTAGGTGCCCGTCTCGACCTCGTAGCGCGCGTCTCCCGCCGCCTCGAGCAGGGCTGCGCGCGTCTCGCCCGCAAGGATCCCGAGCTCCACGGACGGGGTCAGCAGAGTTCTTCCCTCACGCCACCAGATGTTCGTGACCGGGCCCTCGAGGACTGTTCCGTCGGGATCGACGAGCACGGCGTCGTCGGCTCCCCTGCGCTTCGCCTCGGCCTCGGCGGCGATGTGGGTGGCGTAGCTGACGGACTTCGTCCCCGGCAGGAGCCAGGGCTGCGACCGGCGCGGGTAGACGAGCGAGACGAGACGCTGGCCGCGCTCGCGGGCGGCCTCGATCCACGCCGGGATCTCGGAGACGAGCGCGATGCCGAGCGGCTCGGCGTCCGTCCCGGGCGTCCAGTAGAGGCGGAGGACGGCGTCGTCGAGCGCGGACTCGGCGAGCGCAGACTCGATCGCGTCCCGGAGCGCCGGACGATCGGGCATCGGGAGGGTGAGGGTTTCTGCCGACGCCTCGAGTCGAGCGAGATGCTCCTCGAGCCGAAACGGCCTCCCGGCATACACGCGAAGCGTCTCGAAGGCCGCGCGACCGCGCGCGAAGCCCTCGTCGTCCGCCGCGAGGAGAGGAAGCGTCGGGTCGACGAGGCCGCGTCCCACGACGGCCGCCGCCCTGGGGCGCGTCGTCACCGGCGATCGCCCGCGAGGCGCCGCTTCGGAGCCGACCCCGTGGTCGCCCGCTGACCGAGCGGCGCGCCGATCGCGGCAAGCAGCGGCTCAGCCTTCGCGAGCGACTCGTCGACCTCCGCCTGGGGATCCGAGTCCCAGACGATCCCGCCGCCGACCCACAGATGGACGCGACCGTCCGCGATCGCGAACGTCCGGATCGTGAGCGCCAGGTCGAGATCGCCCGTGCCGTGCACGCGGCCGAGCGCGCCCATCGACGCCCCACGACCGACCGGCTCGAGGGCCGCGATGAGGTCGAGCGCGGCGATCTTCGGCGCGCCGGTGACCGATCCGCCGGGAAAGAGCGCCTCGAGGAGCTCCGCGAGGCCGACCTCAGGCCGCAACTCGCCCTCGACCGTCGAGACGAGGTGCTCGACGCCTGCGAGCGACTCGGCACGCATCAGCTCGGGCCAGCGCACGGAGCCGTGGACGCAGATGCGCGAGAGGTCGTTGCGCTCGAGGTCGACGATCATCACGTGCTCGGCCGCGTCCTTCCGCGAGGCCAGCAGCTCGGAGCGCCGGCCGAGGGGCCGCGTCCCCTTGATCGGCCGTGTCCGGATCCACCGTCCTCGCGTCGAGACGAGGAGCTCGGGCGAGGCCGAGACGATCGCCCAGCCGGCACCTTCGAGCAGCCGCAACGCACTGTCAGCGAACGGCGCGTCGCTCGGTTGTGTCAGCGGGGCAAGCCGGGCGGCGAGCGCGGACGGTGCGCCGGCGAACGAGGCCGAGAGGTGCTGGACGAGGTTGACCTGGTAGACGTCACCGCGGGCGATCGCCAGACGCACGGCATCGACGGCGATCCGGTGCTCGGCCTCCGCCCAGGTGCGCGACCACGGCCCGATCTCGACCACATCGCTGGCCGAGCGCTCGTGGTTGTCCGATCTGTCATCACTGTTGTCACTCGAGACATCATGTCCGTTGTGCCGGACGGCGCAGGCGAGGAGCGGGAGCCGGCACGGCTCGGGCGGCGGAGGCGTCCGCTCGCGTCTGAGCGGTGCAGAGAGGCCAAAGCCGAGGTAGAGGTCGGCGACGAGGTGCTCGGCGTCCGGCGCGAAAAAGCCTTGCCCACGGAGCCACTCCTCGAGCCGGGCGAACGCCCCGTCGGACTCGTGCAGCTCGAGCACGCTCAGCGTCCGTCGCGAAGGGTGCGAATGCGGCCGACGAGGGCCACCGTCGACGCGTCGAGCCCGGCGGTGTCGACGTCGCCCGCGAGTACCGGCTGCAGCTCGCCTGCAAGCTCTTTGCCGAGCTCGACCCCCCACTGGTCGAACGAGTCGATCCCCCAGACGACCCCTTGCGTGAAGACGACGTGTTCGTAGAGCGCGACGAGCGAGCCGAGCGCGAACGGCGTCAGCCGCTCGAGCAGCAGGAAGGTCGACGGGCGGTTGCCCGGCATCTCCTTGTGGGCCACGAGTGCTTCCGGGACGCCCGCAGCCCGCAGCTCGTCCACGGTACGACCGAAGGCGAGCGCCTGCGCCTGGGCGAGCGCGTTCGCGAGCAGGAGCTCGTGGTGCGGGCCGAGCGCGTTGGAGGGCGCCGCGAACGCGATCACGTCGGCCGGCACGAGCGCGGTGCCCTGGTGGAGGAGCTGGTGGAAGCTGTGCTGGCCGTTCGTGCCGGGCTCACCCCACACGATTCCCGCCGTGTCGACCTCGACCGGCGTGCCGTCGACCCTCACCCGCTTGCCGTTCGACTCCATCACGAGCTGCTGGAGGTATGCAGGAAAGCGCGCCAGGTACTGCTCGTACGGCAGGACGGCATGGGTCTGGGCGCCGAAGAAGTTGCGATACCAGAGGCCGAGCAGCCCCATCAGCACGGGCAGGTTGCGCTCGAGCGGTGCCTCGGCGAAGTGCCGGTCGACGGCGTGGAAGCCCGCGAGGAGCTCCTCGAAGCGCTCCGGCCCGATCGCGAGCATCGTCGAAAGGCCGATCGCCGAGTCCATCGAGTACCGGCCGCCGACCCAGTCCCAGAACCCGAACGCGTTCGCCGGATCGATCCCGAACGCGGCGACGGCCTCGAGGTTGGTCGAGACGGCGACGACGTGCTTCGCGATCGCCGCCTCGTCGCCGCCGAGGCCGTCCAGCAGCCACTGCCTGGCGCTCGTGGCATTCGTCATGGTCTCGACGGTCGTGAAGGTCTTCGACGAGACGACGACGAGCGTCTCGGCAGGCTCGAGGCCGCGCAGCGCCTCGACGAGGTCGGTCGCGTCGACGTTCGCCACGAATCGGACGTCGAGCTCCGGCGCGGCGTAGGCGCGAAGCGCCTCGTAGGTCATCGCCGGGCCCAGATCGGAGCCACCGATCCCGATGTTGATCACGGCCTGAATCGGCCGGCCGGTGTGCCCGCGCCACGTCCCCGACCGCACCTGCTCGGTGAACGCGGCCATCCGGTCGAGCACGTCGTGCACCTCGCGGACGACGTCCACGCCGTCGACGACGAGCGACCGTTCGCGCGGCAGCCGCAACGCGACGTGCAGCGCCGCGCGATCCTCGGTCGCGTTGACGTGCTCGCCGCGGTACATCGCGTCGCGGCGCCCCGGCACGTCTCGCGCCGAAGCGAGCGCGACGAGCAGCCGCACGGTCTCCTCGGTGACGAGGTGCTTCGAGAGATCGGCGTGGATCCCGGCGGCCGCGAGCGTGAGGCGCTCGACCCGTCCCGGGTCGGAGGCGAAGAGCTCGCGCAGGTGGCGGTCGCGCACGTCCGCGTGATGACGGACGAGCTCGCGCCAGGCGTCGCTGTCGATGAGGGACTCGGTCATCTCGTCTCTGCGGGGCCCTCGGGGCGGTGCGGGCCGTAGACTCGATTGACTCTAGAGGGTCGGACGCGGGAGGACGCGATGGCGACGAGCACGCCGGTGCAGCTCGGGATGGTCGGGCTCGGTCGGATGGGGGCGAACCTCGTACGCCGGGCGATGCAGGACGGTCACCCGTGTGTCGGCACCGACGTCCACGCGGACGCAATCGCGGCCCTCGCGAGCGAGGGGATGACCGGCGCGCCCTCCGTCGCGGAGCTGATCGCGACGCTGGAGGCGCCCCGCACGGTATGGGTGATGGTGCCTGCCGGCGCCGTCACCCAGCGCGTCGTCGACGAGCTTGCCGGCTTGCTCGAGCCGGGCGACACGATCATCGACGGGGGCAACAGTCGCTACCACGACGACATCCGGCGGGCGGCAGCGCTCACCGAACGCGGCATCCACTACGTCGACGTGGGCACGAGCGGCGGCGTCTTCGGGCTCGCGCGCGGCTTCTGCCTCATGATCGGCGGTGACGAGACGGCGGTTTCCCGCCTCGCGCCGTTGTTCGATTCCCTTGCGCCCGGCCTCGACGCAGCGGCACGTACGCCCGGCCGCGAGGGCGAGCCTGCGCCCGAGGAGCTCGGGTGGCTCCATTGCGGCCCGGCCGGCGCGGGTCACTTCGTGAAGATGGTGCACAACGGGATCGAATACGGCCTCATGGCCGCCTACGCCGAGGGGTTGAATCTCCTCCACCACGCGGGCGCCGGCTCGGTCGAGCGCGAGGCCGACGCCGAGACCGCTCCCCTCGACGATCCGACGCACTACCGCTACGACCTCGACGTTCCCGCGATCGCGGAGGTCTGGCGCCGTGGCAGCGTGATCTCCTCGTGGCTCCTCGAGCTCACGGCGGCCGCGCTCCACGCCTCGCCGACGCTCGAGGGGTTCCACGGTCAGGTCTCCGACTCCGGCGAGGGTCGCTGGACGTCGATCGCGGCGATCGACACCGGCACCCCCGCGCCGGTGCTCACCGCGGCGCTCTTCGCGCGGTTCTCCTCACGCGGCGAGGCAGACTTCGGGAACCGGATGCTCTCCGCCATGCGCCACCAGTTCGGCGGCCACATGGAGAAGGTCGAGCCAGAGCCGTAGCCGGGCTCGAGCGGGCTGCCGCGGGCGCTAGCGTGGAGCGGTGCGGCTCGCGACGTGGAACGTGAACTCCGTCAGGCAGCGACTGCCGCGACTCCTCCCGTGGCTCGACGAACGGCAACCGGACGTCGTCTGCCTGCAGGAGACGAAGCTCGCGGACGATGTCTTCGCGGAGCTCCTGAGTCCTGCGCTCGAGGAGCGCGGCTACGAGGTCGTCGCGCACGGCGAGCCGAGCTGGAACGGCGTCGCAATCCTCTCTCGGGTCGGGCTGGCCGACGTGACCACCGACCTCCGGGACGTGCCCGGCGCGCCGCAGCCCGAGGCGCGCGCCGTCTCCGCGACCTGCGCGGGGATCCGCGTGACGTCGGTGTACGTGCCGAACGGCCGTACCCCGGGCTCGCCGCACTACGCGTACAAGCTCGCGTGGCTCGCGGCTCTCAAGAAGCTCGCTACGGCCGGGCCGGACGACGCCGTCGTCTGCGGCGACCTGAACGTCGCGCCTGCCGACGAGGACGTATTCGACCCGCAGGCGTACGTCGGCGAGACGCACGTCACGCCACCCGAGCGGGCGGCGATCGTGGAGTTGCTCGGGCTCGGACTGCACGACGTCGTGCGCGAGCGCTGGCCCGACGAGCGCATCTTCACGTACTGGGACTACCGGGCAGGCATGTTCCACAAGGATCTCGGCATGCGAATCGACCTCGTGCTTGCGAGCGCCTCGGTCGCCGCTCGCGTCCGGGCGGCCTGGATCGACCGGCACGCGCGCAAGGGCACCGGGCCGAGCGATCACGCACCGGTGATGATCGACCTCGACGTGGCGCCGGACGGCGACATCGGCCCGGTCGTGCCACCGCCGTCTGCGCCTGCGGGGAGCCGCAAGCCCGCCCGGCTGCCGCAGTCCCGCACATAGAAGAGCCGGTCAGGCGGCAAGGGTCGTCGCCACGTGCCGGAAGAGATCGACGCCGAGCTCGAGGTCGTCGACCGCGATCCGCTCGTCCGCCGAGTGGATGAGTCTCGCCGCGAGCTCGGTCTCCATCGCCTTGAGCGGGAAGAAGCCGTAGACCGTCGAGCCGAGCTCCTTGCGGACGTAGTGGCTGTCCGTGAACCCCGCAGAGACGAGCGGCGCAAGCCGCGCGCCCGGCTCGATCCGGTCGACCCAGGCCTGGAGCGCGCTCCAGAGGGGTGTGTCCATGGGCGAGCGCGTGCCGCCGACGAGCTCGGTCGGGATCCACTCGAGCTCCCACTCACCGGGCAGTCCCGCGCGGAGCAGCGCCTCGAGCTCGGCCGGCTCCTGACCCGGGAGGAGGCGGCAGTCGACCTCGATCACGCAGGAGCCCGGGATCACGTTGCGCTTCCGCGACGCCTCGATCATCGTCGGCGAGAGGGTCGCCGAGAGGAGAGGCGCGACGAGCTGTGCCGCGAGCGGGTGCAACTCCTCGGCGCGCTGTAGCGCGAGCTCGACGGGCGGCACCTCCCCGAGCGTGAGCTCGAGGAACGCCTCCACCTCGGGGATCAGCGAGAGTGGCGGCTCGAGCCGTGCGAGGGCCTCGAGCAACGGGCCGGCCTTGAGCAGCGCGTTGTCGGCTGCGTGCGGGTCGGAGGCGTGACCGCTGCGGCCGTGGAGGCGGAGCTTGAACGGCGCGGTCATCTTCTCGCCGGAGCCGCACAGGTAGTAGGTGCGCCCGCCGAGGACGCAGCGCTCGCCGCCACCTTCGTTGAGCCCGAAGTCCGCCCTCACCGTCTCCGGGTGCTCGCGGGCGAGCCACGAGGTGCCGAAGTCGACTCCCACCTCCTCATCGGCGGTCAGCGCGAGGAGCAGGTCGCCCGGCAGCGGCGTGCCGTCCCGGGCAAGGGAGACGAAGGCGACCGCGGCAGCCGCGACGTGTCCCTTCATGTCGAGGGCACCGCGCCCCCACACCTCGCCGTCGACCAGCTCGCCCGACCACGGGTCGCGCGACCACTCGTGGGGGTCGGCGAGCACCGTGTCGGTATGGGCCATCAGCAGGAGGCTGGGACCGTCAGCTCCGGGAAGCCGTGCGACGAGGTTCGCCCGGTCGGGGGTCTTCGCGACGAGCTCGCTCGCGACGCCGTTGCGTCGCAGGTACGCGGCGAGGAGCTCGGCCGCATGCGTCTCGTTGCCGGGCGGGTTGACCGTGTCGAGCCGAAGCAGCTCCTGGAGGAGCTGGGTCACCTCCTCGCGGAGCGTCACTCTGCTTCGGCCTGCGAGCGGGCCGTCAGCTCGTTGCGCACCTGCCAGAGCTCGGGGAAGACGACCGTCTGCACGAGCCGCCCGAGCACCTCGACGGGCGTGCCCTGCGTGCCGACGACGCTGTCACCGATCACGCGCGCGACGACGCGGTAGTGCCGCACCCGCCACATCTGGCACCACTCGTCCAGCTCGACGAGGGACTCGGCCAGGCGATAGAGCGCGTCGTGCTCGCGCCGCTCGACGTAGACGTCGACGAGCGAGAGATCGGCTTCCCGGCGCCGCGCGTGGAACGCCGCGCCGAGCCGCGGAAGCGCGACGCGCAGCGTCCGCCAGCCTGGAGAGTCGAACCCGCTGCCGTGACCGAGCACCTTGCGGATCTCCTGGTACTCCCAGGGCGAGAGCTCCTCGAGCATGTCGAGCTGGTCGACGGCGAAGCGGATGCAGCGAAGCGGGCGACGCAGCTGGCGCGCAGCCTCGGTGACGTCTCCCTGCTCGGCCAGGCGAGCGGCCTCGTCGACGTCGCTCGAGGCCAGCTTGAGCCAGAGCTCGGAGGACTGATGGACGACCTGGAAGAGCAGCTCGTCGCGGTGCACCCATTCGCCGGGACCCTTCTGCAACGCGAGCAGCTCCTCGGTTCGGAGGTAGCGCTCGTAGTCGCTGGGAGCGTCGCCCGCGAG
>Ga0190270_10001510_pt1 | contig 10849 bp, 9 predicted proteins | sample Popmic320T_FD_133748 | JGI IMG/M metagenome (GOLD analysis project Ga0190270, IMG submission 133748) | Populus adjacent soil microbial communities from riparian zone of Weber River, Utah, USA - 320 T | ecosystem: Environmental > Terrestrial > Soil > Riparian zone | place: USA: Utah | collected... | reverse complement strand
TGTGCATCGCCGTGTCCTTGGCGCGGCGGCGGAACTGATCGCCAATGCGCCAGCGGGTCATGTTCATGAGCCACACTTTGAATGAGCCCGCCTTCGGATCGTAGCGGTGCTCCCGGCTCTGCTTGGCGATGGCAAGGATCGTCTCCTGCACCACGTCGAGCGCCTCCTCGTGCCGCAGCCCGCTCTTTAGCCCGACGCCATAGATCAGCCGCCAGTAGGTGCGGTGGAATTCGTCCCACGATTTCTGATCCTCCCAGTTGTGGAGCCGTTCGATGAGGCTCTTGCGGGTCCGTTCGTAGGTCACTTTGAGAAATTCCTCCTTCACCGCCTCCTCCGGAAGAGGGGCGGGAACAGGCGCGGGGGGCTCCGCCTTCGTTTTGCGGGTGGGCATCAGATGAAATCGTTCACGGAAGGGCCGATGTCTAATGGGGATTGCCCGGGTCCGGAGCCGTCCGGGCTTCGTCGCAAGGATGCAGGGAACGGACGGTCGGCCTCCCGGCCTCTAACGCCGACGGGTGCTGTCGCGGTGCTTGCCATCGGTCCGTATTTCCCACACTCTCGCTCCAAACGGGGAATTCCCAAAAGTTCTCCGCGAGTAATCCATAACGCGCTCCGACTGGTTGGGGGGTATTTCGACGATATGAACGGCCAGCCGCGTTCCAATCTGGCGCGGTTGTTGCCAAACGGCGACGTGGAGGACCCGTCCACTTTCAATATGGGAACAGGGCCCGGTGGATATGTCTCCAGCATCGCGTTGCAGCCTGACGGCAAAATCCTGATCGGAGGAAACTTCGGTGTCGTAAATGGACAGCCACGCAGGTATATCGCCCGATTGCTCCCGGATGGCATATTAGAGAGCACCGCAACGTTCAATCCGGGAAGTGGGCCGGATTACGAAGTGACCACCATCGCCTTGCAACCTGACGGACAGATCTTGATCTGCGGGTACTTTGAGACGGTGAACGGCCAGTCGCGCCCGCGGATGGCCCGTTTGGCATCCAATGGGACTTTGGATCCGACTTTCGGGTACGGGTGATCGTGGGCCACGTTTGACGCTGTCAGTTTTGCGTTTCGGGGCGACGGAAGCCTGCTCGTGGGCGGTTCTTTCCCCGGCTTCCTTCCTATTGAACCACACGGACTCATGATTTTCGACGGCAGGCCGACTGTGATCGGGCTTCCCTTGAAACCCCTGATCGTCCATCGCGTTGAAAGTATGGCGGTTCAAGCGGAGCACTCAGGCGGTGGCGGCACTGACGGAGGTGTCCTGCGTCCGGGAGTTCAGCGAATCGCTGACGAGCGGGTGGAGCAATTTCGAGGGGAGTGCGGTGACGATCCTGAATGACGACGGCGTGACACAGACGGTAATGCAGAGCACGCCGGCAGGCACAGCGGGCAAGAAGTTTGTGCGGCTGCGGGTGACGCGGCTGTAGGACCCGAAAAGGGTATGAAAGTTGCGCGGGAGGGCACGGAGATCGCAGAGCCGGAGAATTCTCCGACGGCTGCACGGCGATGCCCCGTGCGGGCTACGGGATTGCGTCCATGACCCGTCCGCGAATTTTCGGGCGGAACGGCACGATTCGGCAGTAGTATTCCACCCCTGCTCTGCGGATTCCCGCGGCACCACCTCAACTCAAACTCCACACTCCATGAAGACGCTCTGTACACTTGCATGCTCCTGCCTCGCCCTGACGGTCGCCTCCGCCGCGGATCCGGCGGCCGGGCTGACGGAGGGAAAGGCCGAATTCAAATCGATGGGGCCGCTGGCCTTCGGTCCTGACGGCACCCTCTTCATCGCCGACACAAAGTCTGCGGCCATCACCGCCGTGGCGACCGGCGCCGCGAAAGCCAAAGGCGCGGCGAAGCCAGTGAAGATCGAGGAACTCGACAAGAAGGTGGCGTCGCTGCTGGGCACGGCGCCGGATCAAATTCAACTCAACGACATGGCGGTGAATCCGGTGTCGCATGAAATCTATCTCGCCGTCTCGCGCGGGCGCGGGCCGGATGCCGCGCCGGTGCTGCTCAAAACGGATGCGTCAGGAAAGATCACCGAAGTTTCTCTTGAGAAGGTGAAGCACTCCCGCGCGCAATTGCCGGATGCGCCGATTGATGGCGTCACTGGCGGCGGCGGACGCCAGAGCAACCCGCGCATGGAGTCGATCACCGACATCGCGTTTCTGGAGGACCGCGTGCTCGTCGCCGGATTGTCCAACGAAGAATTCTCCTCCACGCTGCGGGCGATTCCCTATCCGTTCAAAAAAGTCGAGGGCGGCACGAGCGTGGAAATTTACCACGGCGCGCATGGAAAATTCGAGACAAAGTCGCCGGTGCGGACGTTCGTGCCCTTCATGGTCGGCAAGGAACCGGAACTGCTCGCGGCCTACACCTGCACGCCGCTCGTGCGCTTTCCCATCAACGCGCTGAAACCCGGCGCGAAGATTCGCGGCAAGACCATCGCCGAACTCGGCAACCGCAACCGTCCGCTGGACATGATCGTCTATAGCAAGGACGGCAAAGACTTCCTCCTGCTTGCTAACAGCGCGCGCGGCATCATGAAGATCGACACCGATGGCATCGAAGCCGCGGGTGTCATCGAGGAACCGGTGAGCGGAGGCGGCACGAAAGGTACCAGTTACGAAACCATCAAGGAATGGACCGGCGTCGAGCAACTTGACAAACTGGGCGAAACTCATGCCGTGGTGCTGCGCAAAGCCGAAGGAGGAGCGGTGACATTGGAATCGCTCCCGCTGCCGTGATCCGGCGGGTTCTGCTTTGGACTGGTGGGGCGTTGCCGAAGGCCCCCGCGAGGGGCAACCGACTGCTGAGTCCATGCTTCGGTCCGGTTCTCTGGCTGGCAGCCGCGTCCTCCGCGGCTGCTGCGCCGGAGATTCGCTGGCTTCCCGATCACTCCGCCGTGGAGGTCGCAAATTTAGGTTCAACCAAACTGGATGCGAAAGGGTTCGAGACCCGCGGAGCAAATCTGTTCACGGTGCGTCCGGCAGATGCGGATGCAACGATGCCGCCGATGCTGGGCCGGTGGTCGGTGGAGGGCGCGGCCTTGCGCTTCACACCGCGGTTTCCGTTCAGCCCGGGAATGAGCTATGAGGCCACGTGGCAGCCTGGCGCCGGGAAGCCGGTGACGTCACAGCATGCGGTTCCGAAAGCGGCGGCGGCTCCGTCCACGGTCGTGGCGCACATCTTTCCCGGCGGCGACACGGTGCCGGAGAATCTGCTCAAGTTCTACCTCCACTTCAGCGCTCCCATGAGCGGAGGCGGTATCTATCAGCACATCCATCTCCGCGACGACACGGGCAAAGACATCGAACTTCCGTTCCTCGAGATCGGCGAAGAATTGTGGGACCGCGAGATGAAGCGCCTGACGCTTTTCATCGACCCCGGCCGCATCAAACGCGAGGTCAAGCCGCTCGAAGACATCGGCCCCGCACTGGTCGCCGGGAAACAGTTCACGCTCGTCATCGATGCGGCATGGCAGGATGCCGCAGGCCAGCCGATGCTGCGGCGCGCGGAGAAAAAGTTTACCGTCACCGCGCCGGACCGCACCCCGCCGGATCCGAAAACATGGAAGATCACCGCCCCCGCGGCGGGCACTAAAGATCCGCTGCGCATCAGTTTTTCCGAGCCGATGGAGCAAGCGCTGGCCCTGCGGCTCATCACCGTGAAGGGGATTGCCGGAATGCCGGCGCTGAACGAAGCCGGCGTGGCATGGAGCTTTATCCCTGACAAGCAATGGACGCCGGGCGCGCAGCGGCTCGTGATTCAACCGGAACTTGAAGACCTCGCCGGCAACAGCATCGGCAAGCCATTCGAGGTGGATATTTCCGGGACAGAAAAAGACCCGCCGGCGCCGAAAGCCGTGGATCTCCCATTCGAGGTTCGATAACTCTTTCCCTGGCAAGCCACCTTTACACGCCGTGGGAAAATACAGTGCGGACCCGCGCTGAAGTTGTCAGTCAGGAGGGGGATCAGGAGGCGCACGGTCTCCATCCTTCACGGTGCCCGGCGCGGAGCAACGTTCGGTGTCCACCCTTTAGGGTGCCCGGCGCGGTGCAACGTTCGGTGTCCACCCTTTAGGGTGCACGGCGCGGAGCTTCACGGGATTGGGCCCATGTTCCGCATTGTCGAATCCACCCCCGCACCCTAAAGGGTGGACACCGAACTCCTTATGTACGTCTGGCGCAAACTCACCCCTGCGCAACGCGGGGAACTGCTTCAATGGCGGAAGGAAAACCGCCGCCCTTGGCATCGTCCGCCGCACAGGGGATCTGACGTGCCGCGCTCATATCACCTCACTGCCGCGTGCTTCGAACACGCACCCCACATTGGGTTCATCCCGGAGCGCATGGTTCAAACTTGCCACGCCCTGCTCGATCACTTAAGCCTCTTCAACAGCACGATCCACGCATGGTGCCTGCTGCCCAATCATTACCACGCACTTATCACCACCGACCGTGTGCTCGATGTCCTGGAAGCGCTCGGGCAGATGCACGGACGTCTCTCGTTCGAGTGGAACGGAGAGGAAAATACCCGCGGACGACAAGTCTGGTGCGGAGCGGTCGAGCGCACGATGCGCGGCGAACGCCACTACTGGGCCACAATGAACTACGTGCACCACAATCCCGTGCGGCACGGCTACGTGCCGCGCTGGCAAGACTGGCCGTATGGCAGCGCCGTGGAATTTCTCGAGCACATGGAGCGAACGGAAGTTGAAGCCATCTGGCGGGAGTATCCTCTGTTGGACTACGGAAAGGGCTGGGATGAGCCAGAGATGTGAGTGCCTGCAAAAGGCCGGTGTCCACCAGGGTTCGGTGTCCACCCTTCACGGTGCAGGAGCATCGTTCGGTGTCCACCCTTTAGGGTGCGGGGGCATCGTTCGGTGTCCACCCTTTAGGGCGTTCGGTGTCCACCCTTTAGGGTGCAGAGGCTGGCGGGCAGAAGGCGCGCGAGCATTGGGGAACGCTCCGCGCCCCGCACCCTAAAGGGTGGACACCGAACGATTTTCCTCCGCCTTCGCCTCCTCGATATCGCCGCCGCGCACGATGCGGATAAAGACATCCTCCATGCTCGACTGCTGAAAGCGCGCGATCACGTCCGCCGGACTGCCCTCGGTGACGACCTTGCCTTTGTGCATGAAGAGCACGCGGTCGCAGACTTCCTCGATGTCGCGCATGTTGTGGCTCGTGTAGAGAATGGCCATGCCGCTCTCCCGTTGCACGCGGCGCAGGATTCCCCGCACTTTGTCCGCGATGTCAGGATCGAGGCTCGCCGTGGGCTCATCCAGCATGAGGAGTTCCGGTTTGTTGAGCAGCGCCTTGCAAAGGTGCAGCCGCGTGGACTCGCCGGCGGAGAGATGCCCGGTGACTCGTTTCTTCAGGTGCGCGATTTCAAACATCTCCAGCAGTTCATCGATGCGGCGCTTCAAGTCCCGCACGCCGTAGATCCGGCCAAATACCGTGAGATTCTGCCACACGTAGAGATTTCCCGGGAGGTCGGTGTAGGCGGATGCGAAATTGCAGCGGCGGAGGATGGCGATGCGGTCGCGGAACGGATCCATGCCAAAGATGCGCACTGTGCCCGCGGTCGGGGACATCAGGCCGAGGATGATATTCATCGCCGTCGTCTTCCCCGCGCCATTGGCCCCGAGCAGCCCGACCACTTCTCCCGCCCGCACCTCAAACGAAAGATCCGCCACCGCCACGGCGCCGCCTTCAAACTCGCGGCGGAGACAGCTCACAGAGAGAATGGGACCGGCAGCACTCATAACAATCGCCCGCGCCATGCCGCCGGAGCCCGTGGCACGCAAGACGAATCCTGGGCGGCTCATTCCTGACCAGTCACTCTCTTCCACAGCCACTCCGTCGAACCGTCGCCGAAGTCGCGAAAAACCGCCAGTTTCACATGGCGATCCGGTTGCGTCCCGTCCACCACGATCCCCCAGAGGGGATTGATGAGATCCGGCCGCGAGGCATACCGCAAGTCCCCTATCACGTTCGCCCGCAGCGGATGCACGCCCATCAGGTTGTCCGAGAAGTGCTGGAAGCGGCGAACGTCGCGCACCTGGACGCTGTCGGACGGCAGCGCATCGATCGGCGGCGCGGGATGATCCGGGTCCAGCAACTTCGCGCTCGAAGTCCCGAGGATCCTTACGCCTTCGGTGATACCCGGCCTCACACAAACGACCTGACAAAACCCGTTTTGAATATACAGCCCGCGCCACACCATGATGTTGCCGAACGAAGGCTTCACCGTCAGACGCTCCACCGTGTGGCCCTCCTGCGCCGCCCATGCTTTCACCGCCTCGCGCGCCCGGTGCTGCTGCAACAGACACAGCCCGAGATAAAAGCACACCCACACCAGTCCTGTCAGCGCCGGCTGCCACCGCGCACGCTTCCAGCCAATCACCACGCAGACCGCCAGCGGCAGCGTGAGCAGCGGATCGATAACTGCTATCAAGTCCCACGACTCCCGCCTGTCGCTGAATGGCCACAGCAGATGCGTGCCGTAGCTCGTCCATGTATCGCACAGCCCGTGCGTCGCCGCCGCCGCCAGCGCCGGCAGCCACATGCCGCGCCACACGCTCTCGCGACGGAACAGTCGTCGAAACAAATTCGCGAGCACTACGCCCAGCACCGCGAGCACCGGGATCATCACCAGCGCGTGCGTGAAGTGCCGGTGGACCTGCAGCGAAAACAGCGGATCCGACGCAGAAAAGAAGAACACATCGAAGTCCGGCAATTCCGCCGCGATGAGTCCTGCGAGCGCCGCCTTTTTCCGCAGCCCGGCGGGAGCGACCAGCAGAGCCATCGCAATGCCGAGTGCGCCGTGCGTAATGTTATCCATGCCGCGATATGTGCCTTACCCGGCTGCGCAGCAAGCGCCCGCTTTCATCCATCCGGACAATTCTGTTGCACCCCCCGCATTCGCAAGTAGTAACGCCCCCCCGCCGGATCTGAATCCGGCGCCTCCCGGACAGGGGCAGTTAGCTCAGTCGGTAGAGCAGCGGCCTTTTAAGCCGTTGGTCCTGGGTTCGAGTCCCAGACTGCCTACTCCGGAAAGCCCTCACACTAAGGAAGACGGGGTGCCCTGCCTGCCGAGCGCCACGAACTGCGAGCCCCGCAAGGGGAGCGCTTCATCCATTCTACGAATGCCACGCGCAGTCAAACTGCGCCGAGCGCGGCATCCAACACCTCCATGAGAAAATCGGCATCAGCGGTGGTGATACACATGGGCGGCTTGATGCGCAGAGTGTTGCCGGCGAGGCCGCCTTTACCAATGAGCAAACCAAGGTCCCGGCAGGTTTCCCAGACGCGCGCGGCTTCCTCTTTCGCCGGTTCCTTTGTCGTGCGGTCCTTCACGAGTTCCACGCCGAGCATCAGGCCAAGGCCGCGGACGTCGCCGATGAGCGGATGCTTTTTGGCGAGTTGGTGGAATCCGGCTGTGAGGCGGTTGCCGATGGTGAGGGAATTCGCCTGCAAGTTCTCGCGCTCGATCACTTCGAGCACCGCGCGGCCCTGCGCGCAGACGACCGGATTGCCACCGAAAGTGTTGAAGTGAATGCGCGACGCGAGCGCTTTGGCGATTTGCGGCGTAGTAACGACGGCCGCCAGCGGGCAGCCGTTGCCGATGCCTTTGGCCATGGTGACAATGTCGGGCACGACGCCCTGCGTCTCGAACCCCCAGAAGTGCGTTCCGGTTCTGCCGAAGCCGGACTGCACTTCGTCCGCGATGCATACGCCGCCGGCAGCGCGGACGTGCTCGTACGCGTGCTGCAGGTAGCCGTCGGGGAAAACAATCGTGCCGCCGACGCCCTGGATGCTCTCCGCGATGAAGCCCGCGACTTGTCCGGAGGTACCAAATTGAATCAGGTTCTTCACATCGTCGGCATACTTGCGTCCGGCGTCCGCATCGTCGCGGCCATACACGCCGCGGTAAGTGTCAGGCATGAGCGCGTGCTGCACGCCGAAACTGTGCGGCACGTTGAACTTCCATGTGTGGTGCGACGTGAGCCCCATCGTGGACTGGCTGCCGCCATGATAGGAATTGCGCAGCGCGATCAGATCGTAGTTGCCCGTGTAAGCGCGCGCCATGAGCAGCGCGAGATCGTTGGCCTCGGATCCGGAGTTGACGAAATAGATGACCTTGAGATCGCCCGGCATCTTCGCCGCAAGATCGCGCGCATAGAGTGCGATGTTCGGGTGCAGATAGATCGTCGTCGTGTGCTGCAGTGTGGCATTCTGAGCATTCACCGCGGCGACGACGTGCGGATGACAGTGCCCGACACTGACCGTCACAATGCCGCCGATTCCATCGAGATATCGCCGGCCCCTGTCGTCGAACAGCCACTGCCCTTTGCCCTCCACGATCATGAGGGGCTTTTTGTAATAATGGAAAATCGCCGGATTGAGAAACTGCTGCCGCAGCGCCAGCACTTCATCGGCGGACGGGCCGTTGTAGGGCGCGGGCGAATGGTCGCAGGGCGGGAGAGCAGGCGGGTTCATGCTCCGCCATTAACGCAGCGCCGCGTTCCCGCAACCACAGCCCATCCTCCGGACGTGGCGGAGGTTTGCAACCAACGGTGATCGGCTAACCAGGTTGGACGCTGCCGGCACGAGGTCAAGAACCGGACAGGGCCGGCGGTGGCCTCATGCCAGGGTTCGCGGGTCGCTTCACCCGTGCTTTGCGGGCACGGTTTTGCGCGGCTCGCACTGGCGTGCAGCCCTCACACTTTTTGGGCCGCCTTTTTTTGCGCGCGCACTTTCGCGCTGGCCGCGGCGAGGGCGGCCTCTCGCGCGGCCCGCTCCAGGCCTTCTTGCAGATCCTTCACGCTGGCGTGACCCTGAAAATAAAAGTGCAGCAGTTCCATCATGCGCCGGGTGGGGCGCTGTCCGCACTGCAGTTGCAGGAGCAGCGCCGCGATGAGCACCAGATACAATTGCAGGGTCGCTCCCTGCCGGCTCTCCGCCAGCCAGTGCCCGCAGCCCAGAAGGCACTTGATCCACCGGAAGAAAAACTCCACCTGCCAGCGCTCGCGATACATCTGCGCCGCAAGGGCGGCGTCGAGCTGCTCCGGCCCATGGTCGGTGGCCAGCACGATCACGTCTTTGGGGCCCTGCAGCCAGATCACCCGCACGGGCACCCGCGGCGCGGTCGCTTTTTTCGGCGCCTTCCCGAGCCGGACCCACGCCTGACGCAGCACGCCGGCGGCGCGATCGGCATCGGTGAGGGCGAGTTCCTCCAGCACCTCCGGATGCTCCAGGCCGCACAGCCGCACCAGATAGTGCGTCCCTTCGCGGGCAAAGGTTTCCAGCAGCGTGTAGCTGCCGCCATAGTAGCGGTCGCCGATGGCCAGCTCCGTGCGCTCCGCCGCAGGAGTTCCGGGATCGGCGGGAGGCGCCGCGCGCAGGGCCGCGCGCCATGCTTCACGCTCGCAGCCCTTGCCGGGGGTGACCGTATAGTCTGAAGGACAGGGCGCCAGCGGATCGAAACTCAAGTGGAAGCGCACCGCGGTGTGCCGGCGTCCGTCCGCGCGCGGCCGGCCTCCGCCATAGGCGGCCCACGCCATGCGGGGCAGCGCCTCGATGAGCGTACTGTCGATGACGCGCAGCGCAAAGCCGCCCATGCGGGCACGCGCGCCGGCGGGATCGGGGATGGTGCCGGCCTGCGCGGCGGCGGCCTGCACTTTGGCACTGAGTTGGGCGATGAGCGGACGCAGCCGCTCCGGATCGACGAGGTGCTGCGCCTCGGAGGTGCTCGCCAGCGGCAGGCGGCCGCAACCCCACTGCGCCTGCAATCGGGGCAGGGCGCTGGCGGCGCACAGGCCGCGAGAGCGAGCGCACCGTGGGATTGAAGAGCCCGATGAGCAGCAGCGCGAGATAATCGACCACAGTGAAGACGCGCCGCGGATCATGCCATGTGCGCGGGAGCACCTCCTGCGGCAGTGCTTTGGCGAAAAGTTCCCGCGCTGCATCCACCATGCGCCACCCGTGCTCGAGCCGCGGCTTCTCTCCCGCTTCATCGTCGCGGGAGCGGGCGTTTTTCTTTGGTGCAGGACGGGCCACGGGCATCCGATCCCATATCCTAACTAAAGTACAAGTGACAATTCCGTCACATTTCCCCCGTCTTTGTTAGCCGAACACCGTTGGTTTGCAACCTCCGCTGTGAAGCGTACGGAACGGACGGAGGTTGCAAACCTCCGCCACGGCTCCGCACCCCGGCCTGCGGCCCTTCCGCAGTCCAAATCGCTTAGCGTTTTTCTTTCCGCATCGACTCCAGCTTGCCGCGCAGCGCCTCCGTCACTCTGAACCACCCGGCATTCTGCGGCTTCCACTCGCGCACCGGCTTCGCGTCCATTGGCAGCGCCTGCAAGTTCTTCAACTCCTCAAACATCTCCCAATTGCACCGCTCCAGCACGATGGGCACCACCGCCGCCTCGCCCTTCGCGTGACGCGACAACGCCACCGCCAGTTCCTTCGTGCGGATGTAGTCGCTCGCCAGCGCCGCATTGCTCAGCAGCAGGATGACCACGTCCGCGCCCTCCACTTCCGACTTGATGCGGCTGTCCCACGGATCCCCCGCCTCCAGCATCCGGTCCGTCCACACCTGACCCATCGAACCGGCCGCCTGGAAAACCTTCAGCCGCATCACGAGTTCATCCTTCAGCCGTTCATCGCGGTGCGCATAGCTGATGAAGACGCTCGGCTTCCAGACCTCCGCATCGCGCGCCGCGGGCGGCGTGATCGCATCCAGTTCCGGTTTCACCTCCACCATCTGCACGCGGCCGGCATTCAACACCTGCACCTTCGGTTGCTTCTCGCGCTCCAGTTCCTCCATCAGC
>Ga0190270_10001509_pt1 | contig 10851 bp, 15 predicted proteins | sample Popmic320T_FD_133748 | JGI IMG/M metagenome (GOLD analysis project Ga0190270, IMG submission 133748) | Populus adjacent soil microbial communities from riparian zone of Weber River, Utah, USA - 320 T | ecosystem: Environmental > Terrestrial > Soil > Riparian zone | place: USA: Utah | collected... | reverse complement strand
TCGCGCGCGACCTCGAGGACTGCGGCTGCGCCTACGTGACCCAACACGACCGTGAGCTCGGACAGAGGTCGGTCGACTGGACGCTGGCGCACACGGAGCGGCGCGCCAAGGCCTTCATGCGCGAGCTGCCGTTCGACCTGCGCTTCGAGGTCGGCGACAGCCAGGTCCACCTGGTCCACGGCTCGCCCCGCAAGGTGAACGAGTACCTCTTCGAGGACAAGCCCGCCTCGCTCTACGAGCGCCTGGCCGCGGCGGAGGAGGGTGACGCGCTGGTCTTCGGCCACACGCACAAGCCGTGGGTGCGCGAGCACGGCGGCGTGCTGTTCGTCAACTGCGGCTCGGTCGGCAAGCCGAAGGACGGCGACCCGCGAGCGGCTTTCGCGATCCTCCGCCCCGGGGAAGGCCACCCCGCCGTGACGATCGAGCGCGTCGAGTACGACGCGGAGACCGTGGCCCGCGAGGTGGCCGCCGCGGGGTTGCCCGAGGAATACGCCGAGAAGCTGGTGGTCGCGGCCTGAGTCAGGGACTCGGGCGAGGCCCGGAGATCACCAGGTGAAGCCCTTCTGGCGGTAGGCGATCACCTTCCGTGAAAAGACCGCAGACGTCGAGGGTGTCGCAGCCGCAGCCGGTGGCAACCTCGAGCCACCCCCTCACCGCCTCGGCGCGCTCGATCAGCTCCTCCACCTCGGGAAGCTTCCTGCGAGCGAGGTCCTGGATCTGTTCGTGGGCCGGGTCGCCGGAGTCGGCGCGCGTCAGCAGCACACGTATCTCGTCGAGGCTGAATCCCGCCCGCTTTGCGACGTCGATCACGCCGAGCTGCGAGAGCGTGTCCTCGGTGTAGCGGCGCTGGCCGGCGACGCGCGAGGCCTCCGGGAGCACCCCTTGTGCCTCGTAGTAGCGGATGGCGGAGGCGTTGAGGCCGGCGCGCTGCGCGACCTGACCAATGGTGAGCGTGTCGTCGTCCACGGGCTTGACCTCAAGTCGGGTTGAGGGTCAACAGTAGCTGCGAGACCCCACTTGAAGAGGAGAAATGGATGAGCACAGATATCCCGATCGCCTGCTCGCTCAGCCCAGCGGAGCTTTCCGGCCGGCTGGAGGAAATCAGCGCCGTCGGCAGGGATGCTCTGATATCGGTCGGTCCTGACAACGCCCTGCGCTTTCGCCCCGATCCGGGGATCCGCGCACGCCTGGACGCGATCGTGGCAGCTGAGGCCCGCTGCTGCTCGTTCCTGAGCTTCGACCTTCGCGAAGACGCCGGTGATCTCGTCCTGACGATCGCCGCCCCCGCGGACGCCGAGCCGCTCGCCACAGAGCTCGCTGACACGTTCGCGGCCGAAGCGAGCGCAGCCTGATGGGAGCCCGGGCCGACGCATCGGAGCGGCGGAACAAGCTCTTCGGGATCGCCGGGGTCTTGATGGCGCTGTGCTGCCTCGCGGGACCCGCGGTGCTCGGCGCGGCAGCCGGCGCCGCGATCGGGAACGCCCTCGGCGTCGTGGCCGCCATCGTGATTGCTGTCGCGGGCGTCGTGGTCGTGCGTCGCTGGCGGGGCGGTACCAAGGGCTGCTGAGGTTGGCCGAGACCAGGTGCAGGCCCCGTAGCCTCCCCGCCGTGAACCTAGGCCTGGGTCGGGACAGCGGATGACCGGCAAGTCGGTTGCGCTCTTCATCGCGGCCGCGCTCGCGGAGATCGGCGGCGCATACCTGGTCTGGATCGGGCTGCGCGACGACAAGGGACCTCTGGTCGTCGCGCTCGGTGTGATCGCGCTCGGGCTCTACGGCGTCGTCGCGACCCTCCAGCCCGAGAATGAGTTCGGGCGGGTGCTGGCCGCGTACGGTGGCGTGTTCATCGTCGGCTCGATCGTCTGGGGAATGATCTTCGACAGCTTCCGCCCCGACCGCTACGACCTCATCGGCGCGGGAGTCTGTCTGGTTGGGGTCGCGGTGATCATGTACGCCCCGCGGTAAGCAAGTCAGCAGCAGGCGTCGCCGCGCCACGCCTCGCGGCCCTCTTGGACCGCGACATGGGCGATGAACAGCGCCACCGCCGCATCGAGCCACCACGCCCCGAAGAGGGCGTTCCCCAACAGGCCGACCAGCAGCGCAGCCGCGAGGTAGGCGCACAGCAGGTTCTGCTTGCCCTCGCTCGCCGTGGCGGACGAGCCGATCCGGCTCCCGATCCTCTGCTTCGCCCTGCCAGCAGCGGCATGACCACCACGCTCGACGCGGCGAGCGCGATCCCCACCATGCTCTCTTCGGGGTGCGTGCCGTTCACCAGGGCCCGCACCGCCTCCACGGCCACGTAGGGGGCGAGGATGAAGAACTGGACCGCGACCCACTTCTGCGCCTTGCGCTCCGCGTCCTCCGAGAGCGTCCTCGCTCCGGTGAAGCGCCACACGATCACCACCGAGGCGAATCCCTCTATCGCGGAGTCGATCCCGAACCCGATCAGGGCGATGGACCCCGCGACGATCCCTGCCACGACGGCCACCGCGCCTTCGAGGGCCATGTAGCCGAGGCTCGCCCACGAGAGCCACTTGGCGCGGCGGGCGAGGCGCAAATAGTCAGCCGAGCCGTGCGCGACCTGGGCGGCTTCCACCGCTCAGAGGCTAGCCAGGGAGCATGCGCTGGCGCCGCGCGCGTAACGCGACCTCCGTCGTGACCCACACGGCGACAACCGCGATCGCGATGTAGCTGAAGCTCAGGAGCGACCAGGCGAGCGCCGCGGCGAGAAGCCCTCGCCAAGCCCAAATGGCCATCAGGTCAGCCCCGCCCGGACCCGGCGCAGGCCGAGGCCGATCATCAGCGTCCCGATGCCGCGCAGGATGAACGCGATGCCGGTGATGATCGCCAGCGTGCCGACGCCGATGTCGGGAACGGAGACGATCACGACACCAGCGATCACCTCCAGGGCCGCGATGAGGAGGTTCCAGCCGCGGTTCTCACGAAGGCTGAAGGTCTCGACGAACCGGACGGCGCCGGCCACGACGAGCCAGAAGCCGAGCAAGAGGGCGATCACCAGCACGGCGGTGGTCGGGTGGCGCACGAGGAACAGGCCGGCGATGAGCGTGAGCACGCCGAGCAGCGCGAGGAGCCCTCGGTTCTCCGCCTCGCGGCTGAGCGCCCCGGCGAACACGAAGATCGCGTCGACGATGAGGAAGATGCCCGTCACCCAGGCCAGCGTCTCGAGGCTGATGTCCGGCCAGACGAGCACGATCACGCCCGCGGCGATGGCGAACACGCCCAGCAGCGCGACCAACCACCAGGCGCCGGTCACCTGCCTGAGGTTGCCTTCCCAGTCGGTCGCCCGGGCCGTCCCTTCCATCACCGCTCCTCTCTGGCTGGCACGAGGAGGATACGCCTAGGTCCTCATACCGCGCACGGCCTCGAGGGCCTCGTCCCGGCTTGCGTACTCGCGGCCGGCGACTATCTGACCGTCCCTGACGAGGCACGCGACGTAGTAGCGGCCTCCCGTCGCCACACCGCTCGCCCGGCCCCGCCCCGAGTTGCGGATCACCACGGCGACACGGTCGCCCTCCTCGAAGAGGATCTCCTCGACCTCCGCTCGGAGCTCCGCCAGCGTGTCGACCCAATCCTGGTAGTAGAGCCGGAGCGCGTCGCGTCCGCGGATGACGCCGACGTCGTCCGCGGCGGCCTCGACCGCCCGCCACTCGATGTCGGGGTGCCAGAACTCGGCCGCGGCATCCACACCGCCGCTCTCGAAGGTGCGGAAGTGAGCGCGTACCACGTCCGAGCTCTTGGGCGGCACCGCACGAGTATCGCGACTGGAACGAGAAGGCCGCCCGCGGGTTAGAGACAATGAACCCCATGCTCGGCCGGCTGCTTCCCGTTCTCGTAGCGCTGGCGCTCTGCGCCGCCGCCGTGGTCGCCTGGGCGGGCGGGTCAGGCGAGGGCACAGGCGCGCCTGAGCGGCTGCCCGACCTCGACCAGGAGGTGCCCTACAACCTCGGCGTGACGCGCGACCGGGCGCATGGCGGCTACAAGCTGGGCTTCAGCTCGGCGGTAAGCAACGTCGGCACCGGCCCGCTGATCGTCTCGGCGCGGCGCCCGCGCACCGCGGTCCCGGAGATGACGGCCGACCAGGTCATCGAACGAGTGGGCGCCCCGCTCGCGCTCGTCGAGGACGTGGGCAGGCTGCGCTACGTGCGCTCGCCGGACCACGAGCACTGGCACTTCCTCCGCTTCGAGCGCTACGAGCTGCGCCGCCCGACTGGCCGGGCGGCCCTGGTCGCCGACCGCAAGACGGGGTTCTGCCTCGGCGACCGCTACCGGGCCAAGACGACGCGCAAGCTCCCGCGACGGCCGCGGCGCCCCGTCTACACGAGCCGCTGCGGCCTCCGTGCCACCGAACGCCTGGCCCTGACCGAGGGAATCTCGGTCGGCTACGGCGACGAGTACGACGCCAACCTCGAGGGCCAGTACCTGCGCCTCAAGGGAATCGAGGACGGCCGCTACCTGCTCGTTCACCGCGTGAACGTGAACCGCGCCCTGCGCGAGAGCAGCTACCGCAACAACGCCTCGTCGCTGCTGATCCGCCTGAGCAGGAAGACCGGCCGCCCCTCGGTGCGCGTGCTGGCGTCGTGCCCGAACACAGCACGCTGCGCGAGTCGGCCGCCCTCAGGTTGAGCGCCGCGGGCACTGCGGGTTTTCCCCGTGCGGATGGGGGAAGCCCCTGATGGCATCGGTCGCGTGCGCCGGGAGACTCACGGGGTGTTCCAGGTCCGCTTTCACGGACGAGGAGGTCAGGGGGTTGTCACGGCTGCGGAGACGCTCTCGATCGCGGCCTTTGCCGAGGGCCGCCATGCGCAGGCCTTCCCCACGTTCGGGTCGGAGCGAACCGGAGCGCCGGTCGTAGCGTTCTGCCGGATCGCGGACGAGGAGCTGCGGACTCGCGAGCCGATCAGCGCGCCCGATGCTCTCGTCGTCCAGGATCCCACGCTGCTGCACCAGGTGGACCTCTTCAACGGACTCGTTCCGGATGGCTACGTCGTGATCAACTCCACCCGCAGCTTCGAAGAGCTCGGCCTGGCCGATCTGCTTGCGCGGTTCGGGCGCGAGCGAATGCTGGCCGTGCCGGCGACGGACCTCGCTCGCGAGCACGTGGGCCGGCCGATCCCGAACGCCGCGATGCTCGGCGCGCTTGCCGGCCTCACGGGAGTCGTCTCGATCGACTCGATCGAAGCGGCGATCCACGAGAAGTTCACGGGAAGGGTGGCCGCGGGCAACGCGGCCGCGGCACGTGCGGCGTTCGACTTCGTCGCACGGGAGCTCGAGGAGCGGATCCTTGCTTAGGCAGATGGAGGGCTCGCAGGCAGTCGCACAGGCCGTCGCTCGCTGCCGCCCCGAGGTGATCCCCGCCTACCCGATATCGCCGCAGACGCACATCGTCGAGGGCCTGTCGGACCTCGTCAGGACAGGCGAGCTGGCCCCTTGCGAGTTCATCAACGTCGAGTCCGAGTTCGCCGCGCTGTCGGTATGCATCGGTGCGTCGGCAACCGGCGCCCGCACGTACACCGCAACAGCCAGCCAGGGCCTTCTCTACATGGCTGAGGCGCTCTACAACGCCTCGGGTCTGGGCCTCCCGATCGTGATGACCGTGGCGAACCGCGCCATCGGCGCCCCGATCAACATCTGGAACGACCACAGCGACTCGATGTCCCAGCGCGACTCGGGCTGGATCCAGCTCTACGCCGAGACGAATCAGGAGGCCGTGGACATGCACATCCAGGCCTTCAAGCTCGCCGAGGAGGTCTCGCTGCCGGTGATGGTGTGCATGGACGGCTTCATCCTCACCCACGCCTACGAGCGCGTGGACGTTCCTGATCAGGATCAGGTGGACGCCTTCCTGCCGGCATTCGAGCCGCGGCAGGTGCTCGACCCATCGGATCCGGTCACGATCGGCGCGATGGTCGGCCCCGAGGCGTTCTCCGAGGTGAAGTACCTCGCGCACGCGAAGCAGATCCAGGCGCTCGACACGATCCCCGCGATCGCCGACGAGTTCGCCGAGGCCTTCGGGCGGCGCGCGGGCGGCCTGGTGCGCCCGTACCGCGCAGAGGACGCGGAGACGATCGTGGTTGCGCTCGGCTCGGTGCTCGGCACGATCGAGGACACGATCGACGAGCTGCGCGAAGAGGGAGTGAAGGTCGGCGCACTCGGGATCAAGTCCTTCCGCCCCTTCCCGCTCGAGGAGGTCCGGGCGGCGCTGGCTCACGCCCAGCGCGTGGTCGTCCTCGAAAAGGCGCTCGCCGTCGGCATCGGCGGCATCGTCTCGGCCAACGTCCGCATGGCGCTGTCGGGCATCGACCTCCGCGGCTACACGGTCGTCGCGGGGCTCGGCGGCCGTGCCATCACCGGAGAGTCCCTGCGCCGGATGCTCGAGGACGCGCTTGCCGACCGGCTCCAGCCGCTGACGTTCCTCGACCTCAAGTGGGACATCGTCGAGCGGGAGCTCGAGCGCATGCGCGGGAGCCGCCGCTCAGGGCCACACGCCGAGAACATCCTGCGCGACGTGGGGGTCGTCGCCGCCGGCCCGCACTGAGGGAGACCATGGCCGATCAGCAGATCAAGCACTACCAGGTGGACACCTTCGCGGTCGGGAACCGCCTGCTCGACGCCGAGCAGCGCTCGGTGCAGGCCAGGATGGAGCGCTCGAACACGCTGACCTCCGGCCATCGCGCGTGCCAGGGCTGCGGAGAGGCCCTCGGCGCCCGCTACGCGCTCGATGCCGCGATGCGCGCCACCGGGGGCAACGTGATCGCCGCGAACGCCACCGGCTGCCTCGAGGTCTTCTCGACGCCGTACCCGGAGTCCTCGTGGCAGCTGCCCTGGATCCACTCTCTGTTCGGCAACGCGCCCGCCGTCGCCACCGGCGTCGCGGCCGCGCTCAAGGTCAAGGGCCGGTCGGACGTCCGCGCGATCGGGCAGGGCGGCGACGGCGGCACGGTGGACATCGGCTTCGCGTGCCTGTCCGGGATGTTCGAGCGGAACGACGACGTGCTGTTCATTTGCTACGACAACGAGGCGTACATGAACACCGGCGTGCAGCGCTCGGGCGCCACGCCGCCGGCCGCTCGCACCGCCACGACCAAGCCGGTGGGCCCGGAGCCGGGCAACGTGTTCGGCCAGGGCAAGAACGCGCCCCTGATCGCGATGGCGCACGAGATCCCGTACGTGGCCACGGCCACTGTGGCGGAGCTGAGAGACCTCGAAGCGAAGGTCCAGCGCGCCATGGAGTTCCGAGGCGCGCGCTATCTCCACGTATTCGTGCCCTGCCCCCTCGGCTGGGGCTCGGCCTCACGCGACACCATCCGCATCGCTCGCCTCGTGAAGGAGACGGGGCTGTTCCCGGTGTTCGAAGCCGAGCACGGCGAGGTGGTGAGCGTGTCCAAGATCCGCCGCCGCGTCCCGGTCGAGGACTACCTGAAGCTCCAGCGCCGCTATGCGCATCTCTTCGGAGACACGCCGCGGCCCGACGTGGTGGCGCACATACAGGCCGGCGCCGACCGCAACATCAAGCGCTTCGGCCTGCTCGCGGATGACGCGGAGTCCGCCGTTCTTCCGGGCACCGCCACGGACATCGCCGGCGAGCCGGCGGGAGCGGGGGCGGCGAGCGAGCACGACACGCATCTCATGCAGCTCCTCTCGGAGACCCACGGCGGGCCGCGCTGATGCAGAAGCCGTTCGCGATTACCCTCGACGTCGGCTCGAGCCTGGCCAACAAGACGGGCTCGTGGCGCACGGAGCGCGCGACCTACGTCGACCGGCTGCCACCGTGCAACCACGCCTGCCCGGCGGGCGAGAACTGCCAGGAATGGCTCTACCACGCGGAGGAGGGTGGCGCGGGCTACGAGCGCGCCTGGCGGCAGATCATGGAAGACAACCCCTTCCCCGCGATCATGGGGAGGGTCTGCTACCACCCGTGCGAGAGCTCCTGTAATCGCGGGCAGCTCGACGAGGCCGTGGGCATCCACTCCGTGGAGCGCTTCCTCGGGGACGAGGGCATCGCCCAAGGCTGGACGGTCGAGGCGAGCCCGGCACAGTCTGGGAAGCGTGTCCTGGTTGTGGGGGCCGGGCCATCCGGGCTGTCGGCCGCCTACCACCTCACCCGCCTCGGGCATGCGGTGACGATCTACGACGCCGGCCCGAAGCCGGGCGGGATGATGCGCTTCGGCATCCCCAGCTATCGCCTGCCCCGCGACGTGCTCGACGCCGAGATCGAGCGCATCCTCGCCATGGGGGTGGAGCTCGAGCTCGACCGCAAGGTCTCGAACCTGGTCGAGGACATGCGCGACGGCGGCTTCGACGCCGCCTTCGTCGCGGTCGGCGCCCACCTCGGCAAGCGCGCTTACGTTCCGGCCGGAGAGGCGGCGCGGATCGTGGACGCGGTGTCCGTGCTCGAGAGCATGGAGGGCGAGGAGAAGCCCATGCTGGGCAGACGCGTCGTCGTCTATGGCGGCGGTAACACCGCGATGGACGTCGCCCGGACGGCGAAGCGGCTCGGCGCCGAGGAGGCGGTGGTGGTGTATCGCCGCACACGCGACCGCATGCCGGCGCACGACTTCGAGGTCGAGGAGGCCCTCGAGGAGGGGGTGCTCATGCGCTGGCTCTCCACGATCAAGCACGCCGAGCCCGGCAAGCTCGTGATCGAGAGGATGGAGTTGGACGAGACCGGCTTCCCGCAGCCCACCGGAGAGCTGGACGAGCTCGAGGCGGACTCGCTGGTGCTCGCCCTCGGCCAGGAGACCGACCTGTCGCTACTCGAGGAGGTGTCGAGCATCGAGGTCGAGGACGGCGTCGTGAAGGTCGGCCCGAACCTGATGACCGGTCACCCGGGAATCTTCGCCGGCGGCGACATGGTGCCCGCCGAGCGCACCGTCACCGTCGGCGTCGGCCACGGCAAGAAGGCGGCGCGCAGCATCGACGCGTGGCTGCGCGGCGCCGAATACCGCCCCGAGCCGAAGCACGAGCTCGCGACCTTCGACATGTTGAACACCTGGTACTACGCGGACGCGCCGCGTACCGTCCAGCCGCAGCTCGAGGTGGCCCGCCGTCAGTCCACCTTCGCCGAGGTGGTTCAGGGCCTGGACGAGCAGAACGCGCTGTTCGAGGCGCGGCGCTGCCTGTCCTGCGGCAACTGCTTCTCGTGCGACAACTGCTACGGAGTGTGCCCGGACAACGCCGTGGTCAAGCTGGGCGAGCCGGGCGAGCGCTACGACATCGACCTCGACTTCTGCAAGGGCTGCGGCCTCTGTGTGGCGGAATGCCCATCGGGCGCGATCAAGATGGTGCCGGAGGACATCTGACCGCCGCGGCCACGGCACGGGGGGCTGACAGAGCTATGAGTTCGCGCCCGGTCGACTAGTACAGCGGCTTGCGGAAGGGCGAGATGACCGAGGCGTCGAGGGCGAGCAATGCGAGGGTGACGGACTCCATGAGCGAGCCGCGTGAGGCTTTGGAGTACAGCGGGCTGACGCCGTCGCCGACGAGCAGCGATGTGATCGCCAAGCCTTGAACGCCCAGGCTCCCGCCGGCGCCGAGCCGGTCGGCGAGCTCCATCAGAAGCCTGCGATTCTCCCGGACCTGGGCGCGCCGTATCACGGGCAGCCCCAGGCGGACTGGATCGTACGGCGCATCGGCGAGCGCGACGACGCCCCGCAGAACGCAAGCGAATCTTCCCCGGCTCCGAGCCGACCCGAGCTGACCGGCGCGCAGGCTCAGCTCGTCGCTGGTGATCGGATCCGTGCCGCCCGCGAGCTGCTCGTCAAGCCCGCGCGCATGACGCCAGGTCACCCATCGCAGCCACACGCCGCCGAGCAGCAGCCCTCGTGTACGCCGCGCTAGACGCCCGCGCGGAAGCCAGCCGCGGCTTAGTCGATCGGTCGCATTCATTTTGTGCGGCGGGGCGAGTCGGACCCGGGCCAACGGGTCTGATGCGCATTCTGACCGATCGGCACGCCACGTCGCAACTCGAGATTTCATTGCGCCGGAGCCCGTGCGCCAGTACGGTCCTGGCATCGGGGTCGAATCCTTCCTCTGCCGGGCCCGCCGGAGATGAGACGTCGCCGCCTCGACGGCGGCGTGCGTGATCTCGTGCGCGCGGCCGACGCCAAGGCCGCCAAGGATCGCCCCTCGCGCTCCGGCGAGCCGCCGTTCGAGGCTCCCATGGTCGATCTCCTGGCAAGGGCGCTCGTCCTGCCGATGTCTCGGCGGCGGACCGTCGGGCTGGTCGCGGGCGCGCTGCTGGCAGGCAGCGCTTGGCGGCCGAAGCTCGCCCACGCCGCATGTGGCGGCGACACGCCAAAGGAGTGCGCTCAGGGGGGCGGCGCGGTTGTGTGCGTGCCGAGCGACTACGTCTGCTGCTCCACCGACAAGTGCGCCCAGGCCTGCCGGGGGTGGCAGGCATGCACCGGCAAGTCATGCAGCGATACATCGAAGATCTGCGGCTATCCGGGGGGCCCCTATCCCAACCCGTACATCTCCAAATACTGCAGCATCAGCTCCACCGCCTCCAACTTCTGCACGAACTACCAGCCTCAGGAGATCCGCTTGGGGTGGTGCTGTCGTGTCGGCGAGATCTGCGGTTCGCAGCTGAATGACTGCACCTGCCCCGGAGTGCAGTGCGGCGAGACCCTGTGCTGCGCGAGGGGCGAGGTCTGCGAGAGCAACATCTTCGGCACCAGGAATGCCTGCGTGAAGAAGTGCGACGACGGGACCGCGCCTTGCAGGGGGACCTGCTGCGAGGGCGACCTGATCTGCACCAGCGACGGCTGCGCCTGCCCCTCGGGCAGCGTGTAGAGAGGCCTCCGGAAGTGCGTGCCTCCGAAGGAAGACCCCG
>Ga0190270_10001508_pt1 | contig 10855 bp, 11 predicted proteins | sample Popmic320T_FD_133748 | JGI IMG/M metagenome (GOLD analysis project Ga0190270, IMG submission 133748) | Populus adjacent soil microbial communities from riparian zone of Weber River, Utah, USA - 320 T | ecosystem: Environmental > Terrestrial > Soil > Riparian zone | place: USA: Utah | collected... | reverse complement strand
CGACTTCCAGCGCACCGTCAAGGGCGAGGTCATCTCCTCGACGTTCGACCGTCCCGCCACCGACCACACCACCGTCGCCGAGCTGGCCATCGAGCGTGCCAAGCGTCTCGTCGAGCTCGGCCACGACGTCGTGGTGCTGCTCGACGGCATCACCCGCCTCGGCCGCGCCTACAACTTGGCGGCTCCGGCCAGCGGACGCATCATGTCCGGCGGTGTCGACTCCTCGGCCCTGTACCCGCCCAAGAAGTTCTTCGGCGCCGCACGCAACATCGAGGACGGCGGCTCGCTGACGATCCTGGCCACGGCGCTGGTCGAGACCGGTTCCCGCATGGACGAAGTCATCTTCGAGGAGTTCAAGGGCACCGGGAACTGGGAGCTTCGCCTGCGCCGCGACTTCGCCGACAAGCGCATCTACCCGGCCATCGACGTCGACGCCACGAGCACCCGCCGCGAGGAGCTGCTCATGGCCAAGGACGAGCTGGCCGTCGTGTGGAAGCTGCGGCGCGTGCTGTCCGGCCTCGAGGGCCAGCAGGGCCTCGAGCTGATGCTCGACCGGCTGAAGAAGTCGGCCACCAACGTCGAGTTCCTCATGTCGATCAACAAGACGCTGCCGCAGGGCACGTCGAGTAGCGACGACTGATCGATTCCGTAGGCTCGATGACATGACCACCGTTCACGACTTCTCCGCCACGTCCATCGACGGCATGGAGCGCCAGCTCGTCGACTTCAAGGGCAAGGTCGTCCTCGTCGTCAACACCGCTTCCCAGTGCGGCTTCACCGGCCAGTACAAGGGACTGGAGGAGCTGTACCGCAGGTACGCCGACCGCGGCCTCGTCGTGCTCGGCTTCCCGTGCGACCAGTTCGGCCACCAGGAGCCCGGCGACGAAGAGGAGATCGCGACGTTCTGTGAGCGCAACTTCGGGGTCACGTTCCCGTTGTTCGCCAAGGTCGACGTCAACGGCCCCGACGCGCACCCGCTCTACGAATGGCTGCGGTCGGAGAAGAGCGGCCTCGTCGGCGACAAGATCCGCTGGAACTTCACCAAGTTCCTGATCGACACAGAGGGCAACGTGGTCGAGCGCTACGGCACCAGGACCACACCCGACCAGATCGCCGACGACATCGAGGCCCTGCTGCCGCAGTAGCCGGAATATCCGGCGCCTTGATTTCGCTGTACACGGTGCCATCTGGCACCATTGATCCCCGGTTCTGGTTCACGATTCGCAACGCGGATCGACCCAGCGGCCACGAGAGGACCTCATGAAGCGCGACATCCATCCTGAGTACGTCGAGACCCAGGTCAGCTGTACCTGCGGCAACACGTTCACCACCCGTAGCACCGCCACCGAGGGCGTCATCCGCTCCGAGGTGTGCTCGGCCTGCCACCCGTTCTACACGGGCAAGCAGAAGATCCTCGACACCGGCGGCCGCGTGGCCCGGTTCGAGAAGCGCTACGGCAAGAAGTAGCTTCGTCACGGCGCCGGCCCTCTCCGTATGGAGGGGCCGGCGCCGTCGTCTGTCAGTACTGTCTGCCGCCCACGGCCCGGCACCCCCGCCGGGCGTCGTCCGAGAGGAGGTGCAGAACATGTTCGAAGCCGTTGAGTCGCTCGCCGAGGAGCACGCCCAGCTCGAGCGACGCATGGCCGACCCGGCCGTGCACGCCGACCCGGCCCAGGCCAAGAAGGTCGGCCGACGGTACGCCGAGCTGACCGCCGTGCTGCGCACCTATCGGGAGTGGCAGCAGGTCGGTGACGACCTCGAGGCCGCCCGCGAGCTCGCGGGCGACGATCCCACCTTCGCCGACGAAGTCGCGTCGCTCGAACCGCGGCTCCACGAGCTGGCCGAGCGGCTCCAGCACCTGCTCGTGCCACGCGACCCGTCCGACGGCAAGGACGTCATCGTCGAGATCAAAGGTGGCGAGGGCGGCGAGGAGTCGGCGCTGTTCGCCGGCGACCTCCTGCGGATGTACACCCGGTTCGCCGAGCAGCACGGCTGGCGCACCGAGATCCTCGACGCCACCGAGTCAGCGCTGGGCGGCTACAAGTCGGTGACCCTGTCGGTCCAGGCGAAGGGGACGCCAGAGCCCGGCGAGGCTCCATACGCCCTGCTGAAGTTCGAGGGCGGGGTCCATCGCGTGCAGCGGGTTCCGGTGACGGAATCTCAAGGTCGGATACATACGTCCGCGGCAGGCGTCTTCGTGATGCCCGAGGCGGAGGACGTCGAGGTCGAGATCCACGACGCCGACCTGCGCATCGACGTCTTCCGCTCCTCCGGCCCGGGCGGACAGAGCGTCAACACCACCGACTCGGCGGTACGCATCACCCACGTGCCGACCGGCATCGTCGTCAGCTGCCAGAACGAGAAGAGCCAGCTCCAGAACAAGGACCAGGCGATGCGCATCCTGCGGGCCCGGCTGCTCGACGCCGCGCAGGCCACGGCCGACGCTGAGACCGCAGACGCCCGCAAGTCGCAGGTGCGCACGGTCGACCGCTCCGAGCGGGTCCGCACCTACAACTTCCCGGAGAACCGCGTCAGCGACCACCGCACCGGCTTCAAGGCGTACAACCTCGATGCCGTGATGGACGGCGCGCTCGACGACGTCATCGCCTCGCTCGTCGACGCCGATCTCACCGAGCGGCTCGCCGGCATCGAGAACCCGTGAACCCTCGCACGCTCCTGTCGGACGCCGAGGACAAGCTCGCCGAGGCCGGCGTCGCGTCGCCGCGCGTCGATGCCGAGCTGCTGCTTTCGCACGTCACCGGGTTACCGCGCTCGCTGTTGATGGCGGCCCGGCCCAACGAACTGCAACGCCGTTCGTACTTCGAACTCGTTGACGCACGCGCCCGGCGTGTGCCGCTGCAGCACCTCACCGGTTCGACCGCGTTCCGGTTCGTCGATGTCGAGGTGGGGCCGGGCGTCTTCGTGCCGCGTCCCGAGACCGAGGTGCTGGCCGGGTGGGCGATCGAGCATGCCGCACTCCTCGACAGCCCGAGCGTCGTCGACCTCTGCACGGGCTCGGGCGCCATTGCGCTGTCGATCGTGCACGAGGTTCCTGGCGCGATCGTGCACGCCGTCGAGCTCGACGAGGTCGCGTTCGGGTGGGCGCAGCGCAACCTGTCCTGCTCCGGCGTCGACCTCCGGCTCGGTGATGCCGCCGATGCGTTCGCCGATCTGGACGGCCAGGTCGATGTCGTGGTGTGCAACCCGCCGTACATCCCGCTCGACGCATGGGAGAGCGTCGCGCCCGAGGCGCGCGACCACGATCCCGCCCTCGCCCTATGGTCGGGCGACGACGGCCTGGACGCCATCCGGGCGATCGAGTCGACCGCATGGCGGTTGCTGAAGCCCGGGGGAGTGGCGGGGGTCGAGCACGCCGACGTCCAAGGTGATTCCGCGCCGGACGTCTTCGGGGGACGCTGGGCCGACGTCCGCGACAACCACGACCTCGCCGGGCGTCCTCGGTTCGTGACGGCGAGGAAGCCGCGGTAGTAGCGATTTACGCCCAGCGGTCGAGCGCGACCCGGGTGACGAACGCGGCGAGACTCGCCGGCGTCCAAGCGTCCGGGCCGGGCTCCTGGCGGAGCAGTAACGAGGCGTTGTCCTCGGCGAGACTCGCGAAGTTCGACGCCAGGACACGCGCCTCGGCGTCACTCAGCTGGTCTCCGCCCGGGGTGAGCCTCCGCACCAGTTCCGCGATCTGCTCCACGAAGAGCGCCCGCGCCTGGTGGTAGCGGCTCTCGATCGCCTTGGGCATGACGCGCTGGGCGTCGACGACGATCCGCCACGACACCGGATGCGCGAGCACGGCCTCGAAGAACGCCTCGTAGGCCGCCGCGACGGTGGCTCGCAGCCCCTTCGCGTCGTCGACCGGCAGAGCCGCCTGCGTCGCGGACATCAGGAGGCCTTCCTCCCGGTCGAGCAGGGCGCGCAGAACGTCGTCCTTGTTGTCGTAGCACTCGTACAGCACCGGCTTGCTCACGCCGGCCTTCGCCGCTATGGCCGCCATGGTCGTGCCTCGGTAGCCCTCGGCGTCCCAGACGGCGAGTGCCGCGTCGAGCACCAGGGGCCGTCGGACGGCCGGACCCAGGTGGGCGGCACGCGTCGCGGCGGTGCGCGTGGAGCGTGACATGGGTCGTCCTCCCGTCGTTGACAGGGCAGGTGACACTGCCTATCGTGGCCCAATCCTACCGATTGGTAGGAAAATCGGAAGAGGAAACCATGTCGACCTCGACACGTCTCCCGGGCGTCGACGCCATGAGAGGCAAGGCGGACGCCGGACTGCAGACGTTCGGCGAGATGATCGTCATGGGCATCCAGGCCTCGATGTTCATCGCGGTCGACATCGTCCGGGGCCGCTTTTCCTGGCGTGAGTTCATGGAGCAGGCCTGGTTCATGACCCGGGTCGCCTTCCTGCCCACGATCCTCGTCGCCATTCCGTTCGGTGTCATCGTCGCCGTCCAGGTCGGCGCGGTCGCGCAGCAGATCGGGGCGACGTCCTTCACTGGGGCGGTCAACGGCATCGGCGTCCTGCGTCAGGGCGCTCCTCTGGTCACCTCGTTGCTGATGGCCGGCGCGGTCGGGTCGGCGGTGTGCGCGGGGCTGGGCTCCCAGACCGTGCGCGAAGAGGTCGACGCGATGCGCGTCATGGGTCTCAACCCGACCCAGCGGCTGGTCGCTCCCCGGGTGGCGGCGGCCGTCGTGGTGGGCTCGCTGCTCAACGTGGTCGTGGCGCTCTCGGCCATGGCCGCCGGTTACGCGCTCAACGTGGGTACCGGCGACGTGAGCTCCGGCGCGTACCTCGGCTCGTTCACGAGCTTCTCCCAGCCCACCGACCTGGTACTCGCGGAGGGGAAAGCGATGATCTTCGGCTTCCTCGCCATGATCATCGCCTGCCACAAGGGACTGCATGCCACTGGTGGACCGAAGGGTGTCGCCGACGCTGTCAACCAGTGCGTCGTGCTCAGCGTCATCGTGCTGGCCGTCGTGAACGTCGCCATCACCCAGGGCTACGTCGTCCTCGTCCCCCAGAGGGTCGCCTGATGGCCACGATGCGGCCCGTCGATCGGACGATCGACTCCGTCGCTCTGCTTGGGACCCAGGCCACGTTCGCGTTTCGCGTGATGCGGGGTGTTCCCAAGGCGATGTTCACGTACCGCAACGAGACGTTCCGGCATCTGGCCGACATCTGCTGGGGCACCGGGGCGATCCTGGTCGGCGGCGGCACGATCGGCGTGATGGTGCTGCTCTCGTTGTCCGCCGGTACGTCCCTGGGCATCGAGGGTTTCAACGGACTCGAAACCATCGGCCTCTCGCCGCTCACCGGGTTCGTGTCGGCCGTGGTCAACACGCGCGAGCTTGCGCCCCTGATCGCGGCACTGGCGCTCGCGTCCCAGGTGGGCTGTCGGTTCACCGCGCAACTCGGGTCGATGCGGGCTCATGAGGAGATCGACGCGCTCGAGTCCATGGCGCTCTCTCCTATCGACTACCTCGTCGCCACCCGCCTGGTCGCCACGATGGTGGCCATCGTTCCGCTGTACCTGCTGGGCCTGGCTGGCTCGTACATCGCCACCCAGCTCTCGGTGACGCTGGTGTTCGGCCAGCCGGCCGGTACCTTCACCCACTACTTCGAGACGTTCATCAATGGCGGCGACATCGCGCTGTCGGTCGTCAAGATCCTGGCGTTCGCCCTGGCCGTGGCCCTGATCCACTGCTGGTACGGCTTCACGGCTACGGGTGGAGCCCAAGGCGTCGGCGAGGCGACCGGCCGGGCGATCCGCGCCACCACGGTCGTCATCGTCCTGCTCGACATGCTGATGACGCTGCTGTTCTGGGGCGGCAGCTCCGGGGTCAGGATCTCGGGGTGAGCCCATGAGCCAGGCCGCCCAGATGATCGACCGGCACCTCCAGGACCGCTCGACCCTGGTCCGCCGAGCCATCGTGATGATCGTCGTGGCGACCCTGTTCGGCTGCCTGGTGCTGGCGTACGGACGCGGGATGTTCTCCGACCGGGTGCCGGTGTCGGCGGTCATCGACGACGCCGGCGGAGCGCTCACCGTGGGCTCGGATGTCAAGTCGCAAGGGGTGATCCTCGGCGAGGTCACGTCGATCGCGTCCACGGACGGCAAGGTACGGATTGGGATGACGCTGGACGGCGACCAAGCACGCCGGCTCCCACGTTCGGTGCAGGCGCGGGTTCTCGCGGCCACGGTGTTCGGCACCACGTCGATCGATCTCGTGGTCCCGGACGGTGCCGTCACGACCGCCCGGGGGCTGCCGGAAGGCCACGTGATCCAGCAGGACCAGAGCACGAAGACCCTGGAGCTCCAGGACACCCTCGACAGCACCGACCGTGTCCTCACGGCCATCGAGCCGGCCAAGCTGGCCACGACGTTGTCGAGCATCGCCGGCGCGGTGCGCGGCCGCGGCGCCGAGCTGGGGGGCACGCTCCGGACGCTGGAGGCGTACCTCGAGAGGCTGGAGCCGCATCTCCCGCTGGTGCAGGAGGACCTGCGCCTGGCCGGCATCAGCCTGCAGGCCCTCGCCGACGCCTCGCCGGAGCTCCTCGACGCGACCGACAACTCCCTCACCACGACACGCACGATCGTGGACAAGCGCCGCGAGCTCGCGTCCACCTTGACCCGGGCCCACGACCTGGTGGAGACGGCCGACGAGTTCGTCCGTGACCAGAAGCGGCAGATCATCGTCACACTGGCCAACGCGGCGACGGCCTTCGATGCGTTGTACGACCACCGGGTCGGATTGGCCGACGGGTTCCGTTCTTTCGTGACGTTCGCCGAACGGGGATCGAAGGGATTCTCCGACGGTCCGTTCCTGCAGACCGACGTGTTCATCAAGGTCGGTGGCGGCGGGGAGTACACCGCGGCCGACTGCCCGCGGTACGGCCCGGCCGCAGGCGACAATTGCAGCGGTGGACAAGGCGCCTCGTCGTCCACCTCCGGCGAGCCTGGCGGTGCGGAAAGTCGTCCCGAGCCCGACGCACTCCTCGGCAACATCGAAAGCCTCCTCGACCAGCTCGGCGGTGGACGATGAGATCGCTGCGCTGGATCGTCGTGCGCTTCGTCATCTTCGCGCTCGCCTGCCTGGTCGTGCTGGTGCTCCTGGCGAACACGATGATGAACCAGGTGGCGGGTGGCACCCGCGCGTACACGGCCGACTTCACCAACGTCAGCGGACTGCGGCCGGGCGACGACGTCCGGGCCGCGGGCGTGAAGGTGGGGCGCGTGCAGAAGGTGGAGCTGCACGGGGACGTCGCTCGCGTGTCCTTCGATCTCGCCAAGAAGCAGCCGCTCTACTCCGACACCCGGCTGTCGGTGCGGTACCAGAACCTTCTCGGCCAGCGGTACCTGGCGATGCTCCCCGGACCGAAGAGCACCACGCGGCTGGAGCCCGGCGCGATCGTTCCGGTCGGCCGCACCGACCCGGGCTTCGACCTCACGGCGCTGTTGAACGGCTTCGAGCCGCTGTTCGCCACCCTCGAGCCGGAGCAGATCAATCGGCTGTCGTCGTCGATCATCGCCGTGATGCAGGGACAGGGCGGCACCATCGAGTCCCTGTTGTCGGAGACGGCCACGCTCACCGGGAACCTCGCCGACAAGGACCAGGTCCTCGGGCGCGTCCTCGACAACCTGACTCCGCTCCTGCGGGATCTGTCCGCGCGCAGCAGCGAGTTCGAGCACACTGTCGGCGACCTGCGCGCCCTGATGTCCGGTCTCGCGAAGGAGCGCAAGAGCATCGGCGGGTCCATCGACGGGGTGAGCGAGCTGTCGGAGGCGACCGCCTCGCTGGTCGCCGAGGCACGGCCACCCTTGAAGCACGACGTGCGCACCGCCCGCGAGTTCGGCCGCATCTCGGTCGCGGAGATGGACCGCATCAACCAGCTGTTCGACTCACTCCCCGGCGCCACGGCGGCGTTCGCCCGGCCCATGTCCTTTGGCACGTGGCTGAACATGTACATCTGCAACATGTCGGTGGTCGTCAACGACACCGACACCACCATCGGGCCGGCGAGCGGACACTACTCGGAGGCTTGTCGATGAGCTTCCTCGAGCGGTTCAGCGCGCGCACGATCGGCATCGCCGGAGTCGTTGCGACGGCCGTGATGGGCCTGGTCGTCGCCGCCATCAGCTTCATCCCGTTCGGCCAGCGCGATGTCACCGCGATCGTCGAGCACAGCGCCGGCCTCCGGGTCGGTGAAGAGGTGCAGGTCGCCGGTGTCGGGTCCGGCGAGGTCCGCGGCATCCATCTCGACGGGCACCAGGTACGGGTCGACTTCACGATCGACCGGGACGTCCGGCTGGGCCGCTCCACCCGGGCGTCGGTGAAGGTCGCGACGCTGCTGGGCTCTCACTTCCTCGAGGTCGAGCCGGCCGGGTCCGGCTCGCTGAAGGACGACACCATTCCGCTCTCGCGCACCTCGGTGCCGTTCAACCTTCAGGACGTCATCGAGGGGTCGACCGACGCCCTCGACGAGCTGGAGGGCGCCACGATGGCGAAGTCCTTCCAGGTCGTGGCCGACGCGCTGCGCGACACGCCGGACGAGGCTCAGGCGGCCATCGAGGGTGTCGCACGGCTCTCCGCGGTGGCGGCCAAGCGGTCGGAACAGATGCGCGCACTGCTCGACTTCTCTCGACAGGTCACCGGTGATCTGGCCCGCAACTCCGGGGAGATCCTCGACCTGATGAAGCAGTCGACCCTGGTGCTGGAGGAGCTCACGAAGCGCCGGGACGCGATCCACGCCATGCTCGTCGACTCGCGGCGCCTGGCCCGGGAGGTCTCGGGGGTGCTGGCCGACAACGAGGCACAGCTCGACCCGCTGATGAAGGACTTCAAGGCGGCGCTGGCCAACCTGCGCCGGCAGGAGAAGCAGGTCACCGCCTCGATCGAGGGTCTCGGCACGATGTCGCGCTATTTCGCCAACGCGGCCGGCAACGGCCCGTGGATCGACCTGCACGTTCCGGTCGCCCTGGCCGACAACCTCAGCTGCGGGGTGACCTGCTGATGAGCACGCCCGCTCCGATGTCTCGCCGCCACGGCCGCCGTCTTGCCGCCGTGACGGTCGCGGCCCTGATCGTTCTCGGGCTGCTCGGGGGTTGCGGAGGCTCGTCCACGACGGTCACGGCCCGATTCACCGACGCCGCCGGCCTGTTCACCGGCAACGACGTGGGGGTGCTTGGTGTCCGCGTGGGCGAGGTCACCGAGATCACGCCACGCGGCGACCACGTCGACGTCACCCTGCAGATCGACCCGGAGGTGAAGATCCCGGCCGATGCGGGTGCCGTTGTGGTGTCGCGGTCGGTCGCCACTGACCGCTACGTCGAGCTCACTCCCGTCTACGACTCCGGGCCGGTGATGCGCAGTGGCACGGTGCTCGATGAGAGTCGCACCCGCTCACCGGTCGAGTTCGACGAGCTCCTGGAATCGCTGCGCCGCATTTCCGACGACCTGTCCGGCGAGAACGACGACGCCCAGCCCGTCAACGATCTCCTGGAGGTCGGGGCGAAGACGCTGGACGGCAACGGCAAGACGATCGCCAAGGGGCTGCGTGACCTCGCCGCCACCCTGGATGCGGTGAACGGCATGTCCGGCGACGCCGTGGGGAACCTGCAGAACCTCGACACCCTCACGGCCGCCCTGGCGGACAACGACGCGCTGGTGCGGGATTTCACGAAGCAGGTCGCCGACGCCACGGAGCTGCTCGACGATGAGCATGACTCGATGGAGGAGACGTTCGACGCGCTGGCCGCGATGGTGCGTGAGGTCACCAGGTTCTCGCGCGATCACCGTGCCGACATCCGCGCCCAGGTCGAGGACATGCAGTCGATCGTGGGGTCGATGGTCGAGGAGCGCCGAGGCCTCGAACGGCTCCTGCAGACCATCCCGCTGATGATGCAGAACGTGAACCTGGCCATCGACGAGAACGACCGGATCAACTTCCGCACCCGGCCCGCCGACCTCCTCCCGGGAAGCGCGGCGTTCCAGGTGTTGTGCTCGAACTTCCCGCCGGGCACGTGCGACGGCCTGGAAGCCGGCACGGCCACCCTGTTCGACCTGCTCAAGAAGCTGGCCGGTGTGGAGACTCCACCTTCCGAGACGTCACAGGCACCCGCGGAGCCGGACGGTGAGGCGCCATGAGGAGGCTCGCCGCGCTCGTCGCGTTCGCCGCACTGACGGCGGGATGCTCCACCACGGCCCAGGACCTGCCGCTGCCGGGCAGCGGAGTGGGAGGTCCGACCTATCGCGTCGTCGCGATGTTCGACGATGCGCTCAACCTGGCCGACGGAGCGCCGGTGAAGCTGCACGGCGTCACGATCGGGCGGGTGCGCGAGGTGAGCCCGGCGAACTTCACCGCCAAGGTCACGCTCGACCTGCGCTCGTCGACCCCGGTGCACGAGGGTGCGACCGCCCGGCTGCGAGCGACCACGCCGTTGGGTGAGCTGTTCGTCCAGATCGACGACGCCGAGTCCGGGCCGCGCCTGCGCGACGGCGCCACGCTCGGGGTGGGCTCCACCAGCGCGGCCCCGACGATCGAGGACACCATGACGTCGGCCTCGCTGCTCCTCAACGGAGGTGGCCTGGGCCAGCTGGAGACCATCGTGCGCGAGGCGAATCTCGTGCTCGACGGCAACGAGGGCACCGCGCGTGACCTGCTCGGCCGCATGGTCCGCACCGCGGAGGCGTTCAACGAGTCCAACGAGGACATCGACGCCACCCTCGACGCCCTCGCGGACCTCTCGACGACGCTGAACCGGCGGAGCGACACGATCAACGCCGCGTTGGAGGACGTCGCCCCGGCGGCCCGTGTCTTGCGCAAGAACACCGACGAGCTCGTGGCCCT
>Ga0190270_10001507_pt1 | contig 10857 bp, 10 predicted proteins | sample Popmic320T_FD_133748 | JGI IMG/M metagenome (GOLD analysis project Ga0190270, IMG submission 133748) | Populus adjacent soil microbial communities from riparian zone of Weber River, Utah, USA - 320 T | ecosystem: Environmental > Terrestrial > Soil > Riparian zone | place: USA: Utah | collected... | reverse complement strand
GTGAAGGTCGCAACCGGCTCCCCCTTCACGCGGTAATAAACGTCCGCCATGAAGCCGCAGACGCTTTCGTGGTGCGTCGAGATGGTCTTGATCTCGCTCTGGCGTTCGAACAGCGCGTCGATGAACTGTATGTTGCCGTGGCCGCACAGGCCGAACGCGTAGGGGACCTTCTGCTGGATCAGGTAATCGACGATGACCTGCGCGCCATCGAGCATGTTGTTGGGCATTGGGTTCCTGCATCTTACTCGGTGTCATCACCGGGCCGCCGCGAAGCGGCGTATCCCGGTGATCCCGATCATAGAGGCTACGACGTGCCCCACATAAGCGGGATCGCCAGGACAAGCCCGGCGATGACGGGTGAAGGTCAGCGCGACAATCGCTTCATCGCGCGCTCGTAGTACGACAGATCCAGATACTTCGCTGGGTTCGGCAGCGGGCCGCCTTCCACCTCTTGGCGGAGCTTGAGCACGTTGTCGAATCCTTCCGCGTTGAGCTTGGCGTCCGGATTGAAGCCGAAGCCTGGCTCGATCATCAGGTCGTAGCTGCGGGTGGCGAGCGAGCGCGAGAGATCGCGCTTTGCCATGAGAAGCGTGATGGCTTCGTCGCGGTTGTTCTTGTTCAGCACCCAGCGCAGCGACTCGACGTAGCCGGCAAGGTAGCGCTCCAGCGTGTCGCCGTTCGCCTGCGCCCAGGAGCGCAGCACGAACGCGCCGCCGGCCTGGTATGGCCCGAGCAGGTCGACGGTGCGGCCGAGGCTTTTCATGCCGGCCTCGATGGCCTGCGCCGAGAACGGCAGGTTCATGATCGCGGCGGCGTTGTCGCCGCCTTCGAGCATGGCCTTGAGGCGAAAGGGGCCGGCGCCGGCAGCATTGATGCGATAGTCGACGCCGTCCTTCAGGCCGTGGCGCGCCAGGATCTTCTTCGCCTGCACCGCGTAGGCGGTGTTCGGCGCGTCGGTCACCAGCGCCTTGCCACGGATCTCTTCGTATGAGTTGAGGCCCTTGCCGACGATAAATTCATTGGTGCCGCCGTCGCCGCCGGAGACAATCACCACATCCACCTTGGCGACCTCGATCATGGCGAGCGCGTTGTCGACCGCGGAATGCACGATCTCAAACTTGCCGCTGGCGAGGCCGGAGCGCTGGGCCTTCGAGTTTTCGGTGAATTCGAACTCCAGCTTGATGCCGTGCTTGGCGAAGATGCCTTTTTCCACGCCGACGAAGAACGGCAGTGACCGCGCGGTCGGGAAGGTGTTGAGCCGCACCAGGGTCAGCTCAGCGGCGTTTGCGGAATTGAAAATCAGGGCAAACGCAAAGGCCAGTGCTGGAAAGCGCATTGATTTCATGCCGGAAACGCTCTTGGGCGAAAGCCCACTGTAAGGTAGTAAAGGGTAACAGGTTGTTGGGTGCACTGTCATTCCGGGACGGCCGCAGGCCGGACCGGAATCCATACTCCCGGTGGTGGTTATGGATTCCGGGTTCGCTCGCTACGCTCGCGCCCCGGAATGACGGCTTAGAGAATCGGAGATCGAGAAATGAGACTGGGCTACTTCACCATGCCGGTGCACCCGCTGCACAAGGACTGGGCGCAATCGCTGCGTGAAGACCGCGAGGCGGTCATCCTCGCCGACCGGCTCGGCTTCTACGATGCGTTCGTGGGAGAGCATCTCACCGACGGCTGCGAGACCATCACCAACAGCATGATATTTCTCGGTACGCTGATCCCGGAGACCAAGACCATCAAGCTCGCCACCGGCACCTCGAACCTGTCGCACATGCATCCGGTGCTGGTGGCCCAGCATGCGGCGATGTTCGATCATATGTCGCAGGGCCGCTTCATCTTCGGCGTGAGCCCCGGCGCGCTGACCTCCGACGCCGAGGCGCTCGGCATCCTGGAGCAGGACCGCAACAAGATGTTCGCCGAGTCGATCGACGTCATCCTGGCGATCTGGGAGCGCGATCCGCCGTACGACATCGACTTCCCCGACAACCGGTACAAGGTGTCGACCAGCCGCACCATCGATAAGCCGCTCGGCATCGGCTACCTCGGCAAGCCGTTCCAGAAGCCTCGGCCGGAAATCGTCGGCACGGTGGTGGCGCCGTTTTCGCCGGGCGTCGTCCACATGGGCCGCCGCGACTTCCATCCGCTGTCGGCGAACTTCCTGCTGTCGGTGCACCTCAAGTCGCACTGGCAGAATTACAGCAAGGGCAAGGCCGAGGCCGGTGTCGAGCCGAAGGTTTCGGATTGGCGCATCGCACGCACCATTTGCGTCGCCGACGACGACAAGACCGCCGTGCGGTACGGCCGCGAGGATGAGAACAGCCCGTATCGCTTCTACTGGCACCAGATGTATTCCAAGATGAAGCGCGGCAAGCGGCTCTACGTGTTCAAGAGCCACAAGGATCAGCCGGACGACGAGATCACGCTCGATTACGTGCTCGACCACTGCATGATCACAGGCTCACCGAACAAGGTCGTCGACCGGATCCTGGCGCTGCGCGAGGAGGTCGGCGATTTCGGCGAGATGGTCTATGCGGGCGTGGACTGGGCCGATCCGGCTTTGGAGAAGCGCTCGATGACGCTGATGGCCGAGCAGGTGATGCCGCGCGTCAACGCGGCGATCGGCAAGTCGGCGGCGGCTTGAGCTGGGCGCGAACGCCCAGGACACGATGACCACGGCGACCAACGGATCGCGTGAACCCTTCGTCTCGGTCCGCAACCTGGCCAAGCGGTTCGGCGATCTCGTCGCCGTCGACGACATCTCGCTGTCGGTCGGCGAGGGACATACCCTTGCTTTGCTCGGGCCGTCGGGTTGCGGCAAGACCACGATCCTGCGCTGCATCGCCGGGCTCGAGACGCCCGACCGGGGCCATATCTCCATCGCCGGCCGCATGGCGTTCGACGCGGCGCAAGGCATCGACCTCAAGCCGGAGCAGCGCGAGCTCGGCGTGGTGTTCCAGTCCTATGCGGTGTGGCCGCACATGACGGTCGAGCAGAACGTCGGCTTCCCGCTGAAGGTTCGCAAGCGTCCGCTGAGCGAGCAGCGCGACCGCGTCGCCCGCATTCTCGAGATCGTCGGCCTTACGGCGTGGCACGACAAGCCGGCGGCGCAGCTTTCCGGCGGCCAGCAGCAGCGCGTCGCGCTTGCCCGCGCGTTGGTTTACGAGCCGCGGCTTGTGTTGTTCGACGAGCCGATGTCGAGCCTCGATTCCCAGTTGCGCGACCAGATGCGGATCGAGCTGAAAATCCTGCAGAACCGGCTTGGCTTCACGGCGATCTATGTGACCCACGACCAGGCTGAGGCGTTCGCGCTTGCCGAGAACGTGGTGCTGATGAATCGCGGCAAGGTCGAAACGGAGGGCGCTCCGCGCGACGTTTCGTTCCGGCCGCGCACGCCGTTCGTCGCGCGCTTCCTCGGGCTCAACGTGCGGGGCGGCCGGGCGATCCGGACCAGCGATCTGCAGACCGGGCTCTGCTACGCCGAGGTTGCGCTGTCCGACCGGCTGACGTTGCGCGGATTGATTGGAGACGAGCGCCCGATTGCGCCTGGGGCATCGGTGCTGGCCTGCATCCGCAAGGAGCATGTCTCGATCCGCAAGCTTGCGCCCGGAGGCACGGCGCGCCACGGCGCGATGATCGGCGAGGTGCGGGCGGCTTCTTTCCTTGGCGCCGAGGAAGAATACGTGCTCGATCTCGACGGGGTCGAGCTGCGCTCGCTTCAGGCGCCGATCGGCGTCCAGGCGGGGGACATGGTCGAAGTGACCATCAGGCCGGAGAACTGCACGGTGTTCGCGGAACCCAATTGAGCCGCTCGCCCGCGCGGAAGCGGGGACCCAGGGCTACAAAGCAGAATCGAAGTTGTGACTCTGGATTCCCGCTTGCGCGGGAATGAGCGGAGAGATCGCGCTAAATCACCGTCACGCCGCCGTCGACCGGCAGCGTGTGGCCGGTCACCGCCGCCGCGCCGTCGCTTGCGAGATAGACCACGGCGGCGGCGATCTCCTCGGGCGTGACAAAGCGGCCGATCGGAATGCGCGACAGCATGCGGGCGCGGGCCTCGGGGTCGCTGAGCAGCTTCTCGCGTGACGCCGTCATCACCGTCGCCGGCGCCACCGCGTTGACGCGGATGCCCTTGTCCGCCCATTCGATCGCCAGCATTTTGGTCATCTGGATCAGCCCGGCCTTGGAGATGCCGTAGACCAGACGCTCGCCGATCCCGGTCATGCCGTGGGTCGAGGCGATGCTGACGATTGAGCCGGGCCGCTTATCGCTAATGCAGGCGCGGCCGAACAACTGCGACAGGAAGAACGCGCCTTTGAGGTTGGAGCTCATCACATCGTCCCAGTCGGCTTCGGTGACGTTGACGGAGGGCTTCACCAGCGCGCGGCCGGCGTTGTTCACGAGCAGATCGATGTCGCCGAGGCGCGCGCGGGAATCCGCGAACGCCGCGTTGATGCTGTCGCGCGAGCGGAGGTCGAGCATGACGGGGGTGACCTTACGCTTTGCGACGTCGGGATTCGTCAGCGTTTCCTTGAGCTGCGTCACGTCCATCTCGGTCAGCGCGAGATCGTAGCCGGCGCGCGCCAGCGCGATCGCGATGGCTTGGCCGAGGCCGGATGAGGTGCCGGTTATCAGCGCGGTGCGAGGTCGATCCACTTTGCTTTCCTCATGCTTTGGTAACAGGCCTGCGCGAACTGCACGTCGCGGATGCCGGCGGCGAGGTCGGCCTGCATGGGCGCGCCAGTGACGACGTGGCGCAGGAAATTCTCCCAGCCGACGCGGTAGGGGTTCATCCTGGAGACGCCCTCGGTCACCTCGGTCCAGTTCGCGCGATAGTCGATGTTGAGATCGTTGGCGATGGAGAAGTGCGCAGTCTTCGGCGTGTCGGCGTTGGAGAGCGTCCAGCAGCGGTGCAGCCCGGCGATGGCGGAGCCCTTGGTGCCGTCGATCTGGAAGGTCAGGAGGTCGTCGCGGCGCACCCGCGTCGCCCATGACGACAGGATGGTGCCAATCGCGCCGTTCTCAAGCTCGACGATGGTGGAGGCGGTATCCTCGACGTCGACCGGGTAGCGCGCGCCCTGCTCGTCGATGCGCTCCGGCGTCGCGGTCGCGAGCGCGGTGACGACGCGGCGCATCGGGCCGAGCAAGCCTTCGATCACATAGCGCCAGTGCGGATACATGTCGAGGATCAGCCCGCCGCCGCTGGCGCGCTGGTAGTTCCAGCTCGGCCGCTGACAGGGCACTTCGGTGCCGTCGAAAACCCACCAGCCGAACTCGACGCGGAAGCCGACGATGCGGCCGAGGAAGCCGGACTTCACCACATGCATGAGCTTCTGCAGGCCGGGCAGGCCGAGCTTGTCCTCGACCGCGCCATGCTTGACGCCGCGGGCTTGCGCGGCGCGCAGCAGCGCCTGGCCGCGCTCGACAGACAGCGCCACCGGCTTCTCGGAATAGATGTGCTTGCCGGCCGCGATCGCCCGTTCCAGCATGGCCTCGCGCTGATGCGTCGCGGAGGCGTCGAAGAACACGGTGTAGTCCGGATCGGCTAGCGCCCTCTCGAGGTCGGCGGTCCATTCGGCATTGTGCTTCGTGGCGGCGGCTTCGACGCGCGCAGCGTCGCGGCCGACCAGCATCAGACGCGGCAGAATGCGCTCGCCGCCGGCGGCGAGCCCGCCCTCGTCGCGGATCGGCGCCAGCGCGTTGGCGAGATGCTGCGTGCCGCCGATGCGTCCAGTCGCGCCGTTGACGATGATACCGATGGTGTGAGTGGCCATTGGTGACTCTTACCCGTCATGGCCGGGCTTGTCCCGGCCATCCCGCTTATGGACGCACTGTGCCATCCTAAGCGGGATGCGCGGGACAAGCCCGCGCGTGAAGCCGGAGGATTGTCGTGCCCCGTCACATCGTCTGCCTCACCTTCGATTTCGACACCCAGTCGGGCTTCATCGCGCGCGGCATGACCACGCCGACGCCGCTGTCGCGCGGCGAGTTCGGCGCGACCACGGCGGCTCCGCGCCTCCTGAAGTTCCTCAAGGAGCGCGGCATCAAGACGACGTGGTTCACGCCGGGCTTCACTATCCAGAGTTGGCCGATCGAAAGCGCGGCGGTGGCCGACGCCGGCCACGAGATCGGGCATCACTCGTGGGCGCACATCCCCAATGCCAACCAGACCCGCGATGAGGAGGAGGCCGACCTCGTCCGCGCCAACGAGAGCATCCTCAAGCTCACCGGCCGCACCGCGCGCGGCTACCGCTCGCCGTCATGGGACCTCAGCCCGCACACCATCGACCTGCTGCTCAAGCACGACTTCCTCTACGACTCGAGCCTGATGGGCGCCGATTACATTCCCTATCGGGCGCGGCGCGGCGACAGGGCGGAGCTCGGCAAGCCGTATCATTTCGGCGAGCCGACCTCGCTGATCGAGATGCCGATCTCCTGGTCGCTCGACGACCATCCGCACTTCGAGTTCATTCGCACGCCGCAGACCGTTGCTCCGGGGCTTCAGCCGGCGCGGGCGGTGATGCAGAGCTGGCTGGACGAGTTCATGTTCATGAAGAAGACCGTGGACTGGGGCGTGCTGACCTACACGATGCACCCCTACGTGATCGGCCGCGGCTATCGCATGCTGGCGCTGGAGTGGCTCACCGACCAGCTCGCCAACGAGGGTGCTGTGTTCATGACGATGGAGCAGGCGGCGGAAGAGGCGAGGGCGAAGTTGTTTGCCTGAACGGTGCCGCATACGCAGTTGTCATGCGCGAAAGGGGCATCCAGTACTCCCAGAACCATCAATGATTACTGGATCGCCCGCTTCCGCGGGCGATGACAGCGAGTTTGGGTTATAACGGAGCGCGCCGCTCTACTTCTGCGCTTCTTTCGCGACCTGCTCCAGGATCGGCCGCCAGGTCTTCTGTTCGTTCTGCACGAATGCGGTCAATTCGGCCGGCGTCATGTGGCGAACGAAGCCGCCGTTCGCGGCAAGCTTGGCCCGGATGTCAGGATCGTCGAGCACGGTGCGCATGTCGGCGTGAATTTTCCGGATGACCGGGTCGGGCGTGCCGACCGGCGCCAGCAGGATGGTCCAGGCGCCGACGAAGAAATTCGGCACCGTCTCGGCAACCGTCGGCAGCTCCTCGAACCCCGGCAACCGCTGCAAGGACGTGGCGGCCAGCCCCTTGATCAGGTTGCCCTTGATCGCCGGCGCCAGGCCGGCATAGCCGTCGAGCACCAGCGGCACGCGGCCGCTCATCACGTCGTTCATCGCCTGCGCGGGGCCGCCGGCATAAGGCACGAGTTGCAGCTTGGTGTTGGTGCGGACCTGCAGCAGTTCCATCGTGAGGTGCGTGAGCCGGCCGCGCCCGGTCGCCGCGTAGGTGACCTCGCCGGGCCGCTCCTTCGCCATCTTGATGACGTCAGCCACCGTGTTGATGCCGGACTTGTGCGACGCGCCGATGTAGAGCGGCTGCTCCAGGATGTACGAGATCGAGGCGAAATCTCGCGGCAGCTCCACCGGCATGTTGGGTGCGACGCCCGGCCCGCCTGGCAGCGCGAGGAATGTCGAGGTGGACGGCAGGTAGAGCGTGTAGCCGTCGTTCGGCGACTGCGAGGCGACGCGCGCCGCGATGCCGCCGCCGGCGCCCGGCTGGTTCAGCGTGATGACCTGCTGGTTCCAGATTTTGCTTAGCCGGTCGGCCAGCACGCGCGCCGTGGCGTCGTTGGCGCTGCCGGCCGCGGAGTCGACGACGATGCGGACCGTGTTGTTGGGGTAGTCGGACTGGGTGAGGGCGGGGGAGGGCGCGATTGCCAGAAACCCTAAGGCCGCAACGATTGACCGGTTCATCTTGCCCTCCAACTCCGACTGTCATGCCCGCGAAAGCGGGCATCCAGTAAACGCAGTTCTTTCCATCGTACTCAAATCGCCTATCGGGAGTACTGGGTCCCCGCTTTCGCGGGGACGACAGCACGTGTGTTGCGCCGCTCGCCACCTATCCTTGCGGCGCCGGCAGCTGCTTGGCATACCAGTCGAAAATCTGCTGCCCGGTCCAGTGCACCACGCCCGGGTGCTTGTTGATGTACGAATACAGCCACTCGAAATACTTGATGCGATGCGCCTGGCCGGTAACGTAGGGATGCACGCCGATCGCCAGGATGCGCGTCGATTGCTTGCTCTCCAGATAGAGCCGGTCGAACGCGTCCTTGGTGCGCGAGAAGAACACCTCGGACTCGTGGTGGTGTGACACCATCATGGTGATGTCGTTGATCTCGGCGCTGTAGGGGATCGCAAGGATGGGCCCGTTCGCGGTTTTCACCCAGAGCGGCTGATCGTCGAGCACCCAGTCGCCGAACCAGGTGAAGCCCGCCGCGGTGGCGTGATCGAGCGTGTCGTACATCTGGCCGCGGCCCGGTCCGAGCCAGCCGTTCGGTTTCTTGCCGGTGAATTTCTGCAGGATGTCGATCGACTGATCCATCACCTCGCGCTGGCGGTCGGCAATCTGCTGGATCGGCATCTGCACGTAGGAATGCGCCATGAACTCCCAGCCGGCGTCGCGAGCAGCAGCAGTCGCTTCGGGATAGGTCTCGCAGACCTTGGCGTTGAGCGACATGGTCGGCGTCACCTTGGCTTTCTCCAGCGCCTTCATCAGCCGCCAGAAACCGACCCGCATGCCGTACTCGTACCAGGTCCAGTTCGGCATGTCGGGAATCACGCTCTGGCCCTGCGGCGCGATCGAAAGCTGCCGAGCCATCGGCCGCGTGATCTCCCACTCCTCGATGTTGACGATCGACCAGACGATCATCTTGCCCTTGCCGGGTAATTTCAGCGGCGGCCGCGTGAACGGCGATGAATAGCTGAACCGGTCGCGCGGATAGGTGGTCATGGCAATCACTCCCTTGTTCTCGGCCGCGACATTTTCTTGATTGTCATGCCCGCGAAGGCGGGCATCCAGTAATCAGTCCTCTCCATCGTACCCAAACTGGCTGACCGGGAGTACTGGATCGCCCGCTTTCGCGGGCGATGACAGCGGAATGCTTGATGACGAAGGTGCTACTCCGCCGCCGCAGTGCGTGGCGCAGCAACAAGCCTCGGCTGCGTCTTCGGATCGGCGGTGATGATCGTGCCCGCCGCCTCGCAGTAGGCGTGCGCGATTCGATAGACGGCGGGCTCGTCGAACGCGTGCGCGGCGATCTGCATCGCGAGCGGCATACCGCTCTTCGATAGGCCGGTCGGCACCGAGATGGCCGGCGTGCCGGTGACGTTGAACACCAGCCGGCATTGCTGGTCGTAGGTTTTCAGCACCTCGGGGGTGTCGTCGATCTTGCAGGGCAGCAGCAGGCTCGACAGCGTGATCACGGCATCGAGACCGCGTGTCGCCTCGGCCATCTCCTTGCACAGCGCGCGGCGCAACTGCTGCGCCTTGATGTATTTCGCCGACGAGACGAACGCGCCGGCCAGGATGCGGTTGCGGGTGAGCATGGCGAAGCCCTCCGGCCGCTCCTGCAGGTCGCGCTCGTGGATCGCATAGGCTTCGGATGCATGAATGGTGCGGTTGCAGTCGGTCCACAGCGACAGCGGCGACACCTGGATCGTGCGCACCTCGGCGCCGAGTTTCTTGAGTATCTCGATGGCGCTCTCGATGCCGCGCACCTGATCGGGGTCGGCGGGAGAGTCCTTCGTATAGAAGTGCTCGATGACACCGATCTTCATGCCCTTGATGCCGGCCTTCATGTCCTTCAGGCAATCCGCCATCGGGCGCTGGCTCATGGTCGGGTCTTCAACGTCGTGCCCGGCGAGTGCATGCAGCAGGATCGCGTTGTCCTCGACGGTGCGCGTCATCGGCCCGACGTGGTCGAGCGAATAGGTCAGCGGGAACACGCCGGACAGGCTCACCATGCCGTAGGTCGGCTTCATGCCGACGATGCCACAGCAGGTCGCCGGATTGCGCACCGAGCCGCCGGTGTCGGTGCCGAGCGCCGCCGGGGCCAGTCCCGCCGCAAGTGCGGCGCCCGAGCCGCTCGACGAGCCGCCCGGATGCAGGTCGCGATTCCAGGGATTACGCGCTGGCGGCCACGGCAGGTCGAACGCCGGCCCGCCGGTGGCGAATTCGTGCAGCGCGAGCTTGCCGAGCAGAATAGCGCCGGCCTCCTGCATTTTGCGGATGGTGAACGCATCGGCGGCGGCGCGGTGGTGCTTGCGGATTTTCGAGTGGCATGTGGTCGCCATGCCGGCGACGTCGAAGATGTCCTTCGCCGCGTAGGGCACGCCGTGCATCGGGCCGCGATGTTTGCCTCCGGCGATCTCGGCCTCGGCGGCCTTGGCCTGCGCCAGCGCCTTGTCGGCGGTGACGACCAAGAACGCGTTGTAGGCGGGATCGACCACGCTAATGCGGTCGAGCAGCGCCTTGGTCCATTCGACCGGCGACAGCTTGCGGGAGCGCAGGAGCTGCGCGCCTTCGGCGACGGAAAGCCAGGCGAGGTCGGTCATTTGCCGCGCTCATATTGCTCGGGATTGAACACCGGCGCGGGGTTGGTGATCGGCGAGTTGCCGGCGGGCATCGCATCGACCGGACGCAGGCCGCGCTCGGCCGCGCCCTTCACGCCGTCAGGAAATTTCTCCAGCGCGCGCTTGAGGCCGTGCTGTTCGGCGAGAACGCGGATAGTGTCGGGATTCATTTCACCGTTGCTCATTCTCGATCCGTCGCCCTTCGAGGCTCGCGCGATGCGCTCGCACCTCAGGGTGACGGTGATAGGCCGGTATCCTAGGAGGAACCTGCGCTACCCCACAAGCCGGACCGGCGGCTTGTCCGGCTTCACCGCCTCGTACATCCGGCAGACGTCTTCGGCGATCGGCGAATAGGCGGCGTG
>Ga0190270_10001506_pt1 | contig 10858 bp, 9 predicted proteins | sample Popmic320T_FD_133748 | JGI IMG/M metagenome (GOLD analysis project Ga0190270, IMG submission 133748) | Populus adjacent soil microbial communities from riparian zone of Weber River, Utah, USA - 320 T | ecosystem: Environmental > Terrestrial > Soil > Riparian zone | place: USA: Utah | collected... | reverse complement strand
GCACCCGTGGCCGGCGCACAACAACCTTGCCGCCGTGGAAGCCGATCGGTCCCTTGGTCGTGCCCCAGCGGTGGCCAGCGCGCTCTCGCCTTCGGCCATGACGCTTCCCGGCGAGCCGCTGAGTGTCCTCGCACAGCATCTGCTGCAGCGCTCCGATGCCGGCCGTCAAACAAAAGCGCTCGAATGAGCTGTCCACATCATGCCAGGCCGCTGCAAGGCCCGGCGCAAGCGCGATCGGTGAAAGTGTGGTAGCGTTCGTCATGGCGTTGCTCTCCTTTGCGGATTCGACACCCCGAGCCTAGCGGCTCAAGGCGGGCAACGCCTGCCCTCCTATTTCAACCGATCGGGACATTCCCCGTATCGCGATCTTACGTCGGGACCGGGCGCGCGCTTCCTAACGATCCAGCCCGGAGAGCGTGGCTTCTTGCGCGAGGATTGTCGCGATTTTCTGCTGGCCTGTCGCGGTCAGGGTGGTTGGGCTGCCATCACGCTGACGGTTTTAGGAATCTCGCCACGGCAGTAAGCCGGACATCTTCAATACCGATCAAGGGTCGCAGTTCACGGGCGCGGCCTTCACTGGCGTGCTCGTCAACAAAGACATTGCGATCGCATGGACGAGAAAGGGGGCTTGGCGTGACAATGTCTGTCAAGGATCAAACAATCAGCTGGTTGCGCCCAGGCCGGCCCTCATAGGCTTTTGAAAGGATTGATTCTTTGGCTTCGTTCTGCCACAACCCTATCATCATAAGTGATTGTTCTCAACCCTTATGCAATATTTTGGCGCGCGGCGCGACTTTTGATGTGGGGCTATAGAGCTGTCGATAATTTGGAGCCTCTAATCGTTTGCCTCTTGCGCCCGGATTGTTGCGACCTTCTCGGCGCCAACCGTGGCGGTCACCGATTTTCGGCTGCCGATACACCTTGCTCAAAAAATACCGTCCGCATGTTGTTCTTTCCCGTACATTGGATCGGAACTCAACAGGGACTGGTGGTTTGGTGTGGCTTACTGCGAAGATCGCGACGCCCGCTACGTCTCGACTACCGGCAGCATATGGTATCCTCGTTCGGGCAAAGTTGAGCAAGCCACGAGTTGGCTCGCGGATCAACGGAAGAGTTAGCTGGGATGTTTGATCTAAATGGCAAGCGTGTGTTCGTGGCGGGTCGTACCGGTATGGCTGGCTCCGCCCTTGTGCGCCGGCTGCAACATGAACCCTGCGACGTGCTCGTGGCAGACCACCGCGAGCTTGATCTGACCCGTCAGGACGCGACTGAACATTATCTGTCTGCGACGAAGCCTGATGTCGTCATCATGGCGGCTGGCCATGTGGGTGGAATTTTGGCCAATGCGACCTACCCTGCGAATTTTCTCGCTGACAATCTCGCCATGGCCCTTAATTGTATCCACGGCAGCCACAAGGTCGGCGTTCAAAAACTCCTCTTCCTTGGATCGACCTGTGTCTACCCTAAATTCGCCAAGCAGCCGATGAGCGAAGATCAGTTGCTGACCGGCGAGCTTGAGCCCACGAACGAGTGGTATGCCATCGCGAAGATCGCTGGCATCAAGATGTGCCAAGCCTACCGCCGCCAGTACGGGCACGATTTTATCTCGGTGATGCCCACCAATCTCTATGGACCGGGTGACAATTATCATCGCGAGAACAGCCATGTTGTCGCGGCACTGATAAGGCGTTTTCACGAAGCAAAAGTCAGCAAGGCACGAACCGTAACCATTTGGGGTACGGGTGCTCCCCGGCGCGAGTTTCTCTTCGTTGACGATTTTGCCGACGCCTGTGTGTTCATCCTCAAGCACTATTCAGAGGATCAAATTATCAACATCGGCACGGGCCAAGACATGCCCATCTCGAAGTTTGCCCAAACGGTCGCCGAGCTCATCGGCTATGATGGCGACATCGTTTACGACCCTTCGAAGCCCGACGGTACACCGCGAAAGCTCGTCGACGTATCGCGGTTGTCGGCGCTGGGATGGAGCGCCAAGGTCTCGCTGCAGGAGGGTCTGAGAAAAGCCTATGCCGATTTTCTCAGCCAAGTTGTCCGCGAGCGTTGACACCCCTCGAACGTCGACCCTGCGTTGCAGAAAATTAAAGTCGAATCCCCGCCATCGTCGCGCCCGCCGCTCGAACCGAAGGTGCGCGGCCGGCAGGCGTCGGAAGACCTGGGCGTGCACACGTCGCAACTGCGCGCCTGGTGAAGAAGTTTTCCGACGATTCGCAGCCCGCGTTTCCCAGCATGCCCCGGCGCCCCGCGGCTACAGCGTAAACCGGGTCGGGTACCTAGTTTTGATAAACCTTCCTGCAAGCGGAGGCGACGCGGAACGGAGGATCCTCTCGAAGACCTAAGCCGCCCTCCGTTTGCGCGCCCGCGAAAATTGCCGCAATGCTTCTTCGACGTCATCAGGCCGAGGAATGAGCTCCATCGGTGGCAGTGGTTGCGCAAAGACGACGGTTGGACGGATCGGCGCGGGACTCTTCGAGGCAAGCTTGACAATACGTCGACCAGCGTTGACGCGTCGCCGTCTCGCCGCCGCTACAATCGAGACTACGATTACGACAACGGTTGCGAATGCGAGTCCGCCGGCCGTGAGGGGAAGCATTGGACCGACAGGGAGGAAGCGCGCCACGTTTCCGGTGGGGTGCAGCGGCGCCACCTCCGATCGTGCGGAAGCCTCTATATCCTCCGTGACGTTCTGCGGCCCGCCGGTCTGGGCTTCCGCGCGAGCAGTGGTATCAGCGGGCAGGTCGAGCCACATCAAGCCGGGTGCGGCTTCGGGGATGTGATAGCTGGGGTGGGTGGCGGACCATGGCAGTCTTACCAAAAGTTCAAATTGCGTCCGTAATGGTGATCGCTGATCGTCAGCGTCGCTTGCTGCGGTCCGTGGCGTATTAGAGGCTTCTGACTGAGGCGCCGCTCGTAGCACCGCTTTGTCAACCTTTCGATTTAGCGGGCCGAGGTACCAACACTTGCGCTTCGTGGCGCGATCCGTTCGATAGTACCAGTAACTACCCTCTGGTGCCGGCGACTCAGCGGCAGCAATGCAATTTGCGACAGCACTTGTGGGATTGCCTAACACAGTCAGTGTGAACGTAACAAAAGCACCGATCACCCACGGCAAGACTGCCCCCGTTTGTCGTGGCATGCCTCTCTCCATCGACGCCGGCGATCCGCAGTTTCCGAAACGATTCCCCGAGCGAATGTCGTTGCCAATTTGGGCCGCAATGAGTCCGCGATTTTACGGTTCGTGCGAACGATGACTGCGGTCAAGCGCGCGATTGGCGGGCGCCTATCTAATGCGCATTATCGTGCACAACTTGCGCCAAAACTCTTTGATATCAGCGCGTCCCCACGAAGGCAGGTCTTCTTCTTCCTTCGATAATGACTGAGGCGGTCCGACAGGCGTTGGAGTGTTAGGCTTAGTTCCGGAGGCCTGAGCAGCGTTGCGAAGCGCGGCGCGTACTTTTGAATTTGCGGCCAGGGAAGTAAAGGTAACGACATAAGCGTCTTCGCTGTCGGGACCCTCTAGGACGAGGACATGATTGAGGGCATCACGCAGCCAACTAATGTCATGTTCAGCGTCTTGGCCGAAATAGAACCAGCTGTTCAGTAATCTGTCTTGCCCTTTGCGACCCGTGGGCGTGGTGTAGGCCACCGTCAAACGCTGAAGCGAGCCGAGCGTACTATTTATAATTCGTTTCCAGTCTTCCGGATGATTGCCAGCCGGCCACAACCGGCGGCGGAATTCCTCCGCCGGCATCCTTACGGAATTAGTGCGATCTCGGTCGATCGCTCCAAACACCGCTTCAATGATGACGCGGCCGTACTCTTTCGTTTGAGCGTCGAGCCGATCAAATCCATCACACCTGACGTCCACTAAATGCCCCCTGCCCGCCTACTTTTTTCCACGCGCGTTAGGCGACGGGTGCTTTGGTCCCCGCTCGCGGCATAGCGCCTTACAACAACATACCTCCCGTCGTGCGCTTGAGCCCCGCGGGAGCGGTGTGTACCTCGCGCGCCCGGTGCTGGACTTGCACGCAAGCATCCCATTCAGTGGAACCGACCGCGAATCGTCCTACGCGCTGCGAACTTTCGCTAACACCCGGCGCCAGAAACCCTGGGCCGCTGCGTGCTGATCTTGGCGCGTCGGAGCCGACGCAATCGGCGCAGCCGTGTGAATGGGCGCAGCGTTGTCGCGTTCTGCAGGATGTTGGTTGAAGATAAACGCCGCTCGATCTCAGAGCACGAGGAACACATATAGGTGTGATGCTCGAAGCCAGGAACCATCATGGTCTGGTCCTCGACCACGCTCACCAAGACCATTTCTGCCTCGCACAGCAAACAGCGCATCGCGCCTACTCGCGTACTGCAGTGATCAACTAAAAGAATATTCCAACCAGAGTGATGTTAAAGGGGGCTCATCCGCCGGAAAACCGCCGCCTCTTGCTGTCGCGGTCATTTGATCTTGAACCGTTTCAAGGCGAATCTTTGCTTCGCCAGATGACATAACGCCATGACCGGCGAACAGGCCTTCGAACGGGAACCCGACGTAGCATCGCGGCGAAGAAGTTCAGGACACCGTGTTGGAGGCGCGCTTTGCCATTCGCCGAGGCCGTCTCGATCGCGCTTGGCTCGAGCGGCAAAGTCAGTGCGGTATCGGTCCCTTCATCCATGCGGCTCGAGCACATCCCCAACAGCGCTCCACCGCGGGTTCGCATCATTTCGGTAGCTGCGCTCGCCCAGATGATAAGTATCCTTCTTCTCGTCGCGGGGATCCAGCGTAGTGCAATATGATCGAGCGGCTCGACCGGTGCCTGAAATAGGATCATCCCATTTCAAGTGGTGGTCGAAATCCTGTTAACCACGTTTTGATTTTGGCGCGGAAGCTCGGCGCATTGTTGGTTAAACTCCCGTAAATGCCGCAGCATTTACGGTGACCGGGATTCACCATTATGGCCCGTTCTGCGATTACCGCAGCCCTGATATTGGTCGCGCAGCCGGCCCTTGCCGAGTCGATGAACGCGGATTCCGCATGGCGTTTTGTCGTCGGCAAGATGTTTACGTACAATTGCTTCGATGGCACGCGCGGCGCGGGCCGCATTGGGAGCGATCTGTCGGTCAGCGGAACCATCCAGATCCGGGGCATCGGGCCAGTGCGTTTCGTGGTGCTGCCGCCGGCAACGCTAAAGATCAAGGGCGAGACAGTCTGCGCCTCCGTGCGCGGCATTCCATTCGAGCCCTGTTTCAAATTGAACAAGACCAATGCCAACAGTTTTCGGGGGGCGGTCCAGGGGTTCGACTTCGCTTACTGTGAATTCACCCATCGTATCGAGCGAGGGCCCTCCTCACTTACCTCTTGGCCCGGGCAGTCGCGATCGCAGCCCTTAACTCTTCCGTCCGCATCGACCGCGCCAAGCCCGGGCGACTAATTCCCCAAATCAATTGCGAACTAATTCAAGGTGGCAAACGAGAGTCGTTTGCTATGGCCAAGCGATGCGGTTCTGACGGAACGCGGCGGCCAGGAAAATGGTTTGCGTAGGAGCGCATCGTGAGCAAAGCGCGGCGTGATTTCTCGACTTCTCCTGCTTTTTCGGGTCCGATGGCAAATCCTTGGTGCGGCTGGTGGATTCTAAGTCCATGATGTGGCTCGACGTATGCCACGGAACCGGAAGATCCAGGCTGCCAAACTGGCGGCATGAGCCAAGCAAGATCGACCCCCGTGTCGACTGACACCGCGCGGCGGGCCAAAAACGCAGACGCCAGTCCCTCACATTAGTGGCTTTTTTCTTCCGGTGGTCTTGTGGCACCAGCGGAAACACGCAAGTATTCACAGCAATCGGGGTAGGGTCGGGCCAAGCCGTGTCGAACGTTGTGGCGCTTTCAGCACAGAAAGCCGTAGAAAGGCTGCTTGTCGTAAGCAGTTCGTCGGTTATAGATGGCTCGGTACTCGACGACACAATTGTTCAAAAGAACTGCTCCCTACACGTTCGTGGAGATCTGTTAGGCAGTCTGACAATCGAGTCTGGCGCGAAGGTCGTCATCGAAGGATCAGTCGACGGAAAAATCATAAATAGAGGGGGCAAGCTCACTGTTAAAAATGCGGTCCGTGTTGTCACGACCGATGGGCCGGCGGAAGCAGAAGCTTGCGGTGTGCTCAAGATCAGTTTGACGGCTATTGCGTCCAATTGGGACAAACTGGCGCAACGCACCGAGGCTGAATGCGCCGCCGTAGTCAAAGGCAACGCCTACGGCTGCGGCATCGAACCGGTCGCCGGCGCGCTGGCCAAAACCGGCTGTAGGACTTTTTTTGTCTCCAATATCCCAGAAGCCAAACGCGTTCGCGCGGTTGCGCCAAACGCGACCATGTATGTGCTCGGTGGGTTGTACAGTGGAACCGCGCCGGCATTCGCGGCAGTCAACGCGCGGCCCGTCATCCGTAGTCTTATCGAAATGGCCGAATGGGATGTCTTTGTGACGTCGCATCGATGGGTGGGCGGTTGCGCATTACACATAGACACTGGCGAAAGCAGGCTTGGTCTTTCGATGGAAGAAGCGATCGCGATCGCGCCTCGGGTCCGTTCGCAGGGCCACGGTATCGAACTGCTGACGAGCCATCTCGACAACGTCGATAACCCCCTCAATTCCCTAAACGACCGTCAAATCAGCCGGCTTCACGATCTACGCCGGCTCTACGGAGGTGTTCCTGCGTCAATGGCCAATTCGTCCGGTATCTTCTTCCCGCCGAAGGCCCATTTCGATGTTGTGCGAGCAGGTGCGGCGCTTTTTGGAATTAATCCCAAGCCGGGCCTCGGCAATCCGATGCTGCCGGTGATCGAACTGCGCGCTCGCATCGTACAGGTTCTCAGTTTGGCGCCGGGGGAAACCACCGCCGGTGCCGTTGGCTGGGCCGCAAAGCGGCCCAGTCGGGTGGCGTTGGTTTCGACCGGATACGTTGATGGCTATCCTCGATCGGGAAGCGCTCTCGACAACAAGCTACAGGCGATCGTTGGCGGTCGGCCGTGTCCAGTGGTGGGACATCCTTCGATGGATCTGCTAACGATCGATGTAACCGAGCTTTCGGATCCGACGGCCGCACGCTTCGGTGGAATGGTTACACTTATCGGCCCGGAGATCAGCCTCGACGATCTTGCAGCGGCAAGCCAATCGACTGGTCGCGAAGTGCTCAGCCATCTTGGTTGCCGTTTCCACCGTATTTACTATGCCAGCTAATCAACTCGGCTTTCATCAGCGACGTACCAGCGTAGGAGAGCACAATGTTCGGAAAATCCAAACGCAATCGAGCCGGCAACAATCAAGCCTTTTCATCGGCGCAGCAGCAGCCACCCCCGACGGCTGCAGAGCCAGCGGCGCCGGCAGCGCTGGAAGCGATCTCCTCGATCAGTTCCGGCCTTTCGATTGTCGGCAAGATTGTCGGCCACGGAGAACTGCAGATTTTTGGTCATGTCGAGGGCGAGTTACACGCCTCGACGATCCAAATATCGGATGGCGCACGGGTGGAGGGCAGTATCGTCGCGGAGGAATTGACGATCGGGGGCCACGTTAAGGCCACGATCCATGCCAACCGCGTCAATCTCATGAGCACCGCCGTCGTTGAGGGAGATATTTATCATCGATCCCTGGCCATCGAGGAGAATGCGCAGTTCGAGGGAATGTCGCGACGACAGGAAAGTGTCATCGATACGCCGTCGCGTGGCCTACCGACCTCCCCGCTAACGCAGGACGTGTCGGTCGACGACAAGGGCAACGGCGCAGCTGTCATCAATACGACGTCGCGGGTCCAACTGACGGCCCCGCAGGCGCAGGCCGGGTCGATCGATGACAACCCCAAGGGCAACGGCAGCGCACCCCACGGTCTCAATTCGTGAGCCGACGCTCACGGATTGGCCATACATGAACCGCATTGGACGATGAGAGCGGCGATCACCGCAAGCTCGCGTGGTCGATTTGCCCCAACCATCGGCGTTGTCAGCGATCGCAGTCTTTCTGTAGCGTAGATTTGCTCAGGGGGGCTTGTCGATTGTCTCCGCCGAAACCGGCGTGAGAATGCTTGAATAAACTTCTTTAGGCGGTGTAGAGACGGATCTGCATAGCGGCTTCGGATACCTGAAATGCGCGTGCCAAGGCCTCCGGTGATTGGATGCCTTGGTTCACAGCCGCAGTGAGCAGATGGTCCGGCATGAGAATCTCAGCCGCCAATTTGTTTGCCTGCGTTTCCATCGCGGACGGCAATCCGCTGCGGTACAGCGCATCATCATAGATACCCTCACCAATGTATTGGCGATGCAACAGGAAATGAGCGAGATCGTGCGCCATGGTGAAGCGCCGGCGAACCTCAGGATGCCCGCTGTTCACGTCGATAGCATATCCAGCATGGCCGCCACGCAAGGCAGATTTGTAAATCCGCCCGCTCACGTTGTCCGGCCAGACATCAACGCGGTAGATCTTTACGCCCAAGGCTGACGCCAACGGCACCATTTGCACCGGCCACGCGCGCTGATGCGCTCGTATGATGTCCCACTGCTCCGTGTCCATCTCAAACCGCAAACCACCCTGCCGAGCGCCCTCACCTCTCGCGGCTCGGGGTGCATCCATTTGTCAATGACAAGTGCCTGCGAGCCTGATTGTAGTATCGCTGATACGACCGAACCAATGGCAGATTGGCGTGTCGTGACCAATGAATGCCCCCCCACGTCGGGAGGTAAGCTATACAGTGTAGCGACGGTGCGGGTCTCAACCAAGCCCCGCCCATCGACGAGCACCGGACCATTTGATTGCCTTGATTACTGGAGTTTGGAGGAGGCTTGATGACTGGCAAAGTTGCTTTAATCACCGGCGCCACTGGTCAGGATGGCGCATATCTTGCTGACTTCCTGCTCACCAAAGGGTATACGGTGCACGGCGTGAAACGGCGCTCGTCGTCGTTCAATACCGGGCGCGTCGATCATCTCTATGCCGATCCACATGGAACGGGCGTAAGATTTTTTTTGCATTTCGGCGATTTGACTGACGCAACGAATCTCATTCGCCTAATCCAAGAAATTCAGCCCGATGAAATCTACAATCTCGCGGCTCAGAGCCATGTGCAGGTGAGCTTTGAGACCGCCGAGTACACGGCAAATGCCGATGCGCTTGGCACGCTGCGGCTGCTGGAGGCGATCCGCATCCTCAAGCTGGAACCAAAAGTGCGCTTCTATCAAGCGTCAACATCCGAGCTTTATGGTAACGCAAAGGAAGTGCCGCAGACGGAGACGACGCCGTTCGCGCCGCGCAGTCCCTATGGAGTCGCCAAGCTCTATGCCTACTGGATCACGGTCAACTACCGCGAGGCCTACGGCATCCACGCTTCGAACGGCATTCTGTTCAATCATGAGAGTCCGATCCGCGGCGAGACGTTCGTCACCCGCAAGGTGACCCGCGCCGTCGCCGCGATCGAACGCGGTCTACAGAAGAAGCTCTACGTTGGCAACCTCGACGCCGTTCGTGATTGGGGACATGCCCGTGACTATGTCGAGGGCATGTGGCTGATGCTGCAACAGGCAAAACCTGGCGATTATGTGCTGGCCACCGGCGAAGCGCACACCGTCCGCGAATTGGTGGAACGAGCCTTTGCCGTTGTTGGCCGAAAGATCGTGTGGCGAGGTACAGGCAGGGAGGAAACCGGCTTTGACGAAAAAACAGGTGACGCGCTGGTCGAGATCGATCCTGGCTATTTCCGTCCGACCGAGGTTGATCTTCTGCTAGGGGATCCCAGCAAGGCCCATCGGGAGCTTGGTTGGAAGCACCGGGTCGCGTTCGGAGAGTTAGTGGCCGAAATGGTCAACAGCGATTTAAAGCACCTGGCGCAAAGCTAGCCGAGGCGGCGCCGATATGCCGTGGCCATTAGGGGTGGTCAAATGCGGTGGAAGTCGTCGTCGAACCGCTCGATGTCGTCCTCCCCGAGGTAGCTGCCGGTCTGCACCTCGATCAATTCGAGATCAATCTTGCCAACGTTGTCAAGCCGGTGCTTCTCGCCGATCGGGATGTAGGTCGACTGGTTCTCGTGGACGATCTTGACCTCGTCCCCGACTGTGACGCGCGCGGTGCCGCGCACGACCACCCAATGCTCGGCGCGATGGTGATGGCGTTGCAAAGATAGCCGCTTGCCGGGCTTCACCACGATGCGCTTGACTTGATAGCGATCCCCGAGATCGAGCGACTGGTAAGAACCCCAGGGCCGGTGCACCTTGAGATGCTCTTCAAGCACCGACGGCATTTCGGCTTTCAGCCGCTCGTTGAGCTTCTTGAGATCGCTGGCGCGGTTGCGGTGCGTCACCAAGATGGCGTCCTCGGTGGCGATGACCACGAGGTCCTCGACGCCGAAAAGGCCGACCAACGCCTTGTCTGACGAGACGTAGCTGCCCTTGACGTCGACCAACACGGTGCGCCCCTGCCCGGCGTTGCGGTTGGCGTCCTGCTTGGAGAGCTCCCACACCGAATTCCACGAGCCGACATCGGACCAGCCGAAGCTCACCGGCACGACGGCCGCGCGCTTGGTCTTTTCCATGACGGCATAGTCGATGGATTTCGCGGTCGCGCGCGCGAACTCGTCGGCTGCGAGCGTCACGAAGCCAAGGTCCTTGCCGGCCGATTGCACCGCGCCCGCAATCGCACTGACGGTGGCCGGCTCAAACTGGCGATACTCGTCCAGGAAAGTATCGGTCCGGAAGACGAAGTTGCCGCAGTTCCAAAGATAGCCGCTGGCGACGTATTTTTCGGCCATTGGCTGGTCCGGCTTTTCGACGAAGGCGTCAACGGCGAACACGTTGTCTGCAAGCGACGCGCCCGGCCG
>Ga0190270_10001505_pt1 | contig 10863 bp, 8 predicted proteins | sample Popmic320T_FD_133748 | JGI IMG/M metagenome (GOLD analysis project Ga0190270, IMG submission 133748) | Populus adjacent soil microbial communities from riparian zone of Weber River, Utah, USA - 320 T | ecosystem: Environmental > Terrestrial > Soil > Riparian zone | place: USA: Utah | collected... | reverse complement strand
GACGGCGAGGAGGCGGCGGGCTTTCAGCTCGGTCTCCTGCCATTCGGCGTGAGGGTCCGAGTCCCAGGTGATGCCGCCACCGGTGCCGAAGTGCAGACGCCCCTCCTCCATCCAGAAGGTGCGAATGGCGACGTTGAGCTCGCCCACGCCGGCATCGGCATCCACCCAGCCCACCGCCCCGCAGTAGACGCCCCGAGCGACCGGTTCCAGGCGGCGCAGGTGCTCGACGGCGGCCAGCTTCGGCGCCCCGGTCACCGATCCGGGCGGGAAGGCGGCGGCGATCAGCTCCGGCCAGCCCAGGTCCGGTCGCAGCCGGCCCTCCACGGTGCTGACCAGGTGGACCAGGCCGGGGTGAGGCTCGACCCGGCACAGGGATGGCACGTGGACCGAGCCGTAGGCGCACACCCGACCGAGGTCGTTGCGGACCAGGTCCACGATCATCACGTTCTCGGCCCGGTCCTTGGCCGTGAGGCGATCGGCCGTCGCCGCCGTCCCCTTGATGGGGGAGGACCACACGCGGTCCCCCTCCCGACGGAGGAACTGCTCAGGAGAGGCCGATGCCACGGCCAGGTCAGCCCCCGGCACCCGCACGACCGCGGCGTACGGCGCGGGGTTCCCGGCGGCCAGCGCGGCGCCGAGGGCGGCGATGTCCCCGGCCGTCCCCGCGCCCAGGTCATGGGGAGCGGACAACCGGCGGGTCAGGTTGACCTGGTAGACGTCGCCCCGCCCGATGGCGGCCCGGATGTCCCGCACCCCGGCCTCGAACGTCGCCCGGTCCAGCGACGAGGTCCACTGGTCGGGTCGAGGCCCCCGCCACCGGTCCCCTGGCCACGGGACGGCCGGGCGAACCGTGGCGAAGCGGGCGCAAACCGGCGCCCCGTCGAACGGGATCACCACCGCCCAGAAGCCGCCGCCGTCGAGGGCCGTGAGGTCCTCGGTGAGGTCGATCAGGTCGGTGGCCAGGCGGTCGCCGACCACCGCCAGCGCCCCGTCCACCGGTCCCCGTCGCACCCTGCGGAGGCTACGGGGCGACCGGTCGGGCCGCCTCCGGACTTCTGGAAGCGGCCGCTAACCTCGCCCCGATGGCCGGTCGACGGGCGCGTGAGCGCCGCACCTGGCCCCAGCGCTTGCTGATCACCTTCAACGCCGGCTTCATCGTCGCGTGCCTGGTCTCGGCGGCGGCCCTGGGGTATGCGAATGAGAAGCTCGACCAGGTGCCGCGCATCGACTTCGGCGAGAACGGGCCGCTGGCCGAGCCCGAAGCGCCCGGCGAGGCCCAGAACTACCTGCTGGTGGGCACCGACAGCTCGGCCGGGCTGGACCCCGACGATTCCCGCACCAACGGCCGGGAGAACCTCGGCGTGCTGTCCGACACGATCATGCTGCTGCGGGTCGACCCCGGCTCGACGCAAGCCCAGCTCCTGTCGTTCCCCCGGGACCTCTGGGTGACCATCCCCGGTGCGGGCGAGCAGAAGATCAACGCCGCCCTGGCCGCCGGTGGGGCCGAGACGCTGATCAACACGATCACCGACAACTTCGGGGTGCCCGTCCACCACTACATCGAGGTCGACTGGGCCGGGTTCCAGAACCTGGTCGAGGCCGTCGACGGCGTGCCCATGTACTTCGACAAGCCCTTGCGCGACGAGCCGACCGGGTTGCTGATCCCCCATCCGGGCTGTGTCACCCTGGATCCCGAACAGGCCCTCGCCTTCGCCCGTTCCCGGCATCTCGAGTACTCCGAGGACGGTGGCGCCACCTACGCGGTCGACGGCACCGGCGACCTCGGACGCATCTCCCGCCAGCAGGCCTTCCTGCGCCGGGCGATCCAACGGGCCATCGACAAGGGCGTGCGCAACCCGATCACCCTCAACTCGCTCGTCGACGTGGGCATCGGCGCCGTCGGGGCGCTGGACACCGAGCTCAGCGCCGACGACCTGATCACCCTGGGGACGGCCTTCCGCAACTTCCAGCCCGATGAGCTGCAGACCATGACCCTCGACGTCTACGACGACGTCGTCAACGGCCTCTCCGTCCTGCGGCTCCAGGACACCGAGGCCAATCAGGAGCGCCTTGACATCTTCAAGGGCCTGGGGTCGGGAGCCGTCGGCGAGAGCGGGTCGGTCCGCGTGGCCATCAACAACGGGACGGGCGCGACGGGCCAGGCCACGGCGGTGGCCGACAGCCTGGCCGGCCTCGGCTTCGACACATCGCCGGGCACCGGAGATGCCGAGAGGTTCGACTTCACGCGTACGGTGGTGCGTTACCAGCCCGGAAACGAGGCCGCGGCCCAGTACGTCGCTGCACAATTCGTGAACGGTGCCGATCTTCAAGAGGTGGGAGCCACTTATGTCGCCGACGTCATCGTGGTCACCGGCACGGACTATGCCGGGGACGTTGAGAGCTTGCAGCCGTCCCCGACCCCTTTGGGGAGCGCGGGCGGCGGAACCGTGCCCGGGACGACGCCGGCCGACCCCGGGGACGGCTCGGTGACCACGACGACCTATGCCTACGGCGAGGTGCCCAGCACCCCGGCCGACCAGGTCTGCGGGTAGCGCCGTGGCCGATGTCGCTGTCGTAGGGGCTGGTTACGTCGGGCTGACGACCGCCGCGTGCTTCGCCCATCTGGGCCACAAGGTCGTCTGCGCCGACATCGACGTGGCCCGGATCGAGGCCCTGGTCCGAGGTGAGGTCCCCATCGTCGAGCAGGGCCTCGACGCCGTCGTCCGGGAGGGCCTGGACAGCGGCCGCCTGAGCTTCGTGGTCGGCGCTCCCGCCGCCGCCGCCCAGGCCGAGTTCGTCTACCTGGCCGTGCCCACACCCCAGGGGGCTGACGGCAGAGCCGACCTCAGCTACATCGAACGAGCCGCCCACGAGATCGGCCCCGTGTTGGCCCCCGAGGCGATCGTCATCAACAAGTCGACGGTGCCCGTCGGTTCGACCGGGGTGGTCGAGCGGGCCCTGGAGCGCTCCGACGTGTACGTCGTGTCCAATCCGGAGTTCCTCCGCGAAGGCTCGGCGGTGCAGGACTTCCTGCACCCCGACCGGGTGGTCATCGGGGCCGACGACCAGAGCGCCGCCATCCGGGTCGCGTCCCTCTACGTGGGAGTCCCGGCGCCGCTCATGGTCACCGACCCGGCGTCGGCTGAGACCATCAAGTACACCAGCAACGCCTTCCTGGCCACCAAGCTCTCGTTCATCAACGCCGTGGCCACCATCTGCGAGCAGGTGGGGGCTGACGTCAACGACGTCGTGCTCGGCATGGGTTACGACAAGCGGATCGGGCACGACTTCCTCCGGCCCGGCCCGGGCTACGGCGGCTCGTGCTTCCCGAAGGACACCTCGGCGCTGGTTCGCATCGCCGAGGACGCGGGCTACGACTTCGCCTTGCTCCGCAGCGCGATGGCCGTCAACGAGGACCAGTTCGACCGCGTCGCGTCCAAGGTCGCGGAACTGGTGGGCGGGGACCTGTCGGGGTGTCGCGTCGCCCTGTGGGGCCTCACCTTCAAGGCCCGCACCGACGACCGGCGGGAGTCACCCGCCCTTCACATCGCCCGTCGCCTGCTGGACGCCGGCGCCGTGCTCCAGGCCCACGACCCCACCGTCGGCGAGGGTCCGCTGGCCGAACTGCCCGCCATCGAGGTGACGAGTGACCCGTATGCCGCTTGTGAGGGGGCGGAGGCCCTCGTCGTGCTGACCGAGTGGGACGAGTTCCGCTGGCTGGACTTCGACAAGGTGGCGTCGATCATGGCCAGTCCCCGCATCATGGACACCCGCAACCTGCTCGAGCGCGCCGCCCTCGTCCGCCGGGGCTTCGTCTACGAGGGCCTCGGGCGCTGATCCATGGCCCGGGTCGTGGTGACGGGGGGAGCCGGGTTCCTCGGCTCCCACATCAGCACCGCCCTCCTCGAGCGGGGTGACCAGGTCGTCGCCGTCGACAACCTGAGCACCGGTCGGGTCGAGAACATCGAGCATCTCTTCGGCAACGACGCGTTTCAGTTCGTCCGTCGCGACGTCTCCGAGTACCTGTGGGTCCCCGGCCCGGTCGATGCTGTTCTGCACTTCGCCAGCCCGGCCTCGCCCCGCGACTACCTGGAGCTGCCCATCCAGACCCTCAAGGTGGGCAGCCTCGGCACCCACAACGGGCTGGGCCTCGCCAAGGACAAGGGCGCCCGGTTCCTGCTCGCCTCGACCAGCGAGGTCTACGGCGACCCCCAGATCCATCCCCAGCCCGAGGACTACTGGGGCCATGTGAACCCGGTCGGTCCCCGGGGCGTGTACGACGAGGCCAAGCGCTTCGCCGAGGCCATCTCGATGGCCTACGCCCGGACCCACGGCATGGCGGTCCGCATCGTCCGCATCTTCAACACCTACGGCCCCCGGCTCCGGGCCCGCGACGGACGGGTGGTGTCCAACTTCATCGACCAAGCCCTCCGGGGCGAGCCGCTGACCGTCTACGGCGACGGCGCCCAGACTCGGAGCTTCTGTTACGTCGAGGACGAGGTCCGGGGCCTGCTGGCCCTCCTCGACAGTGACCTCGATGGTCCCTGCAACATCGGCAACCCCGACGAGTTCACCGTCCGGGAGCTGGCCGACCTCGTCATCGAGCTGACCGACAGCACGTCGGAGGTCGTCCACGAGGACCTGCCCGTCGACGACCCCGCGAAGCGCCGACCCGACATCACCCGAGCCCGCACCGAGCTCGGATGGGAGCCCAAGGTCCAGCTCCGCGAGGGCATCGAGCGCACCGTGGAGTGGTTCAAGGACGAGCTCGACCGGGGCTGACCGCGCTACAGGATCCTCGCTTCGGCCTCTTCGCGGTTGCTCAGATACCAGTCCACGGTGGCTCGGAGGCCGTCCCGGAGGGGGGTGCTCGCCTTGAAGCCGAACTCGGTGGCGGCCCGTGTGGGATCCACGCGGCGGCGGGGTTGGCCGTCGGGGTAGCTGCTGTCCCAGCGGATCTCGCCTTCGAAGCCGACGGTCTCGGCGATGAGGGGGACCAGGTCGCGTATCCACGTCTCCTCGTCGGCGCCGAGGTTCACCGGGTCACCGCCGTCATACCGCTCGGCTGCCTGGAGGATGCCGTCGGCGGCGTCGTCGACGTACAGGAACTCCCGGCTGGCGTTGCCGGTCCCCCAGACGACGATGTGGTCCTCACCGGCGTCGTGGGCGTCGACGCACTTCTTGATGAGGGCGGGGATCACGTGGGACACCGACGCGTTGAACTTGTCGCCCGGGCCGTAGAGGTTGGTCGGCATCAGGTAGATGACGTCCTGGCCGTACTGCTCCCGGTTGGCCTGGGCCTGGGCCAGTTGCGCCAGCTTGGCGATGCCGTAGGGGGCGTTGGTCTCTTCGGGATAGCCCGTCCACAGCTGATCCTCGGAGAAGGGGACCTCGGCCAGCTTGGGATACGAGCAGATGGTCCCGATCATCACCGTCTTGGCCGTGCCCCGCCGCCGCGCCTCGTCGAGGACGTAGGTGCCCATGAGCAGGTTGTCGAGGTAGAGGTCCGCCGGACGCTCGCGGTTGGCGCCGATGCCGCCGACCCGCGCGGCGAGGTGGATGACCAGGTCCGGGTCCACGTCGTCGAAGAGGCGCACGGCGTCGTCGGCCCGGCGCAGGTCGTACTCCTCACTGCCGGGGGCGGCCACCAGGGCGGGATCGAAGGCTCGCACCCGCTCGAGCACCGCGCGACCGAGGAAGCCCGACCCGCCGGTCACCAGGACGCGCTGCTCAGTCAGGTATCCGGCCATCGGGGCACCACGCTACCGGCGTGCATTTCGCCCAACCCCTGCAACACTCGCCCGGTGCGGCTCGCGGTGACCCTCGAACAGTGCTGGCACCGCGTGCCCGGAGGGACCGCGACCTCGGTTCTCCGGACGGTGGACGCCCTGGGCCGGCGCGCCGACGTCGAGCTCGTCGGCGTGGCCGCCCGGCATGGCCATCCACCCGCTGAGCCGTACGGGCCCCCGGTCCCGGTCTGGGAGCTGGGCCTGCCCCGACCCGTGCTGTATGCGTCCTGGCACCGGCTGCGCCGACCTGCAGTCGAGCGGGCGACCGGGCCGGTCGATGCGGTGTGGGCCAGCGGCGTGGCCGTCCCGCCCCGCCGGGTGCCTCTGGTCGTGACCGTGCACGACCTCGCCCCGCTGCACCACCCAGAGCACCATCCCCGCCGGGCGCAGGGCTTCTACCGGCAGGCCTTCGCTCTGGCCCGGACCGAGGCCGACCTGGTCTGTTGCCCCTCGCAGGCCACGTTGGAGGACTGCGCCGCCCACGGCTTCGACCGGGGTCGGCTCCGCCACGTGCCTTGGGGTGTCACGCCCCTGCCGGTCACCCCGCACGCCATCGCGGAGATGCGTACCCGCCTAGGCCTGGACGAGGAGTACGTCCTCTGGACCGGCACCATCGAGCCCCGCAAGAACCTGCCCGGGCTCATCGAGGCGTTCGCCCGGATCGCCCGCCCCGGCCTCCTCCTCGCGGTGGCCGGGCCCGACGGTTGGCACGAGGACCTGAGAGCGCTCATCGGTGAGCGCGAGGACATCCGAGCCCTCGGCTTCGTCAGCGACGCCGATCTGGCCGCCCTCTACGCTGGGGCCGCGGTGTTCTGCTACCCGAGCCTCCTCGAGGGCTTCGGGCTGCCGGTCCTGGAGGCGATGGCCCAGGGGGCGCCGGTGGTCACCTCGGCCGGGACGGCGACCGAGGAACTGGTCGCGGGGGTGGGTGGCGCCGTCGACCCGACCGATGTCGGTGCGGTGGCCGGGGCCCTGTCCGCCGTGCTCGACGATCCGGCCGAGGCCGACCGCCGCCGCGCCGCCGGGCGGGTCCGGGCCGCCGAGCTGACGTGGGACGCCACGGCGGCGGCGATGATGGATGTCGTGCACGAGGCCATCGCGTGACCGGGCCCCACCGCGTCGGCGTCAACCTGCTCTGGCTCGTGCCCGGTGTGGTGGGGGGGAGCGAGGAGTACACCGTCCGGACCCTCGACGGCATCCTCGATGTGGCCCCGCCCGACGTCGACCTGGTCCTGTTCGCGCTACGACCGTTCATCGAGGCCCATCCGGAGCTGACCGACCGGATCGAGACCGTGACGCTGTCCCTCACGGGACGGGACAAGTCGGTCCGGGTGGCGGCGGAGAGCTCGTGGCTGGCGTTCCAGTGCCGTCGCCACGGCGTGGCCATGGTCCACCACGCCGGCGGGATCCTCCCGGCCGTCCGGGCGGTGCCCGGTCTCCTGACCGTCCACGACGTGCAGCCCCTGCTGCAGCCGGAGAACTTCAGCCCGGCCAAGCGGGCGTTCAGCCGGGCCGTCCTCCCCCGCTCGGCCAAGGCGGCCCGGCTGGTCGTGACCCCCAGCGAGTACAGCCGCCAGGCCCTGCTCTCGGTGGTCGACGTGCCGCCGGAGCACGTCTGGATCGTCCCCCACGGCATCCCGGAACCCTCGGTCGGGCCCGGTCGTGAGGTCGACCTGGCCCAGGTCGAGGCCGCTTTCGGGATCAAGGCGCCGTTCTTCGTCTACCCGGCGATCACCTACCCCCACAAGAACCACCTGACGCTCGTGCGGGCCTTCGCCGACGTGGTCCGGGAGCACCCCGAGGCCTCCCTGGTGCTCACCGGCGGCGAGGGGCAGATGGAGGGGGAGATCCTGGAGACGATCCGCGAGCTGGGGCTGGACGGCCGGGTCCACCGCCTCGGTCGCATCCCGTGGTGGGACCTGGCCGCCATCCTGCGCCAGGCCCGGGGTCTGGGCTTCCCGTCCCGGTTCGAGGGGTTCGGTGCGCCGGTCATCGAGGCCATGGCCCGCGGCTGTCCGGTCGTGGCGGCCGACGCCACCGCCCTGCCCGAGGTCGTGGGCGATGCCGGTGTGCTCGTCGAGGCCGACGACCAGGGGGCGTGGGCCACCGAGCTGCTCCGTCTCCTGGACGACGACGAGCACCACGCCCGACTGGTCGCGGCCGGCCGGGCCCGGGCGGCCCAGTTCAGCGCGGTGGCCTCGGCCGAGGCGCTCCTGGCCGCGTACCGCGAGGTGCTGTCCGGCTCGTGAACCTGACCGTCATCGCCCCCCACTTCACGCCCGACGTCGCCCCGACGGGCGAGGTCATGACCAGCATCGTCGAGGAGCTGGCCCTGCGGGGCCACCGCCTCCACGTCGTCACGGCCCTGCCCTGGTACCGGCATCACCGGATCGAGCACGGATGGCACGGCCGGCTGGTCCGCACCGAGGCGACGGATTGGGGCCACATCTCCCGGGTCCACCCGTTTCCGACGGACAAGACGAACATCCCCGCCCGCGCCCTGGCCTTCGGCGGGTTCACCGTCCTCGCCGGGCTGGTCGGGCTCCTGCACCGACAGCGCCCGGACGCGGTGCTGGCCATGTCCCCACCCCTCACCTTGGGCCTGGCGGGCTGGTCGGTGGCACGGGCCCGACGAGCGCCGTTCGTCTTCAACATCCAGGACGTCTTCCCCGACGTGGCCGTCGAGGCGGGCGTGATCACCGGCCGCCGGGCCATCGCCGGGGCCCAGGCTCTGGAGCGGTTCACCTACCGCCGCTCGGACGCGGTCACCGTGCTCTCCGACGATCTGGCCGACAACCTCCGGGCCAAGCTGCGGCCGGGGGAGCGGGAGCGCATCCGGGTCATCCCCAACTTCATCGACACCGGCCGAGTCGTCCCCGGGGATCACCAGAACGACTACCGGGCCGAGTTCGGCCTGGGGGAGCGCCGGGTCGTGATGTACGCCGGAAACCTGGGCTACTCCCAGCCCGTGGGCCTGGTCCTCGAAGCGGCTCGCCGTCTGGCCGGTCGGGAGGACGTGGTCTTCGTCGTCAACGGCGCCGGCTCGGCCCGTGAGGCGCTGCGGGCCGAAGCCGACGACCTGCCCAACGTGATCTTCGTCGACCTGCAGCCTCGGGAGCGCCTGGCCGAGGTGTTGGCGGCCGGTGACATCCATCTCGTCCTGCTGCGGACCGGCTTCGCCCGGTCCAGCGTGCCGTCGAAGCTCTACTCGATCCTCGCCGCCTCGCGGCCGTTGGTGGCCAGCGTCGACCCCGGCACCGAGGTGGCCCGGGTGGTCGACGAGGCGGGGGCGGGCACGGCCGTGGCCCCCGACGACCCCGACGCCCTGGTCGACGCGCTGTTGCCCTTGATCGACGATCCGGAGCGGTGCCAGAGGCTGGGCGATGCCGGTCGGCGCTTCGTCGAGACCTGGCCGTCTCCCGGCGACGTCGCCCAGCGGTACGAAGCGCTGTTCACCGAGTTGCGGGTCGCCCGCTGACGCCCCGGCCAGGGTGGGCGATACCCTCTCCGGGCCATGGGTAAGGCCTCTTCAGCCAAGAAAGTCGCTCGTGCAGCGCGTGCCGGGGGCCGTGGGTCCCGTGGCGGACAGCGGCGCAGCCTCCTCTTCCCCGCCACCATCACGGTGGTCTGCGTCCTCGGGGTCTCCCTCATCCTCTACGCGCGGACCCAGGACGAGGCCCAGGCGCTGGAGCCAGGGGTCACCGACCACTGGCACGCGGCGTACGCCATCGACATCTGCGGCACCATCCAGCCCCCGTTGACCAACGACGCCGATCCCAACGGGACCCACACCCACGGCGACGGCGTCATGCACATCCACCCCGGTGCCGCACAGCAGGTGGCCAAGGCCGGTGAGGACGCCACCATCGGCGTCTTCATGAGCGCCGCCGGAGCCACGCTGACCGACGACTCGATCAGCTTCCCCGACGAAACCGGCGAGATCGTCACCTACACCGAGGGCGAGGACCAGTGCGACGGTGAGGACGGTCAGGTCCAGGTCGCCTACTGGGCCAACGCCAGTGAGGCCAACGACACGGACCCGCAGGTGTTCACCGACAACCTGGCCGACATCTTCTTCAAGAACGACCGCGAGGCCTACACGATCGCCTTCGTGCCCGAGGGCGACGACATCCTTCCGCCGACCACCGTCGCCGACCTCGACGAGCTGGCCGGCATCGACTCCGGTGCCCTCGACCCGTCCACGACGAGCTCGACCACGGTCCCCCCCGGCGGTCGTTCGGCGACCACCACCTCGGCTCCCACCACGACGGCGCCGCCCGCGGGATGAGAGCCATCGTCCTGGTCGGAGGCTTCGGTACCCGCCTCCAGCCGCTGACCCTGGGCACGCCGAAGCAGATGCTCCCGGTGGTGGACCGGCCCATGATCGAATGGGTCGTCGGCCACTTGGGCGAGCATGGCGTGGACGAGGCGATCCTGGCCCTCGGCTACCGGCCCGACGCCTTCATGGCCGCCTATCCCGACGCCGAGTGTGCCGGGGTGCGCCTGCGCTACGCCGTAGAGGACTCGCCCCTCGACACCGCCGGCGCCATCCGCTTCGCCGCCTCCGAGGCCGGCGTCGACGAGCGCTTCCTCGTGGTCAACGGTGACGTCCTCACCGACCTGGACATCGGCGCCCTTGTCGCCTTCCACGACGCCGCCGGTGGGGCGGGAACGATCCATCTCCACCCCGTCGACGACCCCTCCCGGTACGGCGTGGTGCCCATCGACGCCGATGGCCGGGTCGTCGAGTTCGTCGAGAAGCCGCCCCGGGATCAGGCCCCGTCGCGCTGGATCAACGCCGGGGCCTACGTGCTCGAGCCCGAGGTGCTGAACCGGATCGATCCCGAGGGCAAGGTGTCCATCGAGCGGGTGACGTTCCCGGCCCTGGCGGCCGAAGGTCGGCTGTTCGGCTTCCAGACCGAGACCTACTGGATCGACGCCGGCACCCCAGCCACGTACCTCCAGGCCCAACTCGACCTGGTCGACGGCCATCGGGCCACCACCCCGCCGGCTGTGGCCGCCGACGCCACCGTGGCCGACGGCGCCAAGGTCGAGCACGCCGTGCTCATGGCCG
>Ga0190270_10001504_pt1 | contig 10863 bp, 5 predicted proteins | sample Popmic320T_FD_133748 | JGI IMG/M metagenome (GOLD analysis project Ga0190270, IMG submission 133748) | Populus adjacent soil microbial communities from riparian zone of Weber River, Utah, USA - 320 T | ecosystem: Environmental > Terrestrial > Soil > Riparian zone | place: USA: Utah | collected... | reverse complement strand
CGCGACGCAGAAACTCTGCGTGAGATTCGATTCAATAGTGACAGCGGTTAGCGACCGAAACGACCGTAGTAATCATCTCGTGTTGTCGTCTGGTGAGTGGCAAATCCGGCGACATCAACGCGCCAAAGGTTGCGAACGCATGATGGAGCGCTTCGGGGATCAAACTGTGGGATGCAACGATGCCTGATGTTTGGCCGTCTGGCGTGGGATGAATGGGCTCCGCGTATTCAATTGGGTACAGCTCCTTCTGAGCTTCGATGGCGTTGCGGAGTTTTTCGTCAGCTTCCGAAAGCGGAATTGTTTTGATCCAAGTCATGAGAATGATTCCTATCCTGGCGGTAGCCCGACCGTTAGGGTTCAAAGTTCAAGCTTTAGCTTGTGTCGCTGCGAAAGAACCAAGCTGAAGGTTGAACTCCGAAACTGCGCGCCCCTGAATTGTGATCCTTACGGGCGGGGTACTGCCCCCCATATTGATCAGCGAAGTCGACGACGAAAGAAAACGTAGTATACCGGAATGCCAAGAGCGACTACACCAACTCCCCGCAGTGATTGCGTGGGGTTGTCGGTTCCAAGAAGAAACAGCAACAGGCCGACAAGCAAGAGGAATAAGATCGGTGTGACGGGATAGCCTGGAGTCAAATAACCCGGCTGTGATGAACTCTTGCGTCGCAAAAGGAACAGCCCCGCCACCGTTAATCCAATAAAGATCACAACCACGAAAATAAAATACCCGATGATCTGATTGAAGCTGCCCAGTGCTACTAGAATCGAAGCGAGCAACGCCTGCAACGCGATTGCACGAGCCGGCGTGCCGAATCGAGGATGAAGAGATGCCGCGGCGGGAAAGAATAATCCATCCCGGGCCATCGCGAAGTACACGCGCGGCCCAGACATGATTAGCGCGGCAAGACTTCCGAGGATGGCTACGATCACAATCCCTGAAAACACCTGCGCGCCGGCTTTCCCAAACAGTACTTCGCCCGCCTGCGCGGCAAACGTTTCACCCGACGTCACGGTCTCAAGCGTCACAAGATAAAAAAACACCGCACTGGTTAACACGTAAACGAGCGTGACGATTCCAACGCCATAGATCAAAGCCCTCGGCAGAGTTCTTTCGGGTTCTCGGACTTCGCCCGCCAGTTTCGTAACGTCCCACCAACCTCCAAATGAAAAGAACGCAGCAACCATCCCGCCCGCTAAAGCTCCCAGTAAAGGCGTGGAGCCTGCACGCTGGGAAACAAAAGGGGTGAAGTTTGACCAGTCGCCGAGTCTAAAGATAATCGCCCACAGAATAAGAAACAGAAGCAAGGCCAATTTGAGGAACGTCAGCCAGCGGAGCAAGCCGCCACCGAGACGAACGCCCAGAACGTTAACGACTGCGAGAAAAATAATGACTCCGATCGCTGTTACCTTGATAGCCAACGGCGAAAGCCCCAAGCTGTAACCTGCGTAACTTGCCAAACCAACTGCCAGCGCTGCCGTTAGGCCCGGATCCATTACCAGCAACGCCATCCAGCCGTACAGGAATGCCAGCGGCCTGCCGAAAGCTTCGCGGAGGTAAACATAACCGCCTCCCGCCTCGGGGTAACGAGCCGCAAGCTCGCCGTAACAAAGGGCGCCCGCGGCCGCCATTGCTCCCATGACGACCCACACCACCAGCAACCAGAACGGCGAGCCAAGAGATTTCGCCATTCCGGCCGGAGTCAGGAAAATTCCGACGGCTATTACTTCACCGACAACCAGGGCGGTTGCGGTCCGGATTCCGATTTGTCGTTTGAGTTGAACCTGGGTACTCAAGACGTCATGGCTATCAGCGTTCGTTTAGAGCGCGGACTTGTCCGCCCCCGGGCGGGCACAAGTGCCCGATCTAAACGGCCGCGCAGTTTGCGATGGCCCTATCTGATTGGCAATTTACGCGACGTTCCGTCGTCTGCGACTGTCAGAACCCTCGGGACTCTTCCCTCGCCCTTAATCACAAAGTTGAATTTACGAGGGCCTGGATTATAAGAGCCGGTCGGAGCGCTCAACGATACGGTGTAACCCGGTCCTGCCCTCGCGACGTTGACGTTCGTTCGACGGAAACTTTGTTGTTTATAGGCTGGGCTGACCCCGTCGTCTTCATAAAGGGTCGTTGAGGCGGAACCGTTACTGTCAGGGTAAATACCGAACGTGATTGGATCGACGGGCTTTTCCCCGACGTAATTCATCACCGGGCCGTTTGGAATAATGGCGCCTCCGCGCACAAACATCGGCACTGTGTCGAGCGGCGCATCGACAGTTATCGTCGCCGGCCCTTCAAATTTTCTGTTGGTCCAGTAGTCATACCAAACGCCCTTTGGCAGGTAAACCAAACGTCGCGTGAGATCCGGTTTCATCACCGGGGCCACCAGGAGATCGCTGCCAATCATGAACTGATCATCGAGATTATAGGTATTTAGGTCGTCCTGGTAGTTAAGCAGCAATGGTCTGAAAAGTGGCACGCCGGTGCGATGAGATTCCTCGAGGGTAGTATAGAGAAACGGCAACAACTGATAGCGGAGCTTCAAGTATTTGCGAATAATGTCTTCGTAGTGTTTTCCGAACCGCCAGGGTTCCTGATCGTAACCGTCGATCACTTTATGATTGCGACAGAAGGGCGCCAGAAAACTCACCTGATAGGAACGAGTCAGCAGTTCGCCGTTACCGCGTCCGATAAACCCACCGACGTCGCTGCCGACAAAAGGTTCGCCCGAGAGACCGAGCGACGTAAACATCGGAATGCTAAGCTGCAATGTTTCCCAGGTGCTGGTAGTGTCGCCGGTCCACATTGTTGAGTAACGCTGGATGCCGGCGTAGGCAGCGCGCGTGATGACATAAGGGCGACTGTCTGGGCGAAGCTTTTGCAGGCCTTCGTAAGTTGCCTTAGCCATCAGCAAAGCAAACACGTTACGGTTTTTCGCGTGCGTCGACTTTTCTCCTTCGTCATAACTGACCACATCGATTTGGTTTTTCCCGCTCTGATCTACGAAGTCAGCGGGCTCGTTCATGTCGGTCCAAACTCCGGCGACGCCGTGATCCAGATAGGAGCGATGTAATTCGCCCCACCACCGTCGAGCTTCGGGCAATGTGTAGTCGACAAACACGCTGTCGCCGGGCCAGACTCTGGGAACAAACAGATCGCCATTCTTGCGATACTGAAAGTATTTTCGCTCCAGCCCCTGATCGAAGACGTAATAGCGCTGGTCCTGAGGCTCGAGCTCCGGGTTCGCAGAGGTTACCCGGGCCGCACTTTTTGAAACGGGTTGATGTTTAACCCCCGGATCGACAATCGTGACTAACTTCACTCCCTGTCTTCCAAGTTTGTCGGCCAGGGCTTTCGGACTGGGAAACCGCTTCGGGTCCCAGGTAAAAACGCGATAGCCCTGCATGTAATCGATGTCGAGATGGACCACGTCAAGCGGCAGGTCACGTTGCCGATATTGCCTCACAACCTCTTCAACCATCGTATCCGGGTAATAACTCCAACGGCTCTGCTGGTTGCCGAGTGCCCACAAGGGGGGCATGGGCATGTGGCCGGTAAGGTCCGCGTAGCGGCCGAGAATCTTTTTGATAGAAGGCCCGTAGAAAAAATAGTAGTTCAGTTCCCCGCCTTCGGCGCCAAACCATGCTCGCTGTTGCGAGGATTTGCCAAAGTCAAAATAGCTGCGATAGCTGTTGTCAAAGAAGATCCCATAGGCGCTGCCGCCCTGGAGTCCGATGTAGAACGGGATCGTTTGGTAAATCGGATCCTTGCCTTCGGTGTAGCCGGGCGTGTCGGAGTTCCAGTTGATAAATGAGTTTCGACGCTTGTCGAGCCGGGCCGCCTTTTCGCCAAGCCCATAGAAGTGTTCATCGAAACCAAGCTTCTTCGATACGGCCACAAAGCGTCCCGCGTTCGGATCAAACATCATCTCCTTCAGCAGTCCCTTTGCGTCATAGGCCATCGGTTGCTCGTCCGAATTAATAGGTGCATGGGTTTTTGCATCACGAAATTCGATCAGCAAGGGCGAGCGACGTACTACAATTTCGACTTCATCTGTACTAAGCAGCACGGCGTCGGCAGTTTCCGTAACGGTCCAAGGCACAGCGTCCCACGTGTCCTTAGCAATGGCCCATGAATGGTCTTTGGGCGGAAAGGGTTTGGCAAACGATGCGCGAACGCGAACGAGATCCGCGGCGAGTACGGATACTTGCACCTGGGAGTTGTCGCGGCAAGTGAGTATGACTCCGCGCTCGGTCTTGACGAAGCTACTCACGGGGCCGATTTTCTCGAACGCAGTGATGTCCTGAGCCAGGACTGCAGGAGCGGTCAGCAGCGAAATGATAATGGCCAGAAAAAGTATGCGCATAGTTGATTCAGAGGTGTTTAGAGTACAACCTTCAGCTTGCCGCTTCGCGACCATATACTCCTGCTCCCCTCGGCGTAAGCTGGCCTTAAACCCACGACGCAAGCTAAAGCTTGTACTCTGTGCGCCTGTTGTCACGCCGGTCTCGTGAACGCCAACCTCGCGGCGCCCAGGAGTCCCGCATCGTCGCCACACTCGCCTCGCTTGATCTCGACGCGCGCCGCCGGCAGCGGAAAAGCGCGCTCAGCAACCTGTTGCAAAGCGTGTTTCGCAAACAAGTCCCAACCGTTGACCACTCCGCCGCCTATGACAATCATTTCCGGGTTAAGAATATTTATCATATTGGCCAGGCCAATCCCCAGATAGACGCCCATGCGACGAAACACTTCGACTGCAAGTTCATCGCCTTCGAGACCGGCGCGGTACACCTTCTCGGCCGTTAAGTCTTCACTGGTATGAAGTACCGAATGCGGATAACGTGGCCGCGCTTCCCGCGTCATGCGCACGATGGCTGTCGCTGAGGCATAGACCTCCAAACAGCCACGGCTGCCGCACGTGCACGCGACGCCCCCAAAAGGATCGACTCCCATGTGTCCAATCTCAGCCGCTGAACTATCCACGCCGCGCCATAACTTGCCGTTCAGGATAATCCCGCCTCCTAATCCCGTTCCCAGCGTTATGCAAATGATCGTGTTGACGCCTCGCGCCGCGCCCTGCCACATCTCTCCGACAGCCGCAGCATTAGCGTCGTTCTCAATGATCGCCGGCAAGTGAAGTTCGCTTTCCAGCGCAGCCGCCAAGCGAAATCCGTCAAGGCACGGCACGTTTGGAGCTTTCACGACCACGCCTTCGTCTACATCGACCGTACCAGGCACGGCCACCGAGATTGCGCGAATTACACCGCGGTCACTGGTCTGCTCTTCACATTCGTGCGCAGCTTCCACAAGTGCACGAACTATTTCATTGGGTCTGGACGATTGCGGAGTGGGCTTTTTAACCCGAGCGTAGATGTGCCCTTTTTCGTCGATCGCGGCGGCGCGAAGGTGTGTTCCGCCGAGATCAGCGGCAAACACAAGTTCTATCTTTTGCTGTTCTTTGGACATTAGTGTCCTGACGGAAGTCGAGAAAAACGCATGCGCACAAGTATGGGCGTTTCAAGATTTCGCCGCGCGCGAACATTCAACGCGAGCCGAATAAACTGCGCCATTGACCAGGCCAGAGGAGTCGCGGAGCCTGTGCCTTCGCCAAAGCGAAGTCCCGTCCGCGGCGATTCCTGTTGGTCCCAGACCTGTTCAGGAATCATAAGCCCATCATTCGCAAACTTCATCATCGCGTTGAGACTGTTGCGCGCACCGCTTAAATTCCCTCGGGCCAACTCATATTCACCTCTCTCGCCGGTTAGCAATGTCCAGAGTCTGCCTTTCCCAGTCCCAGCGTCGTAGTCGCCGCCGTCCCGGCGCTCGCCATAGGCATCGTGGTTGTATCGATACCAGGCGGGACCGTTTGACGTATTTACCTTGATCAACTCATCGACCACTCTCAGCGATTGAAGAATTGTCGCGTCAGTCGGCTCCTTGACTCCTAACCGAACCAGTTCCAAAAAACCCGCGTCCACAATTTCCCGCTGGTCGTAAACTCCGCCACCACTATTTATCTCCAGCTTCAACGATTCATCGGGATCGCCTTGTGTTATACGGAGGTAGTATTTGCCCTTCGCGTTACGACCGCTGTTGGTAACAGTCCAACGCTCAACATCACCCTCCCATTCATGCGCCTTTTTAAGATACGTCGCCGCCGACTCAGCATCGCCATTCAGTGACGCGGCGCGCGCTGCACAAATCAGCCCTGCGATCTGTGCTGCGATCGTGGCAGGCGAATACCCAGCCTCCTCCTCCCAACGCTCCTGTCCGGTAGAAGGACCGTTGCGAACAATGAAATCCGCGGCGGGCTTGATGTGTTTGAGCCAGGTCGGACGATCGTTCCGGTCTAATTGGTAAGCGAGCAAAAGCGGAAACGCCACCTGGTCCATTTGTAATCCGCCACCAATCGGCCGGCCATCAATCCAGGAGTTTTGCGGGAAACTACCATCCGACTTCTGTTGCACTGTGAAGAGATAATCCAGGGCACGATTCGCCGTGGCCCGATCTCCCATGGCCAGAAAGGCAGTACTGACGTGGTAAAGGTCACGCGACCAGACCGCATGATAACCGCTGACCGTCGCCTCATTAGCGTTTGGCCCGCCACCCCATGGAATCGAAGGCGAAGCTGCCATCGCGCCGCGAAACGTCTTGTCTTCCAGACTCTTTAAGACCATGGCGGACATATTGAATTGCCGCTGATAAGCTGGTGCGACACGCTTCAGGGAGCGAAGGTACGCATGCCAGCCGGCGTCGTATTCGAGACGCACTCGGTTGAAGCCCTTGACCAGCGAAGCTCTGGCGTTTGCCAGTGCCTGCTCAGGTGTAGTCCCAAATCCAAGCGCGAGCGTAAAGCTTCTTTGCCGGCTAAGCTTGGCGACCTGCACAAGGTTTCCATTTTCTGCACGCTGGTACTTAGTCGTCATAACGCCGGTTCGTATTAGCCGCGTCAAACCATCGCTGCTTCCAAGGAAGCCGTTTGTCATTTCTGCAAAACCACTGCTGGCAAGCAACGCCGACGCCACGTTTCCGTCATCAGCCAGCAACCCAGCGGCGCTCGACCAGCCAGTGTCATGCATGCCGCTGTTATTCAGCGATGGATCGTAATGGACATAGATATTGCGACCGTCAGCGGAAGCAATGTCTATTTGGATAAGAATTGTGGCCCGTTCAGGATCCGTGGCGTAGGTCTTGGTGATGCGATAGGAATCGTCTTTAGGCTTATTGATTTGCTGAAACGAAAGCGAACGCGCGTCAACGATTCGCATTTCGTGGTTCATATCTTCTGCTTCAGTCTGACAACCGTGTTTGTCGCATACGATTAGCTGGAGCATTTGCGAGTTAGGAACATCAAGCCTCGGGTAAAAAGCTTCGGTCATCACGCCGTTGTTGAGTGTGAACCAGATTTTCGAGGCGAGCGTGTTCGAAGTGCCGAAACCGTTTTTGGCGGCACTGGGCCAATGCGCGTCGCGTCCCGGCCCCCCTGGCGCGAGGCTGTTGGTTGCTTGCCCGAACAAAGGTGAACAGGCTGATAACATCACGATCATGATAAGAGGACGAGACACGTTGTCTGTTGGTTATCGTAGTAACCCGATAATGGGTTAATTTCGAAGATTCGCCGTCGGCTCTGTAGGAGCCCAATGTTTATAGCTTAATTACCCACAAAATTTTCAGCTCCGTAGGAGCGATATGTTAGTCGTTTTTTACGTCTCGCTCCTACGGAGCGAAGAATTTTCTATGCCATTGGGGCTATAAACATTTGGCTCCTACGGAGCTAAAACCAAAGCTGGCGTCACATGGGCGAACGCACGTAACACTAAGATGGCGGCGTAATCCATGAAGTGGTTGCCGGGATCCAAATTCAACCGCGCTTGCGACCCGCCATGTCGAGACCTACAGCAGCCACCAGAATCGCTCCCTTAATAATGTTCTGCATGTAAGGCTCAACGTTCTTGAGAGACATTCCGTTATCGAGGCTCGCCATGATCAACGCACCCAGCACCGCACCAAACACGGTACCGCGTCCGCCCATCAGGCTAGTGCCGCCAATCACGCATGCGGCGATCGCATCGAGCTCGAGTAACTGGCCCGCGTCAGGCGATGCGCTGCCAACGCGCGCCGTATAAATTATCGCCGCTACGCCGGAGAGCGCGCCCATGATGCAGAACACCGCGAGCAGGTGGCGACGAATGTTAATGCCCGAAAGTCGCGCCGCATCCGGATTCCCACCAATCGCGTAGAGATAACGACCAAACGTGGTGTTTTGCGTCAGAAAAGCACCCGCAAGGGCGATAGCCAGAAAAATTATTACCGGGATGGGAATCCCTGCATAACGGCCGGGGGCGATTTCATAGGAATTCATCATGTAGATGAAACCTACGACGGCGAGTGCGGGGGCAAGTATGCGCAGTAACAGCATGCTGAGTCCTGGTACCTCGATGCCGTGACGTTTTCGGGCACGATTGCGCGATAAGTTAAGCCAGACGATTGCAGCAACTGCGATCGCCGCAATCACCCAACCTACCATTGGACCAACATAATCCTGTCCAATTGCCTTGAACGCCGGCAGCCTGATGGGAATCGTTTCTCCTCTACTCAGCCCAAGTATTACGCCTCGCCAGGCGAGCAAGCCTCCCAACGTGACAATGAATGCAGGAATATTTATGTAAGCAGTCAAGGTGCCATGCACTGCGCCTATGACGAGAGCAACCGCGATGCCTGCAGTGATGGAAGGCACCAACCCCCAGCCCATCCAGCCTTGCGCGATCGCTGCAATGCCACCTGCTAACCCAACAACGGAACCGACCGATAGATCAATCTGACCGGTAACAATCACCATCAGCATGCCCACTGCGAGCACACCTGTGACTGCGGTTTGCCGCATCAAGTTTGAGAAGTTTCTGGGATCGAGGAAAATCTGGTCAGTGGAATAGTGGAAGAAGATCCAGATGGCGATTAGCGCAAACACCATCGTATAGGCACGAAGGACGTCGGTAGAAATCTTGAACTTCCCGATCTTTGTTTGCGGGATGACTTCGGCGGCATCGACCTCCGCGACGAAGTCCGCCGTCGTCGTCGGCCGATCTACATTGGGCTCGTCTACGTGATTGCTCATTGGAAGACTCTCAAGACGTCTTGCGGCTTTGCCGCTTAGCGGGCATTTGCGGCTCTGCCGCATTCCGTGCGGAAAGGCTCTGCCTTTCCGATCGAGACATGTTTCGATCAGGCTGCGCCTGCGTTTGAATTCTCCGAGGCATAGCCTCTATCAATTAAATAGTTGCCCGGAAAGGCAGAGCCTTTCCGCACGGAAGGCGGCGAAGCCGCTATCAAGACCCCAGAACCCGCTATCAAGGCCGCCGAAGCCGCTGTCAGTGTGCTCACGCTGCTCGACGCGTGTGTCCAGTCGCGCACGCCATTACGGCTTCCGGCGTTGCCGTGGCTCGAGTAAATTCGCCGGTCTGTTTGCCTTCGTGCAAGACCAGGATTCGGTCGGAAAGTCCTAACACCTCGGGCAATTCTGACGAGACCAGGACGATCGCCAGTCCTGTTTTGGCGAGAGCGTTTATTTGGCCGTAGATCTCCTGCTTGGCGCCGACATCTATGCCCCGCGTGGGCTCATCCAGAAACAGAACTCGCGGATTGGTAAGCAGCCATTTCGCCAGAACGACTTTCTGCTGGTTGCCGCCCGACAATGTGCCGGCAATCGTGAAAACAGATGCAGCTTTCACACGCAGGTCGTTCATCGCGCGTTCTCCGGCGGCAGACTCTGCGTCGATGCTCGTCACAAATCGTCCTGAAATCCGGCGCAAGCCTGCCAGGGTCATGTTGTTAAGAATTGTCTGGTCCAACACGAGGCCGAAGCGCTTGCGGTCTTCGGTGACAAAACCTATTCCGTGCTTGATTGCGTCGGCTGGGCTCTTTATGTGAACACGTTGGCCCGCGACTTTGACCTCACCCGAAACGGCGCCGGCATGGGCGCCGAAGATCCCCATCAGCAAATCGCTGCGCCCCGCACCCATCAAACCCGCGATGCCAAGGACCTCGCCGCGTTTGACGGCAAAGTTCACATTGTCGACCAACCTTTTGCCGGCGACGGACGGATCGTTAACTGTCATGCCGTTCACTTCAAACACGACGTCGCCCTTGACATGGTCAACCGTCGGAAAGATGTCGCCCACTTCCCTTCCCACCATGCAGGCGATCACTTTAGATTCTGTCCACTCTCTAGCCGCGTTTGTGCCTACAGTTTTCCCGTCGCGTAAAACCGTGATGCGGTCACTAATGCGAAAAACCTCGTCGAGCTTGTGTGATATGTAAATCATTCCTACACCGCGTGCGCGCAGTTTTTGGAGAATGCCAAACAGCGTCTCAACCTCGCTGTCGGTTAAAGCAGCCGTGGGTTCATCGAGGACTAGGATACTCGCGTTATGAGATAGCGCCTTGGCAATCTCAACCAACTGCTGTTGTCCAATTCCCAGGCTGCGAATCGGAATATGCGGGTCGATCGCAAGGTGGAGATCATGTAGCAAAGCGCCGGCCCGACGATAAAGCTCTTGCCAGCGGATGACACCGAGTCGTCGAGGTTCGCGGCCCAGGAAAATATTTTCGCCCACGGTCATTTCTCGGACCAGCGACAGTTCCTGATAAATCACGGCAATGCCAGCCTTCTCAGCATCGCGGACGCCGCCAAACTGTTGCACATTTCCGTCGATGAAGATTTCACCGCCGTACTGCGGGTGCGGATAGACTCCTCCCAGTACCTTCATCAGTGTCGATTTGCCGGCGCCGTTTTCGCCGACTAAAGCATGGACCTCGCCGCGACGAAGATCGAAACTAACGCCATCCAGAGCGCGCACGCCCGG
>Ga0190270_10001503_pt1 | contig 10865 bp, 11 predicted proteins | sample Popmic320T_FD_133748 | JGI IMG/M metagenome (GOLD analysis project Ga0190270, IMG submission 133748) | Populus adjacent soil microbial communities from riparian zone of Weber River, Utah, USA - 320 T | ecosystem: Environmental > Terrestrial > Soil > Riparian zone | place: USA: Utah | collected... | reverse complement strand
GGCGATAGAAGGGACGGCGCGCCTGGACTTGCGTCATGCTCATTAGGAAACCTCCTCGCTGCCGGCTGTGTCGACGGCCCCGACATTGCTCTCGGCCCGCGCCTCGCGAGGTGTAAACTCGCGGTCGCGCCTGCCGCCGCCGCGGCCGCCGCGGTCCCCACGGTCGCGGTCGCCGCGGTCTCCGCGGTCGCCACGGTCGCCTCTGCCGTCGCGGCCATCGCGCTCGTCGCGATCGGCGCGGCGCATCATCGGCGACGGTCCCGCCTCGTGCTCATCCACCTTGACGGTGAGAAAACGGATGATGTCAGTGGAGAGCCGCATCTGCCGCTCGAGCTCGGCCACCGCTTCGTGCGGCGCGTCGATATTCATCAAGGCATAATGGGCCTTGCGGTTTTTCTTGATACGGTAGGTCAGGGACTTCAGCCCCCAATATTCGGTCTTGGCCACCGAGCCGCCACGCTCCTCGAGGAGGCTGCGAAAGCTCTGCAGCATCGCCTCGACCTGCTGGGCGGAAACATCCTGACGTGCCAGGAACACATGCTCGTAAAGCGGCATGGAGTGCCTTCCTTCTTCGTTGCTCCGGCGCGAAGCCCCGCATGGGCGCTTTAGAAGGAAAGGCCCAAGAGACGACCCAGAGAGCGGAGACACGGGAGGGCGGCTTTTTCAGCCTGCCGCTTCGAGAGCGGTCCTCCGTTCAGCCTCCGACCGGAGCGGTTGCTAGTGGCGGTCTTATAAGACTTCGCGCGGGCTTTGCAAGGCCTGGAGCGGCGCCCGGCAGGCCCTTATCACTGACCTGCGGTGCCGGTCGGGGTCATCGCGGGGATCGACTTGGCCGTGCACTCCACTTCCTTGTTGTCCTTTACCGAGAACGCCTTGCAGTTCGACTGCGCGTAGATCTCCACCACGCCGATCTTGTCAATGGGCGCATCAGTATAGGCGACGCTAATATTGACCGGCGAAGTGACCTGGATGGTCATGTCCTGGGGCGGCCTGCCTTTGGCGTCGAGCGAGAAAATCTCATCCTTGGGGTCGCCCATGCGTGGCGTCAGCTGGAGCTCGGTGTAATTCGGGGTGGGTGCGGTCGCGCTGATCGAAATGGCGACCGTCGGCGGCTCGGATTTGTTGATCGCGACGGTGACGGTTTCGATCGAAACAAGCTGAACGAGTGCCGGATCGGGGGGAAGCTTCGAGGTCCAGGGCCAGGGCTGAGGGTCAGCGGCGAGGAGAGGCAGGCTTGCGGCCACGACCGCCAGAGTTGCGGTCAGCGCGCCGAGAAAAACCGGACGAGTCATGCATATCTCCATTCTTCGCGTGGCGAATTGAGATCGGTGGTTCGCAGGGAAGCTCTCTTTAGCACGAGGGGGTTGCGGGTGCGCGCTATCTTTCGGTCGGCGGCAAGGGCTGAACCCGCTGCGCGCAGGCCTCGCTTGACAGAAAAGATTGAAACAGTGTCTTTGGCCGCAACGTGTCGAAACCCAATCATCCAACCGCCAATGAGCATTGCTTTCATCTTTCCCGGCCAGGGAAGCCAAGCCGTCGGCATGGGCGCCGGGCTTGCCAAGACTTATCCGTCCGCGCGCGCCGTGTTCGACGAGGTCGACGTGGCGTTGTCGCAGAACCTCTCGCGGCTGATGTGGGAAGGGCCAGAGGCTGAGCTGACGCTGACCGAGAATGCGCAACCGGCGCTGATGGCGGTCTCGCTGGCGGCCATGCGGGTGCTCGCCGACAAGGGTCTCAAGCTTCCGGGCAGGGTCGCCTATGTGGCGGGGCACTCGCTCGGCGAATATTCGGCGCTTGCCGCTTCCGGCGCGCTCAGTGTTGCCGACACGGCGCGGCTACTTAAGATTCGCGGTCGTGCCATGCAGCAAGCCGTGCCGGTGGGGCAGGGGGCGATGGCCGCGCTGCTGGGCGCCGATCTCGCACAAGCGCAAGATCTGGCCAAGGCTGCCGCCGAGGGCGAGGTGTGCGAGGCCGCCAATGACAATGCGCCGGGTCAGGTGGTGATTTCGGGCGCCAAATCGGCGATCGAGCGCGCCTTGGCGTTGGCGCCCAAATTCGGCGCGCGACGCGCAGTGCTGCTGCCGGTGAGCGCGCCGTTCCATTGCGCGCTGATGCAGCCGGCGGCGGATGTCATGCGCGACGCGCTCGCCAAGGTCGCGATCAATGCGCCTTCGGTCCCGGTGATCGCCAATGTGCTGGCAACCCAGGTGTCAGATCCGGAAGCGATCCGCGCGCGGCTGGTCGAGCAGGTGACCGGCATGGTGCGCTGGCGGGAAACGATGCTCTATCTCAAGGCGAACGGCGTTGCGACGGTGTACGAGGTCGGCGCCGGGCGCGTGCTCGCCGGCATTGCCCGGCGTTTCGACGGCGTCGAAGCGCGAAGCGTCGGCACGCCGGACGAGCTCGAGGCCGCGGCGGCGGCGCTTGCGGTGTAAGGTGGCAAAAGAGGAGAGGCTTCGATGTTCGACCTGACAGGAAAAGGCGCGCTCGTGACCGGGGCCTCTGGCGGCATCGGCTGGGCCATCGCCAAGGCGCTGCACGCGCAAGGGGCGACCGTCGCGATCTCGGGCACCAAGGCCGACAAGCTCGAATCGCTTGCCGTTGAGCTCGGTTCGCGCGTCCATCCGCTGCCCTGCGACCTGCGCGACCGGCAGGCCGTCGTCAAGCTCGCCGAAGACGCCGACAAGACGCTCGGCCAGACCGACATTCTCGTCAACAATGCCGGCATCACCCACGACAATCTCTTGATGCGCATGAAGGACGAGGAGTGGGACGACGTCATCGCCGTCAACCTCACCTCGGTATTCGTGCTCACCCGCGGCATCTTGCGTAACATGATGCGCCGCCGCTACGGGCGGATCGTCAATATCGCCTCGATCTCGGGCGTGCTCGGCAATCCCGGGCAGGGGAACTATGCGGCCTCGAAGGCGGGATTGGTGGGCATGACCAAATCGCTGGCACGCGAGGTGTCGAGTCGCGGCATTACTGCCAATTGCATCGCGCCGGGCTTCATCAAGACCCCCATGACCGACGCCCTGACGCCGAAGCAAGTCGAAGTTATTGCCGCCGCGATCCCAGCCCAAACCTTCGGCAAGCCTGAAGATATTGCGGCCACCGTGGCTTTCCTGGCGAGCAGCGAGGCGGCCTATATCACGGGCGAGACCGTGCATGTGAATGGCGGGATGGTGATGGTGTAAGGGGTTGATTGACAAAGACTTGGGGCAACGGCTTCAGCAGCGCTGAGAGGCGTTTTCGACGGGGCGGGGGCTTCTGGCAAAGCTGCGCAAAATATGCTACCCAAACGGCCGCTCTGTGAGGGCTTGACAAACGACAATCCCACCGCGATCAACCCTGCGTAAGCTTACCGCTCGGGGGGTGTGTCAGGCCGTGAGCCGCCAGCTCGGGGGGAACTGCAAGGCTTAGGCACTGACAAAGTAAAGGGACGGTGAGGCGGAAATGAGCGATATCTCGGAGCGCGTAAAGAAGATCGTGGTGGAGCATCTCGGGGTCGAGGCCGACAAGGTCACCGAGAACGCGAGCTTCATCGACGACCTTGGGGCCGACAGCCTCGATACGGTCGAGCTGGTGATGGCCTTCGAGGAGGAATTCGGCTGCGAGATCCCCGACGATGCGGCAGAGACCATTCTCACTGTCGGCGACGCCATAAAATTCCTGGAGAAGAATACAGCCGCTTGACGCGTCTTCGCGCACGGCTTAGCCGCACCCGTCCTGGCACTCGAAAACCCTAGAACGGTTCGACAATAGGTTCCCGCGAGGATCACGCGTAGGCGCGATGCGACGTGTCGTCATCACAGGTCTGGGTCTCGTCTCGCCGCTCGGCTGTGGCTACGAGACCACGTGGGAACTGCTGACCGCGGGCAAGACCGCGGCGCGCCGGATCGAGAATTTCGACGTCTCCGATCTCTCCTGCCAGATCGCCTGCCAGATTCCGCGCGGCGACGGCGCCGACGGCACGTTCAATCCCGGCGATTGGATGGAGCCGAAGGAGCAGCGCAAGGTCGACGAGTTCATCGTCTATGCCGTGTCAGCGGCCACCCAGGCGTTGCAGGACGCCGGCTGGAAGCCCACCGCCTATGAGGATCAAATCCGCACCGGCGTGCTGATCGGCTCGGGCATCGGCGGCCTCCAGGGAATCGAGAAGACCTCGCTGCTGTTTGCCGAGAAGGGGCCGCGCCGGGTGAGCCCGTTCTTCATTCCCGGACGGCTGATCAATCTCGCGTCAGGCTATGTCTCGATCGAGCATGGGCTCAAGGGTCCGAACCATGCCGTGGTGACGGCCTGCTCGACCGGCGCGCATGCCATCGGCGACGCGTCGCGGCTGGTCGCGCTTGGCGACGCTGACGTGATGGTTGCGGGCGGAACGGAGTCGCCGGTGTGCCGATTGGCGCTCGCAGGCTTCGCCGCATGCCGGGCGCTGTCCACCAATTTCAACGATCAGCCCGAGCGCGCGTCGCGTCCCTACGACCGCGATCGCGACGGCTTCGTCATGGGCGAGGGGGCCGGAATCGTGGTGCTGGAGGCATTCGAGCACGCCAAGGCGCGAGGCGCGCATATCTACGCGGAGATCATCGGCTACGGCCTGTCGGGCGACGCTTACCATATCACCGCGCCTGCCGAGGATGGCGACGGCGCTTATCGCTGCATGGTGGCGGCAGTGAAGCGCGCCGGCATCGACCCCGCCGATATCGACTATATCAATGCCCATGGCACCTCGACGCCGATGGGCGACGAGATCGAGCTGGCGGCGGTCGAGCGGCTGTTCGGTAATGCGGCCGGCAAGGTGTCGATGTCGTCGACCAAGTCGGCAATCGGCCATCTGCTGGGGGCCGCGGGCGCGGTCGAGGCGATCTTCTCGGCATTGGCGATCCGCGACAATGTCGCGCCGCCGACGCTCAATCTCGACAACCCGTCGGTGTCGACCGCGATCGATCTCGTTCCGCATCAGTCCAGGCGCCGGACCATCGACACGGTGCTCTCCAATTCCTTCGGCTTCGGCGGCACCAATGCCTCGCTGATCCTCCGCCGCTGCGCCGCCTGACCCGCACGTGCGTTCGTTGCCGATCCTCCCTTTCGCCATATTTCGACTTCAAGTGGTTGGCATCGTCTGCGCAGGGCCTTCCAGCCATGTCCGTGACCAGGAAGCTTCCGTTGACGGCTAACGACAATCAGGGACGCATCCCGCCGGGCGGGGCCGCGAGGGATTTTGGGGTGCTGCCCCGCAGCCCGTCCGAGGCGCTTGTACCGCAGCGCCCGCCCGAGCCGCCTGAGCGGGAGGAGGTAGACCCGGACCCGCATCCCTTCCTGCGGATGTTCGACGGGCTGGTCACCTTCATCTTCTTGATGGCCTGCCTGGTCGTGGGCGCCTATTACTGGGCCAAGGTCAAGTTCGACCAGCCCGGCCCGGCTGCGACCTCGACCGTCGTGGTGATTCCCAGGGGCGAGGGGGTGAGCGCCATCGCCGAGCGGCTGCAGCGGGACGGCGTGATCGCCGACCGCCGTATCTTCATGACCAGCATCCTCTACTTTATGTATCTGAAGGGGCAGAGGACGCTGAAAGCCGGCGAATATGAGTTCCCCAAGCACGCCAGTGTACGGCAGGTGCTCGACACGCTGGTCGAGGGCAAGTCGATCGAGCACAAGGTCACGCTGGCCGAAGGCCTGACCAGCTACCAGATCGTGCAGAAGCTGCTGGCGCATCCTGAATTGAAGGGCGAGATCGCGGAGGTCCCCCCGGAAGGGACCCTTCTTCCCGATACTTATAAATTCGGCCGCAGCGACACACGCCAAGACATCGTCGAGCGCATGCAGGCGGCGCAGAAGAAGTTCCTCGCCAAGGTCTGGGAGACCCGCGCCGAGGACATCGTGGTTCGGACGCCGGAAGAGGCCCTGATCCTGGCCTCGATCGTCGAGAAGGAGACCGGAAGGGCCGACGAGCGCACGCTGGTTGCGGCTGTGTTCCGGAACCGGTTGAAGAAGAATATGCGGCTGCAGTCCGACTCCACCATCATCTACGGGCTGGTGGGCGGCAAGGGGGCGCTGGACGGCCCCATCCTGCGCGAAGACCTCGACCGCGAGACTGCCTATAATACCTACAAGATCAATGGCCTGCCGCCGACCCCGATCGCCAATCCCGGCCGCGCGTCGATCGAAGCGGTGTTGCGGCCGGCGAACAGCAAGGACCTCTATTTCGTTGCCGACGGCACCGGTGGACACGTCTTCGCCGCGACGCTCGACGAGCATAATAAGAATGTCTTCAAATGGCGGAAGATCGAGCGCGAGCTTCGCGCGCAGGAAGCCGCCGCCAAGGCCGAGCAAGAGGCTGCCGCCCCGGCCGCGGGCCAAGGAACCGCCGAAGCGGCGGCCGAGCCGGGTGCGGCACCGCCGCTCACCGCCGGCGCGCCGGTGCCAAAGACCGTTCCCGGCACCATGGCCGCGGACCCGATGTCGGGGATCTTGGCCGATCCTGCGATCCTGATGGCACCTTCTCAACCGCTCGAAGCGCCGGCCGGCGCAGCGGCCGGCGAGGCCGTGCCTGCCCCACCGCGGAACCCGAAGCGCTAGCCCGTTATCTTCACCAACGTGCGAGCCTTGGTGCCGCGACGGCGCGACTCGGCTTATAAGCGGCATGACCCGAAGCGGCATTTCCAGCATGGCAGGGCCTGCGACCCCATGACGTTGAAAAGCATGACAGGTTTCGCCCGGACCGACGGAACCCACGGGGATACCGCCTGGCACTGGGAAGTGCGCAGCGTCAACGGGCGCAATCTTGAGCTTCGCCTGCGCCTACCCTCGGGGTTCGATGCGCTGGAGATCAAGGCTCGCGGCCTCGCCCAGGAGAAGCTCTCCCGCGGCAATTGCACCATCAATCTCTGGGTCAAGCGCGAGAGCGGGCAGATGGAGATCAAGCTGAACGAGACCGCGCTCCGCCAGGCGCAGGCCGTGGCGGAACGGGCGCAAGGCCTGACCGGGCTCCAGCCCCCCCGGCTGGATACTTTGCTCGGCATGCGCGGTGTGGTCGAGACGGTGGAAGGGGAGGAGAGCGAGGAGGCGCAAGCCGCGCTTCAACACGCGCTCATCGCCACTCTTGCCGCTGCGCTCGACCAGCTGGTGAGCGCGCGCGCGGGCGAGGGCGAGCGGCTGCAAACGGTGATTGCGAAGCAGCTGACCGCCATCGGCAGCCTGACCGAGCGTGCCGCGGCTGCGGCGGGCCGGCAGCCCGCTGCGCTCGCCCAGCGGCTCGGCGAGCAGATCGCCCGCCTCATCGAGCCGGGCTCGACGCTCGATCCCGACCGGCTGCATCAGGAAGCTTTGCTGCTGGCCGCGAAGGCCGATATCCAGGAGGAGCTCGACCGGCTGTGCGCGCATGTCGCCGCCGCCAACGAGCTAATCGGCAGCGACCAGCCGGTCGGACGTAAGTTCGAGTTCCTGGCGCAGGAGTTCAACCGGGAGGCCAACACGATCTGCTCGAAAGCTTCGGATATCGAGATCAGCCGTGCCGGTCTCGAACTGAAGACGGTCATCGATCAGCTGCGCGAGCAGGTCCAGAATATCGAGTGAGGGGAATGCAGGCGCCGATTGCCAGAAGAGGCCTCATGCTGGTGCTGTCCTCGCCCTCGGGCGCGGGTAAGACGACTCTGGCGCGGCGGCTGCTCGATGCAGAGCCGGAAGTTGAAATCTCGGTCTCCCACACCACGCGCGCAAAGCGCAAAGGCGAGAAGGACGGCCGGGACTACCATTTCATCGATCGCGACAGCTTCACCCAGATGCGCGACCGGGGCGAATTCCTGGAATGGGCGGTGGTGTTCGACAATTTCTATGGGACGCCGAGGAAGAAGGTGGAGCAGGCGCTTGCCGAAGGGCGGGACGTTCTGTTCGACGTGGATTGGCAGGGGGCGGCGTCGTTGCGGGACAAGGCCAAAGACGACGTCGTCACGGTCTTTATATTACCCCCCACCGTGGCCGACCTCGAACAGCGCCTCAATGTGCGCGCCCAGGATCCGCCCGAGACGGTACGGCGCCGGATGCTCGGCGCTAGCAACGAGATTCAGCACTGGGACGAATACGACTATGTCGTGGTCAATTACGATATCGAACGGTCGGTTGCCGCACTGCGCGCCATCCTCGCCGCCGAGCGTCTGCGCCGCTCGAGGCTGACCGGCCTCAAGGCCTTCGTGCAGAATTTGCTGGCCCAGCTCTAGTCTAGCGTTCGCCCCGAAGCGCATTGGCGATGCGGACGAAATCCGCGACGCCAAGCTCCTCCGCGCGCGCCTTGGGATCGAGCCCAAGCGATTGCAGCAGCGCCTCGCTGTCTGGTGCGATCTGGCGGAGTGAGGCGCGCAGCATCTTGCGCCGCTGGCCGAAAGCGGCCGCGGTAACCTGTTCCAGTTGCGAAGGATCGCAAGGCGGTTCTGGCGCGTTGTTGGCGACGAACGCGACCAAAGCGGAGTCGACCTTCGGTCTCGGCGTGAAGGCCGCGGCCGGCAAGGTGAGCACCAGGCGCGGGTGGGTACGCCACTGCGACAGCACGGCAAGCCGGCCATAGTCCTTGCCGCCGGGTGACGCCACAATGCGATCGGCGACCTCGCGCTGAAACATCAAGACCAGCCGGTCGAACCAAGGCGGCCAGGGTTCGGTCTTCAGCCAGGCGACGAGGAGGGGGGTCGCGACGCTATAGGGAAGGTTGGCGACGATGCGCGCAGGCGCGGGAATAGCGAGCGCGGCATAGTCGATCTCGCGCGCGTCGGCTGCGACGACGTCGAGCCGGCCCGGATAGAGCGCAGCGATCGCCTGGAGCGCGGGCAGGCAACGCGAATCCTTCTCGATGGCGACCACGCGAGCCGCGCCTTCGAGCAGAAGCGCGCGGGTGAGCCCGCCCGGGCCCGGTCCCACCTCGACCACCGTCACGCCTTGCAGCGGGCCGGCTGCGCGCGCGATGCGGCGTGTCAGGTTGAAATCGAGCAGGAAATTCTGGCCGAGGCTCTTCTTTGCCGAAAGACCGAGCTCGCGGATCACCTCGCGCAGGGGCGGCAGGCCGTCGGGCGTGCTCACCTTTGCGCCTCGGCGCGATCGCTCATGGCGGCGGCCAGGCGCAACGCCTCGATCAGGCTGCGGGGGCTGGCGTTGCCGGTTCCGGCGATAACGAAGGCGGTGCCGTGGTCGGGTGAGGTACGCACGAAAGGGAGGCCGAGCGTCACGTTGACGCCGTCCTCGAAGGCGAGGGTCTTGAACGGCGCCAGCGCCTGGTCGTGATACATGCAGATGGCCGCGTCATAGCGCGCCCGCGCCGCCGCGTGGAACAGCGTATCGGCCGGGTGCGGCCCACTGACGTTGAGGCCCTTCGCCCGCGCCGCTTCGATTGCGGGGACGACGATCTCGGTCTCCTCGCTGCCCAGGCTTCCGTCTTCGCCGGCATGCGGATTGAGGCCGGTGACGGCGAGGCAGGGGCGCTCGAGCCCGAAATAGCGGCCGAGGTCGCGCGCGGCGATCTCGATGGTGGCGAAAATCAGGTCCCGGGTGAGGAGCCGCGGCACATCCCTGAGCGGGACGTGGACGGTGACCGGAATCACGCTAAGCGCCGGACTTGTCAGCATCATCACCGGGTGTGGTGCTTCCCCGTCAGTCGCGGCGAGATGCGCGAGATATTCCGTGTGGCCGGGGAAGGCGAAGCCCGCGCCGTAAAGCACGGACTTGGACACGGGGTTGGTCACGATCGCCCGGGCCGCGCCTCGCTGAACCAGGCGCACGGCGCGTTCGATCGATTGCCTGACCACCGGGACAGCCGCCGAATCGGGCTGCCCGGCAACGACAGCTCTGAGGCCGGTGATGGGAAGCACGGGGAGGGCCTGTTGGAAGAGGCCGGGCGCTTCGGATGCGTCGGCGATCTCGCGGATCGGCACGTCGAGGCGCAAGGTGTGGGCGCGCTCCCGCAGCACTGCTGCGGCGCCCAGCAGGACGAAAGGCGGAAGCTCCTCGCGGCTCTTCGCCGCCCAGGCGAGAAGCGTAATATCAGGACCGATCCCCGCAGGGTCGCCAAGCGTGAGGGCCAATGGGCGCTGGTTCGAACGCATGCCAAGGGGCTAGCACAAATCGCCCCGCTAGCGATATTCGATGAAAGCCTCTCCCCGGAGGTCGCGCAGCAACCGTTCCGCGCGCAGGCCCATTTCCGTATTCATCAATTTGCGCTGCGTCTCAGCGCGGGCCGTGTCGTCGCCGCGGAATGTGCGCTTGCCGCATATCGCATAGAGTTCGACGGCGGACGCGGCGATCGTCGGCGGCGTCATCTGCCCCACCTTGGCGTTGCTCACCAAAAGACGCGCCGGCTGCACCAGCGAGGCAGTCTTCTGGTCTTGCAGCGTCTTGACGCTGGCGCCGGTGACCCCCTTGGCGAGATCGGCGCAGGAGGTGAACCGGGCGCGCAAACTTTCGGCCGCCGCGAGCTTGGCGGCGAGGGTGGCCTGATTGGCGCCGGAAGGAACCTCGAACCTCACCTGCCGGAGCTGCAGGGCCGGTTCGCCCACCGCGGTTTCGCTGTCCTCTGCTTCGCCCGTCTCCGTCATCGCCGCGGTGACATCGGCATCGCCGATCTGGACCTCGCGGCGGAACTTGCGGCGCACCGATTCCTGCCAGACGATCTGCGCCCTGATGCGGTCTTTGAGCGTCTTGATATTGACCCCGGCCTTACCGAGCGCGCTGGTGAGGCCGTCGAGGTCGAGGTTGTTCTTCTCCGCCATCCCGGAGAGGACCCTTCTCACCTCTTCCTCGTCGGACGAGACGCTCAGCCTCTTGCCTTCCTGCATTTGCAGCAGCTCGTCGATCAGCATCTCGGTCGCCTGCTTTTTCAGGGC
>Ga0190270_10001502_pt1 | contig 10865 bp, 10 predicted proteins | sample Popmic320T_FD_133748 | JGI IMG/M metagenome (GOLD analysis project Ga0190270, IMG submission 133748) | Populus adjacent soil microbial communities from riparian zone of Weber River, Utah, USA - 320 T | ecosystem: Environmental > Terrestrial > Soil > Riparian zone | place: USA: Utah | collected... | reverse complement strand
TTGATGCGTCGCAGCTGCGGCCATAGCGACCTGGTGGCGCGCATCGGCGGCGAAGAGTTTGCGCTCCTGCTGCCGGGCATGGCGCGCGACGACGCTACCGCGTTCTGTGAATCGCTGCGTGCTGCGGTCATGGCACACGACTGGCGCTCGATACATCCGGAGCTGGCGATCACCATCAGCATTGGACTGGCGCAATGGGATGGTTCCGCAGAGCTTGACGAGCTAGTTCAAACGGCGGATGCGCAGTTGTATCGGGCCAAGCGCGCGGGAAGAAACCAGGTGGCGTAGTCGGCCGCGGTCATGCGCCTTGGGGGCAGGAATGCGCGCGCGACTGAGCCCTTGCTTGCGCCGTGGATCGGCGCGATGCTCCGCCCCGAATCTCCGTGCCAACAATCCCTTCAACGCACACTGGAGGTCCCATGATTACCGCCCGCTCAAGGTGCGCTTTCGCCCTGCTTCTCAGCGTCGTGTTGGTCGCCTGCAAACAGGGCGGCCACGATCCGGCCGCCGATGCCGCTTCGCTCGACAAAGCCGCCGCTGGTTGGGAAGCCGCCTATAACGAAAAGAACGCCGAGTCGGTAGCCGCCCTCTACACCGAGGACGGTCAGCTGCTTCCGCCGGGTGCCGGCACGGTCACTGGCCGCCCGGCCATCAAGGACTTCTGGTCGAAAGATATCGCCACACAGTGGGCGAAGATCAGCATCAAAGCGGAATCGTCGACCATTGCCGGCGACTGGGCGTACCGCTCCGGCGCGTGGAGCACCGAGTCAGCGGCGCAAACCGGCAAATACCTCGAGGTGTGGAAACGCGTGGGCGATGGCTGGCAGCTGCACAAGGACATCTGGAACTCGGATGCCATGCCCGAGGCGCCTGCGGCGGCGGAGCCGGCTGCTGCCGCGCCCGCGCCCCAGTAGCCGCGGTCCGCGAGAACCAGTGGAGTAGTTAGATCCCTGGCGCGCGGGTAATGACTGGTGTGGCCATGCGCGCCGGAAGAACCCGGGTGGCGTGAACGCCGCAAGTCGTCCGGCTATCGCCCGACTATGGGCCTCACAACTTTTCACCTGGCAACTCGCTGGCCTGCTTCACCCAGTGTGCGAGTTGCGATTCGTCCAGCTGATCCTCGTGGACGTCGAGGTAGCGCACTTCCGGATGTCTGGACTCACCCGGCGGAACCGGGCTCAGCGACCTGCCACGGAAGAAGGTCACCTTGATGTACTTCGTGAAGCAGTGAAAGCTGAGGAACCAGCCCTGACCCTCAAGACCATAAAAGGGCGAATTCCATTTGACTGCTTTTTGTACGCCGGGGACGGTGCGCACGATGAGCGCGTCAATGCGACGTCCGAGTTCGCGTTTCCATCCAGGAATGGCCGCGATGTATGCCCGCACGGGAGCATCGCCGTCGCCCTTCGCAATCTGCGGATTGCCACCTGAGAGCAGGGTCACCTTCGCGCGCCCGGCGGTCGGCGACTTTGCAGGGCCGCGCCTGACAGCCGTCTTCTTCGCGGCCTTCCTGGCGCCAGTTTTTGTGCGTGCTCGAATCATTGCAATTTGCAGGCAATCCACGCCGAGTAGTTAGGCAACCGCCATCAGATGTCGAGGTTGGCCACCGACAACGCGTTCTTCTCGATGAACTCGCGGCGCGGTTCGACCTGGTCACCCATCAACGTGGTGAAGATCTCGTCCGACGCCAGGATGTCCTCGATGCGCACCTGCATGAGCCGGCGCGTCGCGGGGTTGATGGTGGTATCCCAGAGCTGCTCGGGGTTCATCTCGCCGAGACCCTTGTAACGCTGGATCGACTGGCCCTTGCGCGCCTGGTCGATGAGCCAGCTCATGGCCTGCTTGAACGAACCGATTTCTTCGCGTGCTTCGCCACGCATGATAAAGGCGCCCTCGCCGATCAGCCCGGCCAGCGTCTTGCCGAGCTCGACGATGCGGCGATATTCGGCCGACTCGAAAAATTCCTTGGGCAGCGCCTTTTCCGTGATCGAACCGTGTTCGGTCTTGCTCACCAGCACGCGCGACGGGTGGCCGTCCACCTGGCGCAGTTCCACGCGATAGCTGCGCGGACTGTCGGAGAGCGAGTTGAGGTGCTCCGCCAGCTCGCGGGTCCAGTCGCGCATCCAGTCAGTGCGGTCGAATTCCGCGGCCGTGACTTCCGGCATGTAGATCAACTGATCGAGCAGACGCTCATCGTAACGGCGAGCCCAGCGCTTGATGATCGCCTGCACTTCCATGTACTGGCGGGCTAGCGACTCGAGTCCCGGGCCAGACAGTGCCGGCGCGGCGTTGTTGACGTGCAGTTCTGCTCCGTCGAGCGCCGAGGCGAGCAGCATGCGATTGAGCTCGGCCTCGTCCTTGACGTACGTCTCCTGCTTGCCACGCTTCACCTTGTACAGCGGCGGCTGAGCGATGTAGACGTGGCCGTTGGTGATGAGCTCGGGCACGTGGCGATAGAAAAATGTCAGCAGCAGCGTGCGGATGTGTGAGCCGTCGACGTCCGCGTCGGTCATGAGAATCACGCGGTGATAACGCAGCTTCTTGAGGTCGAAGTCGTCCTTGCCGATGCCGCAGCCGAGCGCAGTGATCAGCGTGCCGACTTCGACCGATGCCAGCATCTTGTCGAAGCGCGCCTTCTCGACGTTCAGTATCTTGCCCTTGAGCGGCAGGATGGCCTGCGTACGCCGATCGCGGCCCTGCTTGGCGGAGCCGCCGGCCGAGTCTCCCTCGACGATGAATATTTCGCAGAGCGCCGGGTCTTTCTCCTGGCAGTCGGCGAGTTTTCCGGGCAGGCCTGCGATGTCGAGGGCGCCCTTGCGACGTGTCAGCTCGCGCGCCTTGCGCGCAGCTTCGCGGGCGCGCGCGGCCTCGATGATCTTGCCGACGATGGCCTTGGCCTCGGCGGGATGCTCGAGCAGGAACTCGGAAAGTTTTTCCGCGAGCGCGGATTCGACCACGCCCTTCACTTCCGACGAGACCAGCTTCTCCTTGGTCTGCGAGGAGAACTTCGGATCCGGCAGCTTCACCGAGAGGATGGCCGTGAGACCTTCGCGCGAGTCGTCGCCGGTGGTCGGGACCTTCTCCTTCTTCGCCGCCATCTCTTTTTCGATGTAGTCGTTCAGCGTGCGCGTGAGCGCTGCGCGGAAGCCGGCGAGATGGGTGCCGCCATCCTTTTGCGGAATGTTGTTCGTGTAGCAGAACATCGATTCCGTATAGGAATCGTTCCATTGCATGGCTACTTCCACCCCTATTGTTCCTTCCTGGGAACGAAACCAGAACACGGAGGGGTGAATACCGGTGCGTGACCGGTTCAGGTGTTTCACGAACTCCTGCAGCCCGCCCTGGTGCTCGAACACGTCGGACTTGGCTTCGCGCTCATCGATGAGCTCGATGCGTACGCCGGAATTCAGGAAGGACAGCTCGCGCAGCCGCTTGGCGAGGATCTCGTAGTCGAAGGTGATATTCGTGAAGACGGTCGGGCTGGCCTTGAAGCGCACGACCGTGCCCTTCTCGGTCGTGTCGCCGGCGATGGCCAGCGGCGCCACGGGATCACCCAGCCGGAATTCCATCTTGTGGGCTTTGCCGTCGCGATTGATGGTCAGCCACAGGTTGTCCGAGAGCGCATTGACGACCGAGACGCCGACGCCGTGTAAACCGCCCGAGACCTTGTACGAGCTGTCATCGAACTTACCGCCGGCATGCAGCACGGTCATGATGACCTCGGCTGCTGAGCGGCCCTCTTCGGGATGGATGTCTGTGGGGATGCCGCGGCCGTTGTCTGAGACGGTGACGGATTCGTCAGCGTGAATGGTGACGACGATGCGGTCACAGTGACCGGCCAACGCCTCGTCGATGGCGTTATCCACAACCTCGAAAACCATGTGGTGAAGGCCCGTTCCGTCATCGGTGTCACCGATGTACATGCCGGGTCTTTTGCGCACTGCATCAAGACCCTTTAAGACCTTGATTTTGCTTGAGTCGTAGACGTCGTCGTTGGCCATGAGTGACTCGAAAAAACGGGCCGGAATTATAGCCGGATTACCCGTCCCTGTTCCACGTGAAACGTCGCTTTAGGTGCTTGAAAAAGCGCGGTTTCTGGGGTCAACGAAGTGGCGATCATTTGGCAGCGAAGCGATGCCAATTCATCGAACAAACGCTGCAGGTTTTTCTCGTCGAGCTCGGCCGCGGGATCGTCCAGCAACAGCAAAGCGCGCATCCCGAGTTCGTCCTGCAGCAGTTGGAGCTGCGAGACGATCATCGCCACGGACGTGAGTTTCTGCTGGCCGCGCGAGAGCGTCTCGCGGGCCACTCGATGGTCCCGGCGCAGCATGACGTCCGCGCGATGCGGGCCCGCGGTGGTCGTGCCGCGCAGTCGATCGCGCTCCGCGTGCGCCGCGAGCGCTTCCTTGAACGTCGTACCTGCCGCCCACCCCGCCGTGAATCCAACCTGGACCCCGAGACCGCCAAAACGCTCGAAGGTCGCCAGCAATCGCGGCGCGAGCCTCTCGAAGATTCGCTGGCGTGCCTCGGTGATGGTCACACCCTGAGACAGGAGCTCCTCGTCCCACGACTCGATCCCAACGGCCCCCATCTTCAGCGCCGCGTTCCGCTGCTTGAGCGCGCGGTTATACCGAGCCCACGCCAGGCCAAAGGTTGGTTCCACGTGGAACACCAGCCAGTCGAGCCAGCGGCGCCGGCGTTCCGGACCTTGGTCCACAAGCTTGTGGATTTCCGGATCGATGGCTTGGACGGCAACGACGCTGGAGAGCTCGAGCAGCGATCGGGCGTTCTCGCCATTGATACGCGCCCGCGTGCCGCCGTCTGCGGCGATTTCGATTCCAGCCTGCTTGGGTGGCGAATCGTCCGTACGGCCAAATACGGTGAGTGCCGCCTGTCCATGGCGGATGAGCCGTTCTGTGTTGCGCGTCCGGAAGGAGCGCCCGCGCCCCAGGAGAAAAATCGCCTCGAGGATGGACGTCTTCCCGGCACCGTTTTCGCCGGCGATCAGGTTGAGTTCTGGCGAGAACTCGAGCGCAGCGGATTCGATACAGCGCAGGTTCTCGACGCGCAGCTCAGCCAGAGACATCGCGAAGAGCCTCGAACGCCGCCGATGCGGTCGTTATCAGAGCCGCATCGGCATGACGACGTATTTGGAAGTCGCTGCGCCGGCAGCCCGCACCAGGCAGCTGCTGTTTCCGTCGGTGAGGCCCAGCACGACCTTTTCCGAATCCACGGCTGCCAGGGCGTCCAGGAGATACGTGACGTTGAAGCCGATCTCCACCTCATCACCTTGGTAGGTCACCTCGACTTGGTCCTCGGCTTCTTCCTGTTCGGGGTTATGTGCCTGGATCGTGACGAGATCTGGCTTCAAATTGATGCGAACTCCGCGATACTTCTCATTCGAGAGAATCGCGGTACGTTGCAGCGCCTGGCGCAGGCCTTCGCGGTCGGCTTCCACCTGCTTGCTGGGACTGGCCGGAATCACGCGACCATATTCCGGAAACCTGCCATCAATAAGCTTCGAAGTGAAGCGAATATCCCCGATCTGGGCCCGAACGTGGCTGGTTCCAATGGCAAGGTCCACGCTCCCATCTCCGCCCAAAATGCGCTGAAGTTCGAGGACTCCCTTGCGCGGCAGGATTACCTGTTGGTTGGTTTTCGCCTTGGTTTCGAGCTCAGCTTCGCACAATGCCAGACGATGGCCGTCAGTCGCGACAGCACGGAGCGTTTTCCCTTCGGTTTCGAGGAGAAGACCGTTGAGGTAGTAGCGCACATCCTGCTGGGCCATCGAAAAGTGCGTCTTGTCGATGAGGCGTCTGAAATCGCCCTGGGAGAGGGTCAGCGTCTGCTGCGCGTTGATTTCTTCGACGACGGGAAACTCCGTGGCCGGCAGAGAAGACAGCGTGAAGCGCGATTTTCCCGCCTTGATCGTGACACGTTCGCCGTCAGTCGTGATCGTTACCGGAGTCTTTTCCGGGATGGCGCGAAAAATATCGAACAACTTGCGGCCTGGCACGGTGACGTCACCGGGCTGCTGCACGGTGGCTTCCGCCGATGCGACGAGCTCCACCTCGAGATCGGTGCCCGTGATGCTGATTCGATTGTTTCGCGCGGCGAGCAGGACGTTCGACAGCACCGGCATGGTCTGCCGGCGCTCCACGACACCAATGACACTTTGCAGAGGAGCCAGGATTTGCTCGCGAGTCGCGGAGAGCTTCATGCGTTTGCCTTCTGTTCTTAAAGATTTAAAGCCAGTAGTAGCAGCTATAGAGCCTGTGAATGACGGGGAGCGTTTTAAATATTCATCCGCATCAGTCCGTTAAGCCCCACTTCCTAACCGGTCAACTTACCCACAGCCTGCGGGCCCCCTGTGTGGCACCTGTGGATTATTTTGTCCACAAAACAATCCACAAGCATTCCACAGTCATCCGGTCAGGGTTCTCAACAGGTTTTGATAGTCCTCGCCGATGCGCTGCTCCTCCACACGCAAATCGCGAATGCGTCCGCAGGCATGCAGCACCGTCGTGTGATCACGCCCGCCGAATGCGTCGCCGATTTCCGGCAGGCTGTGTGTCGTCAATTCTTTTGCGAGCGCCATTGCGACCTGGCGCGGCCGCGCGATGGAACGGCTGCGGCGTTTTGAAAGCAGATCTGCTACGCGCACTTTGTAGTAGTCGGCCACCGTCTTCTGAATGTTTTCGATAGTGATCAATTTCGCCTGCAATGTCAGCAGGTCTTTCAACGCTTCCTTGGTGAATTCCAGCGTGATGGGCCGGCCGGTGAAACGCGAGTTCGCGATCACGCGCTTCAACGCACCTTCCAGCTCACGGACATTCGAGCGGATGCGCTTGGCGATGAAGAACGCGACTTCTTCCGGGAGCTGCACATTCGCAGCCTGTGCCTTGCCGATCAGGATCGCCACGCAGGTCTCGAGCTCGGGCGGTTCGATGGCCACCGTGAGACCCCATCCGAAGCGGGATTTCAAGCGTTCTTCGAGACCCGACACTTCTTTTGGATAACGATCCGCGGTCACGATCACCTGCTGCTGGCCTTCGAGCAGCGCGTTGAAGGTGTGAAAAAACTCTTCCTGCGATCGATCCTTGTTGGCGAAGAACTGGATGTCGTCGATCAGCAGCGCGTCGAGCGAGCGATACGCTGTTTTGAACTCGTTCATCTTGTTGTGTTGAAGCGCGATGACCATGTCACTCACGAATCGCTCGGAGTGTATGTACGCGATGCGTGCGTCGGGATCGCGCGCCTTGATGGTATGTCCCACGGCTTGCATGAGATGCGTCTTGCCGAGACCGACGCCGCCGTAGATGAACAGCGGGTTGTAGGCGCGGCCAGGATTCTCGGCGACCTGCACGGCCGCGGCCTTGGCGAGCTGGTTGCTCTTGCCTTCGACGAAGCCGTCAAAGGTGAAGTCCGGGTTCAGGCGAACCCCGACGACGATGCCTTCGCTGCGCTTGGGGCGTACAGGTGCGGCAGACTCGGGCTCGCTGACGCGCACGGTATCTGGGGCGCGGGATCCGACTTCGACAGTCACGATGGGCGCGTCACCCTCCACGAAACCGCGCACCATCTCGCCCAGACGCGACAATAAATGTGCGTTGACCCAATCGACCGCAAAGCGGTTCGGCGCCAGGAGCTTGAGCGCGCCACTGCTTTCGACCGCCTGTAGGGGGCGAACCCAGGTGTTGAAATGCTCTCCCGGCAGCTCGCCCTCCAGGGCGCGCACGCAGCGCGACCAGAGCGAGCTCCCGTTCCCCGCCTGTGTCGCTTCGCGAGTAGCTGCATTCACGGTTTGAAGGGTCCGATGGAAAGGTGGGCTGGGGAAAAAGGGGGAGCGAGTCTAGCCGTTCTCATCACCTTTCTGGAGGGGGATTGTTGACACTTGGAGTGCCTGCTGCGTACCCTTCCCGCCCTTTTTTCCAAGAGATCAGCGGCCTGGAGCCGATCATATGAAACGCACTTATCAACCGAGCAAGCTCCGCCGCAAGCGTGCCACGGGATTTCGCGCGCGCATGAAGACCACGGGCGGTCAAAAGGTTCTCAAGCGTCGTCGCGCCAAGGGCCGCAAGAAAATCGTCCCGTAACGGATACCGGCACGCGCATCGCAAAAGCGCGAAAAACCGGGCCGCAATGCAGCCCACAACACGCCGCTATCGTTTAGGCGCCGAGCTGCGCTTGCGCAGCAAGCTCCAGTTCGACGCGATCTACGCTGCCGGTCGGCGCATCGACGATCGGTTCTTCGGATTGCGCATCAAACCTAATGGTCTCGCGTATCCGCGCATGGGCATGGCGGTTGCCGTGAAAACAGCGGGAAACGCCGTGTTGCGCAATCGACTGCGCCGCCTGGTGCGCGAGTCGTTCCGTCTGGCACAACACGAGCTGCCGTCGGTCGACATCGTCGTGGCCGCAAAATTTCCCACCGCCGGGGCGCCAGCGACGGCACTGCGTGCTAGCCTCGCCACCCTTTGGAATCGCGTCGCGAAGACATGCGCTACGTCCTGAAAATTCTGATTCGCGGCTACCAGCTCGCCATCAGCCCTTTGTTCGGGCCGCGCTGCCGGTTCTATCCGTCCTGCTCGCACTACGCCATCGAAGCCATCGACACGCACGGCGCCCTGCGCGGCACTTGGCTCACCATCAAACGCATCTCCCGCTGTCATCCCTTCCACGAAGGCGGATTCGATCCGGTCCCGTGTTCAAAACATTCGCATGAGTAACAACATTCGCGTCTTTCTGTGGTTCGGTCTGGCGCTTGCCCTGTGGGTCAACTACACGCAGTGGAAGCAAGACTACGGCCAGACGCCCGGCACTCCGGCAGCCGTGGCGGACTCCACTGGCACAAATAGCGCAGCCCAACCGCCATCTTTGAGCGATACTGTTCCTCAGGCGGCACAGTCCGCCGCTGCAACTCCCGCAGCCGCCGACGCTGCACCGGCCCCTGCCGGAGGTGTGGAAACACCGGCCGCATCCTCGGCGCCCGAATCGACATCGCCGGGCATTCGCGTCACCACGGACGTGCTGGTGCTCGACATCTCGCTCGCCGGTGGCTCGCTGGTGCGTGCGGAGCTGCCCGCTTATCCCATGGTCAAGGGAGAAATGGCGCCCGTCGTGCTGTTCAACCGCGACTCCGCGGCGACTAACTACGTGCTGCAGAGCGGGCTCGGTCCGGCCGACGGCGCGCACCCGAGCCATCTCGCCACATTCACGAGCGCCGCCAACAGCTACGCGCTCACGCCTGGACAGGACGAGCTGCGCGTGCCGCTCACCTGGACCGACGGCAATGGCATCACGATCACCAAGACCTACGTGTTCCACCGGAGCATGTACAGCATCAACCTGGAATACCAGATCCAAAACGCGACGCAGGCGCCGTGGAAGGGCAACTCGTACGTGCAGATCAACCGCACCGATCCCGAGGTCGAGCATTCGATGTTCAAGGTCGAAAGTTTTGCGACTCGCGGACCGGCAATTTTCGACGGCGAAAAATACCGCAAGCTGAATATCGAGGAATCCGAAGACCAGATTTCGCAGGACGTGAAGAACGGCTGGATCGCCGGAATCCAGCATCACTTCGTATCGGCGGTCGTTCCCGAGTCCGCCGATCCGTACCACTATTCAATGAAGGCGAACGGCCGTGAATATCTGCTGGTAGCGTCGGGCCCGCTCAAGACGATCGCGCCGGGTGGCACCGCTACATTCAGCGAAAAGCTGTTCGTCGGACCGAAGCTGCAGAAGCAGCTGCTCACGCTGCACCCGGATCTCGATCGAGTCGCGGACTACGGCAAGCTCACCTTCCTGTCGCGACCATTGTTCCTGCTGCTGAGCTTCCTGCACAACCTCATGAGCAATTGGGGCGTGGCGATCATTTTCGCCACCCTGCTGCTCAAGCTGGCGTTCTATCCGCTCGCGCAATACTCGGGAAGATCCATGGCGCGCATGCGGGTGCTCGCGCCACGCATGAAGCAATTGCAGGAGACCTACAAGGACGACCGCGAAAAACTCGGCCGCGCGATGATGGATCTGTACAAGACGGAGAAGGTCAATCCGATGTCCGGTTGCCTTCCCATGCTCATCCAGATGCCGGTGTTCCTGGCGTTCTACTGGGTGCTGCTCGAGAGCGTGGAAATGCGCCAGGCGCCGTTCTTCGGCTGGATCAACGATCTTTCGGCGCGCGATCCGTTTTTCATCCTGCCGCTGCTCAACGGCGTTGCGATGTGGGGCCAGTACAAGCTGAACCCGCCGCCGCCGGATCCGGTGCAGGCCAAGGTGTTCCAGTTCATGCCCCTCGTGTTCTCGGTCATGTTCGCGCTGTTCCCCGCGGGCCTGGTGCTCTACTGGGTCACCAACACCGGTCTTTCGATCCTGCAGCAATGGAATATCAATCGGACGCTCGAGGGCGCGGACAAGGCGCGCAAGAAATAGCGCGCCGGCTTGCGCGCTGCAGCGCGCATCAACCGCGGTAGACTCGGCGGCGCGGCAGGACGTCGCGCTCATGAGTCATTCGGACACCATAGTGGCAGCGGCAACTCCGCCAGGACGCGGGGGTGTCGGTGTCGTGCGTGTCTCGGGACCCAAGGCGCCGGAGATCGCTGCCACCCTGGTGGGTGAACTGCCCGCGCCGCGTCACGCCACCCTGTCGCGATTCCTCGATTCGACTGGGGACCCTATCGATATCGGCATCGCGCTGTTCTATCCGGCGCCAGCTTCCTACACGGGCGAACACGTGCTCGAACTGCAGGGCCACGGTGGTCCGGTGATCGTCGAGACCCTGGTGGCGCGTTGCATGGAACTCGGTGCGCGGCGCGCGCGACCGGGTGAATTCACCGAGCGCGCCTTTCACAACGACAAGATCG
>Ga0190270_10001501_pt1 | contig 10868 bp, 4 predicted proteins | sample Popmic320T_FD_133748 | JGI IMG/M metagenome (GOLD analysis project Ga0190270, IMG submission 133748) | Populus adjacent soil microbial communities from riparian zone of Weber River, Utah, USA - 320 T | ecosystem: Environmental > Terrestrial > Soil > Riparian zone | place: USA: Utah | collected... | reverse complement strand
GTGCGCCGCAGGCCGGCGGCGGCGGCGCTCATCGCCACGGGCGTGGTGAGCCTCGCCGCGATTTTCACGCAGCGGGTGATCAGCGAGCGGCAATTGCGCACGGAGAGCGAAGCCGCGCGGCGCGCCGAAGCGGGAACGCGCGCGGCAGCGGCGACGTTGCGGCTCAATCTCTACGTCTCCGACATGGCGCTCGCTCTGCAGGCGCGGCAGGACGGCAATTACACGCTCGCACGCCGCATCATGCAGCAACAACTGCCGCCGCCGGGAGCAGAGGATCTGCGGGGCTTCGAATGGCACTGGCTGCAGCGCGCCACCGCCGGCGGCGAAGCTCTCATCCTGCGCGGTGACTCGAAGCCGGTCTATGCCGTCGCGTTTTCGCCTGACAGTTCGCTCCTCGCGGCGGCGGGGGAGGAAGGCATCATCCGTTTGTGGAAAATGCCCGCCGGAGAACTTGCGGGCGAAGTGCCGCGCAAGGACCGCCGCGACATGGACAACGCACAGCACATGGCCGATCAAATCAAGCTCGCCCCGCAACTGCTAAGATTCCCCGAGGCCGTGCAGGCGGCCCTGAGGGACCCGGAGATGATCAACCTCATCGGCTCCGCGGCCTCGCCAGGCTACAGGTGCCGAATCAACTCGCTGTCTTTCTCGCCGGACGCTCAACTGCTTGCCGCCGGTACCGCAAAGAACACCAAAGTCTGGCGGTTGAACGACGGGGAAATGGTCCACGTCATTCCCTTCGAGCACAGCATGGCCGCATTTCATCCGCGCGACGGACGGCTTTTTCTTTCGTCAGGGTACCACAAGTTTCACGGCAGAGGTGACGGCCGGATCACGGTGTGGAAACTGCCGGAGATGGAACGTGCGACGCAGGATTTCGGGATGTCGAGTGTGATGCCGGGATTCATTCGCGGCGGGGAAGTTTTGATCGGAGGGCACCGCGACGACAGCGTTTGGCAGCGCTCGGCGGCGGATGGAACGGTGATTTCGACTTCCGCGATCAGCAAAGGCCACCGCCTTCTCGCCGCGGCGACTGCGGAGGACGGCAGCCTCGGCGCGACCGCCGACATGCGCGGGCCGGAAGTTCATGCGGGGCGGTCGAATGAGGCAAGAACAGTGTCGCTGCCCTGCGGACGGGCGATGGTCACATCGCTCGCCATTTCGCCGGACGGACAGACGATCGCGGCCGGCTGCAACGATCACGCGATTCGCCTGTGGGGAACCGACTGGCGCGAACGTCCGCCGCTGCGCGGTCACGAGGCGGCGGTGCAACGTGTCATATTCAGTCCGGACGGCCGCTGGCTCGCCTCCGGCGGCGACGACCAGACGGTGCGCGTTTGGAGCACCGCGCCGCTACCGGAAAGCGAAAACTACAGTGGAGTCACCGTCCGGCTGCTGGCGCACAAAAACGGCATGATGCTGGGACACGTGGAAGACGGCGTGCAATTGTGGAACGGCCCGCGGCACTGGCCTCTCCGGGCCGGACAGGAACTCAAAGCTGGCCCTAACGCACTGCGCACGGCGTGGCCGCTGGGCTTTTCTCCCGACGGCAGCCGCGCCGCCGTGCTGCGTTTTGTGTCGGACGACGACTCGGTGAATCACGGCGCTGGAGCGCTCGAATGGCACCGCACCGCGGACGGCACTCTCATTTCGAGCCTGCCGCTGCCGGACCAGCGGTTCTTCCGCGGAGCGGTGCTGTCGCCGGACGGACGCTATCTTGTGAGGATGGGAAGGAATCTCCCGTTTGGCGGCGGCAGTGCGCTGATCCTGATAGACACGGAAACCGGCCGCATCGCGGGCTCCGGCACCGCCGATATGACGTCGATCGATTTCGGAATGTTCTCACCGGACGGCCGCAGCATCGCGCTGCTTTGCGAAGGCCAGCGGCTGATCGTCTTTGATGCGGAATCGCTGGCGGTTCGCTGGAAACTGGAGGGCGCGGTAAACCGCTGCGTGGTTATTTCCAGCGACAGCCGCACGCTCATGACGGCGGTGGGCGATCAGATTCACCTCATTGACAGTGCCACCGGCACCGTGATCAGAGTGCTCTCCGGCCATACCTCTGCCGTGGAACACCTCGCGCTGCACCCCGACGGCCGGACGCTCGCCAGTTCCTCTGCCGACCGTACGGTCCGCGTTTGGCACCTGCCCACTCTGCGCGAACTCGGCATCGTTTATGCCAGCACCACCGACACAGTCGCGTGCCTGACATTTACCGCCGATGGACAAAACCTCATCGCCGGCCGCAAACAAAAACCGGCGCTCGTTTGGTGAGGGCGGACGACGTAGCTCGACATTCCAATGTCGAGTACTGAGCTTCAACTCGACATTGGAATGTCGAGCTACGTTTAAGCCAGGACGCGCGCGAGGTAGCGAACTTCCTCGTCCACATCCTCGCCGGGCGCGAGGGTGGCCGCGATTTCTTCGCGCATGAGGCGGGCGAATCGCCGGCGCATGCGGTAGATGGCGGATCGCACGGCGGTCTCAGATTCACCGAGTGCCGCCGCGAGATCGCGGCCGGTGGTCTCGCCACCGTCCCACATGAGGTATTCGCGCAGCACGGCGAATCGCGCTGTTCTTCCTGCGGCGGCATATTCGGAGGCAAGACGCGCATGGGTTTGCTGCATCACGGCCTCGGCCCACTGGCGGTCGTAAGCTGCCTCGGGCTCCGGCGCAGCAAGGGCATCGCGTGCGATGCCGCCGGCGACCACCCCGTCGAGCGGCAGCAGCGCCAGGCCGCCGCCGCGCTTTTGACGGGCGTCATCGCGGCGCGCGTTGGCGAGGTGATTCTTGAGACACGCGAGGAGAAACGAACGGAAGCGCCCCTTTTCCGGACTCACGCCGGCGAGCGCTTCGCGGCGCAGCAGGTCCGCGAAAAAATCCTGGGTTTCATCCTGCGCCGCCTCTGTTTCCATGCCGCTGCGAATGAGATAGCCGAAAACGGCGGGCCAGTAGCGCCGGCACAGTTGCTCCAGGGCGCCCGCGGATTCCTCCCCCTGCCGCGCCGCCTCCAGCACCACGGTCCAGCACGTAGTGTGCATGACGCGGTCGTCGGGCGGCAGGGATTCGGAACTCTTCATGGCACCGCCGGCAACAAAACCGGCGGCGGCGGACATGGCAATTCCAAAATCCCGCCGTTGCGGCCGGTCATTTCATCAGCGTGACGTGGCCGGGGAGTTCGTGGTGTTTTACGGGGGGCGGGTCCTTCTTCTTATCCTTCTGCAGGGAGACGGGCTGACCGAGCGACGGACTATAGACGCCGTCGCTGCACTGAATGAATCCGGTTTCATGGCAGTAGCGCCCGTAGAGCAGAATATTGGAGCGGGGACTCCAAACGAGGTTGCAGCCGCCGGTGCGCCATTCGTAGCCGCTGATGGTGCCGGTGGCTCCCGGGCGGACGAGACCGTCGCTGGTGAGGAAGATGGGCTTGCCTCCGTTATCGCAATCGACACGCTCCACGATGGAGCCGCTGCTGCTGGTGATGAGGGTGGTGCCGCCGCCGCCTCCGTGCGGATAGACGAGCGTTCCGTTGCGGCTGATGATGCACAGTGCAGGGCCACCGATTCCAAAGGTGAGATCAGCATGACCATCGTCGCCGAGTTCCTGCACACACGCCTCGCCGTCATAGACGAAGAACTTCGTCACAGGCGGAGTGCCGGGATTGCTGCTGAACACCGTGCTGCGCGTGCGGCGGCCCTGCCCGTCGCAGGCGTACGTGGCTAACGCCGCGCCGGTGAGCGGGTTGTTGACGGCCACGAGGCGGCCGAGACAGTCATACACGCAGTCGAAGGAGTTCGCGCCGTCGCTCATGTGCGTGAGCGAGCCGTTGTCATTCCATGTCAGGCTGCCGCCGGGCCATGTCGTGTACTGGCTCATCGGGTGATCGAGTTCGGGCGGCACCTGGCTCTGCGTGTAGCTGCCAGGATTGATGTCGCCGGTGGCGGTGAGGCGTTTGCTTTCGAGGTCCAGCGTGTAGGCCACGGTGCTTTCAATCACATTCGCTCCACCCGCGGCGGCGCGGAAGCGCGTGACGCACCCGGTGACGCGGCCGAGCCGGTCGAGCGTGAAAAGCTTCCGCCGGAAGGGCCGGTTCGCGACGGCTTCGTCAGCGAAGAAGGTATCCGTGCGGATCACGTCCTGGTTGCGGTCGCGGTTGATCGTGTCGTCGGAGAGCACCGTGCCTGCTCCGCTGGTGGTGACGCTGCGCACGAGGCCATCGGTGGTGAAATCCTGGCCGGTGCCGGGAATCGTGACATCGCCGTCGCCGCGCCAGATGTGATGGGTGACCACACCGTTGGCCTGCGTGGAACGGAGGATGCGGTGGCCGAGGTATTCGTGCGCCACTACGGGCGGAGTGATGAACGTGCCGCCGGCGGTCACGGCGGAGAGCGTGACCAAATGTCCGTGGACGTTGCGCGATTCGCTGAAGCGCGTGCCGTCGGGATAAGTGATACCCGTGCGGCCCCGGTCATTGAAGGTGCGCGTGACGGTGAGGTCGTTGTGCGATTCGCTCAGTTCGTTGCCGAAGGAATCAATTGTCCATGTCAAGACGGAGGCACCCTGCATGGTCCTCACGTGGTGGCCGAGGCCGTCATAAGCATAGGTCGTCGGGTCCACGGTGATGACGGGAGCGGGCACGCCGGACCATGTGTCGGATGTGAGACGGCCATTGAGATCGTAGGTGCTGGCGCGCACGGAGCCATCCTGTTGGGTGTGACTGGCGAGGCGTCCGAATTCATCAAAGGTGAAGCTCTCGTGCGTGCCGTCCGGAAAATCGCACTGGGTGACGCGGCCCTGACTGTCGGCGGTGAACCAGGTCGTGTAGCCGGTGGAAGTCGTCGTGCGGCGGAACTCACCGGAGCGGGTGTAATAATAACGCAGCGTTTCCGGCGTGCCGTCGTTGTTCACGTCCGCGGCCACAAGGCTGCTGTAAGGAATGAGCGCGAGGCCGTCGTTGAAGTCGCCGTCATGGCTCATGATCATCACTGTGCCGGTGGGAGTCACAATGCGAAGTGGCCGCTCCAGGGAATCGCGGGCGATGGTTTTCGCGTTGCCGAGCGAATCCGTCGTGGAAGTGCAGCGGTTGAGCGGATCCCAGGTGAAGGTGCGGGTAAACGTTTTGCCAGGCATGCCGGGGATTGTGGATATATCAGTACGGCCGTTCAGAACGACGTTGCCGTTCAGGTCGCGTACCGTGCCGTTCACCGTGAATCCGTCCGAGCAGGTGGCCGGGCGTCCGGCGGTGTCATAAGTGAAAGTAAGGAGTGTGTCGCCGTTGCGGCTAACGCTTTGGACGAGGCCGGCGGGCGAACGGTGCACCGTGGTGGTCTCCGTCGGATGCGGCACGGGCTGGCCGGGTGCGAAGCGCTCCGACGTCCACACATCATCGGTGACGAAGACATCGAAAAAGGCGGGGCGGTAGCGGCGGCAGAATTCGAGCCAGACGTCTTCCACTTCCATGTCCGGCAGATAGGTCTTCTCTATCTCCAGCAGCCGCCAGTCAAAGCGGCCCGCGCTGCCGCCACCGCCGCCGCCGGAAACTCCTGGATTCAGCGATGCTTCCTCCGGGGCGAAGGGACGGCGGCAGTCCACGGCGATACCTCTGGTGGCCGACAACTTCACGTTCCCCGCGGAGCCGGGCACATCATTCACTTCGCCGAAGACGGAGATGGTCGTGTAGCCCTGATTGTCGTAGGCGTAAGTCGTCACGTTGCCCATGGGATCAGTGCAGGAGGTAAGGCGGTGGAAGCCATCGTAAGTCCATGTGATTTCGGGATTCGGCGCGAACGGGGAGGCAGAGGAATGGTGGGCAGCAGCATCCGGCGGATCACCGCTCCCGCAGGATCGTAGTCGGTCTGCACTGTTACTCCGGTAATCGACCCAAGGCCGCCGCTGGTGCTGCGATAGTGCCGGCGCAACTCATCGTACTCGTAATCGCAAACCGCATCCGTCGCCTGCTCGCGGCAGGCGGCAGGCGTGCTCACGCGGACGCACTGGCCGGCATCATCGAGCGTGAAATCCACGACGGCGAAATTGCTGATGCCGAGCATTGCAGGATCGAGCACCGGCGGCACGGTTGGCGCATCCACCGGGCGTTCCTCGTCCGCGATGCGCACAAGTCGCGCCCGATTGTCATAGACGTAGAACGTGGAGTAAGCGGGATTCGCGGCGACGAGCGCGCCGGTTTCATCGCGGTGCTCCGTATCGCCGCGGGCGAGCAGACCGGCGGCATCGTAGAAGCACTGCGTCGTAATGCGCGAGGAGCCGGTCAGCGGCGTACGCTGGTAAACGGGAACGCTGAGCGCATTGTATTCGTAGAGCCAGTCATTGCCGCGCGGATCCACGACGCGGGTGATGCGGCCCAGTGTGTCGCGCCCGAATGTCGTGGTGATTTGCAGACCGCCGCCGGCGAGGGGCTTGTCGCAAATGATGGTGGAGCAGAATCCGGTGACGGGATCGTAAACGCACTCGTCGCGAAAGGAGGAGCCGGGGCCGTTGAGCACGGTGACACTCGTGCACTGGCCGTTGCTGTTGTAAGTGGCATCGGAGCCGGCGCCGGCGACGGGTGTGCGCTCGGCGGTGCAGTTGCCGTTCCCATCGTAGCTGGCGGTGAAGCGCTGCCCGTGCGCGGTGGTCATGGCCGTGCAGAATCCTCCTGGCACCGGTCCCCACGGCGGCGGGGGTATCGTCCTGTGCGATGACTTGGGAGCCTGGTGATGCACCATGATGTAGCTGACGCGCTTACAGGTTTCACAGATGCAGTCTTTCTTGTGCTCTCCTTTGCCCTTCGCCGCACCGTCGCCACTGCCGGTGCCCGCGCCGCCGGCGGCGGTGAGGTAATCCAGTCGTTTATCACTACCGGCCTTGCGGCAAGTGAGGCGCTGGATCGCATCGGTGCAGCCACCCTCGCCGTCGCCGCCGTCCCACACACTGGTGCCGCCAATTGTGTTGCTCCCCCGGGTGACGCCCACGGATTCGTGCAGCACAAGTCCTCCGCCTCGAAACGTTTTCCATTTTCCGCCGGTGAGTGACGAACCCTCACCCGTGCCGAAGTCTGGCTGGTAGTCGAACGTCACCGTCCGTTCCGCTCCGTCCGGCGCGCGCAACGTAAGAACGCGGGCATTACCGCGCTCGCGCACCGGGCCGTTCGGGCGGAGTTCGCGGTCGTAAGTGGTGAGTTCCTCCGTGCCGTCGGGCGGCTTGCGGTTCTTGATGCGATGGTCGGGATTGTAGGCGAAGGTGGTTTCGTAGTAGTCAAGATCGCCGGGGCGCAGTTTGCTGGCTGCGGTCGGGCGGTTGGTCGTGGAAGTCACGGGCACGCCGGGCGTCGCGAAGCCGGTGTAGTCCCGGCAGCTTATGCAGCAGTGGTGCGCATTGAAAACGCATTGCCTGACGCGGCCCAGCGGATCGTTTTCGATGACAACGTAACTGCCAGGCGGATACACGCCGGGCGGCGCGATCTCGAACTTGATGAGGATGACGTTGCCGGTAAGCTGGGGACGATCGCGGTTCACGGAGGCGCAGGTGTCGTAATCAATGGCCGCGGGATCAGCGACATCGGCGTAAGTGAATTCCGCCAGCAGCCGGCCCGCGCCGTCGCGCATCGAGAGCAGATTGTGATTCCGCGCCTCGTCGGCGAAGCCGGTGGTGTAAGTGTAAGTCGTCGGGCCCGCGACCGGCGGCAGCCCTGGCATTTGCGGTCGGGACACGCCTTTCACATCACCCGGACCGCCGCCCGGCTCGCCTGCGACGTAGTAAAAGACTTCGATGAAACGTCCCGTCTGATCCCCAACGGTCAGCAATTCGCCGCCCGCGCCGTAAGTCATCGTCAGGCTTTGCCCGAACTGGCTGCTGACCGTCGCCAGTTTGCCGCCGGGCGTGTAAGTGCAGGTGAGGCCCACGCCGTTGCGGTCCACGATGCTGCCGATCCGCCCCTGCCACGGCGCGCCAACGAGCGGGCAGAAAATAAACTGGCTTTTATCCGCAAATGTCAGCGTAAAGGACGTGTCAGGATTGAAGCGGCCCTCACGAGACATGCCGTCGCAGCGATAGGTGCCGCCGGCCTGACGCACGAGAATGTCGCGCCGGCCATCGCCGCTGTAGAGATAGAGCCGCGGAGCGTTGCTGCCCGCTTCCAGCGGGATCGGTTCGATGCGGATGTCGAAGCATGAAGTCCAGCCGCCGCCGCCGCCACCACCACCGCCGCCTCTTTTGCTGCGATAGGTGCTTACCCAGTCCAGCGCCGGACCGGCGGGAACCGGGACGCTGAGATCGCGTTGCTGGAAGCTGACTTCGCCAGGCAGGGCCTCGCGCTTCACGATAACGAAGTCCCCGAGCGATGTTTCGCCGCTCCTTCTTTGGGCGTCGCGGCTGGACTTGGTAGCGGGAGCACCCCGCGTCTGGATCGCCATATCGGTGGAACCGCCGTAGTCGAAATGGGCTCCGTCCATCGAGCGAAAGTGAGCGAAATTGAAACTGATGTCGTTGAAACTGACCTTGCCGGCACTGCCGCCGGAGCCGTTGGCGTCGCCATTCCCGCCCAATCCGGGAGTGGGAGTCACACCGCCCTCCGCTGTGAGCACAGGCGCAGACAAGCGCGGCGGGGGCGGGGGAAGAGTCGGCAATAACATGCGCCGCGCAACTCCCGGCACATATCTGCCCAGCACCGTCGGCTCCACCGGAGGCGCGTCCGTAGCGCGGCCGGAGGCGGTCACTTCGAATGTCTGATCCACCGTCAAGACGGGCGCGCCGCCCGCGGTGACAACGCGAACAGCTGTAACGTGCGCCGGCATGGGAAACGCCGGCAACACGGCCCGGTAAGTGCCGTCCGGCTGCGGCACCAGCGGCACCACGATGGGAGGCAGGCCTTCCAGTTCGATCATCAGCGACGATCCTGACGGCAGGCATTGCGCCCGCACAATCAATTCGCCGCCGGGAGAGATCACTGCCGGCTCGACGGAAAAGACTTCCGGCTGCGGCGCGGGCACCTGATAGAAGTCGCGGCGACCCGTCGGCTCCGTGTCTGTCCATGAGGCGGTCGCTGAAGTAGCCGTCACAAGCGCGCGGTCCACCCATGTTTCCTGACCAAGCGAACCGGATTTTCGGACGCGGTATTGCACGCCCGGCTGCGCCGGCCATGTGATCTTTGTCTGCTGGCCGGCCAGGCCGGTTGTGAAGTTGAGTGACGGGGAGAACGTGGTTTCGTCCGCGGACATGAACAGCGGGAAACTGACGAGAAGCGCCCCCGCAACGAGTGCGGCCGGCAAGAGAAGGAAGGGTTTTTTCATGGAGTGGAAACAATGAGTTCGCCGGTTCTGAACGGTTTCCGCGGGGAAGTTGCGGGTCGGAGGCAAAATTCTCCCGGGAGCGCGGATTTTTAATCCGTCCCGTCCATCGAGCCACTGCAGTGGGGCGGACTACACGTCCGCGTTCCCAATCACTCCGTCTTCTTCGCCGGCTTCAGGATGATCTTGTCGCCGGAGACGGTAATTTCGGCTCCGCCAATTTCGGCAATCGTCGTGATGGCATCGGTGAGCCGGATGTTTCGCAGGTCGAGAGTCACGGCGGCTGCGAATTTTCCTTCGGCGGATATGTCCACGCCTTTCTTTTCCTTGTGCGCCTCTTTGGACTTTGCCTTCAAGAAGACGCAGGCCTGCGTTACGTCAGCTTCTGCGAACACGATCCGGTCGAGGGTGATTCCCGCGGCGGTCTTCCAGACGGCCGACTTCTCGAATGCCGCGGCGGCAGGCGTCGCGGGAGTTTCCTTCGGCGGGTTTCTTTTTGGGTGAATGGTGAATCGAAGACCGTCGTTCATCACTTCAGCTCCGGCCATCGCAGCCACTTTGTGGATTGCTACCCACAGCGAGATGTTCCTTACGTCCATGGTTATGGGCTTCGCACCCTCACCAATTCTGTTCACGAAGTTGAGGCCCTTCTTATCCGGATCCTTTTCCGGCGAACACTCGACACTCTTCTTGCGGAGGTAGCTCACCACCTCGGTGATATCGGCATCTGTGAAAACGAGCCGGTCGATGATGGTCTTTTCGGCAATGGACCGCATCATGGTCTGAGCCTCGGTCTCTTTTTTCGCCGTGGCCTGAGCGTGCGACGGACTGGTGATGATGGGCAATCCTGCAAAAAGAACTGCGATAATGCGGAGTAAAGTGGAGTTCATGCGGCTGAGGATATCCGGCAGGCCGTTGGAACGCACGACAATTCTCGCCGCCTGCGCATCGCGCCCATGCGGATGGCAAAAGGATTGCCATGAGCGGTCCATCGCGGTGAAACTCGGCGCATGACTGACAAATCCCTTCTCCTCGCCTCACGCCGCCGGTTCCTGCGTTCGTCCGCCCTCGCGGCGGCGTCCCTTGGATTCCCCTCCATCGTTAGGGCGCAGAATCTGAACAGCAAACTGAACATTGCCGTGATCGGATGCGGCGGGCGCGGCGGATCGAATCTCAATGACGTGGCGTCGAAGGGCGACAACATCGTGGCGCTCTGCGATGTGAACGAGAACAATCTCAACGGCGCGGCGGCAAAACACCCGCAGGCGAAGAAGTTCATCGATTTCCGCCAGCTCTACGCGGACCTCAAAGATTTCGATGCCGTCGTCGTGAGCACTGCGGAGCACACGCACGCGCTGGCGACGCTGCCGGCCTTGCAGGCGCGGAAGCACGTCTATTGCGAGAAGCCGCTCACGCACAATGTCTGGGAAGCCCGGGTCATTCGCGATGCGGCGAAGAAGGCGAAAGTCGCCACCCAGATGGGCACGCAAATTCACGCCGGAAACAACTACCGTCGGGTCGTGGAACTGATCGAAAGCGGCTACATCGGGCCGGTGACGGAGGTGCACGTTTGGGTTTCGCGCG
>Ga0190270_10001500_pt1 | contig 10872 bp, 8 predicted proteins | sample Popmic320T_FD_133748 | JGI IMG/M metagenome (GOLD analysis project Ga0190270, IMG submission 133748) | Populus adjacent soil microbial communities from riparian zone of Weber River, Utah, USA - 320 T | ecosystem: Environmental > Terrestrial > Soil > Riparian zone | place: USA: Utah | collected... | reverse complement strand
TGACGATCGTGGCCGAACTGCCGCACGACACGATCCCGGTGATCGCCGCGGCATGCCTCGAGGAGTTCTTCGACGCCGCCGAGCGCCTGCTGGTCGAGACCATGGCGCTGGAACACGTGGACTTCGATCTGTTCGACCAGGCGGTAGTGGGGCTCGGCGATGCGATCGCCCAGGTGTATCAACCTACGGAGTTCATGCTCGATCCTGCCGCCGCGGCACTGCTGGCGGACGCCGCAGCCGGGCCGTGGAGTGTCCCGATTGCCTCGCCATCCGCCCTCTCATCGACCATTCTGCAGGCTGCCGCGCATCGGCTGGCGGAGCTTTACGCGCCGATGGTTCTCTGGTGGAGCGCAGGTTCGGAGATGGTTCAACCCAGTTGTCTCGTGACCAAGGGCCTGCCGCGCCCCGAGCAGTTCGTGGCGATGATGAATGCATCGTGGGACGAATCTTGCTGGAGTCTCCTTGCAGCGCATGTCGAACTACCTGCGTCTGCAGGCGACACGGTGACGGACGATCCCACGCCGCCGCAGTACCGGTCAGCAGCGGCGACCCATACGGGCGTCGTTCGTGAGGTGAATCAGGATTCGTATCTTGAGCGCTCCGACGTCGGATTGTGGGTCGTGGCGGACGGAGTTGGCGGTCATCAGGAAGGCGATGTGGCGAGCCGCATGGTCTGCGACGCACTCACAGAAGTCGCGCCGACCGCGAGCTTCGAGGAAATGATCGACGCGGCACGAGAGCGTCTGCACGCCGTCAACGATCACCTGATCCGTGCGAGCGTGCGGCCGGTGAATCCCGTGGTCTCTGGAAGCACCGTCGTGACGCTGATGGCTCGGGGTACGCGGTGCGCGGTGCTGTGGGCTGGCGACAGCCGTGCGTATCGGTGGCGAGACGGAAAGATGACGCAGTTGACGCGCGATCACAGCGTGGCGGAACTCGAGGGGCAGACGACATCGCACGCGATCACGCGCGCCCTGGGTGGCGAGCCGACGCTTGCGCTCGACTTGTTCCGCGACCGCGTCCGCACCGGTGATCGCTTCCTCTTGTGCTCCGACGGGCTGGTTCGGGTACTGCGGGACTCGGACATCGCGGAATGGATGGCGGCGGACGACATCGCCGTAGCCGCCCAGGGACTGGTCAAGGAAACGGTCGATCGCGGCGCACCCGACAATGTGACGGCTCTCATCGTTGAGGCCTACGGTGAATCGGCACGGTAGGGAACAGTCCAGAGGATGCCGACCATGTTCTGTCGCAGCGCGGGAAGGGTTATTTTTCCGGCGGCGGTGTGATTCCCGCTCGCTTGAAGATCTCCTCGCGAGCCGACCTGTCGGCGACAAGTTCGGAAAGCAGATCGGGCAACGACATCTGTGCCCATCTGACCGCCTGCTCCAACGCATAGGAAACGGGGGAATGTGGCTCCGTGCGGCGAAAGTACTCCGAGACTCGCAGCAAGGTACGGAGAGCCTCCTGTCGCGTTTCGACGCCGGAGCCGTCCGCCGAAGCGGATTTCTCTGTCGACGTGGCAGTCACGCCCACCTCCCCTGCGCCAGGCTCTTCCCGGTGCAGGATGTCCTTCGTCAACAATCGGCACAGACGCAAACAGTCATCCAACGCCTCGCGTATGCGCGACGAAGGCGGAAGCGATGCCTTGTCGGAGATTCTGTCGCCGAGAAGCGCCGTGAAGCTGGCGACTGCCTCGTTGGCCTGCTGCACGTCGTCCAGCAGATTCTCGAAGAAGTCCACTTTGGTCTCGGCGATCGCCCGCTGGAACATGTCGACGGTCACTGCGCCCTGTTCGACCCGGCGGCTGCGAACGTTGGGATCTTTGCGCTCCAGCTCGACGGCATCTCTGTAGTCGGCGCACGAACACGGCCGAATCGTTCGAGGTGCAGTGATAGGTACGTTCATGATTGCAGCGACCAACGTACCGTCTGAATCGGACCCATTGAGATTGCCAAGCTGCATGAATCTCGGCGTCAAGCCCTCTTCTTTGCTGGGCTGTGGATGAACGTCATCCCAGAACCTGTCGCATAGGAGATGAGCGAGGCGAATACCATCGCGCAGGCCGGCAAAGCCGTGTAACCGTGTCAGCGCTTCGATCAACCAGGCGGTGATCCACAGGTCCTTGGATCGTGCGAGCGCGGCGAGTGACAGTCGGCTCACTGCCTCCCAGTCCGCCGGCTCCGGTGACCCAGGTTCCTCCTTCCGTTCCTCCTCGGTCAACAACTCGAAGGCGCGAACCCGCCGCTCGGCGTCGCCCGCTTTTTTACGCGCGTCACGCACTGCGTAGTACAGGTTCCGGTCTTCGCTTTGCGATGCAGATTTCAGTTCCGGGCCCGCAGGCTGTTCGCTGGAGGCCGGTGTCAACAGACGGTCGAGGTCGATGACCGGTGAAGTGGGCATGAATAGTCAGTCTCGCCAGAGTTTGGACCGCTGTGCGGCCCGTATCAAGGGCAGAGCCCTTGACTGGTGTGGGGCACACCATACCGCCGCGGGCACTTCGTTGCAATCGTCGAGCGTGCGCGGTGGGAGTGGCCAAGCGTGCCTGTTCGGTATGCGCCCCGTTCTCGTTAGGCATTTCAGTGAGGCATACGCGCGTTACGCGCGTGCTGCCGCTCGCCGGTCCTGGGCCGAACAGGCGCATTTTGTGCCGAAAATGGGGCTGGACTCGCGGGCGGGAATTGATAGAATGCGCCACATCTTTCGTCAAATCGAGTTGAGGGCCAGTGGCGTCTTGCCTTTCCGGGCCTCGCGACGCCGGTTGCTCCGTGCCAATGGGTGCGGAAGACGTCACCGCCAGGTACCCGCACAGAAGCCGCGACTCGTTGCGGTCCGGTCGCACGCGATGTATACAACATTCTCGGAGAGAGGCGATGCCTGAAAGCATTCAACAGAAACTGAAGCGCGTGCGGGCCCCCCGGGTTCACCTCACCTACGAGGTGGAGACTGAAGGTGCCAGGGTCGTCAAGGAACTGCCATTCGTCATGGGTGTCGTTGCGGATTTTTCCGGGAATCCCACGAAGCCGCTCCAACCCCTGGAAGACCGTAAGTTCATCGAAGTCAACCGCGACAACTTCGACGACGTCATGAAGCGAATGAACCCCGGATTGAACATGCGGGTGCCAAACACGATCAAGGGAGACAACACCGAGATCCCCGTGGAACTCACGTTCAATTCGATGAGCGATTTCGAGCCGGCCAACGTCATTCGGCAGGTCGAGCCGCTTCAGAAACTGCTCGAGATGCGCAACCGTTTGCGGGACCTGGCCTCGAAGGTGGACCGCAGCGCCGAGTTGGAGGGCATTCTGGAGCAGGTCCTCCAGAACACCGACGACTTCAAGAAGCTCTCGTCCGAGTTGGGCCAGGCGAAGGAGGCCGGTGGTTCCGCCAACCCCGCGTCCGACAGTGAATCTGGTCCCGACAGTCGCAAGGACTCATAAACCGGAGAGCCACATGACCCCAGTGGAACGGCAGAAGCAGCCCGATAACCAGGGTGCCACGACACGCGAGAGCTTTCTCGATGCGGCCATTGGCGCGACCAAGCAGACCGAACCTGATCGCGCGCGAGAGCTTTTAAAGACGCTGACGGAAGCGGCAACCGACGAATCGCTGCGCGGCGCCATTCGGTTCGACAGAAACGTCATCAAGACGATTTCCGCCGGAGTCGAGGCGATCGACAAAATCATCTCGGAGCAGCTGGCGGCGATCATGCACCGGCCCGAGTTCCTCAAGCTCGAAGGAACCTGGCGCGGACTGCATTACCTGGTGAGGCAGAGCGAGACAGGCGAGTCGCTCAAGCTCCGTGTGTTGAACTGCTCCAAGCGAGAGCTCTTCAAGGACTTCGAGAGGGCGACCGAATTCGATCAGAGCAGCCTCTTCAAGAAGATTTACGAGAGCGAATTCGGATCGCCGGGTGGAGCTCCGTACGCTGCCCTCATCGGCGACTACGAGTTCGAGAACCATCCGGACGATATCGCGTTGCTGGAAGGCGTCTCCGGCGTGGCGGCCGCGGCGTTCTGTCCGTTTCTGACCGCGGCCTCTCCGAAGCTGCTTGGCTTCGGCACCTGGCAGGAGCTCCCCAAAGTTCGCGATCTGAAGACGATCGTTCAGTCGGTGGACTACACGAAATGGATGTCGTTCCGCGACAGTGAAGACTCGCGGTTCGTCGTGCTGACGATGCCGCGCACGCTGGCGCGCCTGCCGTACGGCACGAACACCAAGCCGGTCGACGAGTTCCACTTCGAGGAAGTGGCCCTGGGCCCGAAGGGGGAGTCCATTGCCGTTCCGCACGACCAGTATTGCTGGATGAATACAGCGTATGTGCTCGGAACGAAGCTGACGGCGGCGTTCGCCTCGACATCGTTTTGCACCGCCATCCGCGGCTACGAGAATGGCGGCCTGGTCGAAGGTCTCCCGGCTCACATCTTCTCGACTGACGAGGGTGACCTCGATTTGAAGTGCCCGACGGAAATCGCCATCACCGATCGGCGCGAGAAGGAACTGAGCGACATGGGGTTCCTCTCGCTCAATCACTACAAGGGAAAGGACTACGCCGTCTTCTTCGGCGCCCAGACCGCGCAGCGGCCCAAGAAATACGATCGGCCAAATGCGACCGAGAACGCGCAGATTTGCGCGCGGCTGCCGTACGTGATGGCCACGTCCCGCTTCTCGCATTACCTGAAAGTCATCGGCCGCGATTGGATCGGCTCGTTCAAGGAAGCCGAGGACCTGGAGCGCGAGATCGATCGCTGGATCCACAACTACGTGTCAGCCGATCCGAATGCCAGCGAGGCGGCGCGGGCTCGCTACCCGTTGCGCGAGGCGAAGGTGCAAGTGCGGGCGGTGCCAGGGCAATCCGGCGCGTACGAAGCCATTGCCTGGATGCGCCCCTGGTTGCAGCTCGAGGAGCTGTCGGCGTCGATGCGAATGGTAGCCAGGATTCCGCAGCTCGGCGGTTGATGTTCCACACGGAGGTCATGCTCGAACAGGGTTCTTCCATTTTCAGTTCCGCTCGACAGCCAGCAGTAGCAAGAGGACGCAAGGATGTCGGTCTCCCCCATATCCGAGCCCATCCAGGCGGCCGCAACCGAATCCGCTGGCATGAGCTTCATCGACGGGCTCCTCGCAGACGCGGGTAGTAGTAATAGTCTGCCGGCATCGGCGCTTGCCGAGCGGTTCTCGCCCGACTTCTCACGCGTGCTGCAAGAGTGGGTTGCGCGATCGACGCGGGCGGGAAGCACTCAACACCTTCTCACAGCGCTGAACTGTGCGGTGGCGTCGATCGATCGGGTGATCAACGATCAGGTCAACGCCATCCTGCACCATCGCAGCTTCCAGCGTCTTGAAGCGAGTTGGCGCGGTCTTGACTACCTGGTGCGAAGTGAGGGGCGGGAAGGCTCTGCCGCCGTCAAGATCAAGGTCATGACTTTGAGCTGGGCGGAGTTGGCTCGCGATTTCGACCGCGCGATCGAGTTCGACCAGAGTCAGTTGTTCCACAAGATCTACGAGAACGAATTCGGGTCGCCGGGCGGGGAGCCGTTCGGGGCGATCATCGCCGATTACGAGGTCCACCCGCAGCCCGTCGAGGGCGCCACGTATCACGACCTCGACGTCCTCGAGTCGATCGCAGGCGTGGCGGCAGCGGCCTTCTGCCCGTTCTTTGCCAATGCCAGCCCCGGCATGTTCGATCTGGGTGACGATTTCGTTGGCCTGCAACGCACGTTCGATCACGCGCACACCCTGAAACAAAGCCCGAAATGGCGAAGCCTGATCGAGCGCGAGGATGCCCGGTTCGTCGGGCTGGTCATGCCGCGCGTGCTCATGAGACTGCCTTACACCGCAGATAGCCAGCGCGTCGACGGATTCTGCTTCGTGGAGGACGTGGCCGGTCCAACTCACGCGAACTATCTGTGGGGCGGGGCCGCGTTTGCACTCGGCGCCGTGATCATGCGCGCGTTCGAGAACTCCGCGTGGCCGGCGGACATTCGTGGAGTGCAAAGAGGAGTCGAGGGCGGAGGCCTCGTCACCGGACTTTCAGTCGACGAGCCTGGCACGGACAGTCCGGGAGTGGCTCACAAATTCAGCACGGACGTCGTGATTACCGATCATCTCGAGAAGGAGCTCGGCGATCTCGGGTTCATCCCGTTGTGCCATTGCTACGACACACCGCACGCGGCGTTCTACTCGGTTCCGTCGGTTCAGAAGCCGCGAGTCCTCGATCGAGCGCCCGCCCAGGCCAACGCGCGTCTGTCGTCGATGATGCAGTACATCCTGTGCGTCTCGCGCTTCGCCCACTACGTCAAGGTGATGGGCCGGGACCGCGTGGGATCCGTTACGAGCAGTGAGCAGTTGGAACGGATTCTCGACGACTGGTTGAAGAAGTACGTCACACCGGACGACAACGCCTCGCCCGAAACAAAGGCGAGGTACCCGCTGCGGGAGGCCCGTGTCCAGGTTCGGCCGAAGCCTGGTGCCTCCGGGGCTTACCACTGTGTATTTCACCTGGTCCCTCATTATCAGTTGGACGAGATCGCTGTGAGAGTGCGCCTGTCAACCGAGATCAGTCCGTTGCCTGCGATGTAACCGCCGACGCGGGTCGCAGCACTCGACGCCCCTGGAACGAGCGATGACAGCATACGAGCTCTACAAACAAGCCAGACTGGACGAGGCAATCGAAGCGGCATTGCGCACGGTAAAGGCCGCGCCGAACGACGTCGACGCGCGGCTGTTGCTGTGCGATCTGTGGTGTTTCGCCAATCAGCTCGAGCGAGCCGACCGTCAACTGGACGTGCTCGTCCAGCAGGATTCGAGTCTGACTCCGGGAGTCGGCGTCTACCGGCAGCTCATTCGCGCGGAGTTGAGCAGAAGGGAAGTCTTCGAAGCCGGCCGTGCTCCCGAGTTCATGGGCGAACCGCCCGCGATCCTCGAGCTGCATCTGCAAGCGTTGGTCGCGCTGCGGGAAGGGTCCGCACGCGAGGCCAGCGAGTCGCTCGGCCAGGCCGAGCAGCTGCGCGTGCCGCTGCACGGCCAGTGCGACGACGCCTCGTTCGATGATTTCCGCGATGTGGACGATCTGACCGCCTCGTTCCTGGAGATTCTGGCGAGCACCGGGAAGTACTACTGGGTGTCCTGGGATCGACTCGAATCGTTGGATTTCCGTCCTCCCAAGCACCTTCGTGACCTCCTGTGGCGGCCGGCTGAAATGGTAGTGCGCGGTGGGCCGGATGCTCTCGTCTACGTGCCCGTGCTCTATCCGGGATCGCACCGCAGCGAAGACGGAGAACTCCGGCTCGGGCGCAAGACCGACTGGGTACAGATGCCCGATGGACCGACCGTCGGCCGTGGTCAACGGACGTTTCTCGTGGGTGACGCGGACAAGTCGATCCTGTCGATTCAGAAGATCACGTTTTCCAACGGCTCAACCAGAGCCGATGGCTGACGGAATCTGCATCGAGGCTCCACGAAGATGAGAGACAGAAACGACAAGCGCCGACTGACTAGTTCCATCCTGGACCGTCTGATTGACGACCCGCACGGCAGCGAGTCGTCTCGGTCGGCCGGCCACCAGCTTTCGCAGTTGAAGCGCAGTGTCAGCCGCGACCTCGAGAATCTTCTGAACACACGACGCCGGTGGAAGGAGCTCCCGACAGAGTCGCGCGAGCTGGAAGGTTCGCTCATCAACTACGGCATTCCCGACTTCACGGGCCTGAACATGAGCATCCCGTCCGAGCGCGAGCAGACGCGCGCGGAGATCGAACGGGTCATCCGCCGGTTCGAGTCGCGCTTGAAGAACGTGGTGGTCACGATTGAAGCCAATGCGGACACATTCGAGCGCACGTTGCGATTCCGGATTACCGGTGTCCTGCGAACCGAGCCGGTGCCCGAGCGCGTGGTGTTCGACTCGGAGTTGAAGCCGGCCACGGCCGAAATCGAGATCAAAGCGGTGCCATGAGCGACGAACTGCTGCCCCACTACAAACAGGAGCTCGAACACTTTCGGCTGATGGCGCCCGAGTTCGCCAAGGCGCATCAGGCGATTGCCGGCCGCTTGCGGATGTCGGAAGAAGAAATCGACGACCCGCACGTCGAGCGCCTCATTCAGGCGTTCGCGTTCCTCAACGCGCGCACGCGCCGCAAGATCGAGGACGACTTCCCTGAAATCTCGCAGGCGATGCTCCAGGTGCTCTATCCGCATTACCTGGCGCCTTTGCCGTCGGCGGCCATCGTTCGATTTGCGTTGGCCGAAGACCAGGCGGAGATGGTGCAGGGTTTCTCGATTCCCAAGGGCTCAGTCCTCGAAACCGAGCCGATCGACGGCGATCCCTCTCGTTTCAGGACGTGTTACCCGGTGACGGTGTGGCCGATCCGGCTCGCGAAAGCTGGCGTGCGCAGCTTGTTCTCGCCTCTCCCAGCCGTACGCTGGAAGGAGCGTGTGAGGTCCGTCATCAGGCTGGAGCTGGCCTCCTACAGTGAGAAGGCCCCGATCAGCGCCTTCGGGTTCGAGAGGCTGCGTTTCTTCCTCAACGCCCCAACTCACCTCGTCTATCAGTTGTACGAGACGGTCTTCAACAATGCGCTCGGTGTCGTCGTGTCCGCGGGCCCCGGCGACAAGTTCGCCTTGACTCTCAACCGCGACTGCATACGGCAGGTCGGCTTCGAGCGCAGTGAAGGTCTCCTGGAGTATCCGGCGCGGTCGTTTCCCTCCTACCAGTTGATGACCGAGTACTTCGCCTTTCCCGAAAAATTCCTCTTCTTCGATATTGTCGGACTTGACCGCAAGGCCCTGTCTCGATTTCAAGACGCTCGTACTATCCACGTCGACATCTGTCTCGATCGCCACGTCGAAGCGCTCGAACGTTATGTGACGGCCGAGGTGTTCCAACTCGGTTGTTCGCCTGTCGTCAATCTGTTCCGTCAGCGGGCTGAGTCGATTCGACTGACTCACACGCAAACGGAGTATCGCGTCATCCCGGATGCGCGGCGGCCGCGGGCGTACGAGGTGTACTCGATCGATCGCGTCACTGCGCTCTCACCTGACAATCAGGAGGTCGAGTTCGCGCCGTTCTATTCACCGTCACACCATCGCCCAACGAGCGGAGGTGGCGACCGGTTCTGGCATGCATCACGCCGGCCGGCGGCGTCGTCGGACGCCACCGACGACCGGACCGAGGTGTTCCTGTCGATGGTAGACACGGAGTTCTCTCCTCGCGTCGAATCCGAGCGGACCCTCGACGTGATGACGACGTGCCTGAACCCTCGCCGGTTGCCATTCGGCGGTGGTCAACCTGGGTTCCAGCTTGTCGGCGGCGGGCCGTTGCAGAAAGTCACCTGTTTGACGCCGCCAACAAAGACAAGCCGGCCGGAGTACGGGGCCGGAGCGCTGTGGAGACTGATCTCCCACTTGACGCTGAATCACCTGTCGGTCATGAGTCGCGACGGGAGCCCTGACGCGCTGCGCGAAATCCTCAAGTTGTATGACATCGCGGATTCCAACGAAACCCAGAACATGATCGGCGGCCTGTTGTCGGTGTCGAGTGAGCCAGCAGTGGGCAGGCCGGGCGGGTCTGTCCTGGGCGGAGTCTGCCGCGGCATGCAAGTGAAACTGCATTTCGACGAAGACAAGTTCACCGGGCGGGGCGTCTACCTGTTCGGCGCGATATTGGAGCGGTTTCTCGGGATGTACTGTTCGTTGAATTCGTTTACCCGGACCGTCGTTACGACCAACCGGCGCGAAGGCCCAATGTGCGAATGGCCGGCACGCGCGGGAGAAATGGTCTTCCTGTGACGCTCACTGCGAGGCCGGATTCGCCGCTCGAACGGTTGGCGCGGGAGCCGTTTCGATTCGACTTCTTCCAGGCCGTGCGTTTGATCGCCCTCGCAGCGGACAGAACCGAGCGGCCAGATCCAACTCCTGAGGGGCAAACACTGCCGGGCCGGCTGCCGTTTGAAGACCATGTCCGTTTCCGGGCGCATATCGGCCACGCGTTTCCCGCAAGCCCGGTCTCCTCGTTCGCGGCGCCTCCGCCAGGGAACGAACCCGACGGCTCGATCCCGGAAATGATCGTCACGTTTTTCGGTCTGGCCGGCACTGGCGGCATCCTGCCGGAGCATTACACGCAGTTACTGATCGACCAGAGAGACCGTGGCCTTCGTGACTTCCTCGACCTGTTCAACCATCGACTGATCGCCCAGTTCTACCGGGCGTGGGAGAAGTCTCATTTCTACGTTGGTTACGAGTTGGCTCGAAGAGGCCAGGAAGAGCGGGACCGCTTCAGCCAAATGCTGTACGCCCTCATCGGAATGGGAACGGCCAGCGTGCGCAAACGGCAAGCCGTGCCCGACGAAGTGCTCCTCTACTACGCCGGTCACCTCTCGCATCGTCCCCGCTCGGCGGTGGCCCTGCAGCAGATCATCACCGACTTCTTCCGTGTTCCGGCGCAGATACAACAATTCCGGGGCCAATGGTTGCAGTTGCGGGACGCGGATCGAACCCGGCTGACGTCCGAGTCACGACGGGATAGCAACAACCAGTTGGGTGTTTCGGCGATTGCGGGCGCACGAGTGTGGGGGATCGAGAACACGTTTCGCGTTCGACTCGGAGTATTGAGCTACGAGAGCTTCCGTACGTTTCTGCCAAGCGGGCCAGGGTACGTCTCGCTCGGTCAGATTGTTCGGTTCTATGTGGGTGCAGCGTTGTATTTTGACGTACAGCTCGCTCTCGATCGGGCCGACGTTCCCCGATGCCAGATCAAACGAAACGGCGACATGCAATTGGGTTGGAACACGTGGCTATTCAGCGGGCCTGCGCCGCGTGACGTCGACGACGCGGTGTTCGCATGCGAGGGAATGCCGAGCCACTAGGAGTTGTTACGCG
>Ga0190270_10001499_pt1 | contig 10874 bp, 10 predicted proteins | sample Popmic320T_FD_133748 | JGI IMG/M metagenome (GOLD analysis project Ga0190270, IMG submission 133748) | Populus adjacent soil microbial communities from riparian zone of Weber River, Utah, USA - 320 T | ecosystem: Environmental > Terrestrial > Soil > Riparian zone | place: USA: Utah | collected... | reverse complement strand
GGCGTGCTCTCGGTCGAGTCGGACGTGCGCTGGGAGATCGACGACACGACGCGGAAGGGCAGGCGCGCGATCGAGCAGCCGGTCCGATGACGGAACTGTCGCACGCCTTCGAGATCGAAGAGGTTCGGAGGCGGCTCGAGGCCGGGAACGGCGGCTACGAGGTCGTGCACACCTCCCCCGGCCTCGAGGTCGGCGTCTACGTGCTCGTCGCCCCCGAGCCCGACCACCAGCAGCCGCACGCCGACGACGAGCTCTACGTCGTGCTCGAGGGCAGCGGCGTCCTCAACGTCGAAGGCGAGGCGATTCCGGTCGCCGAGGGGCAGTCCGTGTTCGTCCCCGCCGGCGCCGTGCATCAGTTCACCGCCTACGAGGGCCTGAGCGTCCTCGTCATCTTCGCCCGCACCGGCACGGCCCCGGCCGAGGCGCGCGACACGCCCTGAGCCTCTGCGGGTAACCCGCAGCGAGGTTCGTGGCCGTCACGGATTCCCGACGGCGAGTGTCGGCGTACTGTCCGGGCACTGTGACGACGTACGCGGTCAAGTGGCGCGAGCCGGACGGGCAGACGTTCATCGGCCGCCTGGCGCTCGGCCCGCGTGCGCTGCGGCTCGACGGCCGGCGGCGCGGTGGGGACGAGCCGCCCGTCGAGCGCCGCTTCGGCTACGAGGAGCTGCGCGGGCTCCGGATCGGCAGCGGCGTTGCCGACCGCCTCGACGGCCGCCCCGCGCTTGTCGTCGAGCGCGCGGACGGCGCCTACCTCGTCGCCGACGCCGGGCTGGGCGCGCCGGTCGTCCACGAACTCGTCGAACGGCTCTCCGACCTGCGTCTCTTCGCCGCGCGGAGGGCGATCGTCGTCGTGCCGCTGCGGGAGGGGGCACTCGAGCGCGTCCGCGAGCTGGTCGCCCACGGGCCGCCGTTCGATCCCGGTGAGACGGGACTGCTCCGGCACGAGCTGCTGCTGACGCCGGGCGAGGCGATCTTCGTCTTCGAGGCGGAGAGCGAGGAGCGCCTGCGGCTGTTCCTGAGCGGGCTCGACCTCTCGGCGGCGGCCGCCTGGGGCGAGCTCGTCGCCGGCCCGCCGCGGCTGGCCGAGAGCGCCTACTCGTGGGAGCGCCCCGAGCTGCCGGGGGTCGGGCTCGGCTTCTAGCCGGTTGCGGGAAAACCCGTAGTCCGGTCTGCGGCCGGCTGCGGATCGGTCTGCGGCTCGATCAGGGCGCTGCGGCCGCGGTCGGCGCCTACGTTGGGCTGGATCCCGATTTCGAGTCGAAGGAGTGCCTGAACCCATGTCCGCATACCCCGCACGCACGCATCGCCCGCCGGCGCCCGCCCCGGAGTCGGGCTCGGGCGCTTTCTGGGCGGTAGCAGCACTGCTGCTCGGCCTGACGCTCGCAGCAGTCGGCTTCTTCGCGCTGATGATGTGGGCCGACGCACGTGACTCGCGCGACGACGCGGCGCAGCCCGCGGCCGCCGAGCCGGCCGCGGCGACGCAAACGGCGGCCGACCACAACACGGCGCTGCCGCTGGCGAGCTTCGCCGGCGTCGTCCCGGACAACGCCGCCGAGCTGGCCGAGGCGCACAAGCCCTACGACGCGACGATGCCGCCGATTCCGGCGGGCGACCTGGTCAAGGTTCAGATGACCCTGAAGGACATGGTCGTCGAGGTCGCGCCGGGCGTGAAGTACAACACCTGGGCCTTCGACGGCCACGGCGCTCCGGGGCCGGTCGTGCACGTCCGTGAAGGGCAGACGGTCGAGATGACGCTCAAGAACGGCGGCGCGATCCCGCACTCGATCGACTTCCACGCCGCCCGCATCGCTCCGAACGTCGCCTTCAAGGACGTCGCCCCGGGCGACTCCTTCACCTTCCGCTTCACGGCGGGCGACCCCGGCGTCTTCATGTACCACTGCGGCACGAAGCCGGTGCTGGCGCACATTGCGAACGGCATGTACGGGGCGATCGTGGTCGAGCCGAAGGCGGGGCTGCCGCCCGTCGAAAACGAGTACGTCCTCGTCGCCAGCGAGTGGTACATGAACGGCGACGCGATCGACGAGCCCGCCTCTCTCGACATGGCGAAGGCACGCTCGATGGAGCCGGACTGGACGACCTTCAACGGCTACGCGAACCAGTACGTGACGCACCCGCTGACCGCTGATCCCGGCGACACAACCCGCTTCTGGGTCGTGGCCGCGGGGCCGACGCTGGACACGAACTTCCACGTCGTCGGCGGCATGCTCGATCGCGCCTGGGTCAACGGCGACATGACCAACCCGCCCCAGAACGGTGTCCAGACGGTGCTCGTCCCCGCCGGCGGCGGCGCTGTCTTCGACGTCAAGCTCGCCGACGAGGGCCTCTACCCGTTCGTCTCGCACGCGTTCGCGCATGTCGACCTCGGCCAGGTTGGCCTGCTCAAGGTCGGCAACCCGAAGGGGACGACGTCCCATTGAGCGCGCTTCGGGATCGACGCCTGCAGCTGGCGGTCGTGCTCGGCGCGGCGGCCGCACTCGCCGCGGTGCTCGTCGGCGCCAGCCTGATCGGCGCCCGTGAGAACGGCTCGGGGCCGGTGCCCGCTGCGGCGGCGGCGCCGGAGCCGGAGCCGTCGCTCTTCGCCGGGATCGAGCAGAGCGGGGTCGCGCTCGGCTCGCCCACAGCGCCGGTGACGCTCGTCGAGTATGCCGACGTACAGTGCCCCTACTGCGCGCAGTGGTCGCGCGACGCCCTACCGACGCTCGTCGACGAGTACGTCCGCGCCGGCAAGCTGCGGATCGTCTTCCACGGGCTCGCGTTCATCGGGCCCGACTCGAACACGGCGTTGCGGACGGCCGTCGCGGCCGGGCGGGAGAACCACCTCTGGGACGTCGTCCACGGCCTCTTCCTGAACCAGGGTTCCGAGAACGCGGGCTGGGTCACCGACACGCTCGTGCAGGAGATCGCAGGCGGCGTGCCCGGCCTCGAGCCGGACCAGCTGCTCGCAGCCCGCTGGGACAAAACCATCGACCCTGAGCTCGAGCGCTCCGCGGCGGCGGCGAAGGCAGCCGGCGTCCAGGGCACGCCGGCATTCCAGGTCGGGCCGACAGGCGGACGGCTCGAGCGGGTACAGGTCGTGTCCCTCGATCCCGAAGGGATCGTCCCCGCGATCGAGGCGGCGCTCGCCCGGTGAGCGAGCGCTCGGTCCGGATCGCGAGCGCCGTTCTCGCCTCGCTCGGCGTCGCGATCACGACGTACCTGCTCTACGTCCGGGAGACAGGCGGCTCGCTCGTCTGCTCCACCGGCGGCTGCGAGACGGTGCAGAACTCGTCGTACGCCGAGGTGCTCGGTCTCCCGGTCGCGGCGCTCGGCCTCACAGGGTTTCTCGTCCTCCTCGCTGCGGCGCTCGCCCGGGGCGACTGGGCGCGGCTCACCAACGCGGCTGTCGCGGTGTCGGCGTTCATCTTCGGCGCCTATCTGCTGGTGGTGCAGATTGTCGTCATCGACGCGATCTGCCAGTGGTGCGTCGCCACCGATGTGCTCACGACCGCGCTCGCCGCGCTGGCGCTCGTCCGGCTCGGGCAGGCAAGCTCCGGCAGATGGATGCCCTGAGCGAGCACGAGCTCGGCCTGGTCGACGCCTACTGGCGCGCCGCGAACTACCTCTCCGTCGCCCAGATCTACCTGCTCGACAACCCGCTGCTGCGCGAGCCGCTGCAGCCGGAGCACGTGAAGCCGCGCCTGCTCGGCCACTTCGGCACCGTTCCGGGCCTCAACCTCCTCTACGCGCACCTGAACCGGCAGATCCGCGCCCGCGACCTGAACGCGATCTACGTCACCGGCCCCGGGCACGGCGGTCCCGCGCTCGTCGCGAACGCCTATCTCGAGGGCACGTACAGCGAGCTCTACCCGAACGTCTCGCGGGACGTCGACGGGCTGCGACGGCTCTTTCGCCAGTTCTCCTTCCCGGGCGGGATCCCGAGCCATGTCGCACCCGAGGTGCCCGGCTCGATCCACGAGGGCGGCGAGCTCGGCTACGCGCTCGTGCACGCCTTCGGCGCGGCATTCGACAACCCGGACCTGCTCGTCGCCTGCGTCGTCGGCGACGGCGAGGCGGAGACTGGGCCGCTCGCGGCGAGCTGGCACTCGAACAAGCTGCTCAACCCGAAGACCGACGGAGCCGTCCTGCCGGTCCTGCATCTGAACGGATTCAAGATCGCCAACCCGACCGTGCTCGCGCGGATCCCCGAGTCAGAGCTCATCGCCCTCTTCGAGGGGTACGGCTGGCGGCCGCTCCTCGTCAGCGGCGGCTTCGAGGGCGAGGATCCCGCGCACGTGCACCGCCGGCTTGCGGCCGCGCTGGACGAGGCGCTCGACGAGATCCGCGAGATCCAGCGCGCCGCGCGCGAGGACGGTGCCGTCTCGCGCCCGACCTGGCCGATGCTGATCCTGCGCACGCCGAAGGGCTGGACCGGGCCGAAGGAGGTCGACGGGAAGAAGACCGAGGGGAGCTGGCGCTCGCACCAGGTGCCGATGGCTGCAGTGCGCGAGAACCCGGCGCACGTGCGCCTGCTCGCGGACTGGCTCCGGAGCTACCGGCCCGAGGAGCTCTTCGACGAGAGCGGCCGGCTCGCGCCCGAGCTCGCCGCGCTCGCCCCGGAGGGCGCACGGCGGATGAGCGCCAACCCGCACGCGAACGGCGGCGTGCTCCTCCGCGAGCTCGTGCTGCCGGACTTCCGCGACTACGCGGTCGAGGTGACGGCGCCCGCCACCGACACCAGCGAGGCGACGCGCGTCCTCGGCGGCTTCCTGCGCGACATCGTCGTGCGGAACCCGCGGACGTTCCGGCTCTTCGGCCCCGACGAGACGGCGTCGAACCGGCTCGGCGACGTCTTCTCGGTCACGGGCCGGACGTGGCTCGGCGAGCTCGAGGACGGCGACGACGGCCTCGCCCCCGACGGGCGGGTGATGGAGATCCTGTCCGAGCACCTCTGCCAGGGCTGGCTCGAGGGCTACCTGCTCACCGGACGGCACGGCCTCTTCAACTGCTACGAGGCCTTCATCCACATCGTCGACTCGATGTTCAACCAGCACGCGAAGTGGCTGAAGACGACGAGGGACATTCCCTGGCGTATGCCGATCGCGTCGCTCAACTACCTGCTCTCTTCGCACGTGTGGCGCCAGGACCACAACGGCTTCTCGCACCAGGACCCGGGTTTCATCGACCACGTCGTCAACAAGAAGGCGGAGGTGATCCGCGTCTACCTGCCGCCGGACGCGAACACGCTCCTCTCCGTCGCCGACCATTGTCTGCGCAGTCGCAACTACGTCAATGTGATCGTCGCGGGCAAGCAGCCCGCGCTCGACTACCTCTCGATCGCCGACGCGATCGCGCACTGCACGCGCGGGCTCGGGATCTGGGAGTGGGCGTCGTGCGACGAGGGCGGCGAGCCGGACGTCGTGCTCGGCTGCGCCGGCGACGTCCCGACGCTCGAGACGCTCGCTGCGGCCGCCCTGCTCCGCGAGCACCTGCCCGACCTGAAGGTCCGGGTCGTCAACGTCGTCGACCTGATGCGGCTCCAGTCGGAGAGCGAGCATCCGCACGGGCTCTCCGACACCGCGTTCGACGCCCTCTTCACCACCTCGCAGCCGGTCGTCTTCGCCTACCACGGCTACCCCTGGCTGATCCACCGACTGACGTATCGGCGCCGCAACCACGCGAACGTGCACGTGCGTGGCTACAAGGAGGAGGGGACGACGACGACGCCGTTCGACATGGTCATGCTCAACGACCTCGATCGCTTCCACCTCGTCATCGACGTGATCGACCGCGTCCCCGGGCTCGGCGAGCGGGCGGCGCATCTGCGCCAGCGGATGGAGGAGCGCCGGCTCGCCGCCCGCGCGTACACACGAGAGCACGGCGACGACGATCCCGAGATCAGGGACTGGACCTGGCCCTACTGAACGTCCTCGTCGTCAACGCCGGCTCGACCAGCCTGAAGCTCTTCCTCGTCGACGGCGAGGCGACCACGCCAGTCGACGACTTCGCGGCCGCCGACGCGGTCGGCCACCGGATCGTCCACCTCGGCGGCCTCGTGATCGACGCCGCGGTCGTCGACGACCGGATTCTCGCCGGGATCGAGGCGGGTGCCGCCGTCGCCCCGCTCCACAACCGGCCTGCTCTCGCCGCACTCCGACAGGCGCGCGAGGCGCTGCCCGACGTCCCCCACGTGGCGGTCTCCGACTCGCACTTCCACCGCACGATCTCGGACGAGGCGCGCCGCTACGCGCTCCCGGCCGAGCTCGGGCCGATCGTTCGGCTCGGGTTCCACGGGCTCGCCGTGCAATCGGTCGTGGAGCAGGTCGACGCGCCGCGCGTCGTCGTCTGCCATCTCGGCGGCGGCTGCTCGGTCACCGCCGTGCGGGACGGGCGCTCGGTGGACACGTCGATGGGTTACACGCCGCTCGAGGGGCCGCCGATGGGCACTCGCTCCGGCTCGGTCGATCCCGGTGCGCTGCTGCACCTGCTCCGCTCGGGACGCACCGTCGACGAGCTCGATCGGCTGCTCAACGAGGAGGCCGGCTTGTTGGCGCTGGGCGGCCTCGACGACGCGTTCGCCTTCTCCCACTTCGTCTACCACCTCGCCAAGGCGGTCGCGGCGATGGCGGCCGTACTCGGCGGCCTGGACGTGCTCGCGTTCAGCGGCGGCATCGGCGAGAACCGCGCCGACGTGCGCGAGGCGGTCGCGGGGCGCCTGCGCCACCTGGGGGAGTTCCGCGTCGAGGCGGTGCCGGCCCACGAGGAGCTCGTGATCGCCCGTGCCACCCGGCGCGTACTCGCCGGCTAGCTGCGGCCAACTACGCACGCGCGATCGGCGACCGCACCGATGTCCGGCCGGCGGGTTGCGCCGATGATCCGGGCGAGCAAGCAAAGGAGGAGAGATGAAGAGGATCCTCGTCGCCACCGATGGCTCGCCATCCGCGACGGATGCGGTCGCCTTCGGCATCGAGCTCGCCGCCGAGCACGCGTCCGAGCTCCTGTTCGTGCACGTCGTGCCTGTGGTCGACGTCGTGCCGGCGAGCGGGTTCGGCGTCGGCGGTGCCTTCCCGCACGAGGCCAGCGTGCTCGACCGGATGCTGCTCGTCGAGGCTGCCGAGGCGGCCGCCGAGCACGGGATCGTCGCGTCGACGGCGCTGCTGCGCGGCGATACCGTCGACGAGATCGTCGCCTACGCCGACTCGCACGATGTCGACCTGATCGTGGTCGGCTCGCGGGGCCGCGGCGCGATCGCCGGCGCTCTCCTCGGCAGCGTCTCGCGCGGGATTCTCGGCGAGTCGAAGCGGCCGGTGCTGGTCGTCCGCTCCGAGCGCGACCGGGCGGCTACTCCTCCGGCGCCTCGAGCAGTCCCTGTTTGAGCGCGTAGCGGACGAGTTCCGCGCGGGTGGTGATCCGGAGCTTCTGCATGATGTGCGCACGGTGCGTCTCGGCCGTGCGCACCGAGATGTAGAGCTGCCCCGCGATCTCCTGGTTCGTGTGCCCGAGTGCGAGCAGGCGCAGGACGTCGCGCTCGCGGTCGGAGAGCGGGTCGTGCTCGGCCCGCTTGCGCTCCTCGGCGTCGGCGGCGAGCATCCGCGCCCCGAGCGCGGGATGGACGTAGCGGCCGCCGCTCGCGACGTCGCGAATCGCGGCGACGACGTCGGTGTCGATGGCCTCCTTGAGCACGTAGCCGGATGCGCCCGCATCGAACGCCTCGCGGACGTAGTGCGGGTCGTCCTGCATCGACAGGATCAGCACCTTTGCCTCGGGTGCGTCGTGCAGCACGTCGGGGATCGCCTCGATGCCCGTCCTTCCCGGCATCACGACGTCCATCAGGATCACGTCCGGCTTCGTCTCGCGCGTCTGGAAGACCGCGTTCCTGGCGTCACCGGCCTCGCCGACGACCTCGATCCCCTCCGCGCCCTCGAGCACCTTGCGCAGGCCGGTGCGGACGACGGCGTGGTCGTCGACGATCAGGACCCGGATCGTCTTGCTCATTGCAGTGGTACCTCGGCGACGATCGTCGTGCCCGACTCGGGGCTCGACTCGAGCTTCAGCTTGCCGCCCAGGAGCGCCAGCCGCTCACCCATCCCGAGCAGGCCGAGTCCCTCCGTGCCGGCGTCGGGCGTGAAGCCGCGACCGTCGTCCTCGATCACGGCGGTGACGGCGCGGGGGCTACGCGCGAGGACGATGCTGACGGAGCTCGCCTGCGCGTGCTTGACGACGTTCGTCAGCGCTTCCTGCACGATCCGGTAGAGCGCGGTCTCGACGTCGCTCGGCAGCCGGTCGCCGATGTGCCCCTCGAGCTCGACCTTCATCCCCGTCTGCTCCGCGAACGTGTCGCGCAGGCGTTCGAGTGCGACGACCAGACCGAAGTCGTCGAGCGCTTTCGGCCGCAGCTCGACTGCGAGCCGGCGGACGTCGTGCAGCGTCTCGACGACCTGCTCGCGCACGCCGGCGAGCGCCGCCGTCCGCTCGGCTTCGGACTTCGCCTCCTCGACCGCCTTGAGGCCGAGCAGCACCGACGTCAGCTCCTGCCCGGTCTGGTCGTGCAGCTCGCGCGCGAGCCGGCGCCGCTCGAGCTCCTGGGCCTCGACGACCCTGCGCAGGGCGTCGCCGGCGACGCGGGCCGAGAGATCGACGGCGACGGCGGCGCGAGGGGCGAACGTCTCCGCGAGCCGCAGGTCCGCCTCGGTAAAGCGTGGGTCGCTGCCCTCGTGATCGTGCGCGACGATGACCCCGATCGCCCTGCCTCCGGCGATCAGCGGCACGTAGAGCCCGCTGCGCGCGCCGAGCCGCCGCGCCGACTCCTGGTCCACCTCCGGATCGTCGAGCAGCGAGTCGATGCGCTCGGCACGGCGACGTTCCAGGACGCGGCCGCTCTTCGAGCCCGCACGCTCGAGCTGCATGCCGACGATCTTGTCCGCTCCCTCTCCGTCGGCTGCCTCGACCCTCAGCGTCCCGCTCCCGGCCGGGAGCGCGATCGTGACGAGCCGCGCGGCGATCAGCCCGCGCAACCGGCGGGCGATCAGCTCGAGCAGCCGCGCCAGCTCGATCTCGCTCGCGAGCGCCGTTCCGACCTCGTTCAGCGCCTGGAGTTGGTCCGACCAGGCGGTGGCAGCCTCGTAGAGGCGGGCGTTCTCGATCGCCACCGCGGCCTGGCTCGCGAGCGTCTCGACCAGCTCCTGGTCGGCGGCGGTGAACGAGCCCTCCTGTTTCTCGGCCAGGTAGAGGTTCCCGAAAGCGCGGCCGCGGAGCAGGATCGGAACGCCGAGGAAGCCGCGCATCGGCGGATGATGGGCCGGGAAGCCGACCGAACGCGGATCATCGGCGATCGACTCGAGCCGCAGCGGCCGGGCATCCGTGATCAGGGCGCCGAGGATGCCGCGGCCACGCGGCGGGGCGCCGATCTTCGCCGCCGTCTCAGCGTCGATGCCGGTGTGGAGAAAGCGTTCGAGCGCGGTTCCCGACTCGTCGATGACGCCGAGTGCCGCGTACCGCGCGCCGGTCAGGGACGTGGCCGTCTCGGCCAGCTTCTGCAAGAGGTCGTCGAGCGAGAGCTCCGAGCTGAGCGCGATTCCCGCCTCGACGAGCCCCCGCAGGCGATCCGTCTCCGCCACGGTGCTCATCGGGCCGAACCTATCCGATCCCGAGGGCGAGGTCGGTATCGGCCGCGGCACCGTGGCTACACTAGGCACTCCCCGCCGACGTAGCTCAGCTGGTAGAGCACTTCACTCGTAATGAAGGGGTCCGCGGTTCGAATCCGCGCGTCGGCTCCTTAAGAAGCCCTGGTCTCTGCGAGCGACTGGCCGACGAGCAGGATCCGTGCGTTCGTCGTGGCTCCTCCTCGCTTTGACGGCGTGGAGTTCCAGCTCACAGCCACGCCTACACGCGAACCTGTCCGCGAGGTCGCGGCGTTTGTGTGTTGTGCGGTATCTCGAGCCTGGTCGGAAGCGCCGACGGCGGAGCCTCTCTCTCACGCGGACGCTCTGGCTCCTCGCCTGCGCGATCGCGCTCGCGCTCGCCGTGCAGATCTTCCTTCGCTAGACCTGATGAAGGGTGAGCGGACTCGGTCGGCGGAGGCTGAGTCGAAGCTCGGAGACGTGTCTGGATGAAACTCCGGGTGGCAGATGGCACCGGGAAGCTGATCCGCCGCGGGAGCGCCTCGCCCGAGGCTTGGTGTTTGGAATCGCCTCACCTCGGTTACCGCCCGTCGAGATCTCGCGCTGACGGGATTCCACGCCGAGCTTGTCTGCCTGAGCGGCGTTTCCTGCTGCCACTGGAGTGGGATGGCGAAGAGACCCGGCCCCGCAGTTCGGCGGCCCGATCGGCGGGGCCGGTGGTCGTCTCTCCGATCTTTCGCGCGTGCCTATTGCGGGTTCGCACGCGACCGGCCGCATCCTCTCAGTCGGCGTCCGGGGGTTGCGTCAGTCACCCGTCGATCGGAGCGGACCCGAGCCGCCGATCGACACCCCGGACTTCGGGTCGTGCGCAAGCCCCCGCCCCAGCTTCGATTCCGAGTTGAAACTCGTGTTCGAATGTCGTAGGTTTCGCGTTCGATGCGGTCGAGGTGGCGCGGAATTCACCTGAACACCTCCCGGGAAAGGGGTGCGAGGAGTGAGTGAGGACCAGCAGCGGGCACGAGTCTTCGGCGTGCTCTTCCTGATCACGTTCGTCACGTCGATCGGCGCACTGGCTTTGTTCCAGTCTGTGCTCGACGACCCGGCCGGTTACATCGCGGGTGATGGGAAGGACAGCCAGATCTACCTGGGCGCCTTCCTGGAGTTGCTGCTCATCATCTCCAACGTCGGAACCGCCGTCGTCCTCTACCCGATCGTGAGGCGACAGAACGAACTCCTCGCGATCGGCTACGTCGC
>Ga0190270_10001498_pt1 | contig 10877 bp, 9 predicted proteins | sample Popmic320T_FD_133748 | JGI IMG/M metagenome (GOLD analysis project Ga0190270, IMG submission 133748) | Populus adjacent soil microbial communities from riparian zone of Weber River, Utah, USA - 320 T | ecosystem: Environmental > Terrestrial > Soil > Riparian zone | place: USA: Utah | collected... | reverse complement strand
ACGATTGCCGGCTGGTTTGTGCGATAGGTCCACTGCTGGCGCCTTCGTCATGGCCGGCCTTGTGCCGGGCATCCTGCTTAGGATGGCATAGTGTGTTCCCAAGCGGGATGGCCGGGACAAGCCTTGCCATGACGTGGATAATGCAAGACACACAAGGACGCTACGGAATGCCCCTCGAATTCGGAGTCTTCGATCACGTCGACCGCGATGCGCGGCCGCTTGCCGCGTTCTATGAGGACCGGCTCAAGCTGATCGCGGCCTACGACCGCGCCGGCTTCTACGGCTATCACTGTGCCGAGCACCATTTCACGCCGCTCGGCATGGCGTCGTCGCCCAGCGTGTTCTTGTCCTCGGTCGCGCAGCGCACCAAAAATCTCCGCTTCGGCCCGCTGGTCTATACGCTGGCGCTCTATCACCCGCTGCGGCTCGCCGAAGAAATCTGCATGCTCGATCAGATGAGCCGCGGCCGGTTCATGATCGGCGTCGGCAAGGGCGTGTCACCAATCGAGATCGGCTTCTACGGCGTCGACACCGCAAAGACGGAAAAGATTTTCGCCGAGTGCTTCGCGGTCGTCACGCAGGCGCTGACGCAGAAGACCGTCTCCTACGAGGGCGAGCACTTCAGCTTCAGCAAAGTACCGATGGAGCTGACGCCGTTCCAGAAGCCGCACCCGCCGCTGTGGTACGGCGTGGTCAACCCGGACAGCGCGGCGCGCGCGGCCAAGGCCGGCATGAGCTTCATCAGCAACGCGCCGGCCACAGCGATCCGCGCCAAGATCGAGCGCTACATCGGCACCGAGCGGCCGTCCGGCTGCGCCGCGCCGAAGTTCGGCATGAACCGCTACATGGTGATCGCCGACACGGACGAAGCGGCGCTTGAAATTGCGCGGCGCGCGTACCGCGTCTGGTATGCGAGTTTCATGCACCTTTGGTGGAAGTACAACCAGAAGCCGCCGAACGTGAACTATCCACCGGAGATCGACGCGCAGATCACGGCCGGCACGGCGGTCGTGGGCTCGCCCGAGACGGTGCTCAACGCGCTCAAGCCACAGCTCGCGGAAACCGGCTCAAACTATTTGGTGTGCCGCTTCGCGTTCGGCGACCTCTCCTTGCAGGAGTCGCTGCGCTCGCTCGACCTGTTCGCCGGGCATATCATGCCGGCGCTGCGGCAAGGCCACCGCGTGGCGGCGGAATAGGCGATGTCGCATCCGCAAGCCGTGCTGGAGAGGACCGCGTCGTGCGCCCGCGTGCTCGATGCCGGCGGATCGTTCATTCCGCTGCCGACCGCGACGCACATCATCGATATCGTGCCGCCACTCGCGCCGAGCAAGGCCGAGTTCACCGACTTCGACATGTGCCGCAAGCCGTGGCCGTTCCCCGACAAGTTCTTCGACTTCTCCTATTGCTCCAACACGCTGGAGGACATCCGCGATCCGATCGGCGCCTGCGAGGAATTGATGCGGGTGTCGCGGGCGGGCTTCATCGCAACGCCATCGCGGCTGCGCGAGACGTTCCACCAGAAGCGCGGCTATCTGTGGCGGCGCATGTTCGGCCGGCCGCTGCGGGTCGGCTTCGGCCACCATCGCTGGTTTTGCGAATGGGATGGCGCGACAATGTCGTTCCTCGCCAAGACCTTCACCTTCGCCTACTCGTCCGACCACTTCATCACGCGCGAGGAGGCGGGCCGCGACCTCACCGACGACGAGGCCAACCTGACGTTCTTCTGGACCGACACGTTCAAAGTCCAGGAGCGCGTGCTGGTCGGCGTCGGCGAGATCGAGGCAGATTTCATGCGCTTCAAGGCGGACGCGCTGGGGAAATTGCGGGGCCGATGATTATTTATCCCGATTGACCATCTTCTCGAACTGCCCCGCCTGAAACGCCTTCAAGCTCTGCTCGAACTGCATCGAGGCATCACGCACATAGGTGTCGCAAAAGCCGCCGATGTGCGGCGTGATGTAGACGTTCGGCAGCGACCACAGCGGATTGTCCTTGGGCAGCGGCTCGGTGGCGAGCGCGTCGAGCGCGGCGCCGGCGATCTGCCGTTTCTCAAGCGCCCGCAACAGTGCGGCCTCGTCGAGCACGCCGCCTCGGGCCAGATTGACCAGAAACGCACTCGGCTTCATTGCGGCCAGCACCTTGTCGTTCACGATGTTGCGGCTGTCGTCCTCGAGCGGCAGCAGCAGCACGAAATAGTCGAGGTCGTTCACCGCCTCGACCATCTCGGAACGGGTATACACCGCGTCGAAGCCCGGAATGGCGCGCTTGGTGCGCGAGATTCCGACCACCTTCATACCGAACGCCTTGAAGCGCGGCGCCATATCCTCGGCGATGGCGCCAAGCCCGAGGATGCCGACGGTCTTGCCGTCGAGCGTGGTGCCGGGATAGCGCTCCCAGTTCTTCTCGCCACGCTGGCGCTCGATGCGCCGTAGGTCGCGGTTGAACGCCAGCATCATCAGGAATGCCATTTCCGACATCGGCACGCCGTGGATGCCGCGCGTCGCGGTGACGACGACATCCTTGCCGAGATAGGGGCTGTCGGTGATGCCGTCGGTGCCGGTGCCGAGCGAGTGCACCCACTTGAGCTTCGGCGTGTCCTTGAAGAAGTCGGTTTTCAGCTGCGGCCCGAAGCACATCATGATGTCGGCCCATGCGGCGTGCTTGAGCGCCTCGTCGCGGGTGCCGAACGTCTTGATGGTGAGCTCGGGATGGCGGGGGCTGAGATATTTCTCGTAGCCGGAGCGGGTGGGTTCGGGATGGGTGAGGAAGATGAGGAGGTTCATGGTGTTCCGGTGGCTCAGGCGTCGTGGCCGGGCTTGACCCGCCATCCATCATTTCGCGAAAAGATGGACCCCCGGGTCAAGCCCGGGGGTGACGACCACGTGGTGCGGGGAGAGACTTCTACCCGACCTCCACCACCTCTTCCTTGAACTGGTGCAACCGGTCGCCGGGGCCGTTGCCGCCGATGATGTAGTTGTCGCACAGCCAGTTCAGATAGCCGCCGTAGCCATAGGTTGGATGGACGACGATGTTCATATCCTTCTCGATGGTCCACGGCTCGTCGTTGCGGATCAGCGGACGCTCGACCAGGTCGTAGCCCTGGCCGTGGCAATAGAGCCGCGCCTCCTCGGGCCGGCCGTTCTTGCGCATGAAGGCGTTGAAGGTCTCCCAGATGTCCTTGCAGGGCGTGCCGGGCTTCAGAAGATCGAGCGTGAGCTTGCGCGACTCCTTGACGAACTGCAGCTCGTCCTTCATCGCCTGCGGCACCTTGGCGCCGACCACGCAGGTGCGGCCAAGCTCGGTGTACATGCCGCCGGGACCGCTGTCCTCGACCAGCAAAGCCACGGCGTCGCCCTTCCGGATGACGCGGTTCTGCACGTGGCGCTGGCCGAACTTCGCCGCGGTGCCGAGCGGCGTCGAGGCGCAGAGATAGATGCCGTTCTCCGAGCCGTTGCGCTGGCTGTAGCACTGCGCGATCGCCGCCACGTCGCGGTCCCGCATGCCGGGCTTGATAGCGTCGAACGCCGCCTGCATCGCGCCGTCCTGCATCAGCGCCGCGCGTTTGACGAGTTCCTGCTCCTCGGCGCTCTTGATCACCTTGATGCGGTCGACCATCTCGGTCGCATCGACGTAGCGCGCCTTGGGAAACTTCTTCATGGTGAAGTCGCCGAGCGCGAACGACATCTGATAGATGCAGACGAAGCCGATCGTCTCGTTGGCGTAGGGCGCGAGCGCCTTCGCCGCCAGTTCCGGATCGTAGAAGTTGGTGTAGTGCGCCGACTCGTAGCTCGGCGTGGTGAGCATGCGCTTGACGCCGCGCCACACGTCCGCCGGCGGGCGGCTGTCGCCGTTGAACGGGCCCTGCATCACGACGGTCATCTCGTCGTCGCGCGGGAACACCACCGTGACCGGGTAGCCGTTGGTGGCCGGCATGTCGGTGAACCACTTCACCGCGCCGCCCATGTGGTCGTTGTTGTTCTGCATCAGCAGAACGTCGATCTTCTCGCGCTCCATGGCCTGACGGACCAAGCCCCAGCGGCGCTGCAGCTCGGCGGTGGAGATCGGCGTCTGCAGGCGTTCACTCAACCCATTGGCGGTCATTGTGCACTTCCTCCCGGATTCCTCGTTGTCATCTTAACGTATTGAAGGTCAAAGATAAATTGGCGCGAGCCGCGACGCGGCGGAAACCCGCCGCAACTGAATTAAAGCCGCCCTCGCCGGACCATATTTTGATATAACCCTGCCGCAGGGGGAGGCCGCCCTCTAGCAACTGTTGTCTTTGATGGAAGCCATTCTCGTCAAGGTTTTTGCCACGGCCCTGGCGCTCAGCCAGGTCGCCACCCGGCCAGACACCATCAAAACCAGTTTTGACCCGGTGCAGGACCGGGCCGAAGTCGTTCAGCTTTTGACCGACGGCTGCGCGCATATGCGCAAGGCGTTCGACGTCGAACAGCTCGACCTCGACGGCCTGATCGAGACCGCGATGACCGACACGCGCGGCGGCAACGAGGAGATCAAGGCGTTCCGCGGGCTCAAATTCGGGGATCTGTTCCTCGCCTACCGGCAATTCTGCAAGAAAGAGAAGATCGACCGCGAGGTGGTCGACGTCGCGCAGGTGATCGAGTTCTACAACGTGGCGGTCGCCGGCCTGCCCGACCACAACAAGCTCAAAGCCCTGAGCATGCCTGGCCTCACCAACGTGCATGACGTGAAGGGCGCGCCCTACGCCGAGCTTTACGAGCCGAACCACCGCCGCTTGTGGGTCAAGCTCGCCGACGTGCCCGAGCACGTCCAGCAGGCGTTCATCGCCGCGGAAGACAAGCGCTTCTTCAAGCACAACGGCATCGACGAGCGCAGCGTGATCCGCGCCTTCATCGGCAACGTGGCCGATCCGAACAGTCGGCAGGGCGGCTCGACCATCACGCAGCAGGTGGCCAAGAACCTCCTGGTCGGCAACGAGGTCAGCTACGAGCGGAAAATCCGCGAGATGATTGTCGCCGCGCGGGTCGAGAAGGTGCTGAGCAAGCAGGAAATCCTGGAGGTCTATCTCAACGCGATATTCCTCGGCCGCTCCTCATGGGGCATCGAGCTCGCCGCGCGCTCCTATTTCGGCAAGAGCGCCAAGGATCTGACGCTTCCCGAGGGCGCATTCCTTGCCGGGCTCGCCAAGGGACCGAGCTACTACAACCCCGACCGCCAGCGCACCCGCGCCCAGGAGCGCATGGCCTACGTCCTTGGCCGCATGCAGGAAGACGGCATCATCACCGACGCGCAGCTCAAGGACGCCATGGCGCTGCGGCTCCACATCGCCACGCTGTCGCGGCAGCGGCGCGACAACGGCTACTACATCGTCGACCAGCTCGGCCGCGAGGCGAAGCAGGTCGCAGGGATGGAGCGGCTGACCGACAAATCCTATGTGGTGCGCTCGACCATCCATCCGCAATTGCAGCAGGCCACGGAAAAGGCGTTGCAGGAGGGCCTCGCCAGGTACGAGCAGAGCGCCGGCCGCACCATGTTCCGCGCCGCCGAGGCGAACCTCGGCGAAGCGATCAGGAAGCTGCAAGCCGATAAAAACACCGACCGCAGCAAACCGCTCTGGCAGCAGGCGCTGATCGAGTTCCGGCCGCCGCTCTATGATGTGCAATGGGCGCCGGCGGTCGTGGTCGAGAAGCTCAACCTCAAGGGCGGCTACGATTCGATCCGCGTCGGGCTGCGCGACGGCCGCGTGCTGCCGATCTCGACCTATTCGAGCAACGCGAGGCGGCTGCTGTCGATCAACGACGTGATTTTCGTCAACGTCAGCGAGAGCCGGGTCCGCGAAACACGCAACGGCCAGGTCCAGGACGGCACCCGCGTCGACATGCGCATCCGCCCGACCGTCCAAGGCGCCGCCGTGGTGCTGGAGAACCGCACCGGGCGCATCCTCGCCATGGCCGGCGGATTCTCCTTCCCGGTAAGCCAGCTCAATCGCGCCACCCAGTCGCGCCGCCAGCCCGGCTCCTCGTTCAAGCCGGTGGTTTATCTCGCCGCGCTGGCCTCCGGCACGCAGCCTAACGCGATGATCGATGACGGGCCGATCACGCTGCCGCCGATCGGCTATCGCCACTCAATCTACCGCGAGAGCACGGACTACAAGGACTGGTGGTCGCCTAAAAACTACGACAGCGGCTACGGCGGCACCATGACGCTGCGCCGCGCGCTGGAAAACTCGAAGAACCTCGCCACCGCCCACCTGCTGCAGGGCGGCATCGCCGGCTCGGCCCCGGAAAGCCTCGACAAGATTTGCGCGGTTGCCAAGGAGGCGCAGCTCTACCAGATCTGCGAGCGCTACTATCCATTCATCCTGGGCGCGCAGCCGGTGCGGCCGCTCGACATGGCGGTGCTCTACGCCTCGATCGCCAACGAAGGTTTCCGCCCGACGCCGCACGTCATCGAATCGATCGAGCGCGAGGGCCAGACGGTCTATCGCGCGCAACCGAAGCTCACCGCGCTGGCCGGCGTCGACCGGCCAGCGGCATTCCAGCTCCGCACCATCCTTCAGGGCGTGCTGGCGCGCGGCACGGCGCGCTCGATCGGCCACCTGTCGAGCTTTGTCGGCGGCAAGACCGGCACCAGCGACGAGGAGAACGACGCCTGGTTCGTCGGCTTCAGCAACGACGTCACCATCGCGGTGTGGGTCGGCTACGACAACAGGCGCGGCAAGCGGACACTCGGCGGTGGGCAGACCGGCGGCAAAGTGGCGGTGCCGATCTTCGAGCCGATCATGCAGGCGGTATGGCAGCACCACGCGCCGAAGACGGCGCTGCGGGGACCATCGCCCGAAGCGTCGCGCAATCTGGTCGCGATGCAGATCGACGTCAATAGCGGCTACCACGCCGGTTCCTATAATGAAGAGCGCTATTACAACGGCGAGCGCATTTACATGGACGAGCGCACCGCGAGCCGCAGCACCGGCGGGTTCACCGAATACTTCCGAACCGATTCGAGCGGCCGCATGACGCAGTCGCCGCAGATGATCTCGCGCGACAACTCGTATTCCGTGAGAGGCCCCGAACCGTGGAGCAATTCACCGTTCAACGACCCGTTCCGGATGTTCCGCAACGACCGGCCGTCCAACCCGTTCTTCGTGACGCCGAACGAGGACCGATACCGCGACATGCCGCCGAGCAACGTGCCGAACTGGGGCGGCCCGCGCGGGGTACCCGGAGGACCACCGCAGCAGCGCGGCCCCTCGCAGGATTACGGCAACCGGCAGCAGCACCGGGTTTATTGAGGCGGCTGCGCGTCAATCCTCTGAAACGAACGTCTCCTCGCGCTTCTTGCGGATCGTCGGGGGTGTTCCCCGGCGGGGTCGCTGACAAGCAGCAACAACTCGTTCACTCCACCACGTTGGTGGCCAGAGCAAGCATTGACGGCGGTATCGTGAGGCCAAGCGCCCGCGCGGTTTTCAAATTGATCGCAAACTCAAACTTGGTCGATTGCATCACCGGCAGGCTGGCCGGCGCTTCACCCTTGAGAATGCGGCCAGTATAAACTCCGGCCTGTCGATACGACTCGATTTGATCGGGCCCGTAGCTCATCAAGCCGCCCGACATCACGAGGTCACTGCTTGAGAAGCTCGTGGGCAAGACGTGGCGCGCCGCCAGCAATACCAGTTGCTGACGCCACATCCGGAAATCCGCCTGAGGTGCCACGAACAGCGCTCCGACCCGTTGTTGGACCAGGCTAGCGACGGCGTCCTCGATGTCGCCTTCCGACGCGACCTTGATGACCTGGATCGTTCGCCCCAGCGCCTTAGCCGCGGCGTGGGCGTCGCGCACGTCAGTGTCGGTATTGGGATTGCGTTGCGCCGCCAACATGCCGATCGGCGCGTCCTTGGGCGCGACGTCCGCCAGCAACTCGAGCCGTTTCGCGACCAACTTGTTGGACAAAAACGTCACCCCGGTGACGTTGGCGCCCGGACGCTTCAGGCTGGCGACCAGGCCGACCTCGACCGGATCGACGCCGGTGACGAACACGATCGGGATCGTATCGGTCGCCGCCTTGGCGGCGTGTGCCGGCGGAGTGTGTTGGCGAAAATGACATTGACCTGCCGCTTGACCAGTTCGCCCGCCAGCATCGGCAGGCGATCATTGCGGCCGTCGGCAAAGCGGTGCTCGATGGTCACGTTGCGGCCGACCTCGAAGCCAGCCTCTCGCAAGCCTTGCAGAATGGGCGTCATGCGGGTGGCCTCAGACTCCTGCGTCTGACTGTGCAGGATGCCGATCACCGGCATCGGCTTCTGCTGCGCGCGCGCCCCCAGCGGCCACGCCGCGGCGGCGACGCCGCCAATTTGGATGAAATCGCGCCGGCGCATTGCCCTGCTCAAGACCAAGGACCAGGCTGTCGCGAACCAATCTAGCTTATTGTGGTTCGGCCTTGCAGGGGCCTCAGCCCAATTTCGCTGCGCTGGATCATGAGCTAGGGTCGCGCCGACAACCAGGCGGGGACCATGGCGCGGCTCAAGCTTTCGATCGCAACCACCGACTACGATCATTTCCGCGATTTCCGGCTCGGCCCCGTCGAGGCGGCCGGGATCGAGCACACCTGGTCGATGCTCGGTCATCACGAGATTTTCGCGCGCTTCACCTTCAACCGCGAATGGGACGCAGCCGAGCTGTCGTTCGCGAAATTCTGCGCGCAGGTGACGCGCAAGGATTCCGACATCATCGGCCTGCCGGTGGTCTGCTCGCGGCTGTTCCGCTTCTCGTCGTTCTACGTCAACAAGAAGAGCAGGATCAAAACCGCCAAGGACCTGAAAGGCAAGAAGGTCGGCTCGCCGGAATGGGCGCACACCGCCGCGGTGTACATGCGCGGCTGGCTCAACGACGAGCACGGCGTCGGCCTCAAGGACGTCGACTGGGTGCAGGCCGGCACCAACGAGGCCGGCCGCATCGAGAAGGTGGAGCTCTCCCTGCCGAAGGGCGTCAAGCTCACCCGCGTCAAGGAAAAATCTCTGAGCGACATGCTCGCGAAGGGCGAGATCGACTGCGCCATCATCGCGCGGCCGCCCGACTGCTTCCGCAACAACCACCCCGACGTGGTGCGGCTCTATCCCGACTTCTGGGAGATGGAGGAGAAATACTACGCGCGCACGAAAGTGTGGCCGATCATGCACATCATCGCGCTGCAAAAGCGCGTGCTGGCGGAAAACCCCTGGGTGGCGCGCAACCTCTACAACGCGTTCAACGAATCGAAACGCCACAGCGTCGAGCGGCTGATGGACCCCGCGGTGTCGCGCTATCCGGTGGCCTGGCTGCCGACCTACATGCGCAAGATGGCCGCGCAGTTCGGCGGCGACACGTTCCCGTTCGGCATCGAGGAGAACCGCCCGACCTGGGAGCAGATGCTGCGCTACACCCACGAGCAGGGCATCGCGCACCGCCGCGCCAAGCCAGAGGAGATTTTCCCGAAGGGTGTGATGACGGACGTGCGGATCTAGCCGGGTCCGCGGGCCCGTTGCCGATGTTTCTTCAGCAGTCGCAGCACGTCCGCTCCGTGCCAATAGCGGACATAAAGGACTATTCGATCACCTCGTCGGCGAGCGCAAGCAGAGATGGCGGCACGGTGAGGTCGAGTGCCTTGGCCGTTGCAAGGTTGATGACGAAGTCAAACTTGGTTGCCAGCTCGACCGGCATATCCGCGGGCTTTGCCCCTTTTAGAATCCGACCGGCGAACTCGCCCGCACGACGATAGGCATCGGCCTGGCTCGCTCCGTAGCTCATCAGGATGCCAGCATCGGCGAAACTTTCGACGCCCGCGCTCGCCGGCAGCCCATGACGAGCCGCCAGCATGGCAAGTTGCCGACGTCGGCCGAGAAAGAAGGCACTATTTCCGATGAGCAGCCCGCCCGCGCCTCGTCGAACCATCTCAGCAAACGAGGCATGAAGTTCTCCCTCATCGGCAGCTTTCATGATCAGAACTTGGCGGCCAATTTTTCGACCGGCCTCCTCCACGTCCTTCATGGGCAGTTCAGCGTCAGGAGTGTGCGGATCGAACAGCGCGGCGATGGCGACGGACTTGGGAACTATCGCGTGCAACTGCTCCAACCGCTTGGCGGTCAAACCAGAGGAGGTCCACACCACACCTGTGACATTGCCGCCCGGCCGGTTGAGACCGGGGACCAGGCCGATACTGACCGGATCGCTGCCAGCCACAAAGACAATAGGAATCGCTGAGGTTGACGCTTTGAGCGCCTGGGCCGCAAGAAGATTGCCGACGGCAAGCGCCGGTTGGCGGCGAATGAGATCCTCGGCCAACTCAGGTAGTCGATCGAGCTGATCCTCGGCCCAGCGGTATTCGAAGGTCACTTGTTTGCCTTCGACGAATCCGGCCTGCATTAAACCTTGCCGGAATGCGGTGACGAGTCGTGCCGCACTCGCGGCCGACGTGCTGCGGAGGAACCCAATCACCGGCATCGCCGCCTGCTGCGCTTGTGCCACCACTGGCCACACCGCAGCACCACCGAGGACACCGAGAAAATCACGCCGCCTCATGCCCGTCCCCAGGCTCAGGAGACGGCATCGTAACGGCTCAGATCGACATTTTGGAAGTGCTGAACCGGTGTCGCTGCCGCAACATTAGGAGCCGTCGATGTCCGATGGGGGCAAAAGCGGACGTGATACTCACCCGCCGCCCTTGATCCCCGCCGCCTTGATGATCGGGAACCACTTGTCCATCTCGGCCTTGTGGAACTGGGCGAGATACTCCGGCGTCAGTTGCTCGCGCGGCGTCAGCTCATAGCTCTGCTCCGCGAACTTCTTGCGGATTGCCGGATCGCTAAGCGCGCTCACCACTGCGGCATTGAGCTTCGCGATGACGTCCTTCGGCGTGCCCTT
>Ga0190270_10001497_pt1 | contig 10882 bp, 9 predicted proteins | sample Popmic320T_FD_133748 | JGI IMG/M metagenome (GOLD analysis project Ga0190270, IMG submission 133748) | Populus adjacent soil microbial communities from riparian zone of Weber River, Utah, USA - 320 T | ecosystem: Environmental > Terrestrial > Soil > Riparian zone | place: USA: Utah | collected... | reverse complement strand
TCCTCTTCGATGCCGGCCTGCGTGAGCGCCGCGCGCCGCTCCTCGGGTGAAGCGCGGGCATACGGCATGTACAGGATCAGGCGCTCGACACGGTCTGGGTAGGAGGCGGCGAAGAGGGCACATGTCGCCGCCGACTCGCCGATCGCAAGCACGGGTGATCGCTCAATTCCGGCGGTATCCATGACGGCGCGAACGTCATCGACTCTCGACTCGATGGTGTAGCCGCGAGGGCGGTCCGAAAGACCGACGCCACGAGGGTTGATCAGGGTGACGCGCCGGCCTTCGGCGAGTTGCCCGCAAAACTCGCTGAAGCGAGGTTGATACCAAAGCGTGAAGAGATTCGAGAGGAACGGCAGGAACACGAGGTCGGCGGAACCAGTTCCGACTTCCTGATAGGCGATCGAGACGTCTCCACTCCGGGCGTAGCTGACGTCGGGAACATCCACGAACGTATCCTCCCATCGTGGCCGCGACCGCAACAGAGCGGAAGCTCCTGATCGGCGGAGAGTGGATCGAGACCGGCGATTGGCTCGACGTGCGGTCTCCCTACTCCGGCGACGTTGTCGGACGGGTGGCAAAGGCTGGCGCGGCCGAGGCGAAGGCCGCCGTGGATGCGGCCGAGAAGGCCATGGCCGCCCCGCTGCCGGCGCACAAGCGCGCCGAGATCCTCGTCAAGGTTGTCGCCGGAATCGCCCGCCGCCACGATGAGATCGCGCGTCAGATCTCCGCCGAGGCCGGCAAGCCGCTCAAGGCCGCCAAATTCGAGACGAGCCGTGCCATGTCCACCTACACGTTCGCCGCGGTCGAGGCCCGCAAGCTCGCCGGCGAGATGGTTCCCATGGATGCGTCCCAGGCCGGAGAGGGCAAGCTCGCCTTCACGTTGCGCGACCCGATCGGGATCGTCGGTGCGATCAGCCCGTTCAACTTCCCGCTCAACCTCGTCGCGCACAAGATCGCCGCCTCGCTCGCAGCGGGCTGCGCCGTCGTCCTCAAGCCCGCAAGCCAGACGCCGCTCTCCGCGCTGACACTGGCCGAGCTCGAGCACGAGGCGGGGCTTCCGCCCGGGTGGCTCAACGTCGTCGTCGGACCGGCAAGCGAGATCGGCGACGTCCTGGTCGAAGACGAGCGGGTCCGCGCGATTACCTTCACCGGCTCCTCCGACGTGGGCTGGGGTCTCCGCGCGCGCGCGGCGAAGAAGAAAGTCCTCCTCGAGCTCGGCAACGCGACTCCGGTGATCGTCCACGGCGACGCGGACCTCGACGAGGCCGCCTCCAAGCTCGCCTCGAACGCCTTCTCGTTCGCCGGCCAGAGCTGCATCTCGGTGCAGCGGATCTACGTGCAGCAATCCGCTTACGACGAGTTCGTCGCCAGCTTCGTGCCTCGGGTCGAGGACCTACTCGTCGGCGATCCTGCCGAGGAAGAGACCGACGTCGGCCCAGTGATCGACGACGACGCGCGGGAGCGGATCCTCAGCTGGATCCAGGAGGCCCGCGACGGAGGCGCGGAGATCCTCGCCGGCGGCGGGCCGGTGGGCGACCTGATCCAGCCAACCGTGATCGCGAACGCGACCCTCGACATGAAGGTCTGCCGTGAGGAGGTCTTCGGGCCGGTCGTCGTGGTCAACTCTTACGAGTCGCTCGAGGAGGCGATCGCGCTCGCCAACGGGACGCGCTACGGGCTCCAGGCCGGGATTTTCACGGCCGACATACGGGCTGCTCTACGCGCGGCCCAGGAGCTGGAGTTCGGCGGCGTCACCGTGAACGAGGCGCCGACGTTCCGCGCAGACCAGATGCCCTACGGCGGCGTCAAGGACTCCGGCAACACGCGCGAAGGCCCCGCATACGCGGTGCGCGAGCTCACGGAGCAGCGCGTCGTCGTCATCGATCTGTAGGTGCTTGGTCAGATAGACTCGCGCCCGCCCGATGGCACGACTCTCCCTGCCTGCCATTTTCCGCAAGCGGCCCGCGGAGGGAACCAGCGAGAGCGGTCCCCCGACACCGGCGCGAGCGCCGCGAATTCCCCCGGCGGGCGTGCTCAGGCGCGAGCGGCGCGCGCTCGTCCGGACTCGTGAGGAGCGGATCCGCGACCTCGGCGGCCTCATGCTCGAGATGTACCGGCGCGACCAGTTCAAGCAGGACCTTTTGATCGAGCAGTGCCTCGAAGTGATCTCGGTCGAGGAGCGCCTCCGCGAGATCGACGGGCTGCTCGAGCAGAACGCCGAGGCTCGCCGGCAGGTGGCGGCGGTTCGTTGCACGTGCGGCGCCCCTATCCAGTGGGGCTCGCATTTCTGCGCCAACTGCGGGCGCCCGGTGGGAGAGGAGCCTGTCGTGGCATGCCCGAACTGCGGCACTGCCGTCCCCGCCGATGCGCAGTTCTGCGCCAGCTGCGGCACGCCGATTCCTGAGAGCACGCGCCAGGGAGACGGAAAGCAGGGCGAGGACGAGCAGACGATGTACCAGCAGGCGGAGCGTTCGGACGATCCCTGGGAGGACTAACTCGTGGCCGTCCCCCCCGAGCCGCCCGACGAGCAACCGCCGCCACCTCCGCCGATCGAAGCAGAAGGCGGAGAGTGCCCGCGTTGCGGCACGCCGTACGAGCCGTTCCAGGAGTACTGCCTGGAATGCGGGCTGCGCCTTCCGGTCTCGAGCGGGGTCATCCCGGTCCTGGCGACGGCGTGGCGTCGACGAGTGCCGTGGTACCCCGGCGATTGGATTTGGCCCGTCATTGGCTCCCTCGTCGTCGCCGCACTAGCCGCCGCGGTCGCGATCCTCGCGACGACCGACAACGGCTCTGCGACCAAGACCACCGCGGCGACGGGACCGCCGGTCCCCGTCGGCACCGGGACCATCGAGCCTCCGCCGCCCGCAGGGACGAACACGTCGTCCTTGCCCACGCCGACGATTCCAGCGACGACGGACACGACCGCGCCCGCGCCACAGCCACCCCCGCCCGCGGCGACCGAGCTGATCGAATGGCCCCAGGGCCAGAACGGCTGGACGATCGTGCTCGTCTCGACCCCGGAAAGCTCGGGCAGGGAGGCCGCGACGCGCGAGGCCCAGGAAGCGCTCGCCGCCGGCCTCACGGACGTCGGCGTCCTCGACTCATCGGAGTTCTCGAGTCTCCATCCGGGCTACTTCGTGGTCTTCAGCGGGACCTTCAACTCGCAGAGCGAGGCGAGCGCCGCCCTCGACACCGCGACGGCGAGCTATCCGCAGGCGTACATACGCCAGATTGTGCAGTGAGTGGACATAGAAGGGGGGCCCCGACGCTTCGCGTGGGGGCCTGGCCTACACGCTCGTAGCCCTACGCTGCGACCTTGGAGGAGGAGCGCTCGAGGTGCTGGTGCGACGGGCAGTAGTCCCGTTCCGGAAGCGGCGTGCGCTGGCACGGCTTGCCCTTGCGCGTCGTCGCGTGGCAGCGTGGAATGCCGCCGTCGAAGGCACCCGCCTCGATCTGCTCCTCGATGAACGCCACCGCGGCGGCAACCCCCTCGTTCACGGCCCAGGCGACCTGGGCCTGCGCGGTGATCGGGAAGTACCGTCGGATGTCCTGGAACAGCGACCGCTCGGGCTTCGCGAAGTACTGGGGGTCGCGCGCCAGCCGCTCCATCGTCTGCTCGCAGGCTTCGAGCACCGCCTTCCGGTACTCGGCCTGCTCCCGCAGGGTCACGTACGGATCCACCAGGTCCTTGATGGAGCGATAAATGGCTCGCGAGTACTGATACATACAGTGCTGGATGTGGCGGGCTCTCTCGTCCGTTCCAAGTGTGCCTCTCACCTTGTTAATCCCCCGCAAAGCTCTGTTAACCGCGGATTAACCATCATCGCGTGCCTCAAGCGAGGTGCACTCTAACGGCTCCTGGCCGGTGTTACAAACTCGGCGCCTTTGTTCTCAGCACTGACAACTTCACTCGATGGGAGAGAATAGGCGCAGAACGAAATGTCTCACGACACCGACAAGCTCATCCGGCAGCTCTCTCTCGTCGCCTTCCTGATGGCCGAGCGCCGACCGCTGACCGCCCGTGACGTGAAGCAGAACGTCGAGGGCTACCAGGAAATGTCCGATGAGGCGTTCGCGCGGCGTTTCTACTCGGACCGAGCGGAGCTGCTCGCGCTCGGAGTCCCGCTCGACTCCCAGCGCGACGAGTTCACGGGCGAGGAGCTCTACCGCCTCAGCTCCGAGCGGTACTTCCTGCCTCCGCTGGAGCTCACCGACGAGGAGCTCGCCGCGCTCCAGACCTGCCTCTACCTCCTGGAAGGCCAGTTCGCGTACGCGGAGCCGCTCAGGCTCGCGCTCCAGAACCTCGCGCTGGGCCGGCCCGGCTTCGAGGATGCGCCGACGGAGACCGCAAGGGCCATCGAGCTCCACGACCCCGGCTACTCGCCCGAGCTTCCCGGACGGCTGGCGAAGCTCGAGGGCGCGATCTCGAAGAACCGGACGCTGAAGTTCGAGTACTGGTCGATCGTGCGCGACGAGCATCGGGAGCGGACGGTGAATCCCTACGCCCTCCTCTTCGACCGCGGCCAGTGGTACGTCGTCGGGCTCGACCTGGACGACGAGAGGGTGAAGACCTTCCGCGTCTCGAGGATCCGCGGCGACATCCGTCTCGCCACGCGCCGCGAGCGCGACTTCCGGCTCCCCGAAGACTTCGACGCGGATGCGTACCGGCAAGGACCGCCGTGGCAGGTCGGCGAGTCGAAGGGCGAGGCGCGAATCCAGGTCGGCGGCGACACGGCCTGGTGGGTCGACCGGGTCTACGGCGGCTTCGGGAAGATCGAGGACGACGTCTTCCTCACGGATTACTCGGACCTGGGACAGCTCTCCTCCTGGATCCTGCGCCAGGACGGCCGGGCCGTGCCACTCGCCCCGCCGGAGCTTCGCCGGCTCGTTCGCGCCGATCTCGACCTCGTCCAGAAGCGCCATGAGGGGCGGCTGCCGAGGATCGCCGCCGAGGCAACACAGGCGGTCGCCGATCCCGAGGAGCGTCCGGCGAGCCCGGTGCCTCCCGAGCGCTTCGGCCTCCTCCAGGCGCTGCTCGCCTACCTGCTCGACCGCTGCGGCGACGACACGCAGGCGGTGATCCCCGCCTCGGACATCACAGAGCGCTTCAACATCCCGCCCGAGTCGCTCGAGGAGCATCTCCAGCTCTTGAACCTCGTCAACTTCGGCGGCGGCTGCTACGCCGTCTACACGGAGCTCCAGGACGGCCGCATCCACGTGGAGAAGGAGCTCTTCGGCGATACGTTCCGCTCGCCTCCGCGGCTGACGCCGCTCGAGGCCCGCGCGATCCGCCTCGCGCTCGAGTTCGTCGGGCCGATGATCGCCGCGGATGCCCATACGCCGCTCGTGCGGGTGCGCCGCAAGCTCGAGGAGACCTTCGGCCAGTTCGATCTCGGCCAGACCGCGGAGCCGCAGGGGGCCAGAGCCGAGGAGAAGCTCGTGGGGACGCTCAGCGAGGGAGTCCGCCGCCAGCGCCTCGTCGAGATCGAGTATCAGAAGGAGGACGAGGAAACGCTTTCGACGAGACTCGTGGAGCCGTACGTGATCGAGCGGGAGCTGCCGTATTGGTACGTGCACACGTGGGACCGCACGCGCGACGCGCAGCGCTCCTTCCGGCTCGACCGGATGCGCAGCGCGAAGCTCCAGCGCGAGACCTTCGAGCCCCGCGAGGGGTTCCGGCCCGACCGTTTGAGCAGCGCCGCGGTCGCCGCCCGCATCTGGTACTCGAAGCGAATCGGCCGCTGGAAGGCCGAGGAGGGAGCGCGGCCACTGTCCGACGGCGCCGCGCTCGCCGAGAAGGCGGTCGGCAGCGAGGAGTGGCTCGTCGGCGAGATCCTCGGCGACCGGGGCGAGGCCGTGCTCCTCGAGCCGGAGAACCTCCGCAAGCAGGTCACGCGCCGGGCGAAGGCGCTCGCGCGCGAGCTCAAGGTCAGCCGCGTCGCCGCGAAGGCTTAGGAGCACGGGGGGAACCCCTGGTTCCCCCCGTGGGCCCCGAGGAGGGTCCGACCTCTCAGCTCTCCGCAGGGAGAACTAATGCAAACGTGGCTCCTTCGGAGGCCACGGAGTGCACGTCCAGGGAGCCTCCATGCGCCTGGGCGATCGACCTTGCGATGAAGAGCCCGAGGCCCGTCCCGGGCTTAGCGTGCTCTCCGCTGACGCGGCCGAACTTCTCGAAGATGAGGGACTGGTGCTCGGGTGCGACGCCTGGGCCGCTGTCCCGCACCTCGACGGTGATCCGTCCGTTCTCCGCGAAGGCCTCGACGTCGACCGCGGCTCCTGCAGGCGAGTACTTGACCGCGTTGTCGATCAGGTTCGTGATCACCTGCCGCAGCCGTTCCCGGTCGGCGCGCACGAGCGGTAACGGCCCGTCCACGCGCGGGCGGATCGCCACCTCGTCCTGGCCGCTCTCCGCAAGCGCCGCGGATTCGCGGATCAGTTCTACGACGTCGACGTCCGCGAACGAGTAGCTGAAGCTGCCCGACTCGATTCGGGAGGTGTCGAGGACGTCCCCGAAGAGAACCGCGAGACGCTTCGTCTCGTGCTCGATCAGCGCCAGGAAAGACTCGCGCTGCTCCGGCGAGAGCTCGCGCCAGCGCGCGCGAAGCGTCGTCGCCGAACCGATCACCGCGGCCATGGGGCTTCGTAGCTCGTGTGAAACGAGGGAGACGAAGTCGGCGCGTAAAGCCGAGAGCTTGCGGAGCTCCTCGACGGTCGCGTGCTCGGCCTCGTACGCGCGGATGTTCTGCACCGCGCTCCCGATGAACCGGCCGAGGATGGAGACGAGCTCGATCTCGTCCTCGCTGAACGAGTCGGGCTCGACGCGTACGAGCGAGATCATGCCCACGCTGCGGCCGCCGAGCAGCAGCGGCGCCGCCAGCCGGCAGCGAAGGCCGAGCGAGACGAACACCGCCTCTTCGGGATACCGCTGGTCGTCCATGTCCGGCCGGTAGACGACTTGTCCCTTTCCGATCACGTCGCTCAGGACCGAGCCTGCGACGGGCTGGCGGCTGCCACGCGGGAAGGCCGTCTCCGCGCCGGCACCGGCGGCTGCGATCACCCGCGCGACACCATCGTCGGCGAGAACGATCGCGGTCCGGTCGAACGGGACGAGCCCACGGAGCTCCCGGATGAACGCGGCGAACGCCTCCTCGATCTCGAGCGACGAGGCGAGCGCGCGGGCGCAGCGATTCGCGGCGTCGAGGAGGTCGACTCTGCGGCCGAGTTGATCGCGGAGCCGCTCCGCCTCCTCGGCCCGCTCCTTCGCCACTGCGGTCTCACCAGCGAGACGGTTGAGGAGCCAGCCGATGACCGCGCCCATGACGAGGAGCAGCGCGCCGATCGCGAGGGCCACCGTCACTCAGCGCGCCTCGTCGAGTCGAGCAAGCGCCCACTCCGCGTGCTCGCGCAAGAGCGAATCGCCGCCGGCCACATACGCCTCGGCCGCCGGTCGGAGCTCAGGGCTGGCGGAGTTTCCAACGGCGACGAGGGCGTTCCGCCGCAGATAGCGCGGATCCTTCCGGGGGAAGTAGAGCCGCTCGTATCGTGTGCGAAGCTCTTCATCGGAGAGCTCGAGCCACTCGACGAGCGAGACGTGTGGCTCCGCGTCGGCGGGAATCGTCTCACCGGTGCGGCGCTTTTCGACTCCGCGGTTCCATGGGCACACGTCCTGGCAGATGTCGCAGCCGTAGACCTGCGCACCCATCTCGGTGCGGTACTCCTCGGGGATCGGCCCCGGAGCCTGGCTCCAGTAGGAGAGACAGCGTGTCGAGTCGAGCGTCCCCGGATCGTCGAGGGCGCCGGTCGGACAGGCCTCGATGCAGAGCGTGCAGGAGCCGCAGTCGAGCGGGAGACGAGGAGTCGTCTCGAGCTCGGCTTCGGTGACGAGCGTCCCGAGCACGACCCACGAACCGTGCCGGCGCGTGATCAGCATCGTGTTCTTCCCGTAGAAGCCGACGCCAGAGCGTGCGGCGGCCTCGCGGTCGACGTGGTCGTTCTCGTCGACGAGCACGCGGTACTCGCCTCCAAGCCTTCGCCCGAGCGCGTCGAGCTTCTCCCGCAGTTCGGCGTATGCGTTGAACCACGTGTAGCGCGGCAGCCTCCCCTCGCCTGGCTCCCGGTCGGTCTCGGGCGCGTAGTAGCAGAGGGCCGCCGAGATCACCGTGCGGGCTCCCGGGAGGAGCGACTCGGGGTGACACGAGACTTCGGGTCGCGCCATCGTGAAGCGCATGTCGGCGAAGAGACCCTGCTCACGGCGCTCGCGAATGTGCCGCTCGGTGTCCTCGTACGGCTCGGCCGGCGCCGCGCCGATCGCGTCGATGCCGAGCTCCTCGGCGAGGCGCTCGAGTTCCGGTGTCGTCACGAGCTCATTGTGCCCCGAAAGGAACCCTCCCTTCGTGACTTAGTAACACTGTGTTACTTGGTTACGATCGCCGGCGTGAAGGCGATCCGGATCCACGAAGACGGCGGCCCGGAGGTCCTCCGCTACGAGGACGCTCCCGATCCTGAGCCAGGCTCGGGTGACGTCCTGATCAGGTTGCGCGCAACTTCGCTCAACCACATCGACCTGTGGGTGCGCAGCGGACGGCCCTCCGCGCCCAAGCCCCGAATCCTCGGAGCCGATGGCGCCGGGATCGTCGAGGCCGGGCCCGGCTTCGCGCCCGGCGATCGCGTCGTCATGAATCCCGGGATCGACCACGGCGATTACGTTGCCGTCTACGGGGAGCACATGGACGGGACGGACGCTGAGCTCGTGGGCGTGCCGAGGCAGAACGTCTACCCGATCCCCGACGGGATGAGCTTCGAGGAGGCTGCGGCGTTTCCGCTCGTATTCGTGACCGCGTACCGGATGCTCGTCACGAGAGCGGGGTTGAAGGAGGAAGAAACGGTGCTGATCTGGGGCATCGGTGGCGGCGTCGCCATGGCGGCGAACGCGATCGCACGCGCGCTCGGTGCGAAGACGATCATCACCTCCTCGAGCTCCGACAAGCTCGCTCGCGTCGAGGCCGACGTGAAGGTCGACCACGCGCAGAATGACGTGGTCGAGGCCGTCAAGGACTCGACGGAGGGCAAGGGGGCCGACGTCGTGGTCGAACACGTCGGCGAGGCGACCTGGAAGCGCTCACTCCAGGCGGCGCGCACGGGAGGTCGAATCGTGGTCTGCGGGGCGACGAGCGGCCCGAACCCGCCGGCGGCACTGCACCGCATCTGGTGGAAGCAGCTCTCCGTCCTCGGATCGACGATGGGGACGAAGGAGGACTTCGACGGCGTCTACGAGCTTGTCGCGAGCGGCAAGGCCCGCCCAGTCATCGACCAGGTCTTCCCGCTCTCGGAGGCGCGAGCGGCGCACGAACGCATGGAAGCCGGCGAACAGCTCGGCAAGATCATTCTGCGCATTCCTGACTAACCGCTGCTTGGGTCACGCACATTGGCCGCCGGAGCCGGGCTTTCGCCCGGCGGGAGGCTCACTTCGGAGAGGGGAACGCCTGAACAAGCAAGTCAGCCGCCGGCTCAGCTACGAACCCGGATCGAGATCCCCTTCTCAAGGAGGGGGCTCATGGGGGAACCAGGGGTTCCCCCATGCTTTCAGGATTCCCGAGTAGCCGAGCGGTACTCGGCCGCCTGCTCGACGAGCGCGGCGAAGAGGGTGTAGTCCTCGCCTTCCTCGGGATGCCAGAGGACGCCGACCGCGAACCGGCGCGTCGGATCCTCGACAGCCTCGATCGTTCCGTCTTCGGCCCACGCCGCCTCGCGGAGGCCTTCCCCGAGCCGGCCGAACCCCTGGTGGTGGGAGGACTTGACCGGCGCGCGCTCGCCGAGGATCTCGCCGATCCGCGAATCGGGCTTCACGGTCACCTCGTGGTCAGCCATCACCGGCTCCACGTGCCGGTGACGGTCGTGCCCGACGAGCTCCGGCAGATGCTGGACGAGATCCCCTCCGCGCGCGACGTTCAGCAACTGGCTTCCGCGGCAAACGGCCAAGACAGGCATGTCTCGGGCCAGAGCGGCCTGGAGGAGCGCTAGCTCGCCCCTGTCGCGCTCCGCGACGATCCCAGTCGTCTCGGGATGAGGATCCGCGTCGTAGTGCTCGGGGTCGAGATCGCCGCCCCCCGAGAAGATGATCCCGTCGAGAACGTCGAGTGTCTCCTCGATCGCGTCGTCGCTGGGAGGAACGAGCAGCGGGCGCCCTCCTGCCTGCTCCACGGCCCGGACATAGGCGAGCGGCGTGAAGGCCGCCAACTCGGTCCAACCGCCCCAGCTCGCTTCTTCGGCGTAAGTCGTGATCCCGATCATCGGCCGCATGGGCACACCGAAGATACCCTTTGGGGAGGGTCGGTTTTCGAAGGTGACCGTGAAACGTCGGTCGAGCCAAAAGAGCCGGGACCCGGCGCGGTCCGGATCCTGCCCGGGCCGCTCGGATGACCCAGATATGTCAGGCCGTTCCCGGCCGGCCGGAGTTACCGTCCGCCTGTACGCGCTATCGTGAAAAAGTGCTGGTCGGCCCCCTCTTTTCGCTCATGCGGCCACCGAGGTAGACCGATGCTGAACTTGTACGACCGCCGATGGAAAACCTGAAGACGATTCTGATCTGCGACGACGAGCCTGCGCTCCGCGAGCTCATTCGCGCCTCGCTCGACGACCAGTATCTCTTCGCGGAAGCGAGCGACGGCGTGACCGCGCTCGAGCTGGCGCGTGAGGTCGAGCCGGACCTCGTGGTGCTCGACCTCATGCTGCCCCGGCTCGGCGGCCTCGAGGTGCTCGCGCGCCTCCGTGCCGACGCCCATCTCCGTCACGTGCCTGTGCTCGTGATCACCGCCTGGAACGAGACCCGTGAGGACGTCATCGCGGCAGGCGCGGCGGAGTTCGCGTCGAAACCGTTCGATCC
>Ga0190270_10001496_pt1 | contig 10883 bp, 8 predicted proteins | sample Popmic320T_FD_133748 | JGI IMG/M metagenome (GOLD analysis project Ga0190270, IMG submission 133748) | Populus adjacent soil microbial communities from riparian zone of Weber River, Utah, USA - 320 T | ecosystem: Environmental > Terrestrial > Soil > Riparian zone | place: USA: Utah | collected... | reverse complement strand
TGACAAAGCGACACGCATTCTGCTGTTCACCGACGGCTACAGCACGGAGGCGCTCACCGGCATTGCCGATCGGCTGGCGAAGGAAAACATTCCGCTCGACCTGCGCCTCTTGCCGGAGCCTCCGGGCAGCGACTTCCGCGTGCGCCGGTTGCGGCTGCCCGTGCATGCGCAGACAGGCGAGCCGTTTCTCATCGAAGCGGAAATCACGGGCCCGCAGGACGGCGAGGTGCCGCTGACCATTTTGCGCAATGGCACGTCGATCATGGAGACGAAGGCGGTCCTGACAAAAGGCCGCGGAGTGGCGCGCTTCACGGACCGCATGGGCGGCAGTGGATCGTATCACTACGAAGCGCGCATCTCGCCGGCGGATGACTCGCACCCTGGCAACAACCGCTACGAGGCATGGATTGAGATCACCGGCGGCCCGCGGCTGCTGCTGGTCACTGGTTACACCGGGGATCCGCTGGCGGACGCGTTGCGCAAACAGTTCGCCGTGGACGTCGTGGAGAATCCTCACACGCTGCAGGCGGGGCAGTTGTCAGGCTGCCGCGGAGTCGTCTTCAACAATGTCCCGGCGTGGCAGGTGCCCGCGGAATTTCTGGCCTCGATCGATTTTTTCGTGACCGCGCAAGGCGGCGGACTGCTCATGGCGGGCGGGAAGCGCAGTTTCGGTGCGGGCGGATATTTCCGTTCGGCGGTGGATGAACTTCTGCCGGTGAGCATGGAATTGAAGAAGGACCAGCGGAAGCTCGTGGCCTCCATCGCCATCGTGCTCGACCGCTCCGGCAGCATGACCGCGCCGGTCGGTGCCGGGCAGACGAAGATGGACCTTGCCAACGAGGGTTCGGCGAAGGCCATCGAGTTCATGGGCTATCAGGACAACGTGGCCGTGTTCGCCGTGGACAGCGAGGCTCACGAAATGGTGCCGATGCAATCCATCGGCGATGACAGCAACAAAGATGATCTCATGGATGTCACCCGCCGCATCACGAGCGGCGGCGGCGGCATCTTTGTCTATAACGGGCTCAAAGCCGGCTGGAAGGCGTTGCGCGGCACGAATACCGGCACGCGCCACATCATTCTTTTTGCCGACGCCGCCGACGCTGAGCAGCCTGGCGACGGCCCCGGCGCTGATTACAAATCGCTCCTGGAGGAAGTCGTAAAGGAAGGCGGCACCTGCAGTGTCATCGCGCTCGGTCAGGAGTCGGACAGCGACGCGGCGTTTCTCAAAGACGTCGCCGCGCGCGGCAAGGGGCGCATCTTTTTCACCGACCGGCCGGAAGATCTGCCGAATGTTTTCACCGCCGAAACCCTCGCCGTGACGCGCAATGCCTTCATCGACGATCCCGTCGAAACAATCGTTAGCGGCCAGTGGCACGAAGTCTCCGCAAATCCGCTGGCGTGGCTGACGCAAGTGGACGGCTACAATCTGAGATATAAACGCGACTGGTCATCGCAGGCACTGGTAACGAAAGACGAATACGCGGCGCCGCTCGTCGCATGGGGCCAGCGCGGCTCAGGACGCAGCGCCGCCATTTGCTTTCCGGCCGGCGGAGAGTTTTCGGAAAGTGTCAGGGCATGGCCGGCCTGCGGCGACTTTCTGCAAACGACCGGCCGCTGGCTCATGGGCGACGACGTGCCGCCGGACATCGGCCTGCGCTGGGACATGGCCGGCACCGCGCTGGGCATCGATCTCATGTACGCCGGCGACTGGGAGCAAACGCTCGCTCAATCCCCGCCGCGCATCCTCCTCGCCAGCGGCGAACGCGCCGACAACCGCCGTGAAGCCACGTGGGAGCGGATGCAGCCCGGACATTACCGCGCCACGATCGATCTGTCGGAAGGCGAGGTTGTGCGCGGCGCCATCCAGGTTGGAAAGCACACGCTGCCGTTCGGTCCGCTGACCGTGGGCAGCAACACCGAGTGGGCTTTCGACCCCGCCCGCGTCGAGGAACTCCGCCAGGTCACCGCACAAAGCGGCGGGCGCGAACTCGTGGACCTGCGCGACGTTTGGGTGAGCCCGCCGTTGAAAGAACTCACCGACCTCCGCCGGTGGCTGCTGCCTCTGGCGCTCGTGCTCATCCTCGCTGACGCCCTCATCACCCGCATGGGCTGGCGGATGCCAAAACTGGCGCTCGCCCGTCCTGTTAGAGAGCGCCGCCCTGCGAAACCGGCCGTCGCTGCGCCGGTGCCTGCCACGGTCGCTGAAGAGCCGAAGCCGGAGCCGCCGGCACCCGTTGTTGCCGTTGATGATGCTGACGGCACTCGCCGCCGCCATCGCTTCGCGAGAGCGAAGAAGCGATAGGCGAGCCGCAGGCTCCGTTCCACAATGCTCGACTAACGGGAAGCGAGAAGGCAAAAGGCCATCCTCGCTCTACGGGCTGCTGATCAACTCCTCCACCCACTTCGGAACGGTCTCCCCTGCCCTGCCTGGCCGGATTTCGTCGAACGCGCGGCTGGCGGCGGTTTCCTCGAGGTTGAACTCGATGGTCGGCACTCCAAACATCCCGGCATGGTTTACCAGGCCGGCGGCGGGATAGACGAGGCCGCTCGTGCCGATGGCGGCGAACAGATCTGCGTTGCGCAGCGCCATGTCGATCTCGTTCAGAAAGAGCGGCGTCTCGCCGAACCACACGACGTGAGGTCGCAGTGTACCTCTCGCGCCGCACGGCTCACAGATATCGGAGGCGGCGAGGTCGCCGCGGCACTCGCGGACGTCGCCGCAGTGATTGCAGCGGCTCTTGAGAAGTTCACCGTGCATGTGGAGAACTTCCGGCGAGCCCCCGCGCTCGTGCAGGTCATCGATGTTCTGGGTGATCAGCGTCACCATGCCGGGCCATGCGCGCTGCAGCCGGGCCAGCGCGCAATGCGCCGCGTTAGGTTCTTTAGTCTGAATGGCGGCGCGGCGAAGATTGTAAAACCGCTGCACGAGTTCCGGCTGTCGCACGAAGGCCTCCGGTGTCGCGACATCCTCCACCCGGTTTCCCTCCCACAGCCCGCCGGCATCCCGAAACGTCGGCACCCCCGATTCCGCCGAGATGCCGGCGCCGGTGAGGATGACGATTCTCTTCATCACTTCGACGACTCATCGCCGCCGAACATCTTCTTCCCCCACTCCATTTGCATTTTGATCATGTTCATCTGCTGGGTCTGGCTTTCGCGAAAAACTTCCAACTGCTGCGCGGTAAGGATACCCTGGGCCCGTTTGGCGATGCTTTCGTTCAATCGCTCATACTCCTGATGGAATCGTTCCGTGTTCTCCGGCGTGAAACGTGTCATGTCAAGATTCTGCTGATCGATGAATTTGCTCGCGAACGGTACTTTCTCGCGCTCCTGAAACATGGCGTCCATGAGCTTCGACTCCGCCGCCTCATCGAGACTCAGGTCCTTGGAGGCGAGCATTCCTGTAAATGAAGTCAGCTGCATGCGTTCCAATTGTGAATCCTCATAGCGCTTCACTTTGTCGTAGTCCGCCTGACCGAGCAGTTCTTTGATTTTTCCTTCGGCCTCAGTGACCCTCTTTTTCATGTCCTCGCCGGCGGCCTTTTTCTCTTCGGCCGTTGTGTCGCCGCCCATCATGGCAAAGCCCGCGTCCAGACCGGCGCTTACCTTTTCGTTGATCAGTTTCTCAAATTGAGTGCGCTGCGGCTCCGGAAGATTCAGCAAATCGAAGAGGTCGCGGTACATCCCCATCATCTGCATGCGGGCCTGCGTCTTCATGACGTCGCGCATCTTGGGATCAGAAAACATTTTGGCCATCTCCTCACCCATGCCTTTGCCGGGACCTTTGGCCTTGCCGGACGCGGCGGTGGTCGTGTCCGCGTTTTTTTCTTCAACCGCCGCGACCTGCTTCTCAAGGGCCGCGCTCTTCTTGCGTTCCGCCTGTTCGCGGTCGGCGTGCGTCCTCGCCAGGAGATTCAGACGTGCCGCGTCCTGGAGCAGTTCTTCATTTTCGCGCGCAAGCTTCCTGCGCTCCATATGCTCCCAGCCGGCCCAAATGCCCAGCCCGATACAAGCCGCCAGCAGCGGCAAAGTGATGCGATTCATGTTACTGCGAGGCGCGTTGGTTGCCCGCGCCGGGATATGGTTGTGCGAGGGCGGTTAAAATCGCAACGGCGGATCGGGCGCCGGCCGGTTCAGGCAAAAACCGGGCGTTTCCAGATGGGAGCAAGCGTTTTGATGCGGCGGAGATATTCGGAGCAGAGCGACATCGCGGCCGCGCTGTGCCGGGCTCCGGTGGCGATGAGAATCGACGGCTCTCCCGCAGGCACGAAGCCGGTGCGGTGATGGATGCGCACGGGATGAGGTCCATGCTCCGCGCGCATTGCCGCCGCGATTTCCTCCATCACCCGCAACGCCATTTCCGGATAGGCCGTGTACTCGATGCCGGTAATGGCGCGCCCGTCCTCCGTGCCCCGTACGCGGCCAAGAAAAACAACGTCCGCGCCCCACTCGCCGGAATCCAGCGCGGGCGGGTCGGGGACAGGAGCGTCAGAGAGCGTGATAGTTGAGGCAGTCATGCGGAGAAACGGTTGCCGTGGAGCTTCGCCACTGTGCAGGCAGTTTGCTCGTTGTCATCACGGTCGTCTGGTGTAGCGCAAACAAGTCCGCCGGCAAAGTGCAGGCGGAATCATGACGAGACATGAACGGCACCGAAAATAATCCAGCCCGGTCCCGCTGGCGGGATTTCGTGAACCGCCGCGAGCCCGCGGCGCTCCGCGTGCTGGGTTTGCTGTTGCTGCTGGCGGCCTCGGAAACGGTGCTCATGTTTTGGGGTTCCGGGCCGGGAATGACGCGAGCGGCACCTGCGGTGATGATCCCGCCGCTCCTGACGCTCGGAGTGATTCTAGTCAGTCCGTGGTGGTCGCTGCCATGTTCTCCCGCATGGTCAGATCCGCGATGGGAAGTTCCTGCGACCGCCCGGCGATGGGTGCTGCTCATTGCGACGGCTGTGGCCTTGCTTTCCATGTGGCCGCGCAGCGCCCGGCTGAATCACAGTTTCACCGGTGCAGAAATCGACCGGTTGCAGACCGCTGATGAATTTTCCAGGGAATCGCCGCCGTCCCGGGCAGACGAATCCGCGCAAACGGGAGGCAGGCGTCTCGTCTGGGATCATGTTGTGGCACAGGCCGCTGCGGAAATCATGGGACAACGGCCGCTAAAAGTCCGGGTTCTCGACGAACGGGCGTCGCGTGCGCTGCCGTGGGTCGCAGGTGTGATCGCGGTGGGATTGGTGGTGTTGCTGGGGGCGGCCGCCGGCAGCCCGCGGACGGGGCTCGCCGCGGGACTCATTCTTGCCATGCACCCGGATCATGTCCGCTGGAGTTCTGAAGTGGCTGACACTTCACTAAGCATGATCTGGCTTGCGGCGGTGCTGCTGTGTCTGTTGAGCGCGATGCGAACGAACCGGTGGCTGTGGTGGATCGCGCTTGGCGCGTCAGAAGCCTTGTTTCTTTTGGGTCATCCGGAAGCAATGGTTTTTCTGATAGTGGTGAATGGAGTTGCCGCCGGCATCCTGATGAAATCTCCGGTGGCACTCCGCGACCGCATTTCCCACGTGCTGCGTCTCGTCGTTGCTCTCGCCATTGCTGCCGCGGGGCTCTCCGTTCCATTCGCCTGCATAACGGAATTCACTCCCACTCCCGGGTTCGCCGATTCATGGGTCGTGCTTCTGAGCGGCATTCCGTGGTCCGTGGATACCGAAAGCCTGATGGGACCCGCCGCTCTCCGTGAACTGGTTAACTATGCGTCATGGCGCGGGGCGGTGCTGTTCGTGGTTCTCCCATTGCTGCTCATTGCCGGGCTCTATTTCATGGTGCGTCAGGACTGGCGGACACGACTCATTGCAATCCTGTTTGTGATTTTCGTCCTCCTGCCATCGGGAGACTGCACCGGTGCGGCTCTGTTGCTTTTGCCCCTGGTGCTTGCATGGGCGGGCACCGGTCTCACGCGATTGTTCCCGCGGCAGCCAGGGTTCGCCCACGCTCCCGTGCTTATTTCCGCCATCTTTGTGGTCGCGACCTCCCCCATCCTGCAGCGGCTGATGACCGTGCCGCTCGAACCCGCGCGCGATGTAGCGGTTGCCGCGCGACGCGACGCCGGGAAAGATCCGACGGTGGCCACCTTCGGGCGCGACACCGGCGCGGTCGCCGTCTATCTCCACACCGTGCGTGTCATTGCCACGATGGCGGAACTGAATGCGCTTATCGACGCCGCATACGAACAAATGCGGCCACTCTACATCATTCACTCAGGGAAAACGGAACAGCAGGGCGACGGGCGCAAATTGCTCGAGGAACTCTCGACCAGCGGACGATTTCACGTCATCAGGGAATTTCCGGCGTTTGACCATGGCAACACTTACCGCCTCTACCAATATCAGCCGCCCGAGCAGATCATCAGGCTGAACCTGAAGCCGGAGGAGAAGTGATCGCCCGGTCAGCACCGCACCGACTTTCGTTTGGGCGCCACCGCAGCGCCGCGGCGGGATTTCAGAATGTAGCTTTCCGCTTCCGGGACTTTGCAGGCGCCCGCCATCTCGACTTCCACGGGCCCGACTTTTCGCGCGGTGGCGATGGCTTTGTCGCCGAGCGCCGCGACATACGTGCCGCAGGAAATGACGAATCCGTTCATGGTGTAGCGGACGCAGTTGGGCGATGACTTGAGGGTCTTCGCGACGCGGTCGAGGAGGGCGGAGAATTTCTTCACCGGCAGGCGGTCATCCGGAATGACGGCGGCGAGGGCGCCTAACGTATTCCATCCGGAGCAGGCGATGCCTTCGTTCGGCGAATCGATCCATTTCATGGCTAACTCGAAACCGTCCGGGTGTTCGGACGCCACCCATGAGACGGTGTATTCGGAGATCATCCCCCACGCCGCCTTCTCCGCCCATTTCTGAAGTTGCGCGGGTGTCATCTTTTTGCCGTCGGCCACCATGCCGGCCAGATACTGGGCATCCGCGTTGCCTGTGTCGTAGAGTGCCAGCGCCAGCGCCTGGTCGCCCTTGATCTTCTTGTGAAGAACCTTCATGCCCCCGATCTTCACGCCGAAGAAAGGCTCCTTAGCCCCGTGAGTCATGAGGATGCGTTTGGTGCCTTCGCTGCCCATGGCGGCGAGTTCTTTCATCACTTGATCAGCAGTCATATCGAGGGTGGCGGGTTTCGCACATCGTGGGATGAAATTGGATCATTGTCCAGCCCTCGCATACGACTTCCCGATGCATCGTGCAAATCTCCCGTGCAGGCATCGCGTTTCGCAATGCCCGGATGCCTTTCCGCCCCCCTGCCAAAGGGAAAACTCCGGTGTGCTCCCTGTTTTTCCGTCAAAACGGGCGTGGCCCGCCCCGTGCATTAGATTGTTTCAGGAACTGGAGGTCTTCAGATGAGTAGGCAGTCAGTTCCAAAAGGCCTGGGCCCTTAATTGGACCTGGGCCACTTTCTTGTACGGGTCTGCTAAAATTGAAATCCGGGCGCTTCCACCCCGCGCAGTTTCCAACTCCACGGCCAAAAGCTTTCCCGGTGCCATGTAAATTGAAAGGCGTGCCGAAGAGTCTCGCCGTCACCCGTCCGAATGGTGATTTCCTGAGTGACGGTAGCCGTGTCACCGGAACGGGTGATATCCGGCAACTCCGCTTCGATCGTGAGGCGGGGATTGAAGAACCGGGCGGTGCGCACCCTTTCCGCGACATCGCCAGCGCGGTGTCCCCATTGGTCATGGTAATCGGCGGCGGCGAAGTCTTCTGCGAAATCCCCGGGCGCTCCATCACGCGCCCATTCCAGCAACGCCTCCTGCCGTGCCTTCAGCCGCTGCGCCGGTGTCATTTCGTAAATGCCAACCGCGAGCAGCAGCACCGCCATGCAGAGAAGCGCGATCCGCCGGGGCCGTGAGGAGAAGAGAAGTGACATTGCCGCACCAGTGCATCCACCAGTTTGCGCTGCAAAGCGCGCAATGTACGTCCACCCGCCGGAGTGGCCTCGGCATCAGGCATCCCGGAAAGATCCTTCGAGTCAGTCGAGTCGCGCGATTCCCATCAGGGCGGCTGGACAGAGTGCATGGAGCGCCTCGACGACTATCTGAAACACCTCGCCGCGGGCCGGGTGACGGTCTGAGAAAATCTTCACTGGCCGGAGAGAGACGCACCCCGGGTAAGCCTGGTCCTCTCAGTCCGCGTAGTGGTGTCGTGATCGTAGGTTCTCAAGGCCCTGATCAGAATAGATCTCGCTGTAAGAACTGGACGCGGATGATTGTTAAGCCCACTGGCGCGAGCCGTCGGTACCGACGAGTTCCACGGCGTCGATTTCCGGCCAGCTCCCAACGCGGTTGGTGTCCACATAAACTTTGATCTGACTGCTGGTGATGCCGGCCGGCACTGGGATGGCGGTCTCAAGGATTTCACTGGCGGCGCCCGCGGCGGCGTTGCCGGTCCAGAGCGTCTTCTCGGTGCCGTTAGGAAGGAAAGCAGTGACTTTGGAAATGGCGCCGCTGCTGTGGGACTCGTGGATGTTGATCTCCTTTACCGGCACCGCTTTTTTGAAACCCAGTTGGAGCCATTGCTCGCCACTTAGAGGATTGCGCGGAGCCCATGCGGTGGGCCTGTCTCCCGCTTCCGGCGTGTCAGGTGCGCCCGTGGCCTGGGCGTGATCCCAATGGACAGTCCGTTGGTCGTGCGGGGGTTCTGTCCGCCGAGGTCAATCCCCAGGCGGGTAATCGGGTTGCTGCCAGTTAGCTCTCCGACGGCGACTCCGCCGGGCCCTGTCGAATCGCCGCCGGGGCTGAATACCGGACCGCCAGAGCCGCCGCTGCGAGTTGTCCGGCGGGCATCGCGCGGCGGTGTCGCGGCACTTTGTTTATCCGGCGCAGGGGAGGACGCGACCCTTGCCGGTTGTCGCCCACCAGACGCCACGGCCGTCTGAAGCAGCGTAGCGAACCCAGGCGAATTGGCGGGAGCCCGCGGCACGGCCGCTTGCGCCGCCAATTCGCCCTCGAGCGAATGGATGCGCGTTTGCTGATACACCGGCACTCCGAGCAGCAGCAGCACCGCGGCTCCTGTCAGGACTTTTTTATTCGTGGCCATGAAAATGATCCGGTTGGATTGTTAGGGACGACGAAGACCGGTGCCCGGCACCGGCAACGCTTGCGCCGGCAATTCCGGCGCTTCACCACCCGGGACGGGTGCGGCGGGTTTCGTTTTCCCCAACTCCTGCTCCAGTTGCTCCAGCCGGCGTGTCAGGTTGTCGATGCGCTGGTTGGCCTCCTCGAGCGTGTTGGCGCGCCGGTAACCCCTGGAATAATTGCCCAAAGAACTGGACTGGCGCGCGGCGTAAGTGCTGCTGGCCTCCGCCTTTGCCGCCCACTGCCGGCCACCGTCCGTGCCGACGAGTTCCACGGCGTCGATCTCGGGCCATGTGGACAGGTCGGTGGAGTCCAACTCGATCCTAACCTTTTGAATCGTCGGCAGCGATGCGCTCTCCGGCCATGCCGAAACAATGTGCGGCGCAGGCGGAGCAATCGCTGACGGGTCCAGCGCCGGCGCGGGACCGGATCCATCTCCCGGATTGGTTATCGGTTTCGGCACCGGCGGGACAGGAACCCCTTCCGCGGACGCCCGCCCGGGTTCCTCTTTTCTGACAGCCAGTGGAACGAGCGCTCCATTCACATAGACCTGCGCGCCGGTAATGGCGTCCGTCTCGCTGCTTTCCACGATGCGCACCTCCCGGACGTCCACCGGCTTTGCGAAAGTCACATCAAGCCACTCTTTGCCGCCATATGTCAGGGCAGCCCATGCCGTGGGACAATCACCCGCCACCGGCGTGTCCGGCGCGCCCGTCGCCTGCTCCGGCGACCACGGCAGGCCTTTGTTTTCAGCCCCCGTGGCCGCTGTCATTCCCGGCAAGGCGCTGTGGACTCGCTGTTCCAAGCGCTGGAGTTGCGCATCGAAGAGCGGGGATCCTGCATCGGCGGCGGCGGCGTTGCCATATTGCTCGCGGGCGACACGATCGCCAAACGAACTGCTCGCCTTCGCTGCCTGCGCCCACTGGCGCGCGCCGTTGCGGGACACGATCTCCACGGCGTCGATCTCATTCCAGCCCGGTACTTTCCGTTCGTCTATCGTGATGCGAACCGAGGTTGTCCGCAGTGAAGTGCCCGCCGGCGTGACAAACTCCGCGACCACTGGCGGAGTGGCGGGATCCGCAGTACCGGCCTGCTTACGGTGACGGGCATGTTTTGCGACCGCCTCCGGGGTCGCGGGGATCTCCCCGCCCGGCGGCGTCTTCACCTCTTCAAGAACCACCGGCTGACCGTCGCTGCGCTCCGCCGTGACTTTGGTGATAGCTCCTGGATTGTAACTCTGCACCACACGCACTCTGTCGAGATCCGCCTCAAGGGTGAACTGCACGCTCAGCCATTCCTCGTTCGTGTCCGCATTCGCTGCGGCCCACGCCGTGGAGAAGTCTCCCATTGTCAGGGTGTTGGGCGCACCCGTCACCTGCGCCGCGGTCCATGGCCCCAGCTCCCCCGCTCTCAACTGCCGCCGGATGAGGGACTGCGCACCGGGCGGGCTCACGGATTCAGTGCTCAGGCCCGGGACCGGGATTTGGACCGGGGCCGGGACTTGTAGAAAGGCCGGCTGCTCAGCGGGCGGGCTCACGGAGTCAACGCCCGGCAGGATTGGCTCGGAAAGTTGTGCCGTCCCTGGAGAGCCGGGTTCTGCCGGAGCATCCGGCGGAGATGCGCCGCCGCCAAGGTCCGGCAGATCTACGTCTTGCGGCGGAGCGACAGGATCTCCCGGAATCTGCGCTGGCAACCCGGAGACAATGGCAACGAACAACAGAATGGCTGGACACGATTTGAGTTTTCGGCGTGTTTTCATAGGGATGCAGCAG
>Ga0190270_10001495_pt1 | contig 10886 bp, 8 predicted proteins | sample Popmic320T_FD_133748 | JGI IMG/M metagenome (GOLD analysis project Ga0190270, IMG submission 133748) | Populus adjacent soil microbial communities from riparian zone of Weber River, Utah, USA - 320 T | ecosystem: Environmental > Terrestrial > Soil > Riparian zone | place: USA: Utah | collected... | reverse complement strand
TTCAATTTGGAACACAATCACCGTTCCAGATCTCCGTTGCTGCGCCGCCGTCCGGGCCCGGAATCCAATTGACCGGCCCCGGCGCATTCACTATCGGACTGGCGTGCCCGAGTCCGATGATTCCCCTGACAGCCCCTACCGCGCCCCGGAGGCGCCGCTGGGGATTCCTGACCAGCCGGCGGCGATCTCGGAGAAAGCGATGCGTTCGCTGGTGTCGTCAAAGCTGTGGATGCGGATCGCCGGCATCGCGCTTATGGTGAATGGCGGACTCACCGCGGTACTGGCACTCTACCTCGGATGGTTTTCCATCGCAGGCGGAGGGAACCGGGCGTTCAGAGGATTCACGATGGTCGCCATCCTCGTACTGCTCCTGGGTTTCCGGATTTTCCATCCCGGCCTGCGCCTCATGCAATCGTCACTGGCCGTCACCCGCGCGGCGCAGAGCCGCGAGGAACGCGACATCGCCTTCGCATTGCGGCGGCATCAGGAGTTTTGGAAATCGCTGGGCATCGCGTTTCTCATCATCCTTCTCGCGCTCACGCTGCTCACCACCACGGCCATTCGCTAACACCCATGAATGATCAGCCGTCACCTCCGCCGCGCGGCCCGCGTCCGCCGGTTTTCAAGCCGCCCGCAGGCGCAGGAAAGTCCGGTTCCGGCGTCCGGGTCATGGCGGCTCCCGGGGCTTCGCCGCCTGCGCCGGGTTCCATCGTGCGCGTGCTCATCGCGACGCGCGGCTGGACGGTGTTTTGTGCTTTTGGAGTGAGCATCGCGGGCATTGGCGCGGCACTCTATGCACGCAGTCAGTGGCGGACGGCGCGGCTCGTCGAAAGATTGAGCGTCGAGGAATACAGCACCATGGACAGAGCTCTGCTCTATTTGAACATCGTTTTCGCAGCGGCCTTTGCGGCCGGCTGTTTCTACGTGGTGCCGCGCCTCTTTCGCTACGCCGGCGCCATCACAAGGCTGCGTCTGGCCAGCCGGATGCACGAGTTGGAAAGTGCCTTGCGCCACCAGCGTGCGGTTTGGGTTGTATTCGGCTCACTCGCAGCCCTGTGGCTCGTGCTGTTCGTCTTCCAAATGGCCAGCGTCCTGATCGACCTGACGGAACAGGATGAGAGTGCGGATTCGGTTGAGGAATTGGAGATGTACGAGCCATAGCGCCGCCGGGATTCCCGTTTGCCAGGGACGGCGGCAGGGGCAGACTGCGCGCCTTTTTCAGCAATGTCCGATGTTCCGTTACAGCCTTCGTTTGCAGAGTTCCAGTCGCTTGCGAGCCATGGCAACCTGATCCCCGTGTGGGCGGAACTGACGGCGGATTACGAGACGCCGTTGTCGGCATTTGAGAAGATCGCCGAGGGCGCACCGAGGTTCCTTTTTGAAAGTGCGGAGACCACCGGCTTTTCCGGCCGCTATTCGTTCATGGGCGCGCACCCGCGGGCGGTCATCACCGCACGGGGCCGGAATGTGGAGGTGCAGCACCGCGACGGATCGATCCAGACCCTCGAGACCATCGGCGACCCGCTGCGGGACCTTGAGGAAATCATGACGAAGTTTCAGCCGGTGCTCCAGCCGCGGCTGCCCGTGTTTTGCGGCGGCGCGGTCGGCGCGCTGACCTACGATATGGTCCGCTTTTTCGAACCCACGGTGCCGCCGCCGCCAAAGGACGAACTGGGCTTGCCGGAAATGGTCTTCCTCATTGCGGACAGCGTCGTCATTTTCGATCACCGTTATCGGCTCATGCAGGTCGTCGCGAATGTCTGCCTCACCGATTTTCCGGATGCCCGTGCAGCATACGATGACGCGCAGCGGAGAATCGGCGAAATGATCGAGCGCCTCAGCCGTCCGCTTCACGTAAAGCCGATGGCGGCCGCTCCCGCCATTGCGCCGGACGCGGCGGTGAGCAACACGACGCGCGACGAGTATCTGGCCATGGTGGAGAAGGCGAAGGAGTACATCCGCGCCGGCGACATCTTCCAGGTCGTGCCCAGCCAGCGATTCCAAGTGCCCTACACCGGCCGGCCCATCGAACTCTACCGCGCTTTGCGCCACGTGAATCCCTCGCCGTACATGTTTTGCCTCGAACTCGGCGACTTTTCACTCGTCGGGAGCAGCCCGGAAGTCCATGTCCGCTGCATGAACGGGCGCGTGGACATCCGTCCCATCGCCGGCACCCGCTGGAGAGGAAAAACCGAGGCCGAAGACAACGCCCTCGCCGCGGAACTCCTCGCCGACGAAAAGGAGCGCGCCGAGCACATCATGCTCGTGGACCTCGCGCGCAACGACGTCGGCCGCGTCAGCACCTACGGCACGGTCGTCGTCAGCGACCTCATGACCATCGAGCGCTACAGCCACGTCATGCACATCGTGACGAACGTGCACGGCACTCTCGCGCCTGATAAAACCGCCTACGACGTGATGCGCGCCACCTTTCCCGCCGGGACCGTCAGCGGATCCCCCAAAGTGCGCGCCATGCAGGTCATCAATGAGCTGGAGAAAAGCAAACGCTGCGCCTACGCCGGCGCCGTCGGCTACTTCGGATTCGACGGCAACCACGACTCCTGCATCGCCCTCCGCACCGTCGTCCTCAAAGAAGGCAAAGCCTACGTCCAGGCCGGTGCCGGCATCGTCGCCGACAGCGTGCCGGAAAGCGAATACACCGAGACCGTCAACAAAGCCGCGGCCGCCTTGCGGGCAGTGGAGCGGGCGGCGCGGCTTTGACCAACCCTGGGATAGTTCGACCTCCGTTTGAACTTAAGTTCACAAAATTTTAGGCAGTTCCGCGAAGCTGTGACCAACTCCGGGGTAAGTTCTACCAGGAGTTAAAGTTCTTGGGCCAGAATCTTTAGTTCCCGAATTGGGTTTTAAAGAAACTTCTGCAATCTCATCCTGAATTAAAATTGATCGCCAAAAACTTTGATTTCCGCATGCCCCAAAAAAACCCGAAAAACCTCTCGGCACTTATGCGACTCCAGACCTGGTATCAACAGCAGTGCGATGGCGTTTGGGAGCATGCCTCCGGTGTTCTCATCCAAAGCTGCGACAACCCTGGCTGGTGGGTTAAGGTCAATCTCCGCGGAACGTCGTTACAAGGTCGCCCGTTCGCGGAGGTCGCGGAAGGTGTCAACGCTCAGCGTTCGCCCCTTCGCACGCGCTGGGTGTGCTGTCACATCGATGGAGATACATGGAACGGTGCAGGAGACGAAACGAAGCTGGAGAACATCATTGAAGTATTCCTCGCGTGGGCAGAGGCAACGGTTTGAAACCGGAGCGTGGTCTTCTGCTTGCGGCGAGTGGCGGGAGGGGGCATGGCAGGGCACTTCCTATTCCTATGCCCAAATCCGACAAACACTTCCACTTCACCGGCATCTGCGGCACCGCCATGGGGGCGGTGGCTGCGGCGATGAAAGAGCGCGGTTTCAAAATCACCGGCAGTGACAGCGCGGTGTATCCGCCGATATCCACGTTCCTCGCGGAGCGGAAGATCAGCATCGAAAAGGGCTATCGCGCGGCCAACATTCCGTCGAAGGCCGACGTTATCGTCATTGGCAATGCCATCTCGCGCGGCAACGAGGAACTCGAAGAGGTGCTCAACCGCAAGCTGCGCTACGTTTCCATGCCGGAAGTGCTGAAGGAACACTTCCTCCGCGGCAGGCGGAACTTCGTCGTCACCGGCACTCACGGGAAAACGACGACTACTTCGCTGCTGACATGGCTGCTGCACGAGGGTGGCAAAGATCCGAGCTATCTCATCGGCGGCGTGCCGCGGAATTTCGACGGCGGCGCGCGATTCACGGAGAGCGACTTCTTCGTGCTGGAGGGCGACGAATACGACACCGCCTTCTTCGACAAGCGGTCCAAATTTCTCCACTACCTGCCGGAAGCCGTCATCGTGAACAATATCGAATTCGATCACGCGGACATTTTCGACGACCTCGACGCCATCAAGAAGAGCTTTCGTCTGCTCCTGCGCGTGGTGCCGCGCAACGGGATCATTTTTGCCAATGGCGACGATGCGAATGTGCGCGACGTCATTCAAAATGCGCCCGCGCCGGTGCTGCGCGTCGGCTTTGGCCCGGACAATGAGCGGCGCATTTCGGAAATCACTTATCAGGAGGAGACCACGGAGTTCACTATCAATGCCCAGCGCTATCGCGTGCCGCTCAACGGCGACTACAACGTGCGCAACGCGGCGATGGCGGTGTGCGCCGCGGAGTTTGCCGGCATGGCTCCTGGCAAGATCGCCAAAGCCCTCGCCAAATTCGAAGGAGTGGCCCGCCGCCAGGAACTCCGCGGCGAGGTGAACGGTGTCAAAGTGATCGACGACTTTGGCCACCACCCGACCGCCATCAAAGACACTGCCACCGCCCTCAAGCGCCGCTACAACGCCAACGGCGGGCGGATGCTCACCATCTTCGAACCGCGCAGCAACACCACGCGGCGCAAAGTTTTTCAGCGGGAGTTGGCGCTCGCGCTCGGGGCCAGCGAATCCGTCATCCTTGCCCCCGTCGCGGACCCTCACAAAATCCCCGAGAATGACCGCCTCGATGTCGCGCGTCTGCTCGACGACATCCGCATCATGGGCCGGCAGGCATTCATGGAGGACAGCGTCGAAAAGATTGTCGAGCGCGCCATGACTCTCGTTCAGCCCGGTGACACCATCGCCGTCTTTTCCAATGGCGGTTTCGGCGGCATCCACGGGAAGCTCCTGGAGGCGCTGAAGGGTTTGAAGTAGGCCGGTCACTCCGTGACCGGAATCGGCTTGCCGGCGACCAGACTCCGGTCACGGAGTGACCGGCCTACTCTCACGGCCGGCTCACCCGCTGGCGCAGAAACACTCTGCCAGCCGGTGGAGTTGTCAGAGAGAAGGTGCGCTCTACGCTGCCATCAGGGAAAACGGTGCCGTTGATGTCGCTGCCCGCGGCGGTCTGCCATGTGATTTGATTGGCTGAGGACTGAACGGTGAATGTCAGCGAGGGGTCATTCGTGCGGAGTCGTCGCTTGAAACCGCCGGGCAATGTTGTCAGGGACGGAAAACTGGCGGCGTCCACCGGCACGGTAGCCATCGCGTATTCGAGAAGGTTAGGCGCCCCGTCGCGGTCCGGATCGCTCCCCGGCGCGGCGGCAAGTCCTGACAAGCCGGCGGCATTGGCCCATGCGAGACAGGGATCGGCAATGGCGGGAGCAATGCCGAATCCGCTCAGAGACGCCGCGGAGTATGTAAACCGACGGCCGGGCTGCCGCCAGCCGCTGCTGCCGGTGGCCACGCCAGGGCGGAGCGCAAGGACAGCGTTCATCGTGGTCTCCGCGCCGGGGCCGGTCCATGCGGTGCCGGGACCGTGCCCGATTTCTCCGAAAACGTCGCTCCGTGTGTTGTCGATCAGCACTTCCAGAGCGTCGTCGCCATTGAAGACGAGATCATCGAGGAGGAAGGCGGCGTCCCCGGCAGCGTTGAGTGAAACGGTGTGATTCGCTTGCGACGCGAACGGCACCGCCGGGACCGGCAACAATCCCTGAGCGACCATGTAGTCGCCAGTTTCATCATCTCCAACGACCAGCACAGCACCCGCAGGCAACACGCCGGTCGTTGCCTCCGCATCCAGCACGCCATCCGCGTTGCCATTCGAATAGCGGCGGATGCCAAGGCCGGTCACTCCAAAATCGACAGGGACGCCTGACATATTCAGCAATTCGATGGCGCGGGGTGCGCTGCCGGTGGCTGGTTCGTGGTATTGTGAGATGACGAGAAGCCCGGACGCTTCCCGGTTCCTCACCATAACGCTTCCGGTCCCGCTGTAGCACCCGGGCGCGGACGCCGTGAGCGCGACGCGGCGGTGCGGCTCGATGCCCTGCTGCCACGGGACATTCACGGTTAGGACGGAAGATGGATTCGCCGGTCCAAGCGTGATCGTGGAGGGCGTCGTGCTGATGCGTCCGTCGCGCCATGCATTGAGAGAAATGGCAACAGCCGCCACCGGCGGAGGCGTGGCGGTGATGGTCGCGGTGAGCGCTGACTCGCCTTCCAAAACCCATTCACGCGAGAACGTGACACTCAGCGCCGGCTGGTTGAGCAGCGGGATGTCGGCGACAATGGCGTAGTGGTCGGAGGCTGTGATGCTGAGCGACGGATCCGGAAGCGTCGTTCGCTTGGGCAGGCCATCGTGGATCGCTTCAAGGCGGCTGTTGTAAATCTCCGTCTGCGCCGCGCCGCGGGCGGTGATGGGCTGACTGACAAAGAAATAGTCGAGCTTGTAGCTGGCGAAGGCGAACGTGCGCTCGTCGGAGCCGTCGGCCTGTTTCAGACTGAGTGCGGTGAGTCCCGAAGGGTTGAATCCGCTGTGGGGAAACGTTTTGTAGGGCAAAGTGAATCCCGGCGACGTGAGATCGCTCCCGCCGGCGAATGATGTCGGCAGAGTGGTGCCGTCGGCGAACTGTCCCGTGCCCGGAAACTGCACCGCAAATACATTCGTTTCGTAGGACACCGGCTGCGGCAGCCAGTCGGTGGCGTTGAAGTCGCCGGTAATGACGATGTTGTCAGTCGTACCGCTGAAGCCCGCGGCGGTGAGGCATTCGCGCAGCCGTCGGGCTTCGAGGGCCCGGCGGAAGTTGTTGGCATCGCCGGCATCGGCTTTCAGGTGAACGTTCACAATCACCGGATCGTCGGTGTCCGGCAGCCACGGCACGTCGATCACCGAAAGCAGCGGATAACGCGTGATCTCCACGCGGCCCGCGATGCCGCGGCCGCACTGGATGCGCTGCCTGATGGGATAGCGGCTGACGGTTGCGGCGTTCTGATCAAGGCCATTGCCGGTGTCGCCGCTGACGTAAGGATGACCCGCAAACGCATCACCGAACGTGGCCGTGTGCGCGGCATCCGCCGGGAGTCCCGCCTGTTGTGCAAGGGTGAGGAAGTCGGCGAAATCATTGGCGCTGTGAACTTCCTGCATCACCAGCACATCCGGACTGAGCCGCTCCACAATTTCGCGAGCCGCATTGAACTCAGCACTGCCGGGGACGCCCACACCCAGCCTTGCATTGAACGACATCAGCCGCAACGCGCCCGGTGCCGTGACCAGCGGACGGTCGGCATCGATGATTTGCACGCCCGCCGCCGCGGGAGGCCACGACGCGTCGGGCGGCTGCGCGGTGATGATCGTTTGCTGAAGTCCGTCTGCCACTCCATCCGTCAGCGCCGTGATGAACACATTGACTGTTCCACTAGCGGGCACGGTGATCTGTGCCGGCAGCGCGAGGATTCCCGTCACGGAAGGCTCCAGGGTGTAGGTAACAGGAGCGGCGGGCGCCGGAGTCAGGCGGAGTTGCAGCCCCGTTGTTTCGCCTTCCGTGAGCAGACCCGGGATGGCCGCCAGCGCCGCGCTGCGCACGGGATCAGCCGTGAACGTCTGACCGGCATTCAACGATCCCGGACTCGAAGAACGCGGGGCCGTCCATATGAAATTCGCGAGGCTCGTGCCGGTTCCGGTGAGTTGCAGCGACTGGCCGGCGGGAGTGTTGGCGCCTTCGGACACGCCAATGTCCGGCAGCATCATGCCGCCCGCCACGCCGTCCGCCGCGGTGAAGCTGCCGCCGTAACTGATCCTCTGCACGACCGTGGCAGTCGGCCAGTGATAGAGCACCAGTCCGTCCGGATTGCCGTTCTGAATATTCTGCAATGGAAACCACACCGCCCCGGCCCCGCCGCTTTGCTGGGGAATATTCCCGCTGAGCCTCAGCGAACCGCCGTACGCGGCTCCCCCGTTGCCATTGTAGAGGTAAACATCGTAATCACCCAAATCCGAGTTCGCCGGCCCCGCGATCTCGATTCCCTCGCCCGTATCGGTTCCCGTGTTGTCGTAGTGCAACTCATTGATGAACACCTGCTGCGCCATGACGGGCAGGGCGGCGCAGAGAAACAGGAGGCAACATCTCACAGCGGAAGGGGGATGGGGAGCTTACCAAAGGGGAGGCCGGCATTATGTCGAGCGCTGAGTAAAGCGGCGGTGAGGGCAGAGGCGGCTCCGCTGCAGCAACCGTTATAGAGTCGTCGCGCGAGGCCCAATCCGGCTGAGCGGGCGGCTTGTGTGCTCACGGCGAAGCAGGGCGCAGCACGCGCAGCTTGTGAGCCGTTAGCACGACGAAACATCCGTGCCATTCATCGGCATCGTTGTTTTGAAAGGCATCATGGATATGCTTTGTGAGCGCGATCCGGCCTGCATCGGGAAGACGCACGAGCAGCAGGCCGTGATGTGTTCCGGGCCGGAATTTCCGCACATCGGAGAAGTCAAGATCCTGAGTGATGAGCAAGCGTCCCTCCGCTTGCGCTGCGGCCCAAACATCGGAATCGGCGTGACCGGCGAGTCCTTCCTTGCGGACGTTGTCCGGGTCGTGGCCGAGCGAACCGGGCGCGGCGAGCAACGCTTCCGGCAGGTTCTCGTCCAGTTTCAGCTTCACGCGGCGACAGCGGGCAGTGGAGGCACAGGCAAATCCTCACCCGCAGACGCCGCAGCAAAGGCGATGACGGCCCGCAAACCTTCGGCAGGGACTGTTGGAAAATCCGCGAGCAGTTCTGCGTCGGTGGCTCCCTCGGCGAGGCTGGCGAGCAGCGTTCTCACCGGCACGCGTGTGCCTCTCACCACCAGCGCGCCGCCACACAGGTCGGGCCGCTGTTCAAAGTAGTCTGTGTAGTTGAACTTCATGTCGCGAATCTAGGCAGAGCGCTGGCAAGGGGCAATCACTTGTTTGCCACTGTCAGCGTCACGCAGCCGGCACAGTTGTCCCCGCCGGGCTCTGCACACATTCATAGTGCGACGCGCAGGAGCGCCACCCCTACCAGAACGGGAAGGTTGGGCAGAGGCCGGGATGGCCCCCAGTGCTTTCGGGCTTCTCGCACGTTGCACGGCGGCGGAGGGGCGCTATGGTTTGGGCGCTATGAAAACACAATTGCTCCGTCCCTTGTTCGTCGCGGTGATCGCCGCGGCTATCGCATGCCCCGTTTCCGGATTGTCCGCTCAGGACGAAAAGAAAGAAGACGCTCCCAAAGAGGAAAAGAAAGATCCTCCCAAAGAGGAGAAGAAAGAAGACGCTCCGAAGGACGAGAAGAAGGAATCGTCCAAGGAGGAGAAGAAGGAGGATGCTCCGAAGGACGAGAAGAAAAAGGACGCTCCCAAAGAGGAGGCGGAGGAGGATGAGGAGGCGCCGGAGTTTGACGTCGAGGAGTTCAAGAAGAGGTCGAAGGAGGAGGAGAAGGAGAACAATGAGACCATCCGCAAAATGCTGCGCGTCTTCACTCCACTCGAGGGCGAGTGGACCGGCATGGAAAAGGTGGAGCACCGGGAAGCGCGCTTCAAGGGGCTCGACAAGGAGTGGAAGGATACATGGAAGGGGTTCTACACGGTGGATGGACGCTATTTTGAAATGACCGGGCAAACGGAGGGGGACGACCCGACTTCGTACCGCTGGGTTTGCACGTGGGACGTGAAGGAGGATGCCTACAAGGCGTGGTATTTCGGAGAGACCTCACAAACCCTCTACACCGGTGAACTGAGCAAGGACGGCAAGCACGTGGTGTGGTCCGTCGAGGATGACGAGAACGGCACGCTGACGAGATTCAGCATGATTCCTGACGGGGACCGCGTGAAGTGCTCCGGCACCGACCGGGTCGCCGGACAGGTCGTGTCGCGTCAGTCGTCGAACTATACCCGGAAGAGAGTGGAGATTTAGGGATGCGGGATGCGGGATGCGGAGACCATGAACGGCTTTGTCGTCATTGCTGGCCGGTCTTGCACTGTTCGTTGATCCATTCGGCCCAGCGCCGGGCGTAGGCGGTGACGGTGTAGTGCTGTTCGTAGCGGCGGCGGTTCCATGCGCCCATGCGGGCGCGCAGGGGGGCGTCGGCGATGAGCTGGCGCAGGGCAGACTGCATGGCGGCGGCGTCGCGCGGGGGGACGAGGAAGCCGCCTTCGTCGTGCGTGAGGGCGTCAGGAACTCCGCCGACATCGGTGGCGACGATGGGGAGTCCGGCGGCGAGGGCTTCGAGGAGGGAAAGCGGGAAGGATTCGTGGAACGAAGGAAAGGCGAAAATGTCCGCGTCCGCGAGGGCCTGCCATTTGGCCTCGCTGTAGGCTGGTCCGGCGTAGCGGATCCGGCCGCCACCGTCATCCGTGGCAATCCCGGCGCGCACTTCCGCCTCGGTTAGTCCGAAGGCCGGGTGTCCGTGGAAGACGAACTCCACCTGAGGCAGTTCGCGACAAAGGTGGCGCGCCGCTTCCAGCAGGATCTGCCAGCCTTTGGCTTCTTCAAGGTTGGAGAGGTAGAGCACACGGACACGGCCATCGTCGGGGCGCGCGCGGGGAGGCACGGGCGCCGGGATGCCGTTAGGGAGGGCCTGCATTTTCCCGGCGGGCAGCCAGTCCGGCATGAAGCCCCGCAGTCTTTCCGCACAGAGAACATAGCAGTGGCAGCGGCGGAGGGTGGTGCGGACGAACCAGCGCGCCGGCCGGGAGAGGTTCTCATAACCAAGCGCGCGATAGTCCATGTGGAACCACGCCGCCGTGCGCCGCCGCAGGATGAGGGTGCTCCACCAGACAAACAGCGCGTCTTTGAGGAACGGCTTGAAGTGAAACGTCGGCGTGAGCACCACAAGGTCCACGCCGCCGCGCAGGACGTGGCGCAGCATTTGCCATGCGTAGCGGACGAGGCGAAAGACTTTCTTCAGCGAGAAGCTTCCGATGTCATCAAGGCTGCCGGCGAATTTGGAATCCACGTGCAGCACTTCGAGGTCCGGCACTTTTTGCAATTCGTCGAGGAGGTATTGCATCGCAAGGGCGCCGCCATGCACCGGCGGCGGCACCGGGGCGACGAAAAGCACGCATTTCTTTCCCTGACGC
>Ga0190270_10001494_pt1 | contig 10893 bp, 12 predicted proteins | sample Popmic320T_FD_133748 | JGI IMG/M metagenome (GOLD analysis project Ga0190270, IMG submission 133748) | Populus adjacent soil microbial communities from riparian zone of Weber River, Utah, USA - 320 T | ecosystem: Environmental > Terrestrial > Soil > Riparian zone | place: USA: Utah | collected... | reverse complement strand
TCCGCGATGACGAGCAGCGGCGTAAAAATGACCGCGGCCCAGCCGACCCAAATCGAGCCCGAAGGACTCCACCGCGCACAAAGCAAGAGCAGCAGCCACAGCGCAGAAGCGAGCACCAGTTGGGTAAACAAGCGTCCGGCGACAAAGCCAGTCGCCGCCAGCCAGCCCGGCGGAGCATTGCCGGTCATCAAAACATCGCTAACCGTATTCAGCAGGACGAAGCTGACGAAAAATACCGCATTCCACGGCCGCCGCTCTCTGACATACGCTCCCATCCCTTTGCTGCGGGAGCGGGGGAAAAAACACGCCGCCGCCACCGCCCAAAGAAACCACCCCGCCACGGCCGCGCCGAGGACCGCCGGCGTCAACCATCCGCCAATGGCCAGCACACCGGTCACCAAAAGCCCCGCGGCTCCCGCTGCGCCCACCCATCCGCGCCGCCATCCCGCGCTCCACCACCACCATCCGCCGGCGACCAGACCCAACAGCGTCAGGAGCACCAGTTCCATCGCGTCGATAATCAAATGCCCGGGCCAAATCCGCACCGGCCAGTCCCGGCCGCCGGCGGAAATCGTCCAGCCGTGGACGAGCGGCGTCAGCGCGCAGAGCACCGCCCCCCATGCCGCCGCGTGGTGCAGCAAGTGGTCTGTCCATGAAGATTCTGCGCGTTCCCGCGCGGTTGAGTCGGGGGCCGTCATGCGATCTGTCAGCCCTCAGTTACCGCAGAGAGCGGCTCGCTGCAACGCTGCCGATGGCATCGAGCACCCGAACTGCGCTGACTGCTGCTTCGACATTGTGCACACGGAGAATGTGCGCGCCGCGGAGCTGACCGGCGACAAGGCAGGCGATGGTACCGGCGTCGCGGTCGAGGGGGTCGGGTAGGTCGAGGACTTCGCCGATGACGGTTTTACGGCTCACGGGGAGAAGGATCGGGCGGTGGAATTGATGAAGGCGGTCGAACTCGCGGAGAATGCGGAGGTTGTCGGCGTGTTGCTTGGCGAACTCGATGCCAGGGTCGAGGACAAGGCAATTCTCGTCCAGTCCCGCAGCGGAGGCCATGCGGATGCGGTCGCGGAAGAATGTCTCCAGTTCCGTCATGATGTCAGGGTAGTGAACGTGCGTGTGGTTCTCCTTGGGCAATCCACGGCTGTGCATGATGACGAGCGCGGCACCATGACGGACACACAGCCGGGCGTTGCGATCATCGGGCAGCGCGCCCATGTCATTGAGCAAGTCGCCGCCGACGGGCAGCACGGTTTCGGTCACTTCCGGCCGCCATGTGTTAATTGAAAGCAACGGCGGCCAGACTTGATCCGGCACCGGCGGCGCGGTGTCCGCAATGCTGCGGCTCCACGCGAGCCACAAGTCAATGAAGGGCAGGAGGCGGTCGATTTCCTCACGGATGCTGATCGGGCCGCGATTGGTTCGCGCGCTCTCGGCGCCGGCATCGATGATGTCCGCGCCGAGCGCCGCCATGCGTTGCGCCTGGTCCATCGCGGCAGAAGAGTCGAGCGTGCCGTCGCCGCAGAACGAATCGTCATTCAGGTTCACGATACCCATGACGAGCGGGCGGCGTGGAAAGGTGATGGTGCGGTCGCGGGCCCGGAGAATCATGGCTGCTTTTGCAGATCCGCCGGCTTCACACCTTTCTTGAAGCCGTTGAAACCGAAATTCGATGGCTTGTATTCGCCGACCGGATCCACCTTGCTCTCCGCCGAGACCTCCAGCCCGCAGCCCCAGTAGATCGCATTCACAAAAAGCCTGCGCAGGTCCGCGCACTCGAGGTCCACGGCGGCCCCGATGGTCGAGCCAATGACTTTGCCAGGCTTCCCGCCTTCGAGTTGATAGTCCTTGATCCACACCAGCGGCTGCATCGGATCGTTTTTCGCGCCCGGCACCGGCGGGTCGGTGGACTTCATGCCGGCGATGACCTGGCCGCGCAGGAGAATTTGTGCGCCGGACGGGAGTTTATCCACGCCATAAACGTCCGTCGGCCCCCAGATGTCGCGGACGCCTCTCAGTACGGAATGCGCGGCATGTTCCGGGTTGATGACGCCGCGGGTGCTTTCCTTTCCGTGCTCACCGTGGTGCCGCACCCATGTTTCGCCGACAATCTGCTGTCCGAAGCCCCCTGGCCACACATTGCTTTGCCAGTCCCATGAGGCATACCGGCTGTCGCGGCGCATTGTGTAAGCGAAGGCGTGGGTGCTGGTGCGCACGGCGAGGATTGGTTTCCCGGCGTTTACAAAATCGACGATGTGCTTCATGCCATCGTCGGGCAGTTCACGGAATCGCAGCATCATCACCATCATGTCCGCGCCATCCAGTTGCTGAAGCCCGGGGATATTGTCAGGCGCATTGGGATCGATCAGCCCCTCCTCTTTCTTGTTCTTATCCTTGTCTTTGTCTTTGCCTCTGAACTTTCCCATGGAGAAGAGAACCGTCGCTTTGAATCCGTGATGGGTGCTCAAAACTCGCGCGAGCATGGGCGCGGACTCTTCGCTGCGATACTCCTCTTCGCCTGTCACGAAGACGACATGCTTCCCCTTCCCCGCCCCCTCGCCAGGGCCAAAGGTGATCCACTGATCATCGGCGTGGACGCCGCAGACGAGCGCAATAAATAGAAGGCCGCGAACTATTTTCATAGGGACAGAATAGAGGATCATGGGTTGGCGGGGGCCGGCGGAGGCTGGTCCAATAACGTCTTCAAGTTCTCCAGCCCTTCGTCGAGATCACGCCTGACTTGCGCGGCGAAGAGCAATCCAAAGTAACGCCGCGCCATGTTGTGGCCAAAGTCGGTCTGGAATCCCCACGCCACTTCCGTCGCGCCGCCGCCCGCGTCCTTCACCTCAAACCACGTATCGGCCTCGCCGGCATCACCGAACTGCACGGCCATGTTCACGGTCTGCGGTATCAGGGCGGACACAATCTTGATACTGCCGTCGCCCTCCGATTTGCTCTTCCATGTCATCACTGCACCCGGGCCGGACTCCGTGCCATCGAATTTCTTGTCGATGAACCGGTCGCGCCGGAACCAGGGCGCCCACGACTCCCATTGCTTGAACGACTGGATCTTGTCATACACGATTACCGGGTCGGCGTGGATGGTCACCGAGCGCGTCACCTTCAACTGGCGCGGCAGGAAAATACCGCCCACGACGAAGGCGGTCATCAGGATGGACACCACCCAGAAAAGCACGCGCAGCAGCCTTCGCCGTTGTTTGAGGGACATGCTTACGGGTTAACGGCGTCTGCGGCGTGCGCCACGGAGATTTCAAATGGAAACGCCCTGCTCAGCGCGCACACGTTTCACAGCCTCCACCATATTTCTCAACTTCTGCCGCGCCGCCCAGCGGGCCGTTTGGCTCAAGCCACAGTCAGGCGCGAACGAAAGACGATCCGCCGGAGCATACTGAAGACACTGGCGAATTTTCTCCGCGAGGTGCTCCACGGGTTCGATGAAATAGCTCTTCACATCGATGATGCCGACGCTGACATCACGTTGTTCGCTGATCGTGCGAATGATCTCCAACTCCGCATACTCCCGGCTGGCCATCTCGAGGTGGATCTCATCGACATTCAGATCGAGAAACGCCGGGAAGAGCGGCGCATAACGCCGCAGGCCCACGGCGTGTCCCTTGTAATTCCCGAAGCACAGGTGCGTGCTCAGCCGGCAGCCGCCGTAGCTCCCCTCGACCGTGCGATTGAAGATATCGACGAAGCGCCGCACGTCCTCCCGGTGACCATAACAACTCATGCTCGGCTCATCCACAGTGATCTCAGAGCATCCGGCGGCCACCAGATCGACGAGTTCCTTCCGCACGATGGGGAGCAGCGCTTCCGTTAGCGCCCAACGGTCAGGGTGCTGAGCGTTAGGGACGAGCCGCCCGCTCAAAGTGTAAGGCCCGGGCACGCTGCATTTCAAAACCGGACCCGCCGGAGCGATCGCCCGCAGCCGCTGAAATTCAGCGACCGCTCCCAAACCGCCCGGTGCCTTCAATTCCCCGGTGACCTGATGCTTCCCCCGCTGATCATGCGCCGGCGGCCCCCACCGCCGCGGCGGCGCCGCCTCCATTTCGATGCCCGTTAGATGCCCGTAAAAACTGAGATTGAAATCAAACCGTCCCTGTTCGCCATCGGTGATCACATCAAGGCCAGCCCGCATTTGGTCATCCACTGCGACCACACACGCATCCTCCTGCAATTCCCGGATGTCCGCAGATCCGAATCGGTCGAGATTGCCAGCGGCAAACTCCAGCCACGCCGGCATGGAATAACTGCCGACGACCGTCGTGCGGAGAGGAATGGGTTGCATGATTTTGTATCCGAAGATGAGAACGACCACTCCAGCCATCCACGCGAAGAATGCAAGGCTGGAGCCCGGGCAGATTGAGGCTCACGCCCAGTGGTCGCAATGGAATGGCAGGCGGCTCACAACCATCGGGAAGCGGCAGTATTCGCACCGGCCTCCCGCGCGGAGTATCGTGCTTGCCACCTGTGCGCGGCCCGGACGCGACATGGTCAGTCGGCGGGCAGAGTCTTCAGGGAGAGACGGGCGCGGGACTGCATCAGTTCCAGTGTCGTGCTGACATGCCGGTAGTTCTCCAGTTCCGCTGCTTCGTCCGGAGACAAGACCCCATCCTTCGCTCGCTCCAATAATTCAAGCATGCGGTCATGGTCGTCCTCCTGAAAGTCGAGGTGCAGAATCGCTTCGGCGCCGGCGCGCGACCACCCGGGCGCTTCAGGCCGGATGACCCTGCGCCAGATGGCAACCTCTCTCGATTCGATGATCGCGCTCATGATGATGACATCCCTGGCGCAAAGGCCGCGCCGGCTCAACGCCTATTCTATTCTGCAGGGTGATGCGGCATTCCAACAGGTCGCCCATTTGCGTCCGGCGACCCCAGCAGTAGTAGCGGCGGCAGTAGCAGCGGCCCCGGAAGCAATTCCTGCCGCCGCACGCCTGGGCCGGAAACACGCACCGCCGGGCGGGACGTCCCGGCACCGGTTCCCACCCGACAGCTCCGTACCCCCGGCGGCAACACCTGCGCATCCCCGGGAAACACCTGTGCGACGGAAATTTACAGGTGTTTTTTCCCGCCGCACACTTGTGCGCCCGCAACGCACACCTGTATTCCGACCGGAAAACCGCTCTACCCCCGAAGACACCTGTGCGGAACTTCCGCACACCTGTTTTTTCCCGCCGCACATTTGCGCGGAAATCACGCACACCTGTCCGCTCCCGTCGCACACCTGTTTTCCGGCTCGGCGACGGCTGCCACCCCTGAAAACACCTGCACGGGATTCCCGCACGCCTGTTTTTTTCGGCCGTACACCTGCGCGGAAAGTCCGCACACCTTTTTTCTGCCTTCGCAGGCGTTTCCTGACAAGACCTAACGTCGCCTAACGCTTAAACCGGCCTTTCTGGCTTAGTGTTCCCTGCTTCACTCGATCCCCGGGTTCGGGTCGCCCGTCAATTCCTCAATCTCTCCCGCCAGCTTCTCCGCCTCACTTTGCAGTGCCGCCAGTTCCGATTCCAAGCTCTCAAGGTGCCGGCCCACCGTGTTGTCGAAGAATTCCGGTGACCGCTCCGTGAGCCGGTGCAGTTCGTAGTCGGGACCCTCCCGCAGTTCGTTCATCGCCTCCAGCACCCGGACGATTTCCAGTTCGGATCAAGAATGTGGACGGGATGGGGAGGCGGAGCTGCCGGTGATCCGTCCATCGAAGCCGTCGTCATCGACCGGGTGCGCCTCGACCCGTAAGAGTTGGCGCCGGTGGAGGGCAAACGGATGGAGAGCCGTCCCCGGCTCAGCAATGAACTGTGTATCAGTTGCGGTGTTCTTTGATGAAAAGACATCACTCCAAGTGAACCAGCGCACGCACTTTGTCCTCGATGTCGGACTCCGAAACGTTCCGTTTGCGAAGGATTTCGATGTAGTTCTGCTTGGCTGCTTCGAGCAAGGTCGAGTCGCGCCGATTTTCCTGCACCTGCTCAGCGAAGAGTTGCAGGGCTTGGGAACCAACCTGCTCCGCCTCCGCCCATTCCCCCTTGCTCCTGAGAACCTGGGCCAGTCCGTGCAGGCTTCCGGCGATCTCGAACGGGCGCTCGCTGGAATAACGCCGGCTCGTAGCCACGGCCTGCCTTGCTAGCTTTTCCGCTTCTTCCAGCTCTCCCCGGGCACGCAGAATGCCTGCGAGGGTTATTTGTCCCTTGGTGGTGTGGGGATGGTTCTGCCCAAAGTTGGTGATGCAGCGCGCATGGGCCTTACGTGCGACCTGTTCAGCCTCGTCCATTTTGTTCGCATCACGCAGGATCGTCGCTAAGTTCACAAGATCCCGGGCATAGTTCTCACTGCGGACGCCTAGGTGTTTCACATCGAGGTCGAGCACGACACGGGCAATCTTTTCCGCTTCAACAAACTGCTTCTTTTTCTGAAGAATGGAGCTGAGAGAGCCGAGGGTGCCCAAGACATTGCCTGGCGATGCGCTGTCGAGTTCCTCCCACATGGCAAGGTTTGCGCGGCAGTAGTGCTCGGCTTCGTCCAGCTTTCCCTGGTAGAATAGAACCGCCGTAAGGGTGTTCGTGCGCAGGCCGACGATGTCGCTGCGGGTTCCATTATGCTTGATGCCGATGGCGCGCGCTCGTCTGATCGCGTCCTCGGCCTCTGGGAAGCTGCCTTTGGCTACAAGTGTCCATGTTAGATTGTTGAGAGTGATACCCACTTTGGCATCCTGGGGATCGAGCAATCCCTCCCGCACCACTAGCACGGTTCGATAGAGCCCCTCCGCCTCGTCATACTCCGCCATGTCGTGAAGACAGGAGGCCAGGTTAGCCATGGCAGTGGCGGCCTCAAGCGACCTCTGTCCATGCTCTCCCAGCGCGACTCTCAAGGCTAGGCGTAACGCGGTAGCCTTCGCTGCTGATTCCTGCCGCGAGCCGCTCTGTGCAGATATCGGTGTCGAAGCCGCAAAGATGCCCGTGATGAGCATGATCATGATCGTGCGACCGGTGGGACGGAACCTAGGTGTTGCTCCAGTGAGAGGAGAGGCGGAGTGCATGGGGATCAAGGGAGATTAATGTGAACAAGCACCAGCAGGCGGATCAAGCTTTCTGATTCACTTCTTGCGATAGAGGGCGAAGGGAACCGTGCCCTGCATTCCGGCTTTTGATGCCCTGCCTCTCCACCCAACGAAATCCCCAACATCACTGTACTCGAGCACTGCTGACACCATCGGATCCGTTAGATTGGGCACGCCAAAATGCATTTTGCCGCTTCGGAATTCGACCTCTGCGGGGAACGTGGCGCCTTTGCCGATCCTGAGCGTGCCCTTCCCTCCTGTCTTCGTCATGTATGCCTCGAGAATGAATCCTTCGCCATCAACATTTCCGGAATAAATGGTCAGGGGGAGCGTAAGGTTTGCTTCGGGATCGCGCGGTGGAGTCGGGGATGGCTCCGGAATGGCGGGTGGAGCCGGAGGGAGAGAGGGTGGGCTATCCGGAACGACTTCAAAATCCCCGGGAGTATTATTCTTGAAATGGTAGCCCGCATCAGCCTCCCATGTATTGGGCTCTGTCCCGGCGTGAATATACGGATGTTTTGATGAGCGAGCGCCGGGAATCCATCGGTTCTGATCCCCGTCGCGGAATGCACGCCCCAAGGGTTTCCCGGCTTCCTCCCCGAGGTCTCCTGGCAGGCTGCCGACATCCCGGATGCCCCGGAGTACACTTCTGATGTCGGCGGCGTCCTTGTTGCCGGCTCCGAGCAGGCGTGCCAAGGCTACGGCGTTTTCGATCTGGGCATCCTGCTGAGCCTTCTCTGCTGCGGAATGGGCATCGACGAGAGGGGCCAATTGTGGGAATGCTTCTCGAACGGCGCCTTTGAAAGCGCCTTCGGCGGCCTCTTCAAGGAGGAAATCAAGCAAGCCCTTTTCGTCCTGCTCCTCTTCTTCCTCATCATCAGCATGAACAGGTGTCGGCAAAGCAACAGCGGCGAGGGCAACGACGAATACAATATGAAACCAGCGAAACGCAGGTCGCAGAATGGAAGGTAATGGATTTTTCATAATTACGTTAGAATGGGTGGCGAGGACTGGGGGACTACTGATAGGGGCTACTCAATTCGCAATTATATTTGAGTCCCGGATTTGTAGCAGTCAATGGCACGGTCGGCATCCTCCTTCCCTGTTCACAACGACGTTTTCGGAGGACGCACAGATGGGCAAGGTCGAAGGACGACAAGACACCACTGAGGCGCCGGCATTCTAAAAGTGGGATTAGCAGGAGCTTTCTCCCGACCGTTTCTATGCGCCTGCGGAGGGACAGGGAGACAACGGGACCACACCAGTAATTGAGAAATCCGCTGGCATTGGACTGCTTGCGGGGCTGTGCGGCTCCGCGCCGTCCGGTACTGAGACGCCGACAATCATGAACTGGGACATGCGGGGCCTGCCCCCACCTGGCTTTTTACGATTCGGCGAGGATATCCGGTCGCTGCTTGTCGAGTTGGAGGAGTTTGAGGGCGGCACCGCTGGGTTTGCGGGCACCGGATTCCCAACTGACGGCGGTCTTCTGCGGGACGTTGAGGAGGGCGGCGAAGGCGGCTTCAGTTGCAGAGCGTGAGAGAATGAAGAGAGCAGAACCGTGGCTGGCGAGGCGAAACCGGCGGCAGTTCTTCAACCGGCTGCGGAGAGTTGCCTTTCCGGTTCCTGACGCTATGCTCCGGGCATGACTGCCACACTCACCGAGCAACGCCATATCGTCCTTCCGCCCGAGGCCGACAAGGCGGCGACATTGTTTGTCGGCCAGGAATATCACGTCATGATCTCGACCAGCGGGGTCATTGTGCTGCGTCCGAAACGAAAGCACAAAAAATCTTTGGCGGAACACTTTCGTGGTTTGAAGGGGCTGAAAATCACCCGTCGGCGTGACCCCATCCCCGATCCCATCGAACTGTGAGATTTCTCCTGGATACCAATGTGGTTTCGGAGTTGATGAAGCCCGTTCCTGATTCCCTGGTGGTGGAATGGCTTGAGGAGAATAACGATGACTCGGTCCTGAGTGTCATCGTTTTGGCAGAGTTGGCCCGGGGCATCGAGGCTCTGGATAACGGGAAAAGGAAGGCCGCCCTGGGCCGGAAGCTCCATTTCCTCCAGGAGGACTACGCGGACCAAACCGCGGTCTTTGACGAGGTGTGCGCATGGGAGTGGGCCCGCTACATCCGCCAGACGAAGGATGCGGGGTTTTTCCCGCCGCTGCTCGACAGTCAGATCGCGGCGACGGCAAGAGCCTGGGGACTGAAGGTAGTCACGCGGAATGAAGCTGACTTTCCGCTGACGGAAGTCGTGAATCCCTTCAAGTCATGACCGTTTGCACCTTGATCGGCGCCCGGCGGAAATCTTGAACTGCTTGCGGCGGTTAAGAACGCACGAGTTTCCGATGGACGGTCTTTGAAGCATCCCGGGCATCTTCCTCCGCCGCCCACGTCCAGATCACTTCCCGCCTCATCGCCGCAGAGCCAGCAACCGGGCCTTCACGTCCTCCCAGGTGGAAACCCGTTCAGGATGGGCGGTATTCAGCAAGCCTTGATTCCATGAAAGCTATCAGAGCAGGATCATCCGCCTCCCCGGTATCATGCCAGAGCGAACTTGAAGTGGGACATGCGGAGCCTGTCCCTACCTGGTTATTTGCGCCTGCGGCGACAGCGACGTCAATCCTGCCCGTTCACGCCACGATCTCCCGGATCACATTTCCTGACACATCGGTGAGGCGGAAATCGCGGCCGGCGTGGCGGAAGGTGAGGCGCTCGTGGTCGAAGCCGAGGCAGTGGAGGATGGTGGCGTGGAGGTCGTGGACGCTGGCGGGATTCTCTACAGCACGGAATCCGAATTCGTCGGTGGCGCCGTAGGTCGTTCCGCCTTTGATGCCGCCGCCGGCGAGCCAGACGGAGAAACCGTAGTGGTTGTGATCGCGACCGAGCTTTGATTTGCCGCTGCCATCGAGTTCCACCGTGGGTGTGCGTCCGAATTCTCCGCCCCACATGATGAGAGTGTCGTCGAAGAGGCCGCGCTGTTTGAGATCGGACATGAGCGCGGCGATGGGCTGATCGATTTCCGCGGAGAGCTTTTTGTGATTGGTTTCGATGGCCTCGTGATTGTCCCACGGCTGGCCGGCGCCGTGCCAGAGTTGTACGAAACGCACGCCGCGTTCCAGCAGCCGGCGCGCGATGAGCGTCTGCCGGCCGTGCACGTGATCGCCGTAGGCCGTGCGGACGTGCTCAGGCTCTTTGGAGATGTCGAAGGCGTCGCTGGCTTCGAGTTGCATGCGGAAGGCGAGTTCGAAGGACTCGATGCGCGTCTCCAGGCGCGAGTCGTCGCGGGTGCTGCGGTGCGCGGCGTTGATTTCGTGCAGCAGATCGAGCTGCCGGCGCTGCACGGGCGCGGTGGCGTGCGGGCTGCGAATGTGTTCCAGGAGCTTCTCGACCTCACGGTGTTTCGAGTCCACGAACGTCCCCTGGAAATTTCCTGGCAGAAATCCCGCCTGCCAGTTCGACACGTCCATGATCGGATAGCCGCCGGGGCACAGGGCGATGAAGCCTGGCAGATTCCGGTTTTCGCTGCCCAGTCCGTAGAGCACCCACGATCCGACGCTGGGTCGCGCCTGGACGCCGTCACCGCAATTCATCAACAGCAGGGACGGTTCGTGGTTCGGCACTTTCGCAACCATCGACCGGATCACCGCGATGTCATCCGCGTGCGCCGCGGTCTTGCTGAACAGTTCGCTGATCTCCAGCCCGCTTTGGCCGCAGCGGGAGAATTTGAAAGGCGATGGAAATGCAGCGCCGGTCTTCCGCTCCGTGCGCAAATACTCGCCCGGAAGCGGCTGGCCGGCATATT
>Ga0190270_10001493_pt1 | contig 10895 bp, 13 predicted proteins | sample Popmic320T_FD_133748 | JGI IMG/M metagenome (GOLD analysis project Ga0190270, IMG submission 133748) | Populus adjacent soil microbial communities from riparian zone of Weber River, Utah, USA - 320 T | ecosystem: Environmental > Terrestrial > Soil > Riparian zone | place: USA: Utah | collected... | reverse complement strand
TTGCTCACGACGCTGGCGCAGGACGTTTCGCACGCTCTCTCGGCTCCGAGCAAACCGTTACGTTGCCGCCCGCCCCATCTCGGTCAGCGGCGTTGGCACCCCGGGCAGAAGAAGGTCGCCCGACCGCCCTGCACGATGCGCCGCACCGTGCCGTCGCAGCGCACGCATTGCTCGCCGGCGCGCCCGTAGACGCGAGCCTCGAGCTGGAATTCGCCGGCGGCGCCGTGGGCGTCGCGAAAGTCGCGCAGGGTCGAGCCGCCCAGCGCCACGGCACGCGCCAGCGTGGCACGCACGGCCGCCGCCAGGCGGTCCGCGCGCGGCCGGCTGACGCGGTCGCTGCGCACGCGCGGGTCGATGCCGGCCTCGAACAGGGCTTCGCAGGCGTAGATGTTGCCGGCGCCGACGACGATGTCGCCGGCCAGCAGCGCCGCCTTGATCGAAGTGCGCCGGCTGCGGCAGGCGGTGTGCAACGCCTGCGCCGTGAAGCCCGCATCGAACGGCTCGGCGCCCAGACTGCCGAGCAAACGCAGCGCCGGTGGTACGTCGAGAGCGTCGGACCACAGCACGGCACCGAAACGTCGCGGGTCGGTGAGGCGCAGGACCCCGGCCGTGCTGATCAGTTCGAAGTGGTCATGCACACCGCGCGGCGGCGCGTCGCGCTCATGAAGCGCCAACGATCCCGACATGCCGAGGTGCCACAACAACCCGCCGCTGCGCTTGGTGCCCTGCAACGGCATCCAGATGTATTTCCCGCGTCGCGACAAGGGGCCGATGGCCAGATCGTGCAAGGTGCGCGGCGCCACGCCGAGCGGCCAGCGCAAAGGTTTTCCCACGTGGACAGAGCGCACGCGGGCGCCATGCAAGCGGTCGGCCAGACCGATTCGCGTGACCTCCACCTCGGGCAACTCGGGCATGCGCGGATTATCCCTGCCACCTCTGGGTCAGCGGCCTAGAATGGGAGCGGACTTTCGGGAGTTGCTGGTGCGCGTTCGCGGCAAGGGCCGTCGTGTGGTGTTCAGTGGGCTGTTGACCGCAGTCGTGTTGGCCTGCGCACCGGGCTGGGCGCAGGTGCAGGAGCCCACGGCCGGCGAGCCGCAGCCGGCGTTGCCGAAGACACCTCCTGAAAACTCCACGCTCGATGCCCCGCTGTTCTATCAACTTCTGATCGGCGAACTCGAGTTCAGCGCCGGTCGAGCCGGCTCGGCCTACGAAGTGGTGCTCGACGCGGCGCGCCGCACGCGTGACGAAGCACTGTTCAAGCGAGCGGTCGATATCGCTTTGCAATCGCGTGCCGGCGAGCAAGCGCTCGACGCCACGCGGGCGTGGCGCCAGTCGGCGCCCGATGCAGTCGATGCGCGACGCTATCAGTTGCAGATCCTGGTCGCACTCAATCGCCTGGAAGAAGCCGGCGAACCCCTGAAAGCGTGGATCGCGCAGACCGGCACCGACCAGCGCAGTGCGCTGATCTCGGCCACGCCGCGCCTGTTTGCCCGCGCCACCGATCGCAAGCAGGCCGCCACGCTGCTCGAGCAGTGGCTGGCGCCGTACCGCGATGCCCAGCCCACGCGCACCGCGACGCGCGTGGCGATCGGCCGCATGTGGTTGGCCGCCAGCGAGCCAGGCAAGGCGCTGCAATTGGCTCAGCAGGCTGCCAACGACGATCCCGAAGCGCCCGGCCCCGTGCTGCTGGCGGTCGATCTGATGCCGATCCAGGCCGAGGCCGAGGCCATCGCCACCAAGTACATGGCGAGTCCGCAGGCCGAGACCGCGGTGCGGCTCACCTATGTGCGCGCGTTGACCCAGGTGCAGCGCTATGCCGAGGCGGCGCAGCATCTCGATCGGCTGACGCAGGCTGAACCGAATCTGCCCGCGCCCTGGCTCACGTTGGGTGCGTTGCGTCTGGACTTGAAGCAGCCGCGCGAAGCCGAGTCGGCGTTGAAGCGCTTCGTCGAGCTGGTGCAGAAGCAGCCGGCGCCGCTGGCCGATTCGCCGGAGGAAGAGGCCGCTGCAGAAGCGGGCGACGACCGTGGCCTGACCCAGGCCTGGCTGCTGCTGGCGCAGATTGCCGAACAGCGCGGCGACCTGAAGGCCGCCGAGGCATGGCTGGCCAAGGTCGACAACCCGCAACGCGCGCTTGATGTGCAAAGCCGGCGTGCATCGCTGATGGCGCGCCAGGGCCAACTGGCGCAAGCGCGCGAGGTGATCCGCCGCGTGCCGGAGCGCAACGAGGACGAGGCGCGCGCCAAGCTGCTGGCCGAGGTGCAACTGCTGCGCGAGTTCAAGCGATGGAAAGAGGCCGTCGACGTGTTGAGCGCAGCGAACAAGCGCTTCGTCGACGATCCCGATCTGCTCTACGAGCAGGCGATGCTCGAAGACAAACTCGAGCGCTACACCGACATGGAGCGCCTGCTGCAGCGGGTGATCGCGCTCAAGCCAGACCATCCGCATGCGCACAACGCGCTCGGTTATTCGCTGGCCGATCGGCGGATCCGCCTGCCCGAAGCCAAGGCGCTGATCGAAAGGGCGATGAAGCTGGCGCCAGGCGATCCGTTCATCGTCGACAGCATGGGCTGGGTCGAGTACCGCATGGGCAATCGCGAAGAGGCGGCCAAGTGGCTGCGTCAAGCCTATGCCGCGCGGCCCGATACAGAGATCGCAGCCCACTTGGGCGAGGTGCTGTGGGCGATGGGCCAGCGCGACGAGGCGCGGCGCATCTGGCAAGACGCGCGTGGACGCGACGCCGCCAACGAGGTGCTGAAGGAGACGCTGGCGCGTCTCAAAGTCAGCCTGTGAAGGCGGAGTGCTGGCGCGCGGCGGCGCTTGCTGCGCTCACCGTGACGGCCGGCTGCGCGAGCCTTCAACCCCCCCATGCCGACGGCGTCCAGGTACTCACCGGGCGGCTGAGCGTGCGTGTCGATTCCGAACCGGTGCGCGCGCTGAGCGCGGCCTTCGAGCTGAGCGGCAATGCGCGCGAGGGAGCGATGGCTCTGACTTCGCCACTGGGCAACACCTTGGCGCAAGCGCGTTGGAAGCCCAACGACGTGGTGCTCGAAACACCGGGCTCGCAGCAGCGCTATCCCGACCTGGACACGATGGCCGAGCGCGCCCTGGGCGAGCGCGTGCCTCTGGCGGCCCTGTTCGACTGGCTGCGCGGTCGACCTTGGTCCGGCGCGCGCAGTGAAGCGCTGGCCGGCGGTGAAGCCGGATTCACGCAGCTCGGCTGGCACGTCGGCCTCGCACGCTACGCCGAAGGCTGGGTCGAAGCCCGCCGCGACACGCCGCCCGCTGTGACGATGCGCGCGCGCCTCGACGGACCGGCGCCGTGAACGCGCTCTACGAGCTTTCAGCGCCGGCCAAGGTCAACCTGTTCTTGCACGTGGTCGGCCGGCGCGCCGACGGCTACCACCAACTGCAGTCGGTGTTCGCGCTCATCGACTGGGCCGACACGCTGCACATCGAGCGCCGACGCGATGGCCAGTTGCAGCGCCACGACCTCGAAACGCCGCTGCCCGCCGACGACCTGTGCCTGCGCGCCGCGCGTGCTTTGCAACAGGCCAGCGGCAGCACATGGGGCGCCGACATCCATCTCCACAAACGCGTGCCGGTGGGTGCCGGCCTGGGTGGCGGCAGTTCCGACGCCGCCACCACGCTGCTGGCGTTGAATCGGCTCTGGGGGCTGAGCTGGCCGCGCGAGCGCCTGGCTGCGCTCGGGCTGACATTGGGCGCCGACGTGCCGTTCTTCGTGTGCGGCCAGCCGTCGTTCGTCGAAGGAATCGGCGAGCGCGTCACACCGGTGGCGCTGCCGCGACTGTGGCTGGCGGTGGTCAAGCCCGCGGCATCACTGGGCACGGCGCAGATCTTCGGCAGCCCGACCCTCGAGCGCGCGACCCCACCTGTTATACTCGCCGACTTTCTCGCAAACACCACGCTTTCCGACTGCACCGCCGTTGGATTCGGGCGCAACGACCTGCAGGCCGTGGCGCTTGCCGAGTGCGCCGAGGTGGGCCAAGTGGCCGATTGGTTGCAGGCGCGCTTCGGCAACAGCCGGATGTCGGGGTCGGGCAGTGCAGTGTTCGCGAGAGCCGGCACGGGCGATCGACCGTTGGCGACTTGGGGCGAGGATCAACTCCCCGCCCAGTGGGTTGGCCGCATGTGCCGCAGTCTGGCCGTGCACCCGCTGGCGCACTGGGCAGGCTGAGCCGGTTTCGAGGGTGCGGGCGCGAGCCCTGCACCTGTGTAGGGGAGTCGCCAAGTTGGTTAAGGCATCGGATTTTGATTCCGACATACGAGGGTTCGAGTCCTTCCTCCCCTGCCAAATCTCTCGCCGACTCTGCACTTGAGGAGCCAAGCGCCGTGCTGTTTAACACCGTGCTCTTCACCGGCAATGCCAACCCGGCGTTGGCGCACGAGATCGCGCAGACGCTTGGCGTGGAGCTCGGCAAGGCCAAGGTCGGACGTTTCTCCGACGGCGAGGTCGATGTCGAGATCCAGCAGAACGTGCGCGCCCGCGACGTGTTCGTGGTGCAGCCCACCTGCGCGCCGACCAACGAGTTCCTGATGGAGCTGATGATCATGGTCGATGCGTTCAAGCGCGCCAGCGCGCGACGCATCACCGCCGTGATCCCGTACTTCGGCTATGCGCGGCAGGACCGCCGTCCACGCTCCACCCGGGTGCCGATCAGTGCCAAGGTGGTGGCCAACCTGCTGCAGACCGTGGGCGTCGAGCGACTGCTGACGATGGACCTGCACGCCGACCAGATCCAGGGCTTCTTCGACATCCCGGTCGACAACATCTATGCCTCGCCGGTGTTGTTGTCCGACCTGAAGAGCAAGGCCTACCCCAATCTCGTGGTGGTGTCGCCCGACGTGGGTGGCGTGGTGCGCGCTCGCGCGCTCGCCAAACAGCTGGGCAGCGACCTGGCCATCATCGACAAGCGCCGTGCCGCGGCCAACGTGTCGGAAGTGATGCACGTCATCGGTGACATCGAGGGCCGCAACTGCGTGATCATGGACGACATGATCGACACCGCCGGCACGCTGGTGAAGGCGGCCGAGGTGCTGAAAGAGCGCGGCGCCAAGCGCGTGTACGCGTATTGCACGCACCCCGTCTTTTCCGGCCCGGCGATCGAGCGCATCACCCAGAGCCAACTCGACGAGGTGGTGATCACCAACACTATCTCGCTCAGCGATTCGGCGCTGGCCTGCAAGAAAATCCGCCAGCTGTCGGTGGCATTCCTGTTCGCAGAGACGATCCGGCGCATCTCCGACGGCGAGTCGGTGACTTCGCTGTTTGCGGAGCAGAACAATAACTTTTGAACAGAGACGAAAGCGGGTTGTCTGCGACAACCCTGTCCTTGGTTGCGGTCCTTCGGGCCGCGTTTTGTCAGAGTCGCCTGGTCGCGGGCGCTCATTCACTTGGAGTGAAACATGAAGTTCGTCGCTTTCGAGCGCACACAGCAGGGGACCGGAGCGAGCCGCCGCCTGCGCAACACCGGCAAGGTGCCGGGCATCGTGTACGGTGGTGGTGAGCCCCGCACGATCGAGGTCGATCACAACGCGCTGTTCCATGCGTTGAAGCGGGAGGCCTTCCACTCGTCGATCCTCGAGATGGAGCTCGCCGGCAATACCCAGAAGGTGCTGCTGCGCGATTTCCAGATGCATCCGTGGAAGCAGCAGGTGCTGCACATCGATTTCCAGCGCATCGACCCCACCACGCGGCTGCGCATCAAGGTGCCGCTGCACTATGGCGGTGAGGAGAACTCGCCGGCGGTCAAGACCGACAAGTGCCTGGTCAACCACGTGGCCACCGACGTCGAGGTCGAGTGCCTGGCAACCCAACTGCCCGAGTTCATCGCTGTCGACTTGAGCGGCTTGGCCAAGGGCCAGTCGCTGCATGTGTCCGACATCGTGCCGCCGTCCGGCGTGCGCATCGTGCGCCACGGCAAGCTGAACCCGGTGATCGTCGCGGTGACCATGCCGAAGGTCGAGGAAGAAGAAACCGCGACAGCCGATGCCGCTGCAGCGGGCGCCGCACCGGCCGCTGGCACGGCGCCGGCTCCGGCCGCTGCTGCGGCTGCCCCTGCTGCTGCCAAGGCGGCCAAGGCGCCCGCGGAACCGGCCAAGGACGACAAGAAGAAGAAGTGATCCGAGACGGCGCTGGTGCGCCGCCTCCCCCATCAGCGGCCCCCCAACGGGGGCCGCTTTGTTTTGAGCTGCCCTCGATAATTGCACCCATGATTCGACTGATCGTTGGCCTTGGCAACCCGGGCACCGAATACGAACGAACCCGCCACAACGTGGGGTTCTGGTGGGTCGACGGTGCCGCGCGCAAGCTCGGCGCCACATTGAAGAGTGATCGGGCCTATCACGGCCTGACGGCGCGCGTGAATCGCGCCGACGGTCCGTTGTTCCTGCTCGAGCCGCAGACCTACATGAACCTGTCGGGCAAGTCGGTGGCCGCATTGGCGCGCTTCTTCAAGATCGCACCCCACGACATGCTGGTGGTGCACGATGAAATCGACCTGCCGCCCGGTCAGGTCAAGCTCAAGCTCGGCGGCGGCGTGGCCGGCCACAACGGGCTGAAGGACCTGCAGGCGCAGCTCGGCAGCGCCGATTTCTGGCGCCTGCGCATCGGCGTGGGCCATCCCGGCAACCGCGACGAAGTGGCCGACTGGGTGTTGTGCAAGCCCTCGCCCGAACAGCGCGAACTGATCGTGTCGTGCGTCGACCGCACGCTCGATGCGCTGGACCTGTTGATCGATGGACCGATGGAGCGCGCCATGATGAAGATCCATGCCAAACCCAAGGCCGCTCCGGCGGCTCCCGCCAAGTGAGCCGCGCCGCCGTGTTCGTGCTGGCGCTGCTGTGCGCCGGTGGCGCCGTCGCGCAGACTCAGGTGTATCGCTGCGGCGCCGACGGTCGCAGCTATTCGCAAGAGCCCTGCGACGGCGGCCGCGCTGTCGAAGTCGCCGACCCGCGCAGCGCGCAACAGGCCGCGCAGGCGCGCCAGGCGGTGCAGCGCGATGTTCGCGACGCGAACGAGGCGGAACGCGCGCGCCTGCAGACCGAGCGCGAGGCTGCTCGCCAGGGCCCAGCAACGATCGGCGGGTCCAAGTCGGCTGCCGTCGATGAAACGCAATGCGCCAAAGGCGCGAAGCCATGCAAGCGCGGCGACGCCACGAAGCGCCGCCAAGACAAGGTGCACACCGTCACCCTGTACCGCGGCGCCCAAGTCTCGACCCGCTGACGCAGGCCGAGCACCTCAGCCCTTGGCTTCGGTCTTGAGCCGCACCAGCGCGGTGAACTTGGCCCACAGCTGGTCGCGCGTTTCCACGTGCTGCGGGTCCACCGGGATACAGGCCACCGGGCACACCTGGACGCACTGCGGCTCGTCGAAGTGGCCGACGCATTCTGTGCACTTGGTGGGTTCGATCTCGTAGATTTCGCGGCCGAGCGAGATGGCGTCGTTCGGGCACTCGGGCTCGCAAACGTCGCAATTGATGCACTCATCGGTGATCATCAGGGCCATGCCACAACCCTAACGCAGTTCAAGTGTCCTCGGTGCGAGTAACGCGATCCTGCAGGCGGCGCAGCACGGAAGGCGCCACGAACTTGGACACATCGCCACCCAGCATCGCAATCTCGCGCACGAAAGTGCCGCTGACGAACTGGTACTGGTCTGACGGGGTCATGAAGATGGTTTCGACTTCGGGCATAAGCTGCCGGTTCATGCCGGCCATCTGAAACTCGTACTCGAAGTCGCTCACGGCGCGCAGGCCGCGCACCACGACCTTGCCGCCGTTTTCGACCACGAAGTCGCGCAGCAGGCCGCGAAACGCCACTACTTCCACGTTGGCGTAGGGCTTGGCGACTTCCCTGGCGATTTCGATGCGCTCACCGATGGTGAACATCGTGCGCTTGTGGTGACCGGCCGCCACTGCAAGGAGCAGCTTGTCGAACAGCCCGCTGGCGCGGCGCATCAGATCTTCATGCCCCAGCGTCATCGGATCGAATGTGCCCGGGTAGACGGCGATCAGCGGGTTGCGGTGGGCCATCTCGGCTCCTCATCAACGGCGGCGCGGGCAGTTTAGCGGTTGCGCCGCAGCACCTGCGCCCACACGGCGCCGGCGCGCGCCTGCCGCCAGAGCGTGAATCCTTCGGGGGGCTCGTGCAACGCTTGGGCGGCCTCGACATAGAGGGCACCTGACGGTCCAACCAAGTGAGTGGCAGCTTCGATTGCTGCCGGCAGCAACTCTGGGGCATCGAATGGTGGATCGAGCAGCACCAACTGAAACTGCCCCGGCGCGGCCGCGCGCATCCACGACACGGCTTCGGCGCGCTCGACGCGCACCGCGTGCGCCTTCAAACGCTGCTGGCTGACGCGCAACGATGCGACCAGATCCGCCTCGCGTTCCAGCATCAGCACGGACGCCGCACCACGCGATGCCGCCTCGAAACCCAATGCTCCGCTGCCCGCGAACGCATCCAGACACGCCCAGCCGGACAAATCCTGACCCAGCCAATTGAACAGCGTCTCGCGCACGCGCTGCGGCGTGGGCCGAAGGCCCGGCTTGTCCAGCACCGGCAGCTTGCTGCGCTTGAGCGCGCCGCCAACGATGCGCACCTCGTGCGGCGGCTCGGAAGCACGGGTGGTGCCGGCGCGGCGCCGGCCTGGGCTCACTGACGCACCGCCACGCCGCGGCTGGCCATCAGCGCCTTGGCCTGGCCGACCGTGTACTCGCCATAGTGAAAGATGCTCGCCGCGAGCACCGCGTCGGCTCCGCCGATCCGGATGCCGTCCACCAGGTGTTCCAGCGTGCCGACGCCACCCGAGGCGATCACCGGCACCGGCACCGCATCGACCACCGCGCGCGTGAGTTCGAGGTCGAAGCCGCTCTTGGTGCCGTCGCGATCCATGCTGGTGAGCAGGATCTCGCCGGCGCCGTGCGCGACCATGTCCTTGGCCCACTGCACGGCATCGAGCCCGGCGTTGCGACGGCCACCATGGGTATAGACATCCCAGCCGATGCCGCGGGCGGCGAGATCATCTCCCGATCTGCGTTTGGCATCGATGGCCACCACGATGCACTGCGCACCGTACTTGTCCGACGCGTCGCGAATCACCTGCGGATTGGCCACCGCCGCGGAGTTGAAGCTGACCTTGTCGGCTCCGGCATTGAGCATCCGACGCACGTCGGCCACGGTTCGCACGCCGCCGCCCACGGTGAGCGGGATGAACACCTGCGACGCCACCGCCTCGATGATGTGCAGGATCACGTCGCGTTCGTCGCTGGTCGCGGTGATGTCGAGAAAGGTGAGTTCGTCGGCGCCCTGCTCGTTGTAGCGCGCCGCCACCTCGACCGGATCGCCGGCGTCGCGCAGGCCGACGAAATTGACGCCCTTGACCACGCGGCCCGCGGTCACGTCGAGGCAGGGAATGATGCGCTTGGCTAGCATGCGGTCGCCTCAGTGCGGCCGGTTCGCGCGGAGCCGCCCCAAGGCGACTGCGCCCGACGGGCCATGCAGAAGCCCCTTGCGGGACCGTGGGGCAACGAACGCACTGAGCGCGGCCAACCGATCACCCGCCGTTGAGCTCGTCGACGCGCTTTTGCGCCACCACGAAGTCGAGGGCGCCGTTGTAGAGCGCGCGGCCGCAGATCACGCCGTGCACGCCTTCGGTTTCGACGGCGCAGAGCTTTTCGATGTCGGCGATGCCGCTCAGCCCGCCGGAGGCGAACACCGGGATCGTGAGCGCCTGCGCCAGCTTGACGGTGGCCTCGATGTTCACGCCGGTGAGCATGCCGTCGCGGCCGATGTCGGTGTAGACCACCGCCTCGACGCCGTAGTCTTCGAACTTCTTCGCCAGGTCGATCACCTCGTGGCCGGTGAGCTTGCTCCAGCCGTCGGTGGCGACCTTGCCGTCCTTGGCGTCGAGGCCGACGATCACGTGGCCGCCGAACGCGCTGCAGGCGTCTTTGAGGAAGCCCGGGTTCTTGACCGCGGCGGTGCCGATGATGACGTAGCTCAGGCCATCGTCGAGGAAGCGCTCGATGGTGTCGAGGTCGCGCAGTCCGCCGCCCATCTGCACCGGGATCTGGTCGCCGACCTCGCGCACGATCGCCTTCACCGCCGCTTCGTTGACCGGCTTGCCGGCGAACGCGCCGTTCAGGTCGACGAGGTGGAGCCTGCGCGCACCGGCGTCGAGCCAGCGGCGCGCCATGGCGGCCGGGTTGTCGCCGAACGTGGTGGCAGTCTTCATGTCGCCTTGTTCGAGGCGGACACACTTGCCGTCTTTGAGATCGATCGCGGGAATCAGCAGCATGGCTCGTCCGAGCGGATGCAGGGGGCTCGCTTCAAGCGGTGGGTTGGTCGTTGTGGCCGTTGCGTCGTCTGATGGCGCGGCCCCTCGATGAGCGGGCCGTCGCGCTGTCAGGGCGTCCAGGCGAGAAAGTTCCGATAGAGGGTCAGACCGTGGGTGGCGCTCTTCTCTGGGTGGAACTGGGTGGCAAAAATGTTATCGCGCGCGACCGCGCAGGTAAAGCGCCCGCCGTATTCGCTGTCTGCCGCGCTGTGGCATTCGTCCGACGGTAGCGCGTAGTAGCTGTGGAGGAAATAGAAGTAGCTCTCATCTGGCACGTCGCGCCACAGCGAATGCGACGCGCTCTCCCGACGCTGGCGCACCCGGTTCCAGCCCATTTGCGGCAATTTGTAGTGGCTGCCATCCGGCTGAAGCCGCCCCTCGAGCCTGAACTTGACCACCCGGCCAGGCACAAGGCCCAGGCCCGGCGTGTCCTGCTCCTCGCTGTGATCTAGCAGCATCTGCATGCCGACGCACACGCCCATCAGCGGCTTGCTGCGCGCCGCATCGAGCACCGCCTGCTGCAGCCCGGTGGCGG
>Ga0190270_10001492_pt1 | contig 10897 bp, 10 predicted proteins | sample Popmic320T_FD_133748 | JGI IMG/M metagenome (GOLD analysis project Ga0190270, IMG submission 133748) | Populus adjacent soil microbial communities from riparian zone of Weber River, Utah, USA - 320 T | ecosystem: Environmental > Terrestrial > Soil > Riparian zone | place: USA: Utah | collected... | reverse complement strand
TCTAAAAATGAATGCCTCTTTCCCAGGGTTGCCAAAGCGCAACCCTGGGCTGGAGCTAGCGAACGCTTTCAGCGTTATTCACTCGTACCTTCAGTTTTCACACAGTCTCGGTAGCGGGTGGGTGGGCCGCCCGTCAGCGAGATCAGCTGGTGAATACTATTAGTTGGGGCAAAAGAAAATGCCGGCCGGTTTTCACAAATCCTCAATCGCGCTCGGTCCTGCATCCCCTTCCAGTGGCCTGATTGCATGGTCTGTTTGCGGCTCGTATACTGACAAACGGAATCCTTAACACCATTCAGCAGGACTCTATGCCGATATACGAATATGAATGTGTGAAATGCAAGTCGCGCGTCGAGGTGTTTCAAAAGATGAGCGCCAAGCCTCCGGCCAAGTGTAATAAGTGTGGAGGCCGTTTGGAAAAGCAATTGTCAGCGCCGGCGATTCAGTTTAAGGGCTCAGGTTGGTATGTAACTGACTACGCAGGGGCCGGGAGGAAAGCAGACGAGAAATCCGAGCGCGAAGCAACCGTTCCCAGCGAATCGAAATCAGACAAGACGGAGAAGAAAACCAAAGAGAGCTCCCCAGCCAACAAAACTTCCGAAAAGGCTTCCACACCAAAATCCAAAGGTGATTGAAGCACCATAACAGGTGATGTCGCAGTCACGCTTCGAGCCAACACCGAAAGCCGGATCAGTCCCTCAACCGCTTCGCGCGTTTTTTAATTGCGCGCTCGGGTTAGCTCTGGTGCTGGGGATCTGCTCCGTTGGCATGGGCCAGGCAGGCCGCCGTCCGTCAACAACAAACGATGCCGGCGTTCTCGTTAACGTTGTGGCGAAGCGCACTGACAGTTCCCAAAAAGCAATTACTGCTCGCCAGCTGGCTATCTACGACAACGGCATCGAACAAATCATACGAAACCTTACCCCGGATCCATCACCAGCGCGCATTGTCCTGCTGGTAGACAATTCCCTGACGTTGCGTGCCGACATAGAAAAGCTCGAGCAGGCTGCAAGGGAGTTTGCGTATGAAATCTACGAAGGCGACAAGTTGTTAATCGTTGGCTACGACGAGCAGGCGGAGATTGTTGCCGATTGGACGGACGACGCGAAGTCGATTGAATCGTCGTTGAAGTTGTTCAGAAAAAAGGGACAACCACACCTGTTCGATGCGGCGACAGCGGTTATCGATCAGGCACTGCGGGCCACACCGGGACAAAAGCGCGTGATAGTTGTGATCAGTGATGGATTGGACCGCGGCAGCAAAACCACCTTCGACAAAATTCTTGCCGAACTGCAGAAACTCGACATCACTGTTTACGCGGTCCAGGCCCAGGATCGTACGCGCGGGGCCATTCGCAGGGATGTGCCAAAGCCGAAGCAGGTCATTGACAAGCTGGTAGAGGGAACGGGCGGCGCGATCTTCTCGATTGAGGAACCCGCCGTCGCCGCCAAAGCTATCTGTGATGAGTTAAGAAAAAACCGCTACGTTCTATCCTACGTTCCGTCCAGTGCTCCATTTGGCGAGCTGCGAAATCTCCTGGTTGTGGGTGACGAGGGGATCACAGTGCGTTCGAAGACAGCCCAACAGCCTAACTAGCTCCTACAGAACCGAGCGCGGTAGCGCCGGATGCAAAAGCTCGGTTCTGTAAAATCCACGCTTCTCTGAACTTCATTTCTTTTTACGCGAGTATAAGTAGAACAACGTAGCGATGATCAGCACAACTAAACTTTCCATGAAGATGAAGAAGCGAGGAACAAAGGTTCCATCTTCATCGTGCGAATCCGAATAAGCGACAAACGTTCCGAGGATCAGCCCAGATGCCAACCAGATAAGTTGTCGCTTTCGGTCCCACACGTTATCCGCAGATTGTTATTTCAGTAGTCCGGTGAGCCAGTGCATGATGTTCAAAACCAGCTGTTTGTTATCGCTGCCGGGAACATTCATCCCCATTGGCCGATTTTGAGGACCGCTAACCTGTGCGGAAAGCATCGCAGCTTCTCCCATCATAACCACGCGGCCTTTGCCAAACTTGATTGCCAATCCCTGCGATTGTCCTGCGACTGAAACGCTCTTTTCGGCCGTCCGATCGGCCGAGTCTATTGCCGTGTCTGAGAGTTTCAAGAATGGGCTCGCACCTTCACCGCCCTTGAGGGCCTGGCCGGTGAAAGTTTGCACTCGATCAATTCTTTCTGTCTGGTTACGCCCTTGGGTGATTGGGTGATCCAGCAATAACTTGTTCTCTCTGGAAAAAATGAGAGCACCCGGGGCATCTGGCTGGGAGTGGTCCGGATCTCTCACCCACCCTTTGCTCATCGTGACGTTGAATCGCTTTGCAAAACTCGCAGCCGCACCGCCAAACGGCGCGTGGTCCGCGATCAGCAGCAGAGAACCTCCGCCCCGCACCCAATCACGAACGGCATCCGCCTCTTCGTCGGTGAATGCAGGTTGATCGGCGCCGTCGTCGTCCATGTCTTCGGCGCCCAGGGCATTCGCAATCACCAGGACCTTGAATGTCTTGAGCAACTCCTTGGCAAAAGGCTTGCGGTTCACTACCACCTGGTAGCCGTCACTAAAAAGCAATTCAGCGAAAGGCTTGTAACGGCCAGACGCAGTGTGGAAATTATTATGCGCCTCATCGAACAACACACGAGGGTAGTTTTTCGAGTAAGCCGGTTTTTCAACGCGGGTGTTGAAGTGAACATCGGCCATTTGCTGGCCCAGCGCGGTCACGCCCACCGATAAAAGCAGTGCGCAGCTCAGAGAATAAAGAGCAATTCTAGCAATCATAGGTTCTTTCAGTTGGTAATTGCGCATAACAAACAATGCAGAAGGTCCGTTTAGAGAGCGGACTTGTCCGCACCACCGCGGGCACAAGTGCCCTATCTAAACGAGGCAGGACAAAGACCACGTCAGCCAAAGAGGTCGACTACGCATTAGATATTGTTCCGCAGTCTCTCCAGCCGCTCCGCCGCCAGCTGAAGTGTCTCGTCTTTCTTACAGAAACAGAATCGCACCTGCTGCGCGCCTCGCTCGGGAACGCTGTAGAAACTCGATCCAGGAACACACGCAACTCCCACCTCACGAATAAGATGTTTCGTAAACTCAACATCGTCGGCAAAACCAAACTTCGAAATGTCGGTCATGATGTAGTAAGCGCCGTCGGGGCTGAATGTGACGAACCCGGCATTTTCAAGGACAGGTAAAAGCAGATCGCGTCGACGCCGGTATTCAGCCTGCAGGTGATCGTAGTAAGAAGCGGGTAAAGAGAGCGCATAAGCGCCCGCAGCCTGCAGTGGCGCCGCGGCGCCGACAGTTAAAAAGTCGTGGACTTTGCGAATTGCGCTGGTGATGTCAGGCGGAGCGATGCAGTAACCCACGCGCCAGCCGGTAACAGAATAGGTTTTCGACATCGAGTTAACGATGACAGTGCGCTCGCGCATTCCCGGCAGTTGGGCCATTGAGATGTGTGCAATCTCAGCGCCCTCACGCGGAAAGATGATGTGTTCGTAAATCTCGTCGGTGAAGCACAGCGCGTCAAACTCCTGGCACAAGCCCGCGATGAAATCCATCTCATCGCGAGTGAAAACCTTGCCCGTAGGGTTGTTTGGATTGCACAGAATAATTGCTCGCGTCCTGGCGTTGAAAACTGACCGCAACTCTTCGCGGTCGAAAGTCCAGTCAGGCGCGCGCAACGGAACATAACGCGGACTTGCGTCGGAGAGGATGGCATCCGGCGCATAGTTTTCATAAAACGGTTCGAAAATGACCACTTCGTCGCCGGGATCGACCGTGGCCATCATCGACGCAATCATTCCTTCAGTTGAGCCGCAGGTTACAGTGAGCTCGGTTTCAGGATCGACATCGAGTCCCAGATACCACTTTGTCTTTTTAGCAATTGCTTCACGAAAGTCGCGCGCGCCCCATGTGATTGCGTATTGATTAATGTCGTCTTCGATGGCTTTCATCGCCACGCGCTTGATGTCTTTCGGCGCCGCGAAATCAGGAAAGCCCTGGGAAAGATTCACCGCGCCGTGTTTGAGCGCCTCGCGCGTCATCTCACGAATGACAGACTCGGTGAAAAGACTTGCCTTTTGCGAGACGCGGCCGTGTTTAGTAAATGCTGGAGTTGTCATGAGAGTTCTTGCGTTACTCACTAACAGTTTGCGTTACATGCGCCGAGTCGCTTTGCTGCCAACTTCAAAACTTCTGTGACCTGCGCGTTCCAGTATGACCAATCGTGTTTGCCCGGAAGCTGACGATACTGGTGTTGTATTTTTCGTTGCAACAGTATCTCGGCAAGCACGCGGTTGGATGGGAACAGCGGATCTTCTGTGCCGCAATCGAAGTAGACGTAAGGCAAGGCAGAGATTTTTTCTGCCGGCACTTCGCGAAACAACTTGAGAACGTCGTTGGCAGGCCGTTTCGGATTGTCCTCCGCGCCAAAAACCGGCAAGAGCGTCTTCCATATCCACTGAAATTGCGCCATCTCAGCTTCTTTCCATGAAGTGACATCAAAAGCGCCGCTCATCGATCCAACAAGGGCAAACGTCTGCGGATGTTTCACTCCAAACTTCAGCGCGCCGTAACCTCCCATCGAGAGTCCTGCGATTGCGCGCCCCTCGCGTGTTTCGACCGTACGATAACGCCGCTGCACGTCGGGAAGCAATTCATCGATGATGTAGGTTTCGTATTTGTCCGACGGTACGGAGACGCTGTCTGTGTACCAACCGTCGTTGCCTTCGGGCGTGACGATGATCAAGCCATATGGCGCCGCGTGATCGGCTAGTTTGCTTCGGTCGAACCAGTTGTTGTAGTGACCTGTCAGACCGTGCAGAAGGTAAACCACCGGATAACGTTTCGCCTTCGACGCGGGCTGATCGTAGTCAACCGGCAACAGCACGTTGTATGGCAGCGTCTTTCCCACCAGCTTGCTCTCGAATTGAATGGTCTTAACGCGAGGGTCCTGCGGTGTGGGTGTGGGAGTAGCCTTTGTTGCTTGTGCTCCAGCAGGACGCGGCGTCGCAGGTTGCTGCGCATATGCAGTTAGCGCAACCGTCAGGGCTATTAACAGGAGCGCGCGAGTATGTTTCGTCATTCGCTTTGCTCGTCGCTGAATATGGTCGTCGGGCTAACGGCTGTAATGTCCGTGGACCTCTTGAAATCCCCAGCGTTGAAGGTCAACAAATGCGTGAGGTCGTGCACACTCATCGCCGCCACAAGTCTTGCGTCGTGAGCTTGTTTACCAGCTACTTTGTTTTTGAGCACGATTCTTTCCCACTCCGAAAAAATGTCAGGAGTATCAGGAAGTAGCGCAAAGAGCATTTTCGGAGTGGTCACTTCTACTTCCGCCCGGGCAATGGTTAGTCCCAACCCATTGTTAGCAACAGGCCGAGTAGCAACAGCCCAAAAATTCGATCAAGTTTTGTGGGAAAACAGAAAGTAACTCACCGGATTGTCGTAGGCGGATCATTGCGTCCAGTGCCACTTGCTGCGCGGGATGGCCGACATCAATGCTTCGTAGCAGAACATTGGTGTCCACTGCGTAACTCACAACTGAGAGTCTTCCCTCTCACCATAGATGCCTTCGCGGCTGATGGCTTCTTCTGAGAGTCTTGGATGGGATGGCCTGCTAATATTGACCCACTCGCGCAAGGCCTTTTCCCATTCCTCAGCGGTAGCTGTTTCATGGAATGGCCATCACCGCCGCGTCCCACGTTAATCTCAATCACAGCCTCGAGAAACCTTTTAAGTGGCAAGCCTCTCTCCGCTTCATCGGAGAGGGGCGGGGCCTGGATGTCATCGTGGCTGTTCATAAATTCCCGCCACAATCGCACACGTTCTTCGGGCGACAATTTTGAACTCGGTTGCGTGCTTGCAACCCGCCGCTCTAATTCGCGGTTGACGAACTCTTCGGTCGACAAACCGCTAGCCTGAGCCCGCGCGCCAAGTTCTTCTTCCAAATCCGGCCTTAACGTGATTGTCATAGCGGACTAATTCTAGCACCGCAGGTCGATGGCCGCCACGACTCGAAATCATTCTTCGCTTTGTAACATCGGGACACGCACGCCCTTTTCACTAGCGGCTTTCGCGGCTTCCTCGTAACCCGCATCGACATGGCGCGCGACGCCAAGACCGGGATCATTTGTCAGCACGCGATTGAGCCTCCTGGCCGCCTCGTCTGTGCCGTCCGCGACCGATACCTGACCGGCATGTAATGAGTAGCCGATGCCCACACCGCCGCCGTGATGAAACGAAACCCAGCTCGCGCCGCTCGCAGTGTTGAGAAGAGCGTTCAGAATGGGCCAATCGGCCACGGCATCCGATCCATCTTTCATGCCTTCTGTTTCGCGGAAAGGCGACGCCACCGAACCCGTGTCAAGATGATCGCGTCCGATGGCGATCGGCGCTTTCAGATCGCCGCGTTTCACGAGTTCATTAATCGCTTCACCCATCTCGGCGCGCTCGCCGTAACCAAGCCAACAGATGCGCGCCGGGAGACCCTGGAATTGAATGCGGTCGCGCGCCAGACGCAGCCAACGATTCAGAGTAGGATCGTCGGGAAAAAGTTCAAGCGCCAGATCGTCAGTCTTTTGAATATCACTCGGATCACCGGACAGCGCGACCCAGCGAAATGGACCTTTGCCTTCACAGAAGAGCGGGCGAATGTACTCAGGCACGAAACCGGGAATCTCAAACGCATCCTTCACGCCTGCATCCAACGCCATCTTCCTGATGTTGTTACCGTAATCAAACGTAACGGCACCTGCGCGTTTCAAAGCGAGCATTGCTTCAACATGCCGGGCCATCGATTCCATCGACAGCTCAACATATTTTTCGGGGTGGGCTTTACGGAGATCCGCCGCCTCATCGAGTGTTAATTTCGCCGGCACATAACCATTCAAAGGATCGTGCGCGCTTGTCTGATCAGTAAGCGCGTCAATCTGTACGCCACGGCGAACCAGCTCGGGAAGTAGTTCCGCGCAGTTTCCCACTAAACCGATTGATACAGCCCGCTTCTGTTCTCGCGCATCCTCGACGATCTCCAACGCTTCGTCGAGCTTCAACGCCAGACGATCACAATAGCCGGTTGTTACCCGCCGCTCGATGCGCGCCGGATCCACGTCAATTCCCAGAAAAACGGCGCCGTTGAGCGTGGCAGCAAGTGGCTGTGCGCCACCCATACCTCCCATCCCGCCCGACACGACGAGCTTCCCACTGAGGTCGCCTCCGAAGTGCTTGTCGGCCATCGCGGCAAACGTCTCGAAGGTCCCCTGAACGATCCCCTGCGTGCCGATGTAGATCCAACTGCCGGCAGTCATCTGGCCATACATCATCAGGCCCTTGCGCTCCAGTTCATGAAAATGTTCCCAGTTGGCCCACGCGCCAACCAGATTGGAGTTGGCGATCAAGACACGGGGCGCATACTCATGAGTCCGAAAAACGCCAACGGGCTTTCCGGATTGGACCAGCAAAGTTTCATCGTTCGCGAGTTGTTGCAGCTCGCGAACGATCGCATGAAACGACTCCCAGTTGCGCGCGGCCTTTCCTGCGCCGCCATAGACGATTAGGTCCTGCGGCCGCTCGGCAACATCGGGGTCGAGGTTGTTCATCAGACAGCGCAACGCGGCTTCCTGATGCCAACTCTTGCAACTCAGATTTGGACCGCGCGGTGCGCGCACTGTTTTGGGCATGGGCATCAGCGCGAAAGGCGCGAAATGTAATAGCCTGGGGCGGCGCCCCAGGCCGGAATCAATTGAAGCTCCTTAGCGCTGAAAGCGCGAAATGTTGTTGGAAGCTCCACCACTGCTTTGGAAGTGACTTTCGATCTCGCGCCTTCAGCGCTTCCAAAACTCATTGGACTAACACCCACGGCGTTGCCCTGGGCTATTACATTCCGCGCCTTTGGCGCTGAGACGGATTAGTTAGCCGCCCCAGAGCTTGTTGAAGAAGCCGCCACTTCCGCCCGCTTCGCGTTTGGTCAGTTGTTCCAGTTCGCCGGAATCGAGCCAAACGCCGCCACACTTGTCGCAGATGTCGATCGACACTTCATCGATCTTATTTTCATTCAGAGTGCCACCGCAGCGCGGGCAAGTCATCGCAGAGGTGGCGGCAGCCTTCGCCTCTTCCGACACCTTCATTTTCTCCCGCAGCTTTTCGATCGCTTCCTTATTCTTGCGGTGAAAATATTCCTCTTCCAAACCCTGCCTTCGTTTATCAAATGCGTCCGACATTTAGGTTCCTCCCCGTTATGTTTTAAAAGCACGATATCTGCGAAGCCAACGTAACGCAAACTGTTAGTTTGCGGACCGTTGATTCCAAGACCCCGTCGTTCGATCGACCCTCTACGTTCGATCTAATCTCTCTTTGGTGACGTCCGCAAACTAACAGTTTGCGTTACCAACAGTTGGCATTACAAAAGCGAGTCAAACTCGCCTTCTTGAATTGCTTCAACAATCTTTTCAATATCCTGCGACATCGAGCGATCGGCCGTCAGCTTGGGCACGCGTGCCCGCACAATCTCATATGCGGCCTTGGCTCCTCGCCCGGGAGCCATTCCCTCGCGAAACTCCAAACCCTGTGCGGCAGTGATCAACTCTATCGCCGTCGCCTGTTCTGCAAGCTCAGCGATCGATCTTAATTTCGTTGCGGCGGTCATCCCCATTGAAACATGATCTTCTTTGCCGCCATCGGTCGGCACATTATCTACACTTGCAGGATGTGCCAGCACCTTGGCTTCGCTTAGAAGCGCCACCGCCGTCACCTGCAGCATCATGAATCCGGATGCCGTGCCTGCGTGCTCAGTTAGAAACGGCGGCAAGTCTTCGTTTGAGTCGGGGTTTACTAAACGATCAATTCGACGTTCAGTAATGCTGATCAGATCAGTAAGCGCTATGGCAGCATAGTCAAACGCCAGAGCCAGCGGTGCGCCGTGGAAATTGCCGCCGGAAAGCACTTCTCCCGTTTCAGCGAAAACCAGCGGGTTGTCCGTTGCACTGCCGGCTTCGATCTCCACAATTTCCCTCGCGTGGGCCAACGCTCCACGGACTGCGCCGTGCACTTGCGGCATGCAACGCAAACTGTAGGCATCCTGTACACGTGGGTCGTCCGTCAGATGCGAGTTTCTGATTTCACTACCTTCCATTAGTTCGCGCATATGAGCAGCGACTGACGTTTGATGGGGATGCGGTCGTGCTTCGTGAATGCGCTTATCAAAAGCGACCGGTGTTCCGCGCAAGGCCTCGAGGGACATGGCGCCCGCAACGTCCGCCAGGCGAGTCACGCGCTCAGCCCGGTAAAGAGTGAGAGCACCGACGGCGCCCATGGCCTGCGTTCCGTTCAAGAGCGCCAGGCCTTCTTTAACCTGAAGTTTGAGCGGCTCTATTCCAGCTCGTTGCAGCGCTTCACCTCCGGCCAAACGCGCTCCTTCATAAAAGGCTTCGCCTTCACCGATAGTTGCGAGTGCCAGATGGGCCAAAGGCGCGAGGTCGCCACTTGCGCCCACAGAGCCTTTCTCAGGTATCACAGGAGTGACACCTCGTTCGAGCATCGCTGCGAGCGTGTCTATAAGAACGGACCGCGCGCCGCTGAGACCGCAGGCCAGGACATTCGCGCGTAACAGCAGCATCGCCCGCGACTCAGCTTTAGAAAGGGGGTTTCCTAACCCGCAGGCATGACTCCGAACCAGGTTTAACTGCAAGTCAAGCAGCTTGTCGCGATCGATGCGAACATCCGACAACTTTCCAAAACCTGTGTTGACTCCGTAAACAGTAAGGTTTTCTTCAACGATCCTCTCCACTACCTTGCGGGCGGCCTCGACGCGCTCGCGGGCGTCTTCCGAAAGAGTCACTTGCTCAAGGCCGTTTGCAACGGCCACAATTTGAGCCAGAGTTAATCGTTGTCCGCGCAGTTGAATCATAAAAAGACAGAGGTCAGAGAACAGACGTTAAAACGCCGAGAGCAGAAGCCGTAGTTCAGAATGACGAAAGTATTGCTCCAATCAGACTTCTGACTTCTGACTTCTGACTTCTGGCCTCTGACCTCTGACCTCTGTTCAGACCTTTACCGTTGCGTCTCTATCTGGGGTTTCTGAAATATCGATTCGTCGCGAGTCTCTATCCGGTGTTTCGCTGATGTCTATCTTGCGAAATTCACCGGTGGTAGATCCGCGCACGCGCTGCCGAGCACGCTTGGCCCTCGCGGTCGTGCGACGCGACGCGGCCGCTGCAGTTCTCGTCCAGTTCGTCATCCTTTTTAAGGGCCGTAACGAGAACTGGTGCTGCGGCAACACCTCTCCGGTGGCCTCGCGCAAACGCACTGTGCCAATGGCGAAGATTGCAATGCCTGCGTTAAAGATCACTCCGACCACAAACACCAGCCATCCAGGCACGAGCCCAACGGTTGCGCGATCGATAAAGGCGTCGAAATCACGAGCCGGCAGCGGATGCAAATAGACCTTTAGGTTCCAGCTCAGCGCGAGCAAGGCGAATATCCAGAGATAATTTCGCCGCAAGCGCCTTCCCACCGCTTCCCACTCGGTAATGGTGAAATGGGGAGTGATTAGATCGGAGGCGAGGTGTTCGGCCCAGGCTTCATCCGGCGGCACACTTTCGGGCGCGAGCATCTGTGCAAAGTAACCCGTCTCGATCACCCGCACACGGCTGGACCAGATTTCGTAATAACGATAACGGCGCGCCTCCATCAGTAGAAAGATGGCCACCAGGATAGAGTTTATGGGAATGACAAAATGGGCGTTGGTTGCCGAACCGAACACGAATGACAAAGTTGCGCCGGCCGTCAGCACTGCCCAGTTTGTAGTCGTGTCCAAACGATTACGCCAGGTGTTTGAGCGCTGCACTTCCCCGCGATAGAAGTGGATCATCGCGGTGTTAAATTCACC
>Ga0190270_10001491_pt1 | contig 10898 bp, 12 predicted proteins | sample Popmic320T_FD_133748 | JGI IMG/M metagenome (GOLD analysis project Ga0190270, IMG submission 133748) | Populus adjacent soil microbial communities from riparian zone of Weber River, Utah, USA - 320 T | ecosystem: Environmental > Terrestrial > Soil > Riparian zone | place: USA: Utah | collected... | reverse complement strand
GTTAGCACCCCGTCGTACGGTTGAAATGAAGCCAGTCGGATACCCGTCGCAGCCAGGGAGCAACCCATGTCGCAAGATGAAAATCTTGCCGCGGTCGTGACCAATGCTGCGCAGGACATCGGGAGCTTCATCCGGACTCAGCGCGAAGCTGCGCAGGTGTCCGTGCGGCAGTTGGCCGAGAAGGCCGGCGTCAGCAATCCCTACCTCAGCCAGATCGAGCGGGGATTGCGCAAACCCTCCGCAGACGTGCTCAGCCAGATCGCCAAAGCGCTGCGGGTGTCCGCCGAGGTGCTCTACATCCGGGCCGGAATCCTCGAGCCCACGGAGACCAGCGAGGTTCGCGACGTCATCGTGACCGACACGGCGATCAACGAGCGGCAGAAGCAGGTGCTGCTCGACATCTACGCGTCGTTCTGTCAGCAGAACGAGGCCGCCCTCGCCGAAGCTGCGGACGCGGCAGCGGCGTCAAACCATCGAGTCAGCGAAGCAGATGAGGAGCCGACGACTGAACTACCCCGAAGTTCTCTTGAAGGCCGTCTGCAACTGCCTCAATCCGCATCAACCGATCCCCACCCGTGAAGTGAAAGGAAACGACAATGGCTGAGAAGAACCAGCTCGAGATCGACGACCTGAAGGCCCCGCTGCTCGCTGCCGTCGGTGCAGCCGACCTGGCCCTTGAGCGTGTCAACGAGATCGTCGCGGCCCTGCGTGAGCGTGCCGGCGAAGCCCGCACCGATGCCGGGACCCGCGTCGAGGAAAGCCGTGCGCGCATCAACAAGCTGCAGGAAGACCTTCCGTCGCAGTTCGGCGACATCCGCGAGAAGCTGACCGCTGACGAGGTGCGCAAGTTCGCCGAGGGTTACGCCGAGGCCGCGCAGTCGACGTACAACAAGCTCATCGAGCGCGGCGAGGCCGCCCTGGAACGCCTGCGCAGCCAGCCCGCGCTGGAAGAGGCCGCGAGCCGGGTCGAGGAGTACACCGATCAGGCCGTCGAGCTGACCCAGGAAGCGCTGGGCAACGTGGCATCGCAGACCCGCGCGGTCGGCGAGCGTGCCGCCAAGCTGGTCGGCGTCGAGCTTCCGAAGAAGACCGAGTCGGCTGCTGCGCCGGTGAAGAAGGCCGCCAAGAAGGCCCCCGCCAAGAAGGCTCCGGCCAAGAAGGTTCCGGCTCCGGCGGCCAAGAAGGCGCCGGCCAAGAAGGTCACCCAGAAGTAAGTCATCGCCTGGGGGCGCCTGACGAGGCGCGCCCGCGAGCGACGGAAAGTCGACCAGGGGACGTAACCCGCATAGGCTGTCGAGTGTGGAGCTCCAAGGCCTGGTGGGTTACGTCCTTTTCGCCTTACAGGTCGCTGTTTTGGTGGCAGCGGTCTACGCGTTCGTGCACGCCGCGATGCAGCGGCCCGATGCGTACACGGCGGCCGAGAAGTTGACCAAGCCGGTATGGCTGGTGATCCTCGGCGTCGGCGTGCTGTTGGCGCTCGTGCTCGGTATCACCGGCGTGGCGATCGCGGCGGTGGCCTCGGGCGTCTACCTGGTCGACGTCCGGCCCAAGATCCTTGAGATTCAGGGGAAGTCGCGGTAGTGCGACGTATCCTGTTCGCCGCACTGGCGGCGTGCGCAGTACCCGCCGCGGCGGCGCCCACCGCGTCAGCCACGCCCGTTTCCACGCCGCCGCCCTACGTCGACCATGTCGAGTGGGCGAAGTGGGGCGATCTGTCCAGCCTGCGGGTCTACCCCACCGCCGCGGGACGGGACATGGCGGGCCGGCCGGGCAGCCGGGCCCAAGCCGACGAAGCCTGGGCCGAGGTTCTGACGCTGTCGCCCGACGCCGCGATTCCCGGCATGAGCGAACAGTTCGTCTGTCACTGGCAGTTCGCGGAGCTGTTCGAGCCCGGCAAGGTCAGCTGGAACCTCGAGCCGTGGCGGCCCGAGGTCAGCAACGAGGAGATGGTGACGACCGGCTGCAACCCGGGCGGCACCGAAGAACCCTTCTGATGGGCGCCTACACCCGGGCCCAAGTCGCCGGGTTGGTCGATCACACGCTGCTCAAACCGGAGGTCACCGACGCGGATATCGTCGGATTGCTCACCGAGGCCGTCGAACTCGCGGTTTTCGCGGTGTGTGTCTCGCCCACGATGGTGCCGGCTGCCGGATCACTGGCGCACGGTCCCGTTGTCGCATCGGTCGTGGGATTCCCTTCGGGTAAACACCTTTCGGCGATCAAAGCCGACGAGGCCCGGCTGGCAGTGGCCGCAGGCGCGGCGGAGATCGACATGGTGATCGACGTCGGTGTGGCCATCTCTGGTGTGCTCGACGACGTGCGCGCCGATATCGCCGCGGTGCGAGACGCGGTGCCGCAGGCGGTGCTCAAGGTCATCGTCGAGTCGGCGGCCCTGCTGGAGTTCAGCGGTGAGCCGCTGCTCGTTGACATCTGCCGGGTCGCCGAGGACGCGGGTGCCGATTTCGTCAAGACCTCCACCGGATTTCATCCGAGCGGCGGGGCATCGACGCGTGCCGTGCAGCTGATGGCCGGTGCCGTCGACGGGCGGCTGGGAATCAAAGCCAGTGGTGGAATCCGCACCGCCGCAGATGCTTTGGCGATGCTCGATGCCGGCGCGACCCGGCTCGGACTGTCCGGCACCCGCGCCGTGCTCGACGGCCTCGGCTGACGTTACAGACCGCCGAAGCAGGGATCCTCGGCCTGCTTCGGGATGGATTGGTTGCTCGTCGAGAACTGGCTCACCACACCGGAATCGGTGACCTGAACCGAGTCGGCGTGGATGTTCATCGGATAGTTCTGCGTCAGCTGCGAGGTAAACGCGTCCAGGGCAGGCTGCACCGCCTCGCGCGGCAGCGTGAAGCCCAGCCCGGTGACGTTCTCCACCTGAAGTGAGATGCCGCCGTCGACGACCTGGGGGCGCGCGGTGATGCTGCCCAGTGCTCCCTCGAGCTCGATCGTTCCGTCGGTAGGGTTGGTGGTCACCCCGGTCACGAAGCTGCCGACCAGAGGGATCGCTCCCTGGATCGTCTGCTTGATGCCCTCGGCGGTCCAGTCGATGTTGGCCACCAGTGAGCCGAGCGAGCCGCTGGATGTGCCGGTGTCCTCCAGGCGGACGTCGTTGATGTCCAGGTTGAGCTTCATCCCCTTGGCGTCACGCACCTGGTTGCCCGCGCTCTCGATGTGGATGTTCGTGTAGTGCCCCGTCGCATGCTGCAGCAGGAACGGCGGAAACACCCCGAACGACGCGGTGACGTCGTCCTGCACGACACACTCGACGATCGTGGAAACCACCGTGTCGGCGCGGCTGCGGGCATACAGCTCACCGCCGAGCAGACCGGCGAACACCAGCGCCAGCACGATGACGACGGCCAGGACAACGGACAGCGGGTCGCTGAAGATCTTCGTGAGCTTGGCCGGCACCGAGGAACCTTCCTCCGGGGGAGCGGGGGACGTCGGCCCAGGCTGGTTCCCCGGGAACTGTGGCTGCGGTGGGCCTGGCTGCTGTGGCGGGCGGGCCCACGGATCGGTCATCCCAGCGATTGTGCCTTACTGCGATGAGCGAATCCTGAGCGGTTACTCATCACCGCGACCGTCTCGCGGGCCCTGCGTGCCGCGTCCAGGTCGACGTCGCAGACCAGCAGCGCAGGGTCGGCGCCCGCCGAAGCCAGCACCCCGCCGAGCGCGGAGGCCACCACGCTGCCGCCCACCCCGGTGGGCCCGAGCGCGGCGATCTCGTCACCCGGGTAGGCCTGCCCGACCGCGGCGACCACGCTCGTCGTGTCGATCGCGCGGGCGCGGGCGAGCAGCGTCCACTGGTCGAGCTTGCCTGGGCCGGTTCCCCACGACGCGTGCGCGGTGATCAGCTCGGCGCCGCGCTCGGCGAGCTCGATGTAGAGCTCGGGGAAACGGATGTCGTAGCACAGCGTCAGACCGACTTGGACAGGCCCCGAGTCGCCGTCGACCTCGATGATGACCGGTTCCCGTCCGGGTGCGACCGTCGCGGACTCGGTGAAGCCGAACGCGTCGTAGAGGTGGATCTTGTCGTAGCGGGCGTCCACCCCGGGGCCCGTCGCGAGCAGCGTATTGGTGACGCGGCCGTCATCCGTTGGGGCGAACATGCCCGCGACCACGACGATGCCCGCGCGCTGCGCGACCGCGCGCACCCCGGAGGCCCATGGCCCGTCCAGAGGTTCGGCGAGCGGGGCGAGCGGCACCCCGAACCGACACATGGTCGCCTCGGGGAACAACACCAGCGACGCGCCCGCGTCGGCGGCCTGCAGCGTGTAGTCCTCGACCACGCCGAGGTTGGCGGCCGGATCGGTGCCGCTACGGATCTGAGCCAACGCGATGCGCATGCCTACCAGCTTAGTTAGGGGCCCCAGGCGGGACGGTCGAGCGCCGCGGACTTGTTGCCGAGCTTGCCGGAGCGGACCTGCGCGGCCAGGCTGTCGAGGATCACCCGCGAGCTCATCAACGCGGTCTGCTCGGCCCAGTCGTACGGCGGCGAGCATTCGACGACCTCGATGCCGGCCAGGCCCGGCTCGGACACCATCTTGACCAGGTTGAGCGCCTCGCGTGGCAGCAGGCCGCCCGGTTCCGGCCAGCCGGTACCCGGCACGAAGCCGGCGTCGATGACGTCGATGTCGAAGGACAGGTAGACCGCCTTGGCGCCCTTCCAGGCGATCTCGAGCGCCATCTCGGCTATTTTCTGGACGCCGACCCGCTCCACGTCGCCGACGGTGATCACCGTCGACTTGCGGTCCCGGCCGACCTTGACACCCTCCCGGGGGCTCTGCCAGCCGCCGATACCGATCTGCACCAGGTTGGTCGCCGGCGCGTTCTTGATGTTGGTCGCGTGGAACCACGGGGTGGTGTGCATCCGCTCGTCGAGGTCGGTTTCCTGGGTGTCGACGTGGCGGTCGAAGTGGATGATGCCGATGTTGCCGTCCATGTAGGGAGCCAGCCCGCGGATGGTGGGGAAGCCGATGGAGTGGTCCCCCCCGAGAACCACGGGCACGATTCCTCTTGAAGCGACGTGCGCCATCGCCTGGCTGATCTGGTCGAACGACTTCTCCAGGTTGCCCGGGATGGTGAACACATCACCGATGTCGACGATGTTGAGCTGCTCGCGGAGGTCGACACCGGTTTCGTAGTTGTACGTGCCGAACAGGTTCGTGGAGCGCCGGATGCCCTGCGGGCCGAACCGGGTGCCGGGCCGGTAGGTGGCACCCGCATCCAGCGGTACGCCGAAGACGGCGACCTCGGCGTCGTCGACATCGTTGACGTCCTCGACGAACGGGCATTTCAGGAACGTGCCGCGCTCGCCGGCGAAGTGCGGCTTCTCGCCGCGGACGAACGTCGAGATGGTGCGGTCGTTGATAGTCGGGGCGGCCTCCAGGCCGTAGGTCAGACCGCGATCGATCTCCTCGCGGAGTCGCCGGTCGCCCAGATTCGCCTCGGCTTGCTGTGCCCAGGCGCCCTCGGCGTTGGGTAGCGCGGGGTCGGGCCGGTCTGGATTTTCGGGCACGATGTTCCTCCCACGCCGTCTTGTCGGCTGACCGGAGTCCGCCCGACGCGTGGGCACCTCGTCCGGGGAACCGGTTCGCACGGCCCCTGCGGTCATTGTTGGCATAGGCGCGAATGCCTGTCCAGCGCTGTCCGATCCCCGGGTCGCTGCGCTCCTGCCCGCCGTAACGGAAACTCGGCGTTAACGCAGCGCGCGCTCTTACGTAACGCGCGGGGTTTTTTCTGACCTGGACCCACAAAAGATGTGGGGCGCGTCTAGGGTTCCGCCGTTTGCGGGTCTGGTCCGAGAGATGCAGGCGACCCGGCGGCGATGGCGGGCCGTTCCACGGCGGGATAAAAGCCCGGGAGACTCCAGTGCTCTAACGGGAGGCTCCGCAAATGATTCTTCTCGGTGTCGGCATCAGCATCGCCGTCGTCGTCCTCGTCGGCTTTTATGTGTCCAAGAAGATCGCGGGCGACAGTTCCAACTTCCTCGTCGGCGGCCGCATGCTGCCGTTCTGGTTGGTCGGTGGCGCGCTGATGGGTTCGGCCGTCGATACGAACGCCACCCTCGGCAACACCGATCTGGCATATGAGTTCGGATTCTGGGCGGGCGCCACCCTGCCGCTCGGTCTGGCCCTGTGCCTGCTGCTCACCGGCATCTTCTTCGCCAAGCCGATGAACCGGATGGGCCTGACGTCTTTCCCGGACTATTACCGGCTGCGGTTCGGCCGGTCGGTCGAGGTCGGCGCGTCGGCGCTTCTTGCGGTCGCATTCTGCATGCTGGTGGCGGGCAACCTGGTCGCAGGCGGCTTCCTGTTCAACTACTTCCTCGGCATGCCGTACTGGCTGGGTGTCGTGCTGATCGCGGCGATCGCGGTCGCCTACACCGGGACCGGCGGCCTCATCGCGGATGCGTACACCGCGATCATCCAGATGGCCTTGATCCTGGTCGGCGCGGTCGGGCTGTTGATCTGGATGACGAGCGCGCACGGCCTCGACATCGCCGAGGGAACGGGGCCGTTGGCGCTGGGACAGCTGTCGGATCCCGCACAGGGTGCGGTCATCAACTGGGCGACCCTGATCGCGCTGGGCATCGGCGACATCGTGGCGATCGACTTCATGCAGCGGGTGTTCGCGGCCAGGTCCCCGGAAGCGGCCCGCAAGGCCTGCTTCAGTGCCTCCGCTGGCACGGTCGCGATCTGCGTCCCGTTCGGCCTGGTGGTGCTGGCAGCGCACTCCATCATGCCGGAGGAGCTCGACGGTCCCGTGCTGTTCGTGCTGCTCGACCAGTACGCGCCCGTCGGGCTGACGGTGCTGGTGCTGTGCGGTCTGGTGGGCGCGTCGATGAGCACCGCCAACGGCGCCATCCTCGCCATTTCCAACGTGTGCGTCCGCAACCTCGGTGGGGTGCGTCGGGTGCACGTTTCCGGCCAACGGGATCCGCTGCTCCGCGCCACCCGCATCGCGATGGTGCCGATGACGCTGTTCGCGATCGGGCTGGCGATCTACGTCAAGCAGACGGGCATCCTGCTCACGCTGGCCTTCGATCTGCTGCTGGCTTGCCTGACGGTGCCCTTCATCTTGGGTCTGTACTGGCGGCGCGGCACCGTCAAGGCCGCGATGGCCGCGATGGTCGTCGGTTTCGTCGTGCGGGTGGGGCTCTTCGTGCTCACGCCCACCATCTACGGGGTCGACAACACAATCCTGTACATCCCGAACGGCCTTGTCGGCGCGGCGTTCGACGGATGGCCGACATTCATCGCGTTCGCCGCGGCGATCATCACCTATGTCTCCGTGTCGTTGGCGACCCCGCCCGCGTATCTGCGCGGCCTGGACATCCAGGTGGCGCAGGACGTCGACGACGCGCTCGACGACCCGGACCGGTTCGAGCACGAACTCGTCAAGGCCAACGATTCGGTGAAGGCGACGTAACCTGGCCGACAGCGCTACTGCTCTGCGTGCCGTCGTGCTCAGCGGACGGGCGTGACGGCGGACCACGGCACCGTGAGCACTCCGTCGCGGAGGCTGCGCCGCGGCGAATTCACCGGGAACCCCTCGGCGACAAGCAGTTCCACCATGGCACGCCACCGCACCCTGGGCCCGAACACCCCGTGACCGGCGACGCTGGCCCAAGCGCGGTCGGCGGCCTGCAGCAGGGCGTGGATCGGCTGGCCCGGCACGTTGTGGTGGATCAGCACCTTGGGTAGCCGCTCGGCCAGATCTGATGGGCGCTCGATGGCGAACGGGTCGCACGCCAGCGTCAGGCTCACCACCGAGGTCGTGTCCAGGAGCACCCAGCAGCATCGGCGGCCCAGTTCGTCGCAGGTGCCGTCGACGATCAGTCCGCCCGGCGCCAACCCCGCCCGCATCGCCGCCCACGCATCGGACACCGCGTCCTCGGGATACTGACGCAGCACGTTGAACGCGCGGACCAACACCGGCCGGTGGCCGGCCAATTCGAAACCGCCGAGCGCGAAATCGATCCCAGGGGTGGCGGCGGCCTGACCGCTGCGCACCCGATCGGGTGCGATTTCCAGGCCGATGACACGGACGTCGGAGCGCAGCGAGCGCAGCCGGATCGCGAGCTCCAGCGTGGTCACCGGCAGCGCGCCGTAGCCCAGATCGACGACGAGCGGGTCGGTGGCGGCCTGCAATGCGTTGCGGACCCGCGGCTCATGCACCAGCCAGCGGTCGCTACGGCGCAGCCGGTTGTGCCCCGTGGTGCCCCGCGTGATCGCGCCGAGTGGCGCGCCTGCACGCTGGGCCATGACACGTGACTCTAGTTCGCGATCAGCTGTTTTCTGTGATCCACACCGTAGTGAAGCGTTGCTCTGCGATCAGGAGGTCGACGAGCTGGGTGCCGATGAAGTTCTCGATCTTGCCGCCCACGAGTGGAACCCGGACTTCCACGGTGGCCGTGATCGCCATGCGCGAACCGTCTCCGGTGGTCGCCGGAACCAGCACCGCGTCGCCGCTGAGGGCGGCGGGAGCGCCAGGGATGGCGCCGGTGACCACTGCGGTGGCACGGCCGTCGACGACCGGCGTCCACAACTCCTCCCGCACGAAACTCAGGTCGCCGCGGTGGAATTGCGTCACCACCGCGGGAAGCCGGTCCGCGCGCAGCGTTTGGGTGGTCCTGATCCGGATCCCGCCGTCCGTGGCCACCGCCATCTCGTCCAGGGTGGCGCGATCGGCGCCGGACTCACCGAGGCGCACCAGCCAGTACTGCTCGTCGCTGAACGCCCTATGGACCTGCTCGACCCTGCCCTCGTATTCGGCGGCCATGTCGAATGAACGTGGCATAGCAGGCCACGCTACCGTTACCGCCCGTGGTCACTTCGTCGATCGGCGGCGTGGCGGTTGCCGAGAATGTCCCGCTGGCGCCGCTGACCACGCTGCGCATCGGACCGGTCGCGCGGCGTCTCCTCACCTGCCTCACCAGCGAGCAGGTCGTGGATGCCCTTCGGGCCGCGGGCCCGGACGCGCTGGTGCTGGCGGGCGGGTCCAATGTGGTGCTCGCCGACGACCTCGACGGTCTGACCGTCGTGCGGCTCGCCAACACCGGAATCTCCGTGGACGGCGCCGTCGTGCGGGCCGAGGCCGGGGCGGTGTGGGACGACGTCGTCGCCGCCTCGCTGAGGCACGGATTGGGCGGGTTGGAATGCCTGTCGGGGATCCCCGGGTCGGCGGGCGCAACCCCCGTGCAGAACGTCGGCGCCTACGGTGCCGAGGTCGCCGACACCATCCGCCGGGTCAGGCTGCTGGACCGGGATACCGGCGAGGATCGCTGGTTGTCTCCAGACGTCCTCCAGTTCGGTTACCGCACAAGCATTCTGAAGAATTCATCGGCATCGGTGGTGCTCGAGGTGGAGTTCGCGCTGGATCCTGCCGGACGCAGCGCGCCGCTGCGCTACGGCGAACTGGCTGCTGCACTGGAGGCCGAACCGGGGCAGCGCGCCGACCCCGCGCGGGTGCGCGCGGCGGTGCTGTCGCTGCGTGCAGGCAAAGGCATGGTGCTCGACGAGGACGATTACGACACGTGGAGCGTCGGGTCGTTCTTCACCAACCCGGTGGTGCCGCACGCCGACTTCGAGCGCCTCGCCGGCGCCGTCGACGGGCCGGTCCCGAAGTATCCCGCGGTGGCCGGGGTGAAGCTGGCCGCGGGGTGGCTCGTCGAGCGGGCCGGGTTCGGTAAGGGATACCCCGGGGCCGCGGCACCGGCCCGGCTGTCGACCAAGCACGCCCTCGCTGTGACCAATCGGGGTAACGCGACCACGGCCGACGTGATTGCGCTGGCCAGGACGGTGCGCGACGGTGTCAGAACGGCGTTCGGGATCGAACTCACACCCGAACCGATTCTGATTGGGTGCGTTCTCTAGGTACCGTTGGTCCACGTGAGCCCCGCTGACCCGATGCCGTCGTTTACCAGACGTCGCGCCCTGACCGCCATCGCGGTCGGGTTGGTGGCTCCCGGCGCCGTCGCAGCCTGCATGAGGGGGGGCGACAGCCGTTCCGGTGAAGCCGCGGACACATCCTCACCGCCCGCGGTGACCTACGAACCCTCCAATGCGTCCGAAGACGTCATGCCCACCGCGCGTGCCGGTGTCCAGGTCAAGGACGGCTGGTTCCAGAGGGTCAGCCTGATGAACTCCGACGGCGGGCTCGTCGCGGGCACGCTCAATCGTGACCGCACCGAGTTCACCGTCACCGAACCCCTCGGCTACGGGCTTACCTACAAGTGGGGCGGCACCGTCGTCGGCCACGACGGCAAGGCGGTGCCGGTGGCCGGCTCGTTCACCACGGTCACCCCGGACTACCAGGTCAACGGGCAGTTCCAGCTTTCTGATGGTCAGACCGTCGGCGTCGCGGCGCCGATCATCATGCAGTTCGACGCCGCCATCGCCGAGGAGGACAGGCCCGTGGTGGAGAAGGCGCTGTCGGTGACCACCACCCCGGCCGTCGAGGGTGGCTGGGCGTGGCTGCCCGACGAGGCCGGTGGCTCGCGCGTGCATTGGCGCACCAAGGAGTACTACCCGGCGGGCACCGCTGTGCACGTCGACGCCAGGCTCTACGGCGTGCCGTTCGGTGCCGGTGCGTACGGCGCGACCGATTCCACGCTGGACTTCACCATCGGGCGTTTCCAGGTGGTCAAGGCCGAGGCCTCGTCGCATCAGATCGAGGTGATCACCGATGCGGGCGTGATCATGACCTTGCCGTGCAGCTACGGCGAGGGCGATCTGGACCGCAACGTCACCCGCAGCGGCATCCACGTGGTCACCGAGAAGTACGAAGACTTCTACATGACGAACCCGGCGGGCGGCTACACGAACGCGCATGAGCGGTTCGCCGTGCGGATCTCCAACAACGGCGAGTTCATTCACGCCAACCCC
>Ga0190270_10001490_pt1 | contig 10899 bp, 9 predicted proteins | sample Popmic320T_FD_133748 | JGI IMG/M metagenome (GOLD analysis project Ga0190270, IMG submission 133748) | Populus adjacent soil microbial communities from riparian zone of Weber River, Utah, USA - 320 T | ecosystem: Environmental > Terrestrial > Soil > Riparian zone | place: USA: Utah | collected... | reverse complement strand
CTATCTTCCAGGTGCCGAAAGCATAGCGGCGATTTCCCGCATGGCGCCTTGCGAAGGCATACGCGAACGCCGCGAGGCCGAGGGCCAGTGCGTGTGAGCTCATATGCCAGCCATCTGCGAGCACTGCCATGGAGTTGAACCACCAGCCACCCGCGATCTCCACGATCATCATTGCCGTGGTCAGCCAGAAGGCACGGCGAACATTCGCCTCGGCGAGTGGATTGCCGCTGTCGAAGCGCGGCGCGTGACAATGCGGCAATGCCTGTTCGGAACTCATGTGGGGCATATACCGCGCCGGCGCGCGTCATGCCAGTGTCGGCTGCGGCGTGAGATTCCAGCGCGCAGGCGACCAGGCGCCCACGCGTCATTGATGTTTCATCGTGGGTCCAGGCGACACCTGGATGATGAGTTTGCCGCGCGCATGACCCTCACGGCTCTTCTCCCAGGCCTTTCCGGCCTGCTCCATCGGGAACACGCTGTCTACGATCACCCTGAACTTGCCGGCATCGGCCAGTTCCACCACGCGCGCCAGCATTTCCGCGTTCGACGCGCCGCTGTCGCGAATGGGCATGCCGCAGCGGATTTTCGCCACACCGCACATGATCTGGTCGGGCATTCCGACGATGGATACGAGCATGCCGCCTTCCCGCACCACGCCGATCGAACGGTCATTGGTTTCCTTGTTCGCGGTGTTGAGCACCAGGTCGACATTCTTCACGACCTCCTCGAATTTCTGTGCGCGGTAGTCGATGGCCTTCTCGGCGCCGATGGACTTCAGGAACTCGAGGTTGTTAGCGGACGCCGTGCCGATGACACGTGCGCCGGCGGCCCTGGCTATCTGCACGGCGGCCGAGCCCACGCCTCCCGCCGCGCCATGGATCAACACGGTCTGGCCGGGTTTCACACCACCCACTTCGTGCAAGGCGCGGTAGGCAGTTTCCGCCGCGATGGGCACGCCGGCCGCTTCTTCGAAGGTCATGGACTTGGGCTTGCGCGCCAGACTGTCGACCGCCACGACCGCGTACTCGGCATAACTGCCGCTCTGGCGTGCGAACCCGAGCACCTGGTCGCCCACCTTCCATCCGGTGACACCGTCGCCCAGCGTGTCGATGACGCCGGACACATCCGTGCCCGCGACCTGACCGACCCGTCGCGCCGCGATCTTCCAGTCCACCGGATTCACGCCCGCGGAACGCACCTTGATGAGCACTTCACCCGCGCCCGGCTTCGGCACCGGCATTTCCTGGACGCTGAGCGTGCCGCCCTCGCCCACCTGCACGCCTTTCATTCTCTCCGGCGCCGCCTGGGCCGCCACACTCGCGCACAGCAGAACCGCACCGATCCGGGAAAAACGCATGTGTACTCCTTGACTGCATGTTTGACGGGCTGCCCCAGTGGCAGCCAGGCGGCCAACATTTCACACGGCACCGGATTCGTAAAGCTGAGCTGAACTGGTAGTCTCGGCGCCCCATGGCGCCCGGATCCCGCGAATGCTGAAGACCCGCATCGGACTGATGTTTGCGCTTGCCACGCTGACACTCGGCGGCTGCAGCAAAGGGCCGGAAAGTGAAGTGGTACTGCTCAATGTGTCTTACGACCCGACACGCGAGCTGTACGAAGACATCAATGCCGCCTTTGCCGCGCATTGGCAGAAGACCAGCGGCCAAAGCGTGCGTATCAGCCAGTCACATGGCGGCTCCGGTCGCCAGGCGCGCGCCGTCATCGACGGCTTGCCGGCGGACGTGGTGACACTGGCGCTCGCAGGCGATATCGATGCCATCGCCGAGAAAGGCAAGATGCTGCCGCTCAACTGGGAAGAACGGCTGCCGGACAACAGTGCGCCTTACTACTCGACCATCGTGTTCCTGGTCCGCACGGGGAATCCGAAGAACATCCGCGACTGGGGCGACCTGGCGCGCGACGACGTGGCAGTGGTGACACCGAATCCCAAGACCTCGGGCGGTGCACGCTGGAACTACCTGGCTGCCTGGGCCTGGGCTGAACGCCAGCCTGGCGGCAACGAGGAAAGCGCACGCGCCTTCGTCCAGAAGCTGTATCAGAACGTGCCCGTACTCGACACCGGCGCGCGCGGCGCGTTGACCACGTTCGCGCAACGGGAGATTGGCGACGTCGCCATTTCCTGGGAGAACGAGGCGCACCTGGCGCTGCGCGAGCTGGGCGCCGGCAAGATCGCAATCGTGGTGCCGTCGATCAGCGTGCTCGCCGAACCTTCGGTGGCCGTGGTCGACAAGGTGGTGCTGCGTCGCGGCACACGTGTGGTGGCGCAGGCCTATCTCGAGTTCCTGTATACGCCGGAAGCCCAGGAAATCGCCGCGAAGAACTACTACCGGCCGCGCAATCCGGATGTCGCGGCGAAATATTCAGCCCAGTTCGACGCCATCGAACTAGTCCACATCGATCATTTTGGTGGCTGGAAACTCGCGCAGAAAACCCACTTCGCCACCGGCGGCATCTTCGACCAGATCACGGCCGTCACGAATCGCTGACGAGGCGCTACTCGACCACCAGTTTGTAGCCCGCAGGCGGAGCGGTTTGCAGCAGCTGCGGTACGGCCGGATTGGCCTCGATCTTGTGACGCAACCGATGCACGAGCTGCTTGAGCAGCTGCCGGTCGCCCGAGCCACGATGTCCCCACACCTGCACCAGCAGGCGGTCCGAATTCACGGTGCGGCCGGCCTGCGCCAGCAGCATCTGCAATAACCGCAACTCGAGCTTGGTGAGACTGATGGGCGGGCCGCCGCCGATGCGCACCGTGTAGTTCTCGATGTCCAGGTTCACGCGACCTGCGGACAGCGGTGCGTGGCCGCGATCCGTACTGGCACGCCGCAACAGCGCCTTGACGCGGGCCAGCAGCGTCTTCGGACTGAACGGCTTGGTGAGATAGTCGTCTGCGCCGAGTTCGAGCGCCTTGACCAGGTCCTGCTCTTCGCCGCGCGCCGTCAGCATCATCACCGGCACGTCGCCACGTGCACGGATGGCAGTGCACACCTCGAACCCGGACGCTCCGGGCATGTTGATGTCGAGGATCACCAGGTCCGGTGATTCGGCATCGAAGGTCGCGAGGGCACTCGGTCCGTCGCTGGCCTTGACCACGAGATAACCGGCCTGGCCCAGCGAATAGGCGACCAGTCCCAACAAGTCGAGATCGTCGTCCGCGACCAGGATCTTCATCCCGGCTCCGCGGGTTCGACCGGCAATGTGAGCGTGAAGCGCGTGTAGTCGTCCGCGGTGCGCGCAGCGGTGATGCTGCCTCCGTGTCGCTCGACGATGGACCTTGAGATCCACAGTCCCAGTCCCAGTCCGCCAGGTTCCGGCTCGTGCGAGCCGCCACGCTTGAAGCGTTCGAAGATGCTCACCGCATCGCCTTCCGGCAGGCCCGGACCCGCGTCTTCCACCCAGGCGGTCACCTGATTGCCCGCGACTCGCGCGCCGACGCGCACCGCAGTGCCTTCGGGCGCGAACTTGCTGGCGTTGGCGATGAGATTGACGAACACCTGCGTGAGCCGCGTGGCGTCACCCTGCAGTGTGAGCGTGTCCGGCACGTCTACCTCGAGCGCCTGGCGGCGCTGGCGCAGCAGGGCCTCGACCAGAACCCGCGCGTCTTCGATCACGTCCTTGAGCTCGATGCTCTGGCGACGCACGTCGAGCTGGCCGGATTCGATGCGCACGCTCTCGAGCAGGTTGTCGATGAGCCTCGTGAGCCTCAACGTACCGCGCTCGAGGGAAAGAACCAGTTCCTCCAGTTTCTCGGGCGGACTGGTCTTGAGTCCCTCGCGCAGCAACTCGATCGAGGCGAGCTGCGCCGCGAGCGGCGTGCGGAATTCGTGGCTGACATTCGCCAGCACGCTGTCGCGTGCGCGCCGCACGCCTTCGAGCTCGGTTTCATCGCGCATCACCTGCACCTGCATGCCGTCGACGATGCGCGAGCTGGTGATCACGGTCTGGCGGGTGCCGGAACTCGTCTGGAGCTGTTCGACCGATTGCGCGCTGCCGGATTGACGCGCACGCAGGATCGGGCAGGCCGTGGTGGCGCACGGACGCGTGCCATTGGGACCGCATGGCTTGAGCACGTCGCCGCAGAATTTGCCGATGGCGTCCGCGGCTTCGACGCCGAGCAGGCGCGCAGCCTGGGGATTCAGGTAGCGGATATTGCGTTCCTGGTCGACGGCGTACACACCTTCGACAACCGCCTCCAGCACCACCTGCGCCTCGGCCTCGCGCTGGCGCAGCTCCGTGTTGACGTCCACGAGATTGCGACGCATGTCGTCCATGGTCCGCGCCAGCTGGCCAATCTCGGCCGGTCCGGCGGTGGGAATGGAAGTCGCAAAGTCGCCCTGCCCCAGCCGCATGGCCGCATGGGTGAGCGCTTCGGTGGGACGCGTGACACGCCAGCCCAGCAGCCAGCCGGCAGCGATGGCCAGCACCGCGAATACGAATGCCGTGATGATGAGGCGCCAGACCAGCCCGCTCACGCTGCGGTCGGTTTCCTGTGACGAGGCCCGCGTCTCGATGAGGGCGATGCCCTCCCCGTTCGACGACATGATGGGAAAGCTCGACGCGTACAGCCCGAGCGTGTCGATGCGCTGCACGGCGAAACGTCCATCGGTGAGCGCCTGGGAATGCAGCGACGTGAACTCGTTGTCGGCCATCGCGGCGTAGGCGCGGTAGTTGACTATCTGCACCGGCAAGCCCGAATGCGCCGACAACACCTTCGCGAGGTCGTCGTCGAGCAGGTGCACCACCATGACGCTGAAAGAGGAGTACTGCGCGGGTAGTTTGGCCGCGGCGCCGATGAACGAGAATTGCGTGCCGCCTGGCGCCGCCATGAAACGTTCACCCTGCTCCGATGCAATGGTGAACAGCTGGGTCCACGGGAGGTCGGCGCGTGTCGTGGCAACCAGCTGCGCCCCGTCAAAGACAGCGCAGGCATCGAGCTCGCTGGTCTCGCAGAAGCGGCGCAGGAAGGGCGTGACTGCCTCACGCCCGGGTTCGCCGATCAGGCGGCGCAGTGGCGGCCGGTCGGCCAGTACGCGCGCATAGGTCAGTGTGTCCTCGGCCATGCGCGTGATCTCGGCGCGCGAGTTGGCGCCGGCGAGCTGCACGCGGGTCTTCTGCTGGCTGTCGGCCAGCTCGCGCAGCATGTCGATGGCGAAATAGGAAATTCCCGCCGCCACCAGCAGCACGATGGCCACGTTGCTGGCTGCCAGCCACCATCCGAGACTGTTGCGTTTCATCGCCGGCGGTATCCGGTGCCCCGCTCCACCAGCGTCTTGATGATCAGCGTGACGACGGCGAGCAGCGACAACATGGAAGCCACGGCGAATGCACCGACGAAGTTGTATTCGTTGTAGAGGTTTTCGATTTGCAGCGGCATCGTCGTCGTCAGTCCACGGATGTTGCCGGAAACGACCGAGACGGCACCGAATTCGCCCATCGCGCGCGCGTTGCAGAGTATGACGCCGTACACGAGCCCCCAGCGGATGCGCGGCAGCGTAACACGAAAGAACGTGAACCAGCCGCCGGCGCCCAGCGTGATCGCGGCCTCCTCCTCGTCGTTTCCGAGCTGCTGCATCAACGGAATCAGCTCGCGCGCCACGTACGGGAAAGTCACGAACATCGTCGCGAGGATGATGCCCGGCAGCGCATACACGATGCTGATCTCGTGATCCTGCAACCAGGCCCCGAACCAGCCGTTGAGGCCAAACAACAATACATAGATGAGTCCCGAGACCACGGGCGACACCGCGAGCGGCAGGTCGATCAGCGTGATGAGGAAGCTCTTGCCCTTGAACTCGAACTTCGCGATGCACCAGGCTGCCGTGATGCCGAACACCGTGTTCATCGGCACGACAACCGCCGCGGTCACGAGCGTGAGGCGGATCGCCGCACGTGTGTCGGGATCCGCAAATGCGCTGAAATAGGCTTCCCAGCCATTTTCCAGCGCCGTCGCGAACACGGCCACGAGCGGCGCGGCGAGCAACGCACCCAGGAATGCGAGCGAGACACCGATCAGCAGCCAGCGAACCAGAGTTGCGCGCCAGTTGGTGTGGCCGGGACGGCTCGCCAGCTCCGCGGCCTGCTCGGCGTAATTCGCGGGACCGGCCATCAGCGGGACCTCATCGCGACACCATCATGCGTTTGCGTCCCCACACCTGCAGCAGGTTGATGGCGAGCAGCATCACGAACGAGATGGCGAGCATGACGCAGCCCAAAGCCGCGGCGCCCGCGTAGTCGAACTCCTCGAGCCGGATCACGATGAGGTACGGCGTGATTTCGGTTTTCATCGGCATGTTGCCGGCAATGAAGATCACCGAGCCGTATTCACCGACGGCGCGCGCGAAGGCAAGTGTGAAGCCCGTGAGCAGCGCGGGCAGCACGGTCGGCACGATGATGCGCCGGAACACGTAGAACCGGCCGGCGCCGAGCGTCTCGGCCGCGTCTTCGAGATCGCGCTGCACCTCCGCGATCGCCGGCTGCACGGTGCGCACGACGAAAGGCATGCCGATGAGCGTGAGCGCGACGGTGATGCCGATCCACGTGTATGCCACCTTGATGCCGAGCGGTTCGAGGTACTGGCCGATCCAGCCGTTGCCGGCAAACACGGCGGTCAGTGCGATGCCCGACACCGCGGTGGGAAGGGCGAACGGCATGTCGATGATGGCATCGACGAATTTGCGGCCAGGAAAGTCGTAGCGCACCAGCGTCCAGGCGAGCGCGAACCCGAATACCATGTTCATGCTCGCGGCGATCAGCGAGGCGCCGAACGACAGCCGATAGGACGCGAGTGCGCGCGGACTGGTGATGACGTCGACGAAACGCGAGAAATCCATGCCCGCGGCCTTGAGGATCAGCGCGGCCAGCGGAATCAGCACGATGGCGCTCAGGAAGAATGTGGTAAATCCCAGCGTGATTCCGAATCCCGGAATGACGTTGGGCTCGCGCTGGCCGACCTTCATGCCGCGTGCTCGGTGGCGCGCAGTCCCACATCCGGTTGCCGGAAGACGATCAGCACCGGCCATCCCGGCTGCGCCGCGAGCAGGTTGCGGTATGCCGTGACTGCCTGCGTGATGTCGGTGATGCCCAGCACCAGCATCTGGGCGGAGCCGGCCGAGAGATTGCGCGTGATTTCGCTCACCGCCTCGCCGATTGCGAGCTCGGTGCGCATCTCGAGGCCGTGCCGCTGCTGCGCTTCCACGCGTGCGTCGAGCAGCTTGCGCATCGGTGCCGCGCGGCCCGTGGCCGGCGAACCTTCCGGAACGATCCCGAGATAGACGGCCTCAGCCGAGACATGACGCAGCAGGCTCGCGGACACTGCCAGGGTCGCGCGGCGCACGGCTTCGTCGCTCCAGTGAATGTAGACCCGCGTCGGGCTCGGCGCATTTTTCGGCAGCACCAGCACTTCCGCCGCGCCATGTTGCAGCAGCCATTCCACCGTGGCCGCGGCCTTGTCACCGCCGGCAATGGCCGCCACACCGGCGAGCGGCGCGGGCGTTTCCTTGAGTCCGTCGATGGCGCGCACACTCACGCGAGTCTTCATGCGTGTCGAGAGGCTTTCGAGCAGCGGCTCACGCGCCAGCTCCTCGGCTTCCGCCTCGGTGGGAGCACAGGCGAGGAAGCTGGAAATCGGCGTGGGCAGCACGTGCAGCCGACGCGCACCGAGCGCCACCTGGGTACCGGCGCGCAGCGGCAAGCCACGCCGCTCGGGCTGCGTGCGCGTGATTTCCACCCGGGCTTCGGCGGCACTGCCCGATCCCAGCAACTGCGCTGCGCAGGGTTCATCGAGCAGGCGCACGCGCAGGCGTTCGAGTGCGCCCGTGAAGGCGATCTCCTCGACGGCGCCGCGCGCGATGTAATCCGAGGACAGCTGCTCGCGTGTCTGGGCAACTTCCACTTCCTCGGGACGCAGCACCGCGACCACCTCGTGTTCGCGCCCCGCGTACATCGGTTCCGAGGCCTCGGCGGTGACGGGCGTGGCACCGAAACGAATACCGTCGGCGCCCTGGCGCGCGAGCAGCAGGTTGGCGGCGCCGAGAAATGTGGCGACGAAACGCGTGGCCGGCTGCGCGTACAGATCGTGCGGGTGCCCGACCTCCAGCAGTCGGCCGTGATTCATCACGCCGATGGTATCGGCCAGTGCGAAAGCCTCTTCCTGGTCGTGCGTGACCAGCACCGTGGTGATGCCGAGCTCGCGCTGCACCTCGCGGATGGTCCGGCGCAGTTCTTCGCGAATCTTGGCGTCGAGGGCGCCGAAGGGCTCGTCGAGCAGCAACACCTGCGGCTTGTGTGCCAGCGCACGCGCCACGGCCACGCGCTGCTGCTGGCCGCCGGAGAGCTGGCCAGGCAGGCGTTCGTCGAGGCCTTCGAGCGCGACCAGTTTGAGCAATTCCTTGCGCCGCGCGACACGCTCGACGCGCTTCATGCGCCGCACGCGCAGCGCGAACTCGATGTTGTCGGCCACGGTCATGTGGCGAAACAACGCGTAATTCTGGAATACCAGGCCAACACCGCGATCGCGAGCCCGGACGTGGGTCACGTCGCGCCCGTGCATCGAAATGCGGCCATGATCGATGCCGGTGAGACCCGCGATGGCGCGCAACAGGGTGCTCTTGCCGCTGCCGGAAGGCCCCAGGAGCACGAAGAACTCGCCTTCGCCGACCTCTATTGATACGTCGTTGACAACCGGTTGATCCTGGTACCGCTTGGTGACTTGGTCGAGGGCAATGGACATGAAGGGCCGCGTGGCAAAAAACCGGGCCGCCATGCTATCAGCGCGCCGGTAGTAGCCCGAGTAACGGCGCGGTTACAATCCGGTCACAACAGCGCGGAACTTATTGATCCGGCTGGACGACTAACGAGCACGCTTTTAGTCCACAATCATTCGGTCTTGGCACCGAAGCGAGAATTCCTGCATGGCCACCGAGAACAATGCGCCGCTGTCCCTCGAAAAGACCGTCACCGGACGCCAGGAACGACCCCACTGGGTCCTGGACGACGCGGTCTACAGCATCAGCGCACTGCTGCTCGCGGTCATCGTCATGCACAGCATCTGGACCCTGATCATCCGCCCCCGCGCCGAGGCGGTCTTGTCCCAGCGCATCACGGTCACCAACTCCAGCAACGTCAAGGCGCAGGTCCTCCAACTGCGCTCGGTGTACGTCATCCTCAAGGACCACGAGCAGGAGCTGTGCGTCATCCTGTGCATGTGGTCGCTGCTGCTGCTCGGCCGCCAGGCCTGGCTCACGCAGAAGGATCGCCAGCTGCTCGACAAGGACTACGTGCGCATCGGCGAAGCGCAGGTGGTCCTGCCAGAGGATGCGCGCGTCCATTCGCGGCCACTCGAAGCACTGCCGCGTCAGGAACAGGATGGATTCCTGCCGCGCCTGCTGATGGTGGCGTACAACCGCTTCGGCGCCACGCGCAGTGTGCAGGACGCCGCCGAAGCAGTGCGTGACGAGTGTGAATTCGAAGCGGCGAGCATGGACACCAAGCTCTCGATGGTGAGATTCACCGCCTGGGCCATCCCCGCCGTGGGCTTCGTCGGTACGGTGCGCGGCATCGGCGCCGCACTGCAGGAAGCGCAGGGCGCCATGGGTGGCGACATCTCCGGCGTGACCATGGGCCTCGGTATCACCTTCAATGCCACGCTCACCGCGCTGGTCGCCTGCATCATCGTGATGTTCTGGATGCACCAGCTCCAGCAGTACCAGGATCGCCTGGTGCTCGACGGCCGCACCTACGTCGACCGCCAGCTGCTGCGCAAGATGCGCGTCGTCTCCAAGTAGTTTCATCGTTTCCGCGGGACGATGCTGCGTCGATACTTCGTATGGCTGTTGGCCGGCGTTATCGCCCTGCCCGCCGCCGCAGACCGATACGAACTCGGCACGTTGACCATCACGTACCCCTGGTCGCGCACGACCGCGCCCGGCATGCCGATGGGTGTCGCCTATCTGACCATCACCAACAACGGCAAGGTGCCCGATGCACTGGTCGCGGCCAACACACCGGTCGCGGCCCGCGTGGAATTTCATCAGACCTCGTTTGCTGACGGCATGGCGCGCATGCGCCCACTGCAGGAAATCGTCGTCGCGCCCGGCAAGACAGTGAAGATCGAACCCGGCGGCATTCATCTCATGCTGGTGGATCTCGAGTCAGCGCTGGTCACTGGCAAACGGGTGCCACTTACGCTGGAGTTTCGCCTCGCCGGACGAATCACCGTCGAACTCGACGTCGAAACGGGCGATTCCCCACCGGCAGCGGAACACTCGCAGCCTCCGAAGTGAGTGTTGCGCGCCGGCATCGCCGCAGCGATGTAGGACAGCACGCCGTCAACTAACTACTCAGACAGCGCGACCGCCGCGCACGACGCAGTTTTTTCCGGCGCAGCTGCAATACTTGCCGTCGACTGCAAACCCGAAAAAGGAAATCCGCCCTGTCGGCCTGCGCCAACGTATTTGTTGCCCGTTCGCATCGTGGCCCGCTCCTTGCAGTCAGATTTACTACAGCGGGTGACACCGGCAGGTTTCATGCGGTTCGCGTTTCTTGTTGCATTGCTCTGCGCCCTGGGTACCAGCGCGGCTGGGGCGCGTCCCGTCACGGTCGAGCAATTGTCGACCTTTGGCACGCCTGATCCGGTTTACGACGGCTTCGCAGTCGATGTCGCCATCGACGGCGATTACGCCGTCGTCACCGCCGCACGCACCGTGCCGGATCCGGGCGGTGAACCCTTCCTCGACCGGACTTTCCAGACAGCCTTCCTCTTCCAGCGCAGTGGCATACGCTGGAACGTGGTGCGCCGTCTCAACGAATACGAGGAGGAGCGCAACTTCGAGATACCGGTCGCGGTAGCCATGCAGAATGGCATCGCGGCGGTGCAGAACT
>Ga0190270_10001489_pt1 | contig 10900 bp, 11 predicted proteins | sample Popmic320T_FD_133748 | JGI IMG/M metagenome (GOLD analysis project Ga0190270, IMG submission 133748) | Populus adjacent soil microbial communities from riparian zone of Weber River, Utah, USA - 320 T | ecosystem: Environmental > Terrestrial > Soil > Riparian zone | place: USA: Utah | collected... | reverse complement strand
CTCGCGCCCGCCTTCCGGCGGCACGCCGCGCTGCGAGCGTGCGATGTCCGGCTCGAACAGCCGCTCTTCGACCAGCGCGGCCGTCTCGGCGCTCTGCGCGAGCATCGTGATCTCGTTGTTGCGGTAGAGAGCCCAGGCGTCGAGGTTGACCGTGCCGAAGCTGACGACGTCGTCCGCGACCACGACCTTGGCGTGGACGACGGTGCCCGGCAGCTCCCAGAGCTCGACACCGGCGTCGGCCAGCTCGCGGTAGTGGTACTTGAGGGCGGCCGTCGCCTGCGCGTTGTTCGACGTCGCCGAGACGACGAGGCGCACAGCGACGCCGCGCTGCGCCGCGGCGAGGATCCGGCCGATCATGTCGGCGTCGGTCACATACGGGTTCATCACGTCGAGCCGCCGGCGCGCGCCGTCGATCTGCTCGCGGATCGCCTGCGACGCTGCGACGTGGCCGCCGGGAATCACCTGCGCCAGCGCGATGGGCGTGGTGCCCTCGTCGGCGGGCTCGGGAAAGTAGGTCGAGAGGTCGGCTCCGAGCGGGCCGCCGTGGCCGCGAAAGCTCGTCAGGAAGGCGGCCTGCGCCTGCCGGACGACGGCGCCGGTGACGCGCACCATGATGTCGTGGAAGCCGCCGTTCTGGAAGTGGTCCTCGATCCCCGCCCCGCCGGTCCAGGCGACCGCGCCGTCGATCACGTAGAGCTTGCGGTGGTCGGCGCGGCCGACCTCGTCCTGGCGCCAGTCGATGCTCTGGCCGTCGGGGAAGAGGCCGTCGCGGTCGAGCGGGAACACGTCGTTGACGACGATCTGGGCGCCCGCGTCGGCGAGGCCGGTGAACATCTCGTTCGCCTCCTTGTAGGGCCGCGAGCCGAAGCTGTCCACGATCACCCTTACCTCGACGCCCTCGGCCAGCTTGCGCCGGAGGAGCGCGGCCATCTCCATCCCGACCTCGCCCTCGCGCCAGCCGAACATGAGGATGTGCACGGACGACTTGGCCGCTTCCACGTCCGCGAAGATCCGCGGGAAGAAGTTCGCGCCCTCGACCAGCGGCTCGATCGTCGCGGCGGTCGACCACGCGAACGGCAACGCCGCATCGTGCGGGCGCGTGCCGCCGCGGGCCACGAACGCCTCGGTCGCCGGCTGCGCGCTCGCCGAGGTGACCGCGTCGGGCGGGGGCGGCCAGCTCGGCCGCTGCGTGATCCCGAGCACCTGCCGGTAGACGACGACGAAGAGCGCCGCGAACGCGAGCCCCGTGATCGCCACCCCGCGGCGTCCCCGGCCGCGCCGTGCGGGGGCGGTAGCGTCGTCAGCCATGAGCGACCCTACCCCGCACGGCGACGGCGGAGCGCGCCGAAGGCTCGTGTGCCGGATCGGGGTCGCGGCCGTCCTTCTCGGCGTCTTCGTGACCTGGCTCGCCGACGGGCCGGTGATGCTCGACGGAACGCAGGGGCCGAACAACGGCTGGCTGGCTCTGATCGTGGCCGTGCTCGCGCTGGTGTGGATCCGCATGCTCGGGTCGTGGCCGGGCGTGATCGGGGTCCTCGGCAGCGGGCTCGTGATCGGCTGGACGGCCCTCGAGAACTGGTTGGACGCACGTGCGGTGATCGGCGCGTCCCCCCGCCTCGGTCTGGTTCTCGTCCTCGCCGGAAGCATTGCCCTGACGACCGTCGCGGTCGTCCAGGCCGTGGAGCTGGCGCGGGGGACGCTCAGGCACCGGGCGGCCGAACGCAGAACCGGGAATGAACATCCCGAGTGGAACGAAAGCCGCCTCCCACATGGGGCGTTTATGCTCCGGCCATGTTCGGCGTGCTGACACGTGCCAAGGCGGTAAAGAAGCGCACCCTGTCCCTCGCGCGGTTGAACGTCGAGCTCGCCAAGCTCGAGGCAAAGGCAAAGGCGACGGCAATCGGGACCGGCGCAGGCCTCGCGGCCCTTGCCGGCGTTCTGGTCGTCTACGCAATCGGTTTCGCCCTTGCCGCGCTGGCGGCGGGCCTCAGCGAGGCCATGTCGCTGTGGCTGTCCCTGCTGATCGTGACGGGAATCCTGTTCCTCGCCGCGGCGATCGCCGGGTTCCTGGCGGTCCGCTTCGTGCGCAAGGCTTCGCCGCCGCAGCCAACGCAGGCCCTCGAAGAAGCGGCCCGGACGCTGGAGACGTTCGAGGGCCGTGTCTGAGACGCGCGGCACGGTGGAGATCCGCAAGGAGATCGCCGCCGAACGGCAGCGCCTCGACGATGATCTCACTGCGCTGCAGGCCGAGGTCCGCTCGCTCGTGCCGCTGGCCGCAGCCGGTCTCGCCGTCGTGGCGCTCGTGACGTTTCGCAAGAGCGCGAGCGCAGGCCTCCGGATGATGTGGAGGCTCATCTAGACCGCGTGGGCGAAGACCCGTTAGGTTCGGCATCGCGGACTCTGAAAGCGACGGGAGGGACGAACCATGGAACGCGCGAAGTTGCTCCGGCTCGGCGGCTACGCCGCAGGGGTGATCCTGATCATCTTCGGGATCGGGACGATCGTGATCGGGATCTCCGGGAGGAACACGGTCGAGGACGAGCTCTCGCAGGAGAAGATCGTCGGCTCGCCGGACATGAGCCCGGAAGGGATCGCGCCCGCGATCGAGGAAGCGAATCTGACGGTGGACGTGCCCGACTGCGACGTCGCGGAGGAGCCGATCAACACGGGCTCCGAGGCTCGCTGCTTCGCGCAGTACATGCGGATCCACGCGCTCGAGTCCTCCGGCGGGCTCACCTACGCCGAGATGGGACGGTTCGTCTCCGCTGCAAACCCGGACGACCCTGCCGGCACGAGCGACGAGGCTGCCGCGGCGAAGGATGAGAGCGGCAGGCCGGTCTCGAACGCTGCCCGCAATCTCTGGGTGACCGAGACCGCCCTGGCGACCGCACTCAACATGTCCTACATGGCCACCGGGGTCGCGATCTTCAGCATCGTCGTCGGGATCGCGCTGATCCTCGCCGGCGTCGGCTTCCTGATCCTCGCAGCCGCCGTCTTCCGGGGAACGAGCCCAGAGGCGAAACCGGTGTAGCGCACGCTGACGAGGTTCGGGAAAGCGTTGCTCGCCGACCGGCGAAGAGCGTACGGCGGCGGAAGGAGGTAGCCAAACGGCGGGCCGCGCGCGGATCAGTTCGGAATCGGCTTCGATCCACCAAGATCGCGCTGGCACGTCAGCCCATCGCGGCGCCGTCGATGAGCTGGAGAAGCAGCTTGGCGATCGTCTCGGGTGTCGGCGGGCAGCCGGGGATGCGGGCGTCGACGGGAAGGATCGTCTCGACGGGGCCGACGAGCTCCTCCTGGCGCCCGAGGAGGCCGCAGCCGAGGGCGCAGTCTCCGAGTGCCGCGACGCGTCGCGGCTCAGGCATGGCGTGGTAGGCGATCAGCAGCGGTTCGCGCATGCGTGTCGTCACGGCGCCGGTGACGAGGAGCACGTCGGCGTGCCGCGGTGAGGCGACGACGCCGAGCCCGAAGCGCTGCAGGTCGTAGTAGGGGTTCGTGGCGAGTGTCAGCTCGTGTTCGCAGCCGTTGCAGGAGCCGGCGTCGACGTGGCGGAGCGCGAGGCTGCGGCCGCGGTCGGGCGCGGAGAGGGCGATCTGGCGTCGGAGGAGGCGGAGGTCGCGGAGGAGGGTGAGCATCAGCGGTCGGCGCAGGCGTAGCAGAGCTCGAAGCTCTTGTTGATGAGCGGGAAGTCGGGGAGCATGTTGTGGGCGGCGGCGAACGCGACGACAGGCCAGTTCGCGTAGGAGCCGGTGCGGAGGCGGAGGCGGGCAAGGCGGTCGCCGTCGCGTTCGACGACGCAGCTGGTGGCGCCGCGGGGGCTCTCGGCGCGGCCGACGCCGATCTTGCACTCCTCGCCTCCCGGGGTCGCGTCGGCCGGCCGCAGGGGCCGGTCGAGCAGCGAGGCGAGCAGGTCGAGCGACTGTGGCAGTTCGAGCGCGCGCTGCTCGAACCTCGCCCGCACGTCGCCGACCGCCCGGCGTGGCAGAACGGGTTCGAAGTCACCGTAGGCGAGGCGTCCGGCGCCGATACGCGCGTCGTCGGGGACACCCGCAGCCCGGGCCGAGGGCCCGACGGCTCCGAGCCGCACGGCGTCGTCGGTGGCGACCACTCCGACGTCGGGCAGCCGGTCCTGGAAGGAGGCGTTGAAGAGCAGCTCGCGCCAGGCGGAGCGGGCCTCGGCGTCAATCGCGGCGAGCTCTTCGCGTGCGGTCTGGGCAGCGGCGGCGTCGATCTCCAGGGAGCTCCCGCCGACGTGCACGGAGCCAAACAGGAAGCGGTGTCCCGTCAGCGCGGCGTTGAGGCGCCGGGCCTGTTCGGTGAGGGCGGAAAAGCGGTTGTTGCCGGCTGCAAGGCCGACGCCTGCGCACACGGCGGCGATGTCGTTCAGATGGCTCCACGCGCGTTCGAGTTCGAGCAGGATCGTGCGCGCGCGGGCAAGTTCAGGGGTGGTCTCGAGGCCGAGCGCATCCTCACAGGCGTGGGCGTAGGCGACGGAGTTCGTGATCGAGCAGGCGGCGCAGGCGCGTGCGGCGTAGGCGAGCCCTGCGTCGAGTGTGTGCCCTTCGGCCGCCCGCTCGAGCCCGCGGTGTTTGTAGAAGAGCCTCGCGTCGAGGTGGAGGATGAGGTCGCCGACGACGTGGAAGCGGAAGTGACCGGACTCGATCACCCCGGCGTGGATGGGGCCGACCGCGACCTGGTATGGGCCGTCGCCGCGGACTGGGACGGTCCACGCCTCGAGGTCGAGGTCGTGGTCGACGAGCGGCCGGAGCGGCTCGTGACCGTCGAAGCCCACACCGTGGAGGTCGTGCGCCTCGCGCTCGTCCCAGGCGGCGCCGTGGGCGAGGTCGACGATCGACGGCGCGACGCCTCCCTGGATCGCGACGGTCTCGAGCCGGGTGTCGCCGCCTGGGTCGACGAGCAGCGTGCGCACGACGGCGCCGCCCTCGCTCGCGTGGAGGCCGGCGAAGCGCCAGCCCTCGTCGAGCGCCGCGGCAATCCTCTCGCGGTACGCCCCGGCGGTGCCCGCGACGCTCACGCGATCCCCTCGGTGAGGATCTCGACCAGGTTGCTTCCCGGGAGCCACGCCCCGACGGCGGTGAGACCGAGCAGGAGCACGAGCGAGGCGCCGGCCAGGACCGCGAGGCCGCGGCGCCCGGGAGCGCGGGCGGCGCTGCGGCCCCGAGGCCGGCCGACCGTGGTCTCGACGAGAGCGTGCGCGAGCCCGAGGAATCCGAGCGCGAGCAGCACGGCTGCGACTCCGGCCGCCCAGTCGCGGCCGGCCTGGAAGCCGCCGGCGACGATCAGAACCTCGCTGACGAACAGCGGCAACGGGGGCAGGCCGGCGAGAGCGGCCAGTGAGATCCCCATGGTCGTGCCGAGCACGGGCTCGCCGCGCGCGACGCCTCCGACGGGGTGCCGGGACGCGCGCGGGCGCGCGACGAGCAGCGGCGTCGCAGCGTAGAAGCCGAGCGACTTCGCGACGGCGTGGCCGAGGACGTGGATGACGACGCCGGCGAGGGCGAGCGGCGTCGCGAAGCCGATGCCGAGCGCGATCACGCCCATGTGCTCGAGGCTCGAGTACGCGAGTAGCCGCTTCCAGGCGAGGGCCCGCCAAAGGAAGGGGACGGCGACGGCGAGCGAGACGAGGCCGAACGCGATCACGACGCTCTCGGCCGTGCTGGCGCCCACCACCGGTTCGAGCGCGTCCGTGGCGCGCCAGGCGACGAGCAGCACGGCGGGGAGGAGCGCGCCGGAGAGGAGGGCCGAGACGGGCGGCGGCGCCTCGGAGTGGGCGTCGGGGAGCCAGTTGTGCACCGGCGCCCAGCCGATCTTCGCGGCGAGCCCCGCGAGCAGGAGGAGGTAAGCGACGAGCGCCGTCTCCTCGTCCCCGTCGTAGCCCGACAGCGCGCCCCAGGTGAGCCCGTCCAGGCCGCCCGTGGGGATGCCGGCTGCGAGGAGCACGACGCCGAGCAACGCCACGCCGAGCCCGAGCGAGGTGAGGATGAGGTACTTCCACGCCGCCTCGAGCGCGCGCGGCTTCCCCGAGAAGCCGACGAGGATGGCCGAGGTCGCGGTCGTCGCCTCCACGAGCAGCCACGCGGCGCCGAGGTTCCCGGCCAATGGGACGGCGAGGAGGATCGCCCAGAAGGCGTAGAGGACGGTGTAGTAGGTGCGCTCGCGCCGGCTCTCGGAGACGAGCGAGCCCGCCGACGTGCGCAGGTGGCCGGGCGAGACGAGGACGCTCGCGAGCCCGACGAGGGCAATCGCGACGACGAGCAGCCCGCCGGCGGCGTCGACGACGATCCATTTCCCCGCCTCGGCGTCCTCGGGCCGCGCGAGCGCCCAGCCGCCGAATGCGAGGGCGAGCGCGCCGACGGGAGCCGCCCCGGCGATGGCGACCCCGCGCAGGAGCCGGCGCGGCGCGAGGGCGAGCAGCACGCCGACGAACGCGGGGAGGCCGACGACGGCGAGCGCGAGAAGCTCCCGGTTAGTCACGGAGCACCCTCAACGCGTGGGTGTCACCGGCGCCGAACTCGGCGAAGATCCGCTCGTGGAACACGGCCGCGACCAGCGCCACGAGCGTGAGGTCGAAGGCGACGCCCAGCTCGATCACGAGCGACGAGGCGCCCGGAAGCTCGAGCGCGGCGAGCGCGACGGCGTTCTCAACGAGCACGATGCCGACCACCTGGAGCAGCGTGGCGCGCCGGGTCGCAACGGTGACGAGACCGAACGCGACGAGCGTCAGGGTGGCACGCTCGGCCTCGCGTGACTCCAGCCCGATCGCCGGGACGAGCCAGATGAGCGCCAGAGCGAGCGACACGGCCAGGCCGGCGCGGGCGAACGGGGTCACGCCGGCGCGCACCGGGCGCGGCTCGCGCGTGCGCGAGACGACCAGCAGCAGGAGCACGGCGAGGCCGGTGGCGCGGGCTGCGAGGGCGGCCGCCGCGGCGATCTCGTCGCGGCTCGACGCGTCGACAAAAGCCCCGACGGCGAGCACGAGAGCCTGCGCGGTGACGATTCCCACCGCCACCGATCTGCGCCGGAACACGACGACTCCGAGTCCGAGCGCGACGAGCATCCACGTCAAGACGCCGCTCACGCTTCCACCAGCCAGGCCACGATGCCGAGCAGCGCCACAGCCGCGCCGGCGGACAGCAGCCGCGGCGCGAGCAGGATGCGCATCTTCGCGACGAGCGTCTCGGTCACCGCGAGTGCCGCGCAGAGCACGACGAGAACCAGCGGAAGCGTCGCGAGCTGCCACCAGACCCCCTCGGGATGCGGCAGGAATACCTGCGCCGCGAGCACGAGCACGAGCCAGTGGCGCGCGGCGGCCGCCCACTGGAGGTAGGCGAGATCGCGGCCGGCGTACTCGAGCAGCGGCCCTTCGTGGATCATCGTCAGTTCGAGGTGCGTGTCGGGGTTGTCTACTGGCTGCCGCCCCGTCTCCGCGACGATCACCAGCGCGAACGCCACCGCCCCGAGCGCGAGCGCCGGGCTCGTCCACACATCCTTCCCGGCGGTGGCCGCGACGACGCCGACGAGGTCGGTCGTCCCGGCGACGAGCGCGGCGACGGCGAGCGCGAGGACGAGTGCAGCCTCGACGAAGACCGAGATGGTCAAGTCGCGACTGGCGCCCATCAGCGAGAAGCCGTTTGCGGCGTCCCACGACGCCGCAGCGAGGGCGAAGCGGCCGAGGGCGAGCAGACCGAGCAGCGCGAGCGCGTCGTGGCCGACGCCCCACTCGGGCGCGAGCTCCGCAGCCGGGACGAGCAGGACGGCCACCGCGACGGCCGCGGCGGCGACCGCCGGCGCGAGCCGGTAGACCACGGTCGTGCCCGCGAGCGTCACGGCGCTCTTGCCCCACAGCCGGCGCAGCTCGCGGTACGGCTGCAGCGGCGACGGGCCGCGCCTGCCCTGCAGGCGTGCCTTCCAGTGCTGCACGAGGCCGGGGAGGAGCGGCGCGAGCACGATCCCGCCCGCGATCTGCGCAGCGCCCGCGGCTGCCGTCCCGGCGCTCATCCGATCACCCCCAGCCGGGCCGCGCCGAGCAGCACGACGACGAGCCCGATCAGGTAGAGGACATATCCGCCGAGCCTCCCACTCTGCAGGCGCCGCGCCCATGCCGCTCCGGCAAGCGCCGCTCGGGTGGTCGGCGCGTACAGGTGCTCGTCGATGAGGTGGGGGACGTGCCCCGCGTACGTCACCTCCTGCACGACTCCGCCGGCGGTGCGAACCGTCACCTCGCGCTGGGGGCGCAGCACCGCCTCGAGCACGAGCCGGAGCGGCTTGGTGAACCCCGCACTCGACCACTCGAGCTCCGGCTCCAGGAGCTGCCCGCAGGCCCAGCTCGGCGCGGGCGCTGCCGCGCGGCGGCCTCGCAGCAGAACGAGCGCGCCGGCGAGCGCCACGAGCACGAGCGCAATCCCGCCCGTCGGCAGCGAGCCGGTCCCCGGCAGCGGCAGCCCGACGTGGACCGGCGTGTCGGCGGCCCACGGGGCGAGGCCGACGAGCGGCGAGAACAGCAGCCCGGGCGCGGTGCCGAGCACGACGCACGCGACCGCGAGCGCGACGACCGCGGCTCGCATCGGGACAGCTGCCTCCTCCGCCGTCTCGGCCGCGTGGCGGCGCGGTCGGCCGAGCAGCACGAGGCCGACGACCTTGACGAAGCAGAACAGTGCGAGCGCGGCGGTCGAGGCGAGTGCTGCCAGCGCGACGGCCCCCGCCACGCCGGTCGGGATCCCGCCGTACGCGGGCACGTGCAGGAGCGCCTGCAGCGTGAGCCACTCGGAGGCGAACCCGTTCAGGGGGGGCAGCCCGGCGATCGCCATCGCGCCGACGAGGAAAGCGCCGCCGGTCCACGGCATGCGACGCAGCAGGCCCCCCAGCCGGTCGAGCTCGAGCGGGCCAACGGCCCGCTCGAACGCGCCTGCGCCGAGGAAGAGCAGCGCCTTGAACACGGCATGGTTGAGCGTGTGCAGCAGCGCGGCGGCGAGCGCGAACGCCGCCCACGTGGACGCGCCGCGCTCGCGCAGGAGCAGGCAGGCGCCGAGCCCGAGCACGATGATCCCGACGTTCTCGATCGAGTGCAGCGCGAGCAGCCGCTTCAGGTCGTGCTGGAAGAGCGCGTAGACCACGCCGCCGACCGCCGACAATGCGCCGATCGCGAGCACCAGCACACCGATCCACGACGGCAGCACGCCGACCCACTCGACGAGCACGCGCACGAGCCCGTAGATCGCGACCTTGATCATGACGCCGCTCATCAGCGCCGACACCGGCGCCGGCGCGATCGGGTGCGCGCGGGGCAGCCACACATGCAGCGGCATCACCCCCGCCTTCGTCCCCATCCCAACGAGCGCCGCGAGCGCTATCGCGACCTGCAGTGCCGAGCCGGTCGAGATCGCGGACGGGTCGCCGACCGCTCCAGCCTCCGCGAGCAGCAGGATCGCGATCCACGTCCCCACGCCGCCGAGGTGCGTGATCGCCACGTACGTGAACACCGTCTTCCGGGCCGATCGCCCGGCGCCGTGCGCGACGAGGATCAGCGCCGCCGGCAGCAGCGTCATCATCTCCCACGCGGCGAGGAACGTGAGTGGGTCGCGCGCGCACAGCACGCTCGCGAGCACGACGACGAACACGGCGGTAAGTGCCGCCACGGTCCGGCCGCGCGCGTCCGGCCGCAGGTACCCGGTCGAGAAGGCGAGCGACGGCGCCGCGACGACCCCCAGCGTCCCCAGGAAGAACGCCGTCAGGCCGTCGACGCCGAAGCGCGGCTCCAGCTCGCTCGTGAACTCCGCGCCCGCCGACGTCCCGGCCCAGAGGGCGGCGAACCCGGCGACGGCAAGCACGAGCGCGCCGGCAGCCTGCGTCCACAGGCCCGCTGCGAACGTCCGTCTCGGGATCGCCAGCGCACCCCCTGCCGCCACCACAGCGAGCGCCGCGACAATTGCCGCCCCGATCACGACGCTTCCAAATCCCGCAGGATGGACTGCTGCTCCGTCAACTGCCGAGCCACGAGCGCTCGCCCGGCGTCGAGCAGGTCGAAGACGCGCTCGTCCGCCGCGCGGTAGAAAACACTCGTCCCCTCTCGGCGCGACTCCACCAGCCCGATCCGCCGCAGCGCCGCGAGATGCTGCGAGGTGCCGCCGGAGTCGAGCCCGAGCTCGGCCTGCAACGCGCCCACCGAGCGCTCGCCCTCGTCCCGCAGGAGCTCGAGGATCCGCACGCGCGCCGGATGGCCGAGCACCCGGAACAGGTTCGCCTTCACCTCGTAGACGGGACGCGCATCGGCCGGCATCTGCTTGCGCAGACTACCTAACTATCTTAGAAGAAGTGCAGATAGGAAGAATGTGCTGCGCAGCAGCTTCGGAATCGGGATCGCCGGACAAAGAGAAGCGTCCGCGGCCGTTGGTCTCCGTCCAAACGCCAACTGGCTTGGATGCTGGTCAGCGCAACGCCGGCCGCGATCTCCGCGTCGAGCTCGCTGCGCGATGCCGCAGGCGCCATGCCGAGCGCTGAGAAGCGGTTAGGGATTCGCTCGGCCGAGTGCTACGGTCCTTGAGTTGGACTACCTCGCGGGCGAGGTTGCCAGCTGCCCTCGGCAGCCCGTGTGTCCCGGTGGCCCGGCTAGACCGGCCCTATCGACCGGAGCGCACCGCTATGAGGAAGGCTAGTCATGTCCGCGATCTCGCACGCCGGTTCCGAGCCCAGAACGCTCAGCCAACCTCGTGTCTGGGCGTGGCCGCTCGCGGCTCTGCTTGGCTTCCCGATCGGCGGCTATGTCGCCAATCTCACTGTGGGGGCGGTTGACTCAGTCGGCGCCGCCATCGCCGGGGGCCTGATCGCCGGGGCCGTGATCGGTGCCGCGCAGTGGGTCGCTCTCAGGCAGGTCGTGTCCTGG
>Ga0190270_10001488_pt1 | contig 10903 bp, 11 predicted proteins | sample Popmic320T_FD_133748 | JGI IMG/M metagenome (GOLD analysis project Ga0190270, IMG submission 133748) | Populus adjacent soil microbial communities from riparian zone of Weber River, Utah, USA - 320 T | ecosystem: Environmental > Terrestrial > Soil > Riparian zone | place: USA: Utah | collected... | reverse complement strand
GTGATGGCGCTCGGAGCGACGTACTGGCGGTGGCTTGGATATGTCTGAACGCGGCGATATCCCGCTGGAACACGGACATTCGCGCGAGGAAATCCGTCGACGTTTGGGGGCCGGCCCTGACGAGAGCTACCTGCGGGACTGGGTCTATGGCGGCATCGACGGGGCCGTCACGACCTTTGCCGTCGCGGCCGGGGTCGCGGGCGCGAACCTCTCGCCGCAGATCGTGCTGATCCTTGGCTTCGCCAACCTGGTGGCGGACGGGTTCTCGATGGCGGTCGCCAACTACTCCGGAACAAAAGCCGAGCGCGAGCAATACGAGCGGTTAATCGCAATCGAGCACAAGCATATTGCCGCCACCCCGGAAGGAGAGCGCGAAGAAATCCGGCAGATCTTCGCGAAGAAGGGTTTTCAGGGCCAGGACCTGGAACGTGCTGTCGACACCATCAGTGCTGACGAGACGCGGTGGGTGCAGACCATGGTGCTCGAGGAATACGGCCTGGCGGCATTCGCGCGATCGCCGGTGAAAGCCGCCCTCTGCACATTCGGTGCGTTTGCGCTGTTTGGATTGATACCGATGCTCCCCTACATGGCGGGTGGTGGCTTGCTTGCCTCCGTGATTGCGACCTCGATCGCGTTTGTGGTCATCGGCTCGCTCAAGAGCCGCTGGTCATTGCGACCGGCCTGGCGTTCCGGGTTGGAGACGCTCGTGATCGGAAGCGTCGCGGCTGCGCTCGCCTATGCAGCCGGCAATATCCTGGCATCGCTGCTGTCCTGACGCGCGTCGCGCGCACAATTGTCGCGTTTGACCTTGATCAATGCCGGATTCGCTATCTGAGCTAGTCTCGTAGTACCCAAGCCACAGGGCAGGGCGCTGAAGACTGCGGAGGCAGTTATGACGTATTCAACGGTGATGGTGCACCTCGACCTCGACGAATCCAACGACGCTCGGCTGCAGGTCGCGGGCGACTTGGCGGAACAGTTCAATTCAAAATTGATCGGGATCGCTTGCTGTCAGCCGCAGCCATCGGTCTATGCCGATGGCGCCTTCGCACAAAACCTCGTGAAACAGCTCGAGGCCGAAGCGAATGAAAAGCTCGAAAAGTTGGAGCAGCGATTCCGGACGGCCTGTCAAAACCGGGTTGAGAGCGTCGAGTGGCGTCGGGCCTACGCCGTGCCGGCCGACTATGTCGCTCATGAGGCCCGCTCGGCCGACATTGTGGTCACCGGGGCGAACCGCGTCGGCGGCCTGTCCGATCCGACGTGGCGGCTTGATCCGAGCGAACTGGTCATGAAGCTCGGTCGTCCCATGTTGGTTGTGCCGCCGGAGGTCGACCGGCTGAAACTTTCGAGCGTGGTGGTCGGCTGGAAGGACACGCGCGAGGCCCGCCGCGCGGTGGTCGACGCGCTGCCGCTATTGCAGAAGACCAGGGAAGTGACCGTGGTTGAGATCATCGAGAGCGACGACGATCGACCCGCTGCCGGCCGCCGGGTGGCCGATGTTGCTGCCTGGCTGGGACGGCATCAGGTCGATGCCTGTCACATGGTGCCGAATCTGCGGGGCGATGCCGTCGAGCAACTCATCCGCCATGCCAGCGAGATCGAGGGCGATATGATCGTTGCCGGCGCCTATGGCCACACCCGGATGCGCGAATGGATATTTGGTGGCGTGACCAGGGACCTGATCACCCAGTCCAGGCACTGCTCCCTGCTATCCCATTGAACTCCTGTAGCTTTCGGATGCGCTTGGCGGCCGACCGGATCCCGGGCCGGCCGCACAGTTTGGGCGCGCGGGGGCCCATGCGAACTGTCAACTACGGGATATCCCTTAAGCAGCTCACCTGAATTTTCATTGCAGCGGCTGTGGGTACTGTCGGCTCGCCCAATCAAGGAGTGAGCCATGATCACCCGGACCCGTACGACGCCCAGCACCCTCGATCAGTGTGCAGCGAAATCCGGCGTGTTCACCGTGCAAGCGCCGTTGTTCGACAATGTGCAGGTCGGCGGCGCGGCGATAACCTTCGAGCGCAATGCCGAGATCTTTGGTGAGGGGGAGAACGCGGACTACGTCTATAAGGTCCTGAGCGGCTCGGTGCGAGCCTACAAAGTTCTCAGCGATGGCCGCCGCCAGGTCACCGCTTTCTACCTACCTGGCGATGTGTTCGGGATTGAATCCGAATTGGAGCATTCAATCTCGGCCGAAGCGATCGACAGGACGGCCATCTTGGTCGCACGGCGCAGCAGCGTATTCAGTATCGCCGACAGCGACAGCGAGGTCGCGCGGCATCTGTGGTCGGCCACCGCGGAGGAACTCAGGCGTTCGCAGAACCACGCGCTCCTGTTGATCAAGACCGCAAAGGAACGGATCGCCGCATTTCTCCTGGACATGGCAGCCCGCTTGGCAGGCAAGGGTTTCGTGGAACTACCGATGTCGCGGCAAGACATCGCCGACTATCTCGGCCTGACGATTGAGACCGTATCACGGACGCTCACGCAGTTGTCGGAAGGATCTACGATCCAGCTCCTGGCATCCCGCCGGATCGTGTTGCGCAATCCATCGCGGCTCAACGAATTGAACGCCTGACGACGTGATGTCCAACCTGCTGACAGGAGGAAAAAATATGAATGCTGGCGACGTCATGACGCAGTCAACAGTCACCGTCGATCCCGACGCCTCCATCATGCATGCCATTCAGTTGATGCTGAAGCGGCGCATCAGTGGACTTCCGGTCGTCGACAACACGGGAGCCCTGGTCGGCATGCTGACCGAAGGCGACCTGCTGCGGCGGGCGGAGCTCGGCACGCAAAAGCGCCGGCCGCGCTGGATCGAGTTCCTGATCGGACCGGGACGGCTTGCGAGCGAATATGTAAGCGCCTGCGGACGCAAGGTCCATGAGGTCATGACCACGCCCGTGCACACAGTCACCGAGGACGCGCCGCTCACCGAGGTCGTTAAGATCATGGAATCGCGGCAGGTGAAACGACTGCCGGTCGTTCGCGAGAATCAGATCGTCGGTATTCTCAGCCGCGCAAATCTATTGCGCGCGCTGGTCTCGATCGGGCGTGACAATAGGCCGGCAAACGTCACGGACGCCACGATCCGCCAGCACCTGCTTGCGGAACTGGCGAAACAGAGCTGGGCACCAACCGCGCTTGTTGATGTTATTGTCAGAAACGGCGTAGCGCATCTCTGGGGCACGCTGACCGATGAACGCCAGCGCCAGGGCATCCGGGTCGTGGCTGAGAACACGCCGGGTGTGCAGCGGGTCGAGGATCACCTGGTGTGGATCGAGCCGGTGTCCGGCGTCGTCTTGCCGTCGATCGACGACTTCAGGGGGATCGGTCAGGTGAGCTAGTCGCTGCGATTTTCTGCTGGGTTGTCCGTTCAGCCAGACGAAATCCCGGGAGGACGCTCCCGGGATTTTTCGTTACCGCTCCAGTGACTTCAGAAATGAGATGAAATCGTTGACCTGGCCGGGATCGAATCGGAATTCAGGCATGGTTGGATGTCCGGTGGAGATGCCTTCCGCCAGTGCCTCTTGAAGGTTCTCCACGGGGTATTTCTTGTGGAGGGTGCGGAACGGCGGCGCGATCGCGAGCGTGCTCGCCGTCACGCGGTCGATCGAATGGCAGCGCACGCAATGTGTGCGCGCGATCGTCAGTCCGCGCTGGGCGGCGGGCTCAAGACCGGGCTGTGCGGCGGCCGACGAGGTCAGTAACGCGAAAAGCGATATTTGCAGGAGCCGCATCGTCGAGCCCTCCGATTGAATCGCGGTCATCGTCTCACGCCTGCCGCATGCGGCATTGATTGAAATCAACTGTATGGCATTCGATCGAGCGATGTCTCGTTAACAATTGGTCTATCTGCGCCCATTCCTCAAACGCGCTTGATCTGCATCAACACTGACCCCGCTGCCGAGTGCTGAATGTCACGCCTTGAGGCGCGGTGGAACTCGCGATTTCACACAGTCGGAGTGGGCACGACGATGAGTACGGCGGTGACAAAGTCGATGACGTTGGGGGAGGGTGGCTCCGCGCTGGCCTTTGCGGGGCTTGCCGGTCTGTCGCTGATCGTAGTGGCCAACGCCCATACACCCGAATACGGCTTTCACGCTCTGTTGTTCCTGGCCGGCAGCGTCCTGGCCGTGTTCGCGATCGTGAACCGATACTATGAGCGCCCGGCAGCCCTGCCGCCGATCACTGTGGATGGCCGGCCCAACTACAATTTCGGGCCGGTGAAATTCGCGACCGTCGCGGCGATGGTGTGGGGGATCGCCGGATTTTCCGTCGGCCTGTGGGCGGCGCTTGAGCTCGCGTTTCCGGCGCTCAATTTCGACCTGCCTTGGCTGACCTTTGGCCGCATCCGGCCGCTGCATACGTCGGCCGTGATCTTCGCCTTTGGCGGCAATGTGCTGATCGGCACGTCGTTCTATGTCGTGCAGCGAACCTGCCGCGCGCGGCTCGCGGGCGACATCGCGCCCTGGTTCGTGGTGCTTGGCTACAATTTTTTCATCGTGATCGCGGGCACCGGCTACCTGCTCGGTATCACCCAGTCGAAGGAATATGCGGAGCCCGAATGGTACGCCGATCTGTGGCTGACCGTCGTCTGGATCACCTATTTCCTAATCTATCTCGGCACGATCATGCGGCGCACCGAGCCGCATATCTACGTGGCGAACTGGTTCTATCTCGCCTTCATCCTCACCATCGCGGTGCTTCACCTCGGCAACAACGCCGCAATCCCGGTGTCGTTGTTTTCGCCGAAGTCCTACATCGTTTGGTCGGGCGTGCAGGACGCCATGGTGCAATGGTGGTACGGCCACAACGCGGTCGGATTCTTCCTCACCGCCGGCTTCCTTGCCATCATGTACTACTTCGTGCCGAAGCGGGCGGAGCGGCCGGTCTATTCCTACCGGCTGTCGATCATCCACTTCTGGTCGCTGATCTTCCTCTACATCTGGGCGGGCCCGCATCACCTGCACTACACGGCGCTGCCGGACTGGGCGCAGACGCTCGGCATGACGTTTTCGATCATGCTTTGGATGCCGTCTTGGGGCGGAATGATCAACGGAATGATGACGCTCTCGGGCGCTTGGGACAAGCTGCGCACCGATCCGGTGCTGCGCATGCTGGTGGTGTCGATCGCCTTCTACGGCATGGCAACCTTCGAAGGTCCGCTGATGTCGATCAAGGCGGTGAACTCGCTCAGCCACTACACGGACTGGACCATCGGGCACGTGCATTCGGGCGCGCTCGGCTGGGTCGGCTATGTGTCGTTCGGCGCGATCTACTGCCTGGTGCCGTGGCTGTGGAATCGTGAGCTGTATTCGCTCAAGCTCGTCAACTGGCATTTCTGGATATCAAGCCTTGGCATCGTCCTCTACATCACCTCGATGTGGGTGTCCGGCATCCTGCAAGGCCTGATGTGGCGTGCTTACACGCAACTCGGCTTCCTCGAATACTCGTTCATCGAGACCGTTGAGGCGATGCATCCGTTCTATGTGATCCGGGCGCTCGGCGGCGCGCTGTTCCTCGCCGGTGCGCTGATCATGGTCTTCAATCTCTGGCGCACCGTCTATCCGCGCGAAGCCACGGTCGGACGCGCCGTCCTGGCGCCGGCGCAGTGAGGAGGAGCGGATGTCGTTCTGGCAGAAACACGCCATCTTCGAGAAAAACTCGATCGTCCTGGTGCTCGGCGTCCTGATCGTGATCGCGATCGGTGGACTGGTCGAGATTGCGCCGCTGTTCTACCTCAAGAACACGATCGAGAAGGTCGAGGGGATACGCCCCTATACGCCGCTCGAACTGGCCGGCCGTAACATCTATGTGCGGGAGGGCTGCTATAACTGCCACTCGCAAATGATCCGGCCGCTGCGCGACGAAGTCGAGCGTTACGGACATTATTCGCTCGCCGCCGAAAGCATGTACGACCGCCCGTTCCAATGGGGGTCGAAGCGCACCGGACCCGACCTGGCCCGCGTCGGCGGCAAGTATTCCGACGACTGGCATCGCGATCATCTCAATCGGCCGACATCCGTCGTCCCGGGATCGATCATGCCGGCCTATCCGTGGCTGGTCCGCACCGAGCTCGACTTCCAGCACATCGCCAACGATCTGCGGGTGCAGGCCGCGCTTGGCGTGCCCTATTCGTCCGACATGGTCGCCAACGCGGTCGAGGATACGCGGGCGCAGGCCTCAAGCGACGCCTTCGATTCCGTCGATCTGGCCAAACGCTACCCGAAAACGCAGTCGCGCGATTTCGACGGCAATCCCGGCCGCATCACCGAGGCCGACGCGTTGATCGCCTACCTTCAGGTGCTCGGCACCATGGTCGACTTCCGACGCTACAACAACCGCGCCAACATTCGCTGAGGCGGCACCATGAACGCGACCTATCGTGCATTCGCGGAGTTCGCCCAGACCTGGGGGCTCCTTTATTTCGTCGCGGTGTTCGCCGTTGTGCTGGCTTATGCGCTGTGGCCGTCGCGCAAGCAGCAGTTCGACGAAGCGGCCCGCATGCCCCTGCGCGAGGACTGATGATGGCCCAGGAACGAGACGTCGACAAACTGAGCGGAACGGCCACCACGGGTCACGAGTGGGACGGCATCCGCGAGCTCAACACCCCGCTGCCGCGCTGGTGGTTATGGATATTCTACCTCACGATCGTGTGGGCGATCGGGTATTGGATCGTCTATCCGTCGTGGCCGCTGATGTCCTCGTACACGGTCGGTCTGTTCAACTGGCACTCGCGCGAAGCCATCATTGCCGACGTGGAGGAACTCAAGGCGCAGCGCGGTCCGATGGTGCAAAGGCTCGCCCAGGCTTCGCTTCAGGACATCGTCGCCGACGAGAACCTGTCCCAGTTCGCCCGCGCGCAGGGCCGGCCGGTGTTTCTGGAAAACTGCGCGCCGTGCCATGGCGGCGGCGGTGGCGGCGCCAAGGGATATCCGAACCTGCTCGACGACGAATGGCTGTGGGGTGGCCGGCTCGAGGACATCGAACTCACGATCCGCGATGGCATCCGTTCCGCGCACAGTAAGCAGCGCCAGGGCAGCATGCCGGCGTTTGGGCGCGACGGCATTCTCAAGCGGCCTGATGTCGAGGCGGTCACGGACTATGTGCGCTCGCTTGCGGGGCTTGGATCCGATCCCGCCGCGAATCTCGACCAAGGCAAGAAGGTCTATGCCGAAACCTGCGTCGCCTGTCACGGCGCCGACGGCAGGGGCAACCGCGAGATCGGAGCGCCGAATCTCACCGACGCGATCTGGCTCTATGGCTCCGATCGATCGTCGATCATCGAGGGGCTTCTAAACGGTCGCGGCGGCATGATGCCGGCCTGGGCCGGCCGGCTGGACGACAGCACGATCAAGGCGCTCACGATCTACGTCCACACCCTCGGCGGCGGAGTGAGGTGAGTCATGGCGCTCGCCGCCGTGGACAAACGTGAGCCTCGCGGCGCCGGGTCCGAGCCCGTGGTCGTCGAAGCCGCCGCCGTGGTGCGTCAGCTCAGGGACCCCGCGCCGCCGCCGGGCGAGCCGGAAGACGAGGCGCCGCTCTATGCCGCGCGCAGAAAAATCTATCCGCAAGCGGTCCACGGTACGTTCCGCCGGATCAAGTGGGCGGTCCTCGTCGTCACGCTGGGAATCTACTACCTGCTGCCGTTCGTGCGCTGGGATCGCGGGCCGAATGCGCCAAGCCAAGCGGTCTTGATCGACTTTCCCAACCACCGCTTCTACTTTTTCTTCATCGAGATCTGGCCGCAGGAAGTCTATTACCTGACCGGACTGCTGATCATCGCCGCAATGGCGCTGTTTCTGATGAATGCGGTCGCCGGCCGGGTCTGGTGCGGTTATCTCTGCCCGCAGACAGTCTGGACCGATCTGTTCTGTGCGATCGAGCGCTGGGTCGAGGGCGACCGCCGCGAGCACATGCTGCGCGAGCGCGGCCCGTGGACGGCGAACCGGCTCGCCCGGGCCGGGATCAAGCATTTCCTGTGGCTCATGGTGGCGTGGTGGACCGGCGGCGCGTGGGTGCTCTATTTCGCGGACGCCCCCACGCTCGTCAAGGATCTCGCCACGCTCGAGGCGCCGTTCGTTGCCTATGCCTGGATCGGCATCCTGACCTTCACCACCTATGCGCTCGCAGGGCACATGCGTGAGCAGGTGTGCACCTATATGTGTCCGTGGCCGCGCATCCAGGCCGCGCTGACCGACGAGCACGCGCTCAACGTGACCTATCGCTACGATCGCGGCGAACCGCGTGGATCGGTCAAGAAGAATGCCGCGCTTCTCGAACGGGGTTTTCCGGCCGGTGACTGCATCGACTGCCTGCAATGCGTGTATGTCTGCCCGACGGGTGTCGACATCCGCGACGGTGCCAATCTGGGCTGCATCCAGTGTGGTCTCTGCATCGATGCCTGCGACGCCGTGATGGCCAAGATCGATCGGCCGCCGCGGCTGATCGCCTACGATACCGACCTCAACATCAAGCGCCGGCAGGAGGGGAAGCCTCCGCAGCAGCGCATCGTCCGGGCACGGACGCTGCTCTATACGGCGGTGATCGCGATCGTCGGCGTCGTGATGCTCTATGCGCTTGCGACGCGCACCACCGAATCCATCAGCGTGATCCATGATCGCAATCCGGCTTTCGTGCGCCTTGCCGACGGTTCGCTGCGCAACGGCTACACCATGCGTATCGTCAACAAGCAGCTGATGGTGCGCGAGTTCGCGCTCGACATCCGCGGTCTCGCGAATGTCAGCCACGAATTTATCGGTGTTCCGGGCTCGACTGACGGGCGTCGTATCGTCGAGGTCGGGCCGGACCAAACGCGCGAAGTGCGCGTCCTGGTGACGGGTCGCCAGGCCACCATGCCGCCTTCGACTCCGATCGTCTTTGAAATCACCGATATTGCGACCGGGCTGCAAGCGCAAACCAGCGACTACTTCAGGGCGCCATGAGCAACAGATGGCACAGGTCAAGGTGACGATCATGAGTTGTTGTGGCGGGGCAGGAGGCAGGGAAGTGACGGGGTGGACGGTCTTCGGCTGTCTCGTCACCTTCTTTGCGGTTGTTGCAGCGGTCAACGGCGTGATGATGACGGCCGCGATCACGACGTTTGGCGGTGTGGAGACCGGAAGTTCCTATCAGGCAGGCCTCGCCTTCGCGCGCGAAACGTCGGCCGCGCAGGCGCAAGATCGCCTGGAATGGAAAGTCGGCGTCGGAACGCCGGCGAGCGGCGGCGGCACCACGACCTTGATCGAGATTGTCGCACGCGACCGCGACAACAGTCCGCTCCAGGGTCTGGAGGTTCTGGGTCGCCTGTCCCATCCCATGGACAATCGCTCCGACCGGGTACTGGCGTGGCGGGAAATAACGCCAGGCATCTTTCGCGCCGAGGTCGAGCGGGCGGCAGGGCAGTGGGATCTCATGATTGAGCTCGCACAAGGCGGTTCGCCAAAATTCCGGTCGCGCAATCGTCTGATGCTTCGTTGAGGTGACCATGTCGCAGTTGACCGACCTTTCGATCTTTGTGCGCCGGGAGGGAGCGCTCGCGCAAATGAACGTCGCGGTCGATGGGATCGGCTGTGCGGGTTGCATCCGCAAAATCGAGAACGGCCTCAAGAAGCTCCCGGGCATCGTCGATGCACGGCTCAATTTCACCAACCGCCGGCTGGCTGTGCAGTGGCGAGCGGGTGAGATCGATGCCGTTGCGGTGATCGACGCGTTGGAGCGCATCGGCTACCACGGCCATCCGTTCGAAACCGCCAACGCGGAAGCCGACGAAAGCCTTCATGCCAAGTGGCTGTTGCGCTGCCTGGCGGTCGCGGGCTTCGCGGCGATGAACATCATGCTGCTGTCGGTGTCGGTGTGGTCGGGAAATGCCAGCGACATCACGCAGGAGACACGGGATTTCTTCCACTGGCTGTCCGCCTTGATTGCGCTGCCGACGGCCGCCTACGCCGGCCAGCCGTTCTTTCAAAGCGCCTGGCGCGCCCTGCGGGTGCGCCAGGTCAATATGGACGTGCCGATATCGCTCGGGATCGTGCTGGCGATTGGCTTGTCGCTGGTGGAGACCGCCAACCATGCGCAGCACGCCTATTTCGACTCCGCGGTGATGCTGCTGTTCTTCCTATTGTGCGGACGCTACTTCGACCACGCCATGCGGCAGAAGACGCGCGCCGTTGCCGGCAATCTCGCTGCCTTGAAGGCCGAGATGGCGCACCGCTTCGAGGGCAGCGAGGTCGTGACCGTGCCGGCCGCGGCGCTGCGTTCCGGAGACCGCGTCCTGGTGCGTCCCGGTGATCGCGTCCCGGCCGATGGCGTCGTGGTCAATGGCACGTCGGAGGTCGATGAAAGCCTCGTGACCGGCGAAACCGCGAGGTGCGTCATCGCAACTGGCGCCACGGTCTATGCCGGCAGCGTGAATTTCTCCGGGGCGCTGACGCTGAAAGTGACGGCCGCAGGCGACGCGACGCTGATCAACGAAATCGAGCGGCTCTTGGAACGGGCAGTTGAGGCGAAGTCGAGGTACGTCCGTCTGGCTGACCGCGCTGCACGCCTCTACGCCCCCGTCGTCCATACCGCGGCGGCATTGACCGCGATCGGATGGCTGGCGGCCGGCGCCTCGCTGCACGACGCTGTCGTCATTGCGATTTCGGTACTGATCATCACCTGTCCGTGCGCGCTCGCGCTGGCCATTCCCGCGGTCCAAGTTGTCGCGTCCGGCGCGTTGTTCCGCGCCGGCCTGATCATCAACGCGGGCGATGCCATCGAGCGCATCGCCGAAGCCGACATGGTGATCTTCGACAAGACCGGCACGCTGACGATGCCGGATCCGTGCGTCCAACACCGCAACGATGTGCCGGCGGATCTCATTGAGGACGCGGCGCGCCTTGCCTTGTCCAGC
>Ga0190270_10001487_pt1 | contig 10903 bp, 9 predicted proteins | sample Popmic320T_FD_133748 | JGI IMG/M metagenome (GOLD analysis project Ga0190270, IMG submission 133748) | Populus adjacent soil microbial communities from riparian zone of Weber River, Utah, USA - 320 T | ecosystem: Environmental > Terrestrial > Soil > Riparian zone | place: USA: Utah | collected... | reverse complement strand
GCTGGGCGAGCGCTTCGGCCTGCCGCAAAAATCCACCGACGGCGCGGCCTCCCTGATTTTCGGCGGTTTAGTGGAACTCGCGGCACGCAGTCCGTTCGCGGCGGGAACGCTCGACTTCCACAAGAACGACGTCGAAGGCACCCTCGCCATCGCCGGCGACCCTGCCAAACTGCCGGAACCCTCCGCGCTCTGGTTCACCCAGCATCCTGACAACGGCGTCATCGCCTTGCCTAACACGCCCGGCACCATCGCCGGCCTCACGATACACCGGAAAGTCGGCCAGTGGTATCGCCAGCGCGACAACCTGCTCGCCGATCACCTCCTGCCCGGCTTCGACAATTTCGAAACCGGCATCGCCAATTTGCTTCCGCAGAAGGATTTCGGGGAAGATGTCCTGCCGCTCATTGGCGACAATTTCACCTTCGTCTCCGCGCTGCAGAGTTACGACCACCTCGACGGCCAGCCCGGCATCAAGCTCCCCGCGTTCGCCGCCATCTTCGACCTCCCGAAGCCCAAAGAAGGCGCCGACACGTTCCAGCTCTTTTTCCAAACCCTCTCCGCCATTCTCAATCTCCAAGCCGGCCAGGAAGGGCGCCAGCCTTCGGTGCTCGATGCCGAGTTCTACCACGACACCAAGATCACCTGCAGCCGTTTCCTCGACAAACCAAAGGGCGACCGCCTCGCCATCGCCTACAATTTCCAGCCGGCCGCGGCCAGTGTCGGGCGCAAATACATCATCGCCACCTCCGTGCAGCTCTGCCGCGATCTCATCGACCATTTCAAGAATCCCGCGGCCAGCGAGTGGCAGAACCGTAATTCGGAAATGATCATCGATATCGGCGCGCTCGCGAAACTGGCCGAACTCAACGAGGGCTTCCTCCGCAGTCAGGACATCCAGAAGGGCACCGCCCCGGACGCCGCGGAAAAGCGCACCGGCCTGCTGATCACCCTCCTCAAGCAGTTCAACTCCCTGCGCTACCACTCCACCACAGAGGGCGGGCTTTTCAAAATGCATCTCAAGACGAGTTGGAAATAACCACTGGCCGGAGCGCGGGTTGCCTGACAAGTGAGTGGAAGCAGGTATCTTCTCAACCATCGTCAGGGTCAGCGCCTCCGGCTCACGGCCATCAAGCCTCGTTCGACAGACTCACCAAACTCCGCGAAGGACGATGGAGAGGCAAACGAACATGAGAATCATGGTTACAGGCAGTGCCGGTCATCTGGGCGAAGCGTTGATTCGCACGCTACAGAACACGAACCACGAGGTCACCGGTGTTGATATGGTACACTCAAACTTCACAAGCAAGGTGGGGTCCATCACCGACCGGGATCATGTCAGGCGATGCATGGAAGGAGTGGACGCTGTCATTCATACCGCAACCCTGCACAAGCCCCACATCATCACTCACAGCCGGCAGAGCTTTGTGGACACGAATATCACAGGCACGCTCAATCTCCTGGAAGAGGCCGTGTTGGCCGGCGCAGCCGCATTTGTCTTTACCAGTACGACCAGTGCCTTTGGCGGTGCGCTGACACCGCCACCTGATGCGCCGGCGGCATGGGTGACCGAGGATCTCGCGCCGGTTCCCCGGAACATCTACGGTGTGAGCAAGATCGCGGCGGAGGACCTTTGCGAGTTGTTCCACCGGAATCACGGGCTCGCTTGCCTCATCCTGAGAACCTCGCGCTTCTTTCCGGAAGAGGATGATCGCAAGGAGACGCGAGAGGCTTACGAAGACAGCAACGTCAAGGCGAACGAGTTTCTCTACCGGCGCGTGGATATCGAGGATGTCGTGAGCGCTCATCTGCTCGCGCTTGAGAAGGCTCCTGCCATCGGCTTCGGCCGCTACATCGTCAGTGCGACCACTCCATTTACGCGTGACGAACTGCTCGAATTGCGTGCCAACGCGCCGGGGGTTCTGAAACGAAAGTTTCCGGACTACGAGGCGGAATATGCGCGCCGCGGCTGGAAGATGTTTCCCGGCATCGAGAGAGTCTATGTCAATGAACGGGCAAGGACCGACCTGGGCTGGCGCCCCCGGTACGACTTCAGATACGTGCTCGACAGTCTGAGAGCGGGGACCGACCCGCGCAGCCCGCTGGCGCGCGCGGTAGGGTCCAAGAGATACCACGCAAAAAGATTTGAAGAAGGTCCCTGCCCCGCGAAGTGACGGAGTGTCCTAATTTGGCCGTCCTAGCTGTGGAACAAAACCTACCCGCCGCCCTTATCGCCGCCCTTATCGCCGCCCTTATCGTCGTCCTGCTTGTCGTCCTTTGAAACGGGAGGCTTGGTCTTCTCAAGCATTTCATTCACCTGTTTTTTTGGATCGAGCGCGTCAACAAATCCCTTCCCTGCGAAGCAGCACAGGGCCACAATCGCAAGCAAGCCAGCGGAACTACAAACGTAAACCACTATCGGAAGCAGAAGTACCCAGTTGTGGGGAGAGAATCTGTTGGCCCAAATCATCCATACAGAAACGCCGGAAAACACAACAGACGCCAGCCAGCACACCCAGACTAGTTTCTTGTGCGCGGCCTTGCATAGCACAATTGCCCTGTGGTGATCGTCAACCTTTTCGGCCTGTTCTTTCGTCACGCCCAGCGCCTTAGCGATGAGAGTAGGCGTTGTCTTGCCGAAAAAATCCAAGTTCTTCCGAAATGCTTCCCATGCACCGAATGCCAGATTGAACCCAAGGGCCATTGCCAAAAAGGAACCGTCGCCAGCAAGTTTCCATTCCACCGTCCAAAACCACTCCCAGGCAGAATGAAACAAGTCCCACATGACGTTAACTGACCAGCGAATGACGCATCCGATTAAAAATCGTCAAGAGCTGTCCAGACAAATCAGAGTTGTTCATGCACGCAACAGCCTTCACTGTTTCACGGTCGGGCTCGAATCGGTAAGCGGTGTCGTCCATAACCGTAAAGTTGATGGCGCTGGCTCCGACAATCAGGCTTCTCTCGGATGCCTCCGCATCTATCTCCATCCGGATATTTTCTGCCGACTCCAACGCACGCAGTCTTTTTAGAAATTTGCTTTCCGGGGGAAGTTTGTCCTGGACAATGATGTCTAAAACCCTTCCTTGTTTTAGCATATCGGCAGCAGCCTCAACGACCTCAGGAACATCAAACACCGCTGGATTCAAATTCCGGCAAAACATTTTCACCGATTTGTTGGCATGTCGAAAAAATGCTTCAAAGATAACCGCAGCATGAGCAGGAGTGCTATTCCCGATCCGGGAAGTAGAACGCGAACGCATAAGCTGCTCTACACTGTCCCTATATAGGCAGTCAATCATTGCAAGGTTGTGATGCTTAGTTGGATTCGGGGCACCGGTGTTTCAGCACCGGTGCCCCTCTTTGTTTGGACGATGTATCAGATCGTGTATCAGATCGGAAATCAAGGGCGGCAACTAAATTCGATGATACTAAAACGGCAAATTTCTACGGAAATTATGGAGATGGCTGTAATTTGCAAGGCCAAACAATTCCCATTATTGCAATCGCCATGCCTCTCTCGTTGGAACGGGAAACCCTTCGCTGGCCGGAAGCCCCCGGAGAAGCTCGTGACCTTCGATGCGCTGGTCGGGTGGACCGCCGAAGCGCCAGAATCTACTTCGACGAGCAGACGAAACCCGCTCACCAGCCTGCGCGCAATGCGGTGTCGAAACGACGCGGGGAAAATCGTCACTGATTCTACAGCAGACGCTGCTATCGTCTTTCGGAGCAACGCCCGTTTCCTAAAGCGAGTGAAGCGGAGCGGGAGTGGATCGTCCTCTGCTTTCCTGGAAATCCTGATGGAGGGCAATCCATTCCGGTCCCGGGGGTCTAACGATGCTCATTTTATGCCAGATTTTCCGGCTGAGTGCGGTGCACAGCATTTCGATTTCATTGATGCTGTCCAGGACGGATCGATCCGTCACCGCCTCCGCAAAACACGCCGCCAGTTTTCCCAGCACAGCCAGCAGGTCACCGCAAAAACTTAGATAATGCCACAAATCCCCCTGATTGCGAATGACGGGAGGCCTCCGCCCGGGAAGGCGCGGCGCGAGGGGATCCGCCTGCACGCCCGGATCCTTGGACAACTGGTGCATGTCCACCACGTGGGCAAGGGAGCGCAACTCATTGAGGGCCCGGAGAGTGCGGTTCCGTTTAATGCGGCTTTCCATGCTGATCAAAAAGAGCACCCCGCCCGCCAGCAACAGGAGGATGTTGAATCCGGCATCCGTCGCCTGGAGAAATTCGGAGAGAGTCTCGAACTGCAAAGGGAAGTTCATGCCGAATGCCGGCAGAGCAGGCAGCAGCATGAGCGCTGCGACCGAAGCCGCGACAACAGCGCGCAGTTTCCACAACGGCTTCTTTATTTCCCGGGCCTCCGCAAGACAATGCCTCGCAGCCGCAAGGAGTTCCACACTCACCTCCCCGAGGCCCGACGGAGGAAACAGGGCAAGGATTCTCTGCGAAATCGACTCGATCGATCCAAGTAGCTTGTCATGATCCAAATTTCGATATCGCGCCATGGATAACGGAAATAGCCGGTTCCCGATTCCCGCAAGCAAAGAGACTGGTCCGAAGATTTGGGCACCCCGGACAGGTTCACCGGGAATCCGGAGGATCACCTCGCGCCGCCCGCTGTTCTCCGTGGCGTGTTGTCATTCCGGCTGCCAGCATGCCGGCACGGCGTGGACCGCCGGCCCGTGGAGAACACTCTGGACCTGACTCCCAGGGACGCGTAACCTTTCCTGCATCGCAGCGCGTCTCACGGGACAGCTTTTCCAAACTTTCCCGATACCGGCTCTCATGAACCTCGCTCCTTATGATTCCCATCAGCAAGGCTGGACCCGGCGCGATGCCGCGCATTTGCTCTGGCGCACGCAGTGCGGCGCCAGTGAAACGGAGATCACCCGGGCCACCGGTGACGGGCTCGAAAAGACACTCGACCGGCTCCTGACGCCGCCAGAGGAAGACGCGGCGTTTGCGGAGGCCGCGGCGCTCCTGCGACAAACGGCAAGTGACTCGGACAACATCGAGCCGCTCAAGACATGGTGGCTCTACCGCATGACGGCGGGGCCTTCGCCGCTGAAGGAAAAAATGTGCCTCTTCTGGCACAACCTCTTCGCCACTTCCAACGTCAAGGTGCGGTCCGCCCGCCACATGGGCGCGCAGAACGACCTCATTCGCACGCATGCTCTCGGCGATTTCAAGGCGCTGCTCGCCGGGATGGCGCGCGATGTCGCCATGCTCATCTGGCTCGACGGGAACGCGAATCGCCTGCGCAGCCCTAACGAGAACTTCGCCCGCGAGGTGATGGAGTTGTTCACCCTCGGTGTGGGGAATTACACGGAGGCCGACATCAAAGAGGCGGCACGCGCGTTCACCGGCTGGCATGTGCGGAACGATCAGTTCTGGTTCAATCGCCTCCAGCACGATGCGGGCACGAAAGGGATCTTTAGCGAGTCCGGCAACTTCGATGGCGACGATGTGCTGCGGCTTTGTCTCAAGCACGAAGCCTGCCCGCGTTTCATCGCCATGCGGCTCCTGAAAGAATTCGTCATGCCTCATCCTGACGAGTCCGCCATCGCTGCTCTGGCGCGGTGCATCCGGGCGCACGACTTCCAAATGGCACCCGTCCTGCGCGAACTCTTCGGCTCGCAGTTGTTCTTCTCCGCCTCCGCCCGGCACAGCCTCATCAAGAGTCCCGTGCAGTTCGTCCTCGGCACGTATCGTGCGCTCGATGTCCGCCCCAACCTCAAGACCACGGCGCAGATCATCGCGGGTCTCGGCCAGGATTTGTTCCAGCCGCCCACAGTCAAGGGCTGGGAAGGCGGCCGCCTCTGGATCACGTCCGCCACTCTGCTGCAGCGCGCCAATTTCGCCGCCAGCCTGACGAACTCCGACACCTACGGAAAAATCGGCGCGCCTCTGATATCCATCGAACAACAAGCCGAGTTGCTCCTCGCCCGCGACGCCGACACTTCGCCCGCAGCCACTTATTTTGACAAAGCATCCGGCTCCCGGGACGACCGGGTCCGCGGTGCGCTGCACCTTATCCTGACCATGCCGGAATTCCAAACTACCTAGCCCGTGGCGGAGGTTTGCAACCTCCGTCCCCAATCTCCAACACGCCATGAACCGACGCCACTTTCTCCAGCATTCCGCCAGTCTCGTCGCCATCGGCGCGACCGCCCCAGCCTTTCTCTCACGAGCCGTCGCCGCGGATAAAAACGATCCCGGCCAGCGCATCCTCGTCATCGTTCAGCTCGCCGGCGGCAACGACGGCCTCAACACCGTCATTCCATGGGCGGACGATGCCTACCATGCCGCGCGTCCGAGCCTTGCCTTCAAGCGCGACACCGTGCTGAAGATCAACGACCACATCGGCCTGCACCCGGGACTCGCCGGAATGAAGGCGCTCTACGACGAGAGCGCGCTGTCCATTATCCAGGGCGTCGGCTATCCGCAGCCTAACCGCTCGCACTTCCGCTCGATGGACATCTGGAATACCGCCCAGCCGGAGTCGGAAATCACCGGCGACGGCTGGCTGGGGCGCGCCCTCGACAGCAGCGCGGCACGCTTCGCCGGAAAAGTCCCCGCCCTCGCCCTCGGCATGGAGAACCTGCCGCTCGCCCTCGTCGCGCCGCGCACAAATGTCCCGTCCATCCGCAGCCTCGACGACTACCAGCTCCGCTTCGGTGACGTCCCCGCGTCCGATCACCAACTGCGGCAATCCCTCGCACGGAAGCTGGCCGGAGATGGGAAAGCGGACACTTCAAAGGACGATCTGAACTTCATCCGGAAAACCCTTGGCACCGCGATTGATAGTGCCGCGCGGCTCAAAGAAGTCGCCGCCAGCTACGAGCCTGCCTCGCCGTATCCGCAGACCCAACTCGCCGCCAACCTCAAGACCGTCGCCCAGCTCATCGCCGGGGAACTTGGCACCCGCATCTTTTTCGTGTCGTTAGGGGGATTCGACACGCACTCGCGCCAGGCCGGCTCTCATGCCGCGCTCCTTGCCGAACTCTCCGGCGCGGTTGCCGCGTTCTTCAAGGATCTCCGCGCCCACAAACTGGCGGATCGCGTCCTGCTCGCGACTTACTCCGAGTTCGGCCGGCGCCTGAAGGAAAACGGCAGCCTTGGCACCGATCACGGCGCGGGCTCGCAAATGTTCGTCGTCTCCGGCGCCACCAAAGCCGGCGTCTTCGGCGATCATCCCAGCCTGACCGATCTCGACGACGGCGATCTCAAACACGCCACCGACTTCCGTTCCGTTTACGCCACTCTGCTCGACCGCTGGCTCCGCATCCCCTCCGAGCCGGTGCTGGGTGGCAAGTTCGCGCCGGTGGAGTTCCTTGCCGTGTGAACAGTCATCCGCTCATTCCCGGAGCATGCAGTTAGGACGACCATGCCTTTAGGCTGGCCGTGTTAGTCTCTATTCGAGGATTCCTCACACAATCGAACACGGGGAGGCTGGCGCCATCCCCGCGCTACGGTTCATCATCCGTGTTCGAGGGCTTGAGTGCCGCGTTTCCCTGCGCGTCGCTGCCGTTACTCATGAATGCGATCTTTTCCGTTACTCTCCCGGCTGTTCGGCACGGCGTCTTGTTCATGACCTGCGCGGCGGCGATGGTTAGCGCACCTCTTCAAGCGGCGGACGAGTGGACGGATATTTCCAGCCCGTTGCTGGAGCGATTGACCAAAGAGGGTGCGAAGTCGGAGTGGCCGGGTGGTTGTTCGGGGGTGGTGGTGAACCGGACAAACGGAGAGGTGACGATCAAGGTGGTGGGTCTCGGACTGTGGCGCAGTGCGGACCAGGGGAAGAACTGGAAGCAGATCGACGAGAAGACGGTCACCGGTCGCGATGAAACGGGCTGGGCGACGAGTGTGGATCAGAATGCGCCGGCGCGCATGGCGAGCTTTTCCCTCGATGGATCGGCGGGGTGGACGGCGGACGGGACGAAGTGGAACAAATTCACAACGCTGGGCCGCAATTGGGATTTCGGGTCGGTCGATTGGGCGGCGGATGTTCCTAACACGATCATCGCAGCGAAACACGAAACCGATCCGCCGGGTGAAGTCTATACGACAAGCGATGGCGGGGTGACGTGGAAGCAAATGACGATCCATCTGGCGGGCAAGCCGGATCGGCTTTCCATGGCCGGTGCTCTCGGAGCGACAACGTTCATTTACAGCAATGGCGACGGCATTCATCGCAGCACGGATGCGGGCGGCACATGGACGAAGGTTTCCGCGGCGAATCCGCAGACTCGCATTCCAGTGCTCTTTCGCGGCGCGCACTATCTTGGGAGCGCGGACGGCCTGCTGGTGAGCAAAGACCTTGGCGCGACGTGGCAGGAGCGGGGGAAGGTGAATACCTGGCTCGGTCCCTTCTTCGGCCGCGATGAAAAGGAAATGGCAGTGGCAGGTAAAGACGGCGTTTTCCTGACCAAAGACGCCGGCGTGACATGGAAAAAAGCGGCGGACCTCAAGCCGGGCGCAAAGGGTTATGCGTTCAGTCCGAACTGGTTTGGCTGCTATGCGTGGGACCCGGTGAACAACGTGCTCTATGCGTCGGCGATGGGGAATCCGGTTTTCAGGCTCAAGCTCTGAGCCGGAATGCCGTGAATCCCCGGAAAAGTTCCATTTTTGGCGGTCGGAATGACAGCCGCTGACTTTGACGCAAGCCGGCTGCCGGCGAATTCTCCGTCATGCCGAGGATCTCACAGCAACTGCGTCGCTCTCTCGTCATCGCTGTCCTGCTGAGTTTCGCCGTTCTCGCAGCCAGCGCATGGCTGCGCGGAGGGGTTGGGGCCACCGGGTACGACGTTACGGATTCGCAGGGCCGACGGATGGGATTCAACGATGTCTTCTCCGCGGAGCACTATTCCATCATCGTGAAGAATGCGGGTTGGAAGCACGCGGTCGAACAGATGCGTCCCCACGACTGGCTGCTTGCGGCATTCCATCCTGTCATGATTCTTCTCATCTGCGCGGCCGGTCCGCGGCTGGTCAAAACATTTCTTTATGCACAGGGCGCCATCTTTTACTGGGGCTGGCCGGGACTTTGTGCCGCTCCCCTGGCACTCGCTGACGCCTTGATTCTCCACACCAGCGACCGGGAGGGTTTTGTGGACATTCCCTATATTTCTCTCGTCAGCCAGGGCGCATGGCTCTGGGTATGCGGATTCCTCGTTTGGAAACTAAGGACGGGCGCCATTACGAAATCCATCGCGCGGCAGCCCGCAGTCGCCTGATGCGTGGAGTCAGTGAGCCTGCCGCAGGACTCGCGGCGCAGCCCTCAAGGGCACCAACTACCTCGCCAAAGCCTGCGACTGCTTCACGAACTCATCCCCTGTCCACTCCGCATCGCTCTTCACCGTCTTTGCGGCCTCCGCGGCTTTTTGGGCAGCTTTGCGGTCGGCCTGGCGTTTCACGAGATCGGCGTGGGTCGTGAAGTAGTCGAGGCTGTGGCCTTTGAAATCCGCCAGAGACTCGAACTTGTGTTTGTCCATGAAGGCGAGGAGTTCGTCGCACATCGGCTTCACCATTTCGTAGCCGGCCTTCATGACACCGGTGCAGACCTGGACGGTATCGCCGCCGAGGAGGATGAATTGCGCGGCGTCGTTGCCGGATTCCACGCCGCCGATGGCGGAGAGCGAACGGCCGGGGAATTCTTTGCGGATGACTTGCGCGATTTCCATGACCATGCGGAGCGCGATGGGGCGTACGGCTTTCGATGAATAACCGCCGGGCGTAGTGTAGCCTTCGACGCTGGGCTCGGGGCGCAGGGTGTCGAGGTTGACGCTGCAAACGCTGCGGATGGTGTTGATGGCGCTGAGGCCGGTGACGCCGGCGCGCAGAGCGGCGCGGGCGGGGTCTTCCATGTGCGTGACGTTAGGGGTCATCTTCGCCCACACCGGTTTCGTCGCGGCACTCATCACCCAGCCGCAGACTTCCTCGAGGATTTCCGGATTCTCGCCCATCGCCGCGCCCATCTTGCGCTCGGGCAATCCGTGCGGGCAGGAGAAGTTCAGTTCGAATCCATCCACGCCCGCGGCCTCGCAGCGTTCGACAATTTCGACCCATGCGTCTTTGCTGTACTCTTCCATGACGGACGCGATGAGCACGCGGTCGGAAAACTGGTCTTTGCACTTCTTGAATTCCTCCTCCCAGATTTTGAACGGCCGGTCGCTGATGAGTTCGATGTTTTCCCAGCCGATGACTTCGCCGCTCGCGGCGAGGAGTTTGGCATAGCGCGGCGTGACGTTGACGACCTTCGAGGCATCGAGGCTGACCGTCTTGGCGATGACGGCGCCCCAGCCTTCTTTGAACGCCCGGGTGATAACATTCAGATTCGTCCCTGGCGGCCCGGAGCCGATGATGAACGGGTTGGGCAGTTTGAGACCGTCAACGGTGGTGGCGAGCGTTGCCATAGGATTGTCTTTGCTTTGTGGTTTCCGGCGGCAACATAGCCCCGGACGGCAGAGTCATGCCACCGATTTCCCCATGAGCATCCCTCTGAATCCGCAACGCACCATTGCTGAGTTGAAGGAACTGCGCGCGCTCACCGCTGATGAAAACGGGGCGCAGCGCGTGGCGTTCACGCCGGTGTGGGTGAAGACGCGGGCGTGGCTCAGAGAAAAACTGGCGGCGCTGCCGGTCGAGGTGCACACGGATGCGGCGGGGAATTTGTGGGCGACGCTGCGCGGCGATTCTGACAGAGCGCTGCTCATCGGCGGGCACATGGATTCGGTTCCGAATGGCGGGTGGCTGGATGGTTGTCTGAATGTGCTGGCAGGTGTGGAGATTTTGCGGCGGATCACCGCGCAGTATGACGGCAAGCCGCCGGTGACGGTGCGGCTGGTGGATTGGGCGGATGAGGAAGGCGCGCGGTTCGGGAAAAGTT
>Ga0190270_10001485_pt1 | contig 10908 bp, 7 predicted proteins | sample Popmic320T_FD_133748 | JGI IMG/M metagenome (GOLD analysis project Ga0190270, IMG submission 133748) | Populus adjacent soil microbial communities from riparian zone of Weber River, Utah, USA - 320 T | ecosystem: Environmental > Terrestrial > Soil > Riparian zone | place: USA: Utah | collected... | reverse complement strand
GCGTTCGTGATGCACAAGGACGACCCCGGTTTCACGGTCGGGACCAAGGAGCGCAAGCTGGGCATCAAGGGGTCGCCCACCACCGAGCTGTATTTCGAGGAGTGCCGAATCCCGGGCGATCGCATCATCGGCGAGCCGGGGACCGGGCTGAAGACCGCCCTGGCGAGTCTGGACCACACCCGTCCGGCAATCGGTGCGCAGGCCGTCGGCATCGCACAGGGCGCGCTCGACGCGGCGATCGCATACACCAAGGAACGCAGGCAGTTTCGCAGACCGGTCAGCGATTTCCAGGGTGTCCAGTTCATGCTCGCCGATATGGCGATGAAGATCGAGGCAGCCCGGATACTGACCTATACCGCCGCCGCCCGCGCCGAACGTGGCGAGGCCGGCTTGAATTTCATCTCCTCCGCTGCGAAGTGTTTCGCCTCCGATGTCGCGATGGAAGTCACCACCAACGCAGTTCAGCTGTTCGGCGGCGCCGGCTACACCCAGGACTTTCCGGTGGAGCGCATGATGCGTGACGCCAAGATCACCCAGATCTACGAGGGCACGAATCAGATTCAGCGCGTGGTGATGGCACGCGCGCTGCTCGCCTGAGGGCCTGTCCTCAAACGTCCGGCAGCGCCGCCGGACGACCTCAGTTGACACCGGCCCGGAAAGATCCGGGCCACGGCGCAGGAGAAGCACCGATGAAAAACCAATGTCCCGAAGAGATGGCGCCTCCCGCCGATCTGCTATTCACGACGTCGGCCACCGGCATCGCCCATCGACTGCTGCCCGACAGGTCGTGGGGCAGCTTCGCGGCGAACCTGGCCCGCAGGCCGAGTCGTGTCGCCGACCGGTTGGGCACGCTGGGACGCGAGGCCGCTTCGATCGCGGCCGGCGACTCCGACCGTGCTCCCAGCAAGGGGGACAAGCGGTTCAGTGATCCGGCCTGGCAGAACAATCCGCTGCTGAAGCGGTCGATGCAGGCATACCTGGCAGCGGACGAAACCGTCGACAAACTCTTGTGCGACGCCGACCTGAACTGGCGCGACGCCGAACGGGTGCGGTTTGTCCGCGATGTCGTGATGGAGGGCCTCGCGCCGAGCAACAACCCGGTGATCAACCCGCTGGGTTGGAAGGCCATCGTCGACACCGGCGGTCTGAGCGTCGTTCGAGGGGTACGGCGCTTCCTCAGCGACGTCTCCGCGCCGCCGCGGATTCCGTCGATGGTCGAGCCTGACGCGTTCGAGGTCGGCGAGTCCTTGGGTGTCACCCCGGGTGCCGTGGTCTACCGCACCGAGGTGTTCGAGTTGATCCAGTACCGGCCGCAAACCACCGAGGTGTTCACCGAGCCCCTGCTGATGGTGCCGCCGGTGATCAACAAGTTCTACATCCTCGACATCTCCCCAGGGCGGAGCATGATCGAATACCTCGTCCAGCAGGGCTATCAGGTGTTCGCGATCTCGTGGCGGAATCCCGATGCAGCGCAGCGCGACTGGGGCTGTGACACCTACGGGGCGGCCATCCTCGACGCGATGGATGCGGTCGAGAGGATCGCGCACTGCGGGCGGGTCCATGTGCAGGCGTCGTGCTCGGGTGGGATCCTCGCCTCGATGACCGCCGCGCACCTCAGTGCTGTCGGCGACGTCGACCGCTTGGCCAGCCTGACCCTGATGGTCACGGTGCTGGATCAAGCCAAGGCCGGCCTCGCCTCCGCCATCGACGAAACCAGCGCCAACATCGCGACCGCACTGTCGAAACGCAAAGGCTACCTCGACGGCCGTTCGCTGGCGGAGGTCTTCGCGTGGCTGCGACCGACTGATCTGGTGTGGCGCTACTGGGTCAACAACTACATTCAGGGCCGGCCACCGACGCCTTTCGACGTGTTGTACTGGAACGCCGACACCACCCGCATGCCCGCCACGCTGCACCGCGACATGGTCATGATGGGGTTGCACAACGCGTTGACCGAACCCGGCGGCACCACGATGCTCGATACCCCGGTGGATCTGGGCACGGTCACCACCGACACCTACGTCGTCGCGGGGATAGCGGACCACATCTCGCCGTGGCAGGCGTGCTATCGCAGCGCCCGCCTGCTGGGAAGCACGGATCTGCGGTTCGTGCTGTCGACGAGCGGGCACATCGCCGCACTGGTCAATCCGCCGGGCAACCCCAAGGCGTCCTACCGGGTCGGCACGGCCGACCAGCTCGATGCCGACGGCTGGCTGGCGGCGGCGCCACAGCACTCCGACTCGTGGTGGCCCGATTACTCCGCGTGGCTCGCCGAGCGCAGCGACGGGAAGCGGCGGGCGAGAAAAGCGCTCGGCAGCAAGCAGTTTCCGCCGATGGAGCCGGCTCCGGGGACCTATGTCCACCAACGTTGAGGGCCGGACTGCCGAAGAGCCGGTGCTGTCCGCGCTGATCGCTGCGCTAGCCGGACTACCCGTCGGGCTGATGACCGCGACAATCGAGTACGGTCTCGCCGCGGTGGCATGTGTCGCGTCCACAGCCGCACAGGTGATAGCCGTGTGCAGGTCGCGGGGGCCGGCGGTGGCCCCCGAAGCCGGCGGTGACGATGCCGACGTCATCGTGCTGCGCGGCGATGGCACCCCCGGACGACGGACATGATCGACGAACGCCTGATATGGGTGTGCGGTCAAGAGATTCGGGTGAGCATTCGCTGGGGTACCGGGATACCGCTGGTCCTCTGCAACGGAATCGGCGCCAGCCTGGAAGTCCTCGATCCGTTCGTCGAGCACTTGCCGCCCGAGAGCACCGTGGTGCGTTTCGACGTACCCGGCACGGGCGGATCGCCGAATTCGCCTTTCCCCTACCGCTTCCCGTATCTCGCCTCCGTCCTGGGGCGAATGCTGGAGAAGAGCGGCGTCGTCGGTGACACGTCGGGTCAGTCGCAGGTCGACGTGCTGGGATTGTCCTGGGGCGGTGGGCTTGCCCAGCAATTCGCCTTCCAGAATCCGCGTCGATGTCGCCGGCTGATCCTGGTGTCGACGGGCACCGGTTGCATCATGGTGCCCGGAAGACCGTCGGTGCTGGTGAAGATGATGACGCCGCGGCGTTTCAGGGATCACCGCTATGCCGCCCTCGTGGCCCCCGAACTCTACGGCGGAGCGGCGCGCCGCGACCCGATGCTGATCAAGCACGTCTTCGACCGCCAGCTGATGTCGGGCACCTGGCTGGGATACCTGAACCAGTTGCTCGCAGGCGCCGGCTGGACAAGTCTTTTCGCGCTGCCGATGATCCGGCAGCCCACGCTGATCATCGCCGGCTCCGACGACCCGGTCATTCCGCTCGTCAATGCCAAGATCATGCACAAGCTGCTGCCGAACTCGACGCTGCACGTGCACGACGGCGGCCACGTCGACCTGATCGCCAGCGCCGCCGAACAGGCCGGCGTGGTAACCACATTCCTCGCCGGCGAACAGAACCGCCAGCCGTCGTCGCGGTGAGGTGACAACAGCCACGACGTTATCGGCAGGCGACAACCGTGCTGCCGTTCTTCGTCAGCCGGCCACGAAGCCCTACCCGGGTGGCCCGCGTTACATTCACCGCCTCTGTTGGCCGAGAAAGGATTACATGATGTCCTACCTCCCGTACCTGGCCGTGTTTCTCCTGGTTCTCACTCCTGTGTTGATCCCGGCGGGCGTTACCCTGGTGCACTCCGTCCGGACGTGGCGTTCGCGTCCCCGTCACACCCCTGCAGTCGGGCGAGTCCGTCGACAGCCCAGACTCGCAGCGCAATTCGATTGATGACGCTTAGCTGACGGCGACACGATGGCCAGCTCCCCGGGGGACACTTTCGGCGGCGGCCGTCACCGGTGGTCATGTCGCGGCCGCGGGGAATCGAGTCCTCGACCGGGGCCGATTTACGCGAAAAGGCCAGCCCGGCTAGTGGCAACAGGGATAGGGTGCGGTTCATCGAGGATGGTGAGCGCCGATGGCCGAAGCCGATCCACACGCGACACAGCAGAATCTTACCGGCATCGCGGCCGAGCTCCGCAGTGCGGGCTTCGACGATGTGGTCGAGGTCGGACACGGCGGGTTCGGGGTCGTCTACCGCTGCACTCAACCGGCGTTGGATCGGACCGTCGCCGTGAAGGTGCTGACGTCTCATCTCGACCCGGACAACGTCGAGCGGTTCGTCCGTGAACAGCGCGCCATGGGCAAGCTGTCCGACCACCCGCACATCGTGACGATCTACGAGGTCGGCACCACGTCGACGGGTCGACCGTTCATCGTGATGCCCTACTACGGGAAGGACTCGCTGGAAGCTGTGATCCGCAGGCACGGGCCGCTCGGATGGAGCGAAGCCGTGAGCATCGGGGTCAAGCTGGCCGGCGCCCTGCAGGCCGCGCATGAGGTTGGCATCCTCCATCGCGACGTCAAACCGGGAAACGTCCTGCTGTCCGACTACGGCGAACCGCAGTTGACCGACTTCGGTATCGCTCGGATGGCGGGCGGGTTTCAGACCAGCACCGGCGTGATCACCGGGTCACCGGCATACACTGCACCGGAAGTGCTGGCCGGTGCCACCCCGACACCACGATCAGATGTGTATTCGCTTGGCGCCACGTTGTTTTGCGCGATAACCGGCCATGCGGCCTTCGAACGCCGCAGCGGCGAGAGGGTTGTCGCGCAGTTCCTTCGGATCACCTCGCAGCCGATTCCCGACCTCCGCGAACAGGGTCTGCCCGCCGACGTGGCGGCCGCCATCGAGGGCGCCATGGCGCGCGAAGCCGCGGATCGCCCCGAGACGGCGGCCCAGTTCGGCGAGCAGCTTCGCGCTATTCAACACAGCCACGGCCACGCCGTCGACGAGATGGCACAGCACGTCGAGCTCGGCGTCGAAACCCGGAAGGCGACGACGGCTTCGACGGCTCGCCGTGCGCACACATCGGCTACCCCGACACCGCCCGCCCCCGTGACGAAGTACCGGCCTCCCGGAGCGCTGACCTCTCTGGTCCCCCGGGATTGGCTTCCCGATGCTGTCCGGACGGCGGGACGCCGGCGCCTGATCCTCATCAACGCGCCGTCGGGCTACGGCAAGAGCACGCTGGCCGCGCAGTGGCGCCAGGTGTTGATCCGCGAGGGCGTCGCCGTGGCGTGGCTGACGGTCGACGACGACGACAACAACGCGGTGTGGTTCCTGTCGCATCTGCTGGAGTCGATCCGCACGATCCGGCCGGCACTGGCGGCGTCCTTGACTCAGGTGCTCGAAGAACACGGCGACGACTCGGCCCGCTACGTCCTGACGTCGTTGATCGACGAGATACACGACAACGACGACCGCATCACCCTGGTCGTCGACGACTGGAATCGCGTGTCGGACGCACAGGCCATCGCCGCCCTGGGGTACCTGCTCGAACACGGCTGCCACCACCTGCAGCTGATCGTGACGAGCTGGTCGCACGCGGGACTGCCCTTGAGCAGACTGCGGCTTCGCGATGAGCTCGTGGAGATCGGCTGTGACGCACTGCGTTTCGATGCGGAGGCGGCGCAGTCGTTGCTCAATGACGTCGGCGGCCTGGCCTTGGCGAGCGAGGACGTGGCGGCACTGACCTCCTCGACTGACGGATGGGTGGCCGGACTGCGGCTGGCCAAACTCTCGTTGCGCGGTGGGGCGGACGCCTCGCGCCTGCTCGGCCGGCTGTGCGGTGCCCATGACGTCATCGGCGAGTTTCTGGCCGAGAACGTCCTCGAGGCGCTCGAACCGGAGATGGCCGACTTCCTGTTGGCGTCGTCGATCACCGAGAGAACTTGCGCAGCGCTGGCGTCGGCGTTGTGGGAACGCCCGGGCGGGCCGGCAATGCTCGACGAGGCCGCCCATCGCGGGTTGTTCCTGCAACGGGTCGAAGAAGAACCCGACTGGTTCCGCTACCACCAGCTGTTCGCCGAGTTCCTGCGGCGCCGGCTCGACCGCGACGACCCCGAGCGAAGCCGGCGACTGCACCGGACGGCCGCGACATGGCTGGCCGGGCACGGCTACCTCAACGAGGCCGTCAACCATGCGCTCGCAGCCGACGATTCGACCCTGGCCGTGGACCTCGTGGAGCAGGACGAGACCCGTCTGCTCGAGCAGTCGAGGATGATCACGTTCCTGGAGATCATCAAGAAACTCGATCCGGAGTTGCTGGTTTCCAGGCCGCGACTTCAACTGGCGATCGCCTGGGCGAACATCCTGCTGCAACGACGGGCCCCGGCCGACGGTTCGCTGGACCGCTTCGAGACGGCGGTGTCCGGCGCGCAACTCACGGACGCGTCGCGAGCCGATCTCCGCGCCGAGGCCGACGTCCTTCGCGGGGTGGCCGACCTGTTCGTCGACCGTGCCGACCGTGTCGATTCGCTTCTGCGCGAGGCGTTGTCGAGGCCCGACACGTTGCCTCCGCGCGTGCCCGGGGTCGCTGGCAACGTTGCCGCGTTCGCGGCCATCTACCGCTTCGACTTCGACGAAGCGCGACGGCTGCTGCGGTGGGCGGAGCCCTACAGGGACGTGATGGGGCCGTTCGCCGGCGTGCTCGCGCACTGCTGGGCCGGTATCGCGGCCACCTTCGAGCTTGACGTTCCCGCTGCCCGGCGCGAGTTCCGCGAGGCGTTCGAGATGGGGCTGGCCGTGGGCCAGCACTCCCACGCTGCCCGTCTCGCCGGCGCCCTGCTCGGCGAGTTGCTCTACGCGGCGGGTGAACTGGACGAAGCCACACGGCTGCTGGAGTTGAGCTATGGACTCGGGCCGGCGGGCGGCGGTGTCGACTACCTCGCCGCGCGCTACGTCGGAAGCGCGAAAATGAAAGCGGTGCAGGGTGATTTGGTGATCGCGGCGGAGCGCCTGGACGCCGGTATGGGCGTGGCGGAGCACTTGCGGCTTCCGCGGTTGGCGGCCGCGATCAACAACGCACGGATCCGGTTGGGACTCGGCGTCACACCTGCGGTGGCAGCTCGGCTGCGATCGGTGCGGACCCTGGCCGTCGACGACGGGATCGCCATGGTCACAGCCGAACTCGACGAGGACTCGGCAGTTCTGTTGCTGGTGGCCGGCGATTCCGCCGAGGAGCGCGACCAGGCCTGCCAGCGGGCAAGCGAATTGCTCGCCGGCATCGACGAAATGCGCAGGCCGTGGGCGGCCCTGCGCGCTCGACTTCTGCTGGTCGAAACACTCGCACGGGCAGGCAGATCAGCGCAAGCCGAGACAGCTGCCGCCCTACGACAGTGTGAGGCGGCCGGATTGCCACGTCTGGTCGTCGATGCCGGGCTCGGCTGACCAACAGACCCGCCTGATGGAAAGGCTACCCAGACGATGACTGGTCCCCGGATGTCCTACGCGCTTCCGCGCGACGTCGGCCGACGCCCCGTTCTCGTCATCGGGGCCGGCACGCTCGGTGCCCGGATCGGGTTGATGTTCGCCGCCGGCGGTAGCCCGGTGCGCATCTACAACCGCACGCGCGAGCGCGCGGAATCCGCGACGGGAGGCGTGGCTGATCATCGAGTCGGTGGCAGAGGACCTGGCCGTCAAACGCGGGTTGCTCGCGACGGTCGACCAACTCGCCGACCAGGACGCGATACTCACGACGAACTCGTCGTCGTATCCCAGTAGCGAGATCGCCGACGCGGTCGCGCACCCTCGCAGACTGCTGAACATGCATTTCCTGATGCCGCCGCTGATCAACAGCGTCGAACTGATGTCCTGCGGCCAGACCGACAGCGCGGTCATCGAGGCACTGGCCGATCGGCTGCCTCGATACGGGCTGGTGCCGTATCGGGTCCGAGCCGAAAGCGTCGGGTTCATCTTCAACCGGATCTGGGCCGCCATCAAACGCGAGGCGCTGGCCGTGGTGCACGAGGGCGTCGCCCCGCCAGAAGACATCGACCGGAGCTGGCACGACGTCTTCGGTTCGCCCGCCGGTCCCTTCCGGATGATGGACCAGGTCGGCCTCGACGTCGTGCTGGACATCGAGGAGCACTACGCGCGGATTCGCGACGGCATCCCCGAAGGGCCTCGCGAGGGTTCTAGCGCGACTATGGGGTCACCGGCGGCGACAACAGCTGAACCCAGCGACTGGCGAACGCCACCGTCGTCAAGCGCCTTCGGGCGATGCGAGGCGTTGGAGCGCGGCCCGGCCTGCGTGGGCACCACACATCCCATGCGCTCCGGGGCCGGGCGGCGTGGCGGCCGAGCAGATGTACCTGCCCGGCAGGCCAATGCTGTACGGCAACAGAGTGATTCCTGGGCCGAAGGTCAGTTGCCGGATGTCTTTGGCGCCGGTCATGATGTCGCCGCCGACGAAATTCGGGTTGTCTGAGGCGAATTGCGAGGTCGGGGTGACCATCCGGCCGATCGACGCGGACCGGCTCGACGTCGAGGTCGCGCTGCTTCTGTGTCAGTGGTACGGCGTCCCCGTCGCCGGCGCAGATTCCTCCCGTCACAGCCCGGACGCGACCGGCACCCGGTGATCGTCGGCGGCCTCGCGCAGCAGCTCGTAGTCGCGCTGATTCCGATCGGCGTACGCCTCGGCGAAGCGGGTGAAGGCGATGTCGGTGGCCTCGCCGCGGCCCAGATATCCGGCGATGGCGCCGGTCGCCGGTGCGGGCGTGCGCGCGGGCGAGCACCTCCCCGCAGGCACGGCCGTAATCGGTCATCATTTGTGCGCTCATCGCCTCGATCGTCGCCGAACCCTTCCAGTCGCGTAACTGGCGCACGAAAAAGTCACCCTCGTGGCCGTCGGGACCGACCGTGTGCAGCCACCCGAGCAGAATGTCGCCGCTGGCCTGCATCAGCCGCTGCCCGACCACGACCCGCTGCGCGGCGTTGGCGTACGCGCTGGGCTGCAGGTAGCACTCGAGCACCGACGGCTGCGCCTCTTTGACCTGCAGCACCAGCGGGTCATCCTCGTCTCTGCCCACCGTCAGCACCACCCACGACCGCAGACCGACGCTGCCCACGCCGACGACCTTGCGGGCCATCCCGGTGTAACGGAACCGGCGAACCAACGGCTGCACGCTGACATTGAGTGTCGCCTGATAGGCGTCGATGAGGGCGGCCGCGTTCCGCCCGTAGCCGACTGCCTCGGCTTCGCCGACGAGCTCCTCGATCGGAACCAGCAGCGGCGGATCGCTGACGAACTCACGACGACCGTCGATGACGTGGGTCAGCTTCGACAGCGCCTGGGTGCTGTCTCGTGACCGGGCGTGATCCGCCGCCTGCCGGATGCTTTGGGCGGCTTTGGGTCTGACGCTGCTCAGCAGGGCGTCGTCGATCGGGTTCTGGGCGTACCACACGTCCAACTCCCGCATCGCCGCGAGCGCATGCATCTTCTCGCGGTAGGCCCTGGCGCATGCGCGCACCACGCGCTCGCGCTCCGCGCGGGTGGCACCGTGGCTGCGCGCGGCCACCGCCAGGCTGGCCGTGAGGCGCTTGACATCCCATTCCCACGGCCCGGGCAGCGTTTCGTCGAAGTCGTTGATGTCGAAGACCAGGCTGCGCTCCGCGGAGCCGAACAGCCCGAAGTTGGACAGGTGCGCATCACCGCACAACTGAACGCTGATGCCGGTGTACGGGACGCGTGCCAAGTCGGCTGCCATGATCAACGCCGCGCCGCGAAAGAACGCCCATGGCGAGGCGAGCATCCGTTCGTACCGGATGGGCACCAGTTCGGCGATGCGTAACGACTCCTGTGACTGCAGCAGCTCAACCGGGTCCACACGACCGTCCGCGCCGGCGAACTCGACAAGTTGCGATCGCGGAACGGACGAGCGCCATGACCGACCCCACTCGCGGCGCTCCCGCACCGACAAGGACGGGCCGTCGGCCACACTCGCCCGTCGTTCCACAGTCGCTCCTGATCCACGGCGCGTCTTCATCATCACTGAAGACGTCGCCCAGACCGAGCGAATCATCGCAACGGGTCAGTACGATCGCGGCATCTTGAGTGCCTGCGCAGAGATGTAGTTGAGGACCATCTCCTGAGAGAACGGCGCATTGCGAAGCAGTCGGGCCTCCCGCCACAGCCGCTCCACGTGGTACTCCTTGGCGTAGGCATAGCCACCATGGGTCGACATCGCGCGGTCGCAGGCGTCGAAGCCGGCCTCGGCGCCGAGGTATTTGGCGGCGGCGGCCTGCGGGCCGCAATTGCGGTGGTCGTCGTAGAGCGCGGCCGCGTGCATCGCCATCAGGCGAGCCGACTCGAGGCGGATCCATGAGTCCGCGAGCGGGTGCGCGACCGCCTGATTCTGTCCGATGGGCCGGTCGAAGACCACGCGTTCGCGGGCATACTTGGTCGCCAATTCCAAGGCCGCCTGGCCGATTCCGACGCCCTCCAAGCCCACCACGATGCGCTCGGAGTTCAGCCCGTCGACGAGGTGGCTGAAGCCGCGGCCCACCTCACCCACGACGTCTTCGTCGGGTACCTCGAGATTCTCGATGAACAACTCGTTGGAGTCGACCGCCGAGCGGCCCAACTTCTCGATCTCGCGGACGGTGATCCGATCGCGGTCGAGGTCGGTAAAGAACAGCGTCATCCCGTCCAGCGGATTGTGCTGGTCGCGGGGTGAAGTGCGGGCCAGCAGCAGGATCTTGTGGGCGTTCTGCGCATTGCTGATCCACACCTTCTGGCCGTTGACGATCCAGCCACCGTCGATCCTGTCGGCCTTGGTCCTGATGCGGGAGGTGTCGACCCCGGCGGTGGGCTCGGTCACGCCGAACGCCATCAGGATCTCCCCTCGGGCGAGCCTGGGCAGGAACTCCTGCTTCATCCGCGCAGAGCCGTGCCGGATGATCGGGGCGGGTGGGAAGAGATAGAAGTGCACGGCCGAGGCGCCGCTCGCGCCGGCGCCGGACGCGGCGATCTCCTGCATCATGGCGCCGGACTCCGCGATGCCGAGTCCCAGCCCGCCGTATACCTCGGGGATGAG
>Ga0190270_10001484_pt1 | contig 10911 bp, 11 predicted proteins | sample Popmic320T_FD_133748 | JGI IMG/M metagenome (GOLD analysis project Ga0190270, IMG submission 133748) | Populus adjacent soil microbial communities from riparian zone of Weber River, Utah, USA - 320 T | ecosystem: Environmental > Terrestrial > Soil > Riparian zone | place: USA: Utah | collected... | reverse complement strand
GATATTCCTTCGATGGATGAACAGGAGGAACAGGCGGTCGTACGACGCGAAGACGGCTCCTTCCTGCTAGACGGAGCGCTACCCATCGATCGGCTCAAACAGACCTTACAACTCAGACGCCTGCCGGGTGAGGAGGACGGCGGGTTTCAGACGCTGGGCGGATTTCTGATGATGCGACTCGGGCGTGTCCCGGCGGTCGCCGATCACCTAGATGTCGGCGGCTGGCGCCTTGAAGTCGTAGATATGGATCGCCAGCGCGTGGACAAGGTTCTCGCAACCCCGATCGGGATTGTTTCGCGCGCTCCGACTTCCGGCTGAGCGCCGGAACAAATCGCCCCCAATACTTTTCATGAGCCAAACGCTACAGCTCGATGCGCGCCGCGACGGATCGGGCAATATCCGCAGTCGCTTCATCAGCAGGGTGAAAAGACTCGATGCGCAGTTCTTGCAATGTAATGTCATGCGGACTGCCGCGGGTGGCGATCGTGCTGAAGAAGCGTAAAGTTTGATCACCGAATATCACACATCAAGCGCTGCGGATCACCTTTAGCTAAAACGTAAACCGCATCTGCAGTTCCAGCCGGCGATTGTTCGCGGCTTCTGAGAAGACGAAGCCGCCGCCGCCTGCGGGTTGGTTGGCCTGACCGAAGAGAGGCGAAGTGATGTTGCCGATGATCGACCCGGGATTGGTGTGGTTCAAAAGATTGCGGACCGACATCGAGATACTCATGTTGTAACGCCTTCCCGCCTGCATAGAGGATGAGCCGCCCTGTGGCGTCGCTCCAGTGCTGAAAACACCCGGGGCAGGACGCCCTTCACCACCACCGCCCGGCCCGCGTTGCGCTGTAGCGGCGCTTCCGCGCTCACCGCCGAATTCGACGGACTTGGCAATGCGCAGGTTCACCGTGACCGAGCCTGGGCCACGCCCGTAATTGCGCGGCAAGGTTCGCTGGTCCGGCGCCGGGTTGGGATCAAGCAGCCCGAAACTCGTTCGGATCAGTCCCGGCTTGTTCGGGTCATTCGGTATGCCGGGTCTGCCGTTGAATAGCGTCGTCCCGTACAGGTCGCGGCCTACGGTGATGTCGAACGGCGGGCCGGAATCCACAATCACAAACGGGCTGAGCCGCACATTCCATTTCGTGTTAAACGAACCGTTCAGAGAGAAGCGATGGCGTATGTCTGTCGCCGCCGGGCCGTACTCGCCTGTGAAGTCGAAAGGTTTCGCCGGAAACGTGCCAACGCCGTCCGTGTCGCTCATCGCCCGATTGAGCACATAGGAACCGGTCAACGAGATGTCTCTGTTGATCCTGGCGTTGACGTTGGTGATCAACTGATGCTGGTTGTAGCGGCCCGTAGATCCAATCTGGAAAACCGGGCCGGGCTTGCCGAGCGGGAACACGCCGCTGCCTGGAATGAGTGGATTGAATGTGCCGGGCAGCGGCGCATTGACGTCTTGAGAGCGAAGCAGGTGCAAACCGTGTGAATTCGCATAAGTGACCGCGATCGTCGTGTTGAATGGCAATTGGCGCTCAAAGCTGTACGCGCCGAATTCGGTCAAGTTCAGCGAGGCCCGCCCCGGCCGCTTCGAGGAGTTGAAGATCGGCGATCAGGTCAGGGCCCTGGGAACCGGTAACGAAGACCGATCCAGGTACGCGACGGAAGAACTGGTTTCCGGCTCATTTCGAGCCATCGCAGCCGTCGTCGTTTCACACGACGCCGCGCAAAATACGATCCTGGTCACAGATTTGGCCGCCAACAAGCGCATCGAGACGCGGTTGACGCCCGATTCCATTGCGCGCAGGTTATCCGCTGAAATCGTACAGGCGTTGGCCGCGCGCAACAAAGAAGGGAGCGCGCCCGATCAAGGCCCCAGGGATCTACAACCATTGATCGAGAAATTGCCTCATCTGAGCGGCGCCGACTTGAAGCCGGGAGACGCCGTCATCATCTCCTTCGTCAATAGCGAAGATGCTTCGCGCGTTACAGCCATCACTTTGCTGGCCGGAGTCGAGCCGTTGTTGAAGACTTCGACCAGGGGCGGGCAACCGATAAATCTCGGCTCTTGGAACCTCGATCTAAATATGAATGTTGGCGTGCCCTAAGTTCCGCTCTCTCAAGCTACGGCGAAATCGATCTCACGGTCTCTTAAATAGATCGGTTTGTGATCGCGTGTGATGGAAAGCAGCGCGGTCTCCGGTACGGCGCCGGAAGCGGTAGCGACTGTGCGCTCTCAAAAACGCGTGTCCATTCAGCAACGAGGCTTGAAATTTCCTCCGTCAATGTTGATCGCCGGACGGAACGGTTATGTTACATCGCTAACACCGTGGACCAATGAATTCAAGAACCTCAAACAGTGCACGGATCCGGCGATCCGGAACCGCATGCGACGAGGGCCACACATGGATTCCCTCGAGCCATACGGGGATCAACCCCGCCTCGACCGAGCCGAGGACATCGTTCATTGGGTGATCACCAACAAATAAAGTCTCCCCAGCAAGGAGCCCGATCTCCTCCAGCGCGTACTGAAAGATTCGAGGGTCCGGTTTCTTGCAGCGGGTGGCCTCACTGATAACGACGGTGGCAAAGTAGTGACCTATCCCCAGTTGTGCGATCTTCGCGGACTGAGTCAACACCGACCCGTTGGTGACAACCCCTAAATGAAGACCTGCTGCGGCTAACGCGGCTAACGTCTCCTGCAACCCGCTCCGGGCAACAGTCGACTGCGGAAACCATGTATGCCAATGATCGCGGATCTCCGAGGTATCAGGTGTGTGAGCCCAGGCAAGTTGTTCTATGATTCCGGCATAGACCTCATCTCGCGGTCGGTAGCCGTGCGCGTCGAGCGCAACAAACGTCGTTTCGATTTCCCGGCCAGTCATCATGCCGAGAAGCCCGGCAAACTCGCGATGGAAGAGCGCCGCGTACTTTGACAAAGACGCTGCCCGATCAGTGAGCGTATCATCGAGATCGAATAGAACGGCATTAATCATTGACGGCATAACTTGTATTCTACTGCCACTCGCCGCGCCGCTTGCCAACCCTTACACAAATTTGAAAATCGCTCTAAAACGTGACCCGAAAAGAGAGATGCAATCTGCGAGGCCCCCGGGCATCCACCACCGTGTTACTGATCAACAACAGAAGAGAACAGAATAAACGCGCCATCATCTTGGTCCCCTCAATCGAACGTCGGCTCACCGACCGCCGTCGCGCCCCGCGATTCGTGAGCCGCGGCGATTTGCGTGATCCTGCCGTCCTTCATCTGCGCGACGCGGCGCCCCACGGCCAGGGCCTCGACACGGTCGTGCGTGATGTAGACGGTGGTCGCATCGACCGCCCTTTGCAGGTTTTTCAGTTCGGCCATCAAGTCGGTCTTCAGCTCTGCGTCCAGACTCGACATCGGCTCGTCGAGCAGTAGTAAACACGGATTGGCAATTATCGCGCGCGCAATCGCCACGCGTTGTTGCTCGCCACCGGAAAGCTCGCTCGGGTAGGCGCCCGCAAAGCGATCGATCCGCATCAGCCGCAGCGTCTCATCGACCCTCTCCGCCCGTTCGCGCTTCGGGACCCCGGCGGAGGAGAGGACGAACTCGAGATTGCCTGTCACGGTCAGATGCGGCCAGAGCGCGAGGTCCTGAAAAACAAAGCCTACGCTGCGCGCGCCGGGCGGAACGAGGTTCCGACCATTCGTCGCGACGCGTTCGCTGGCGATCCAGATCTCCCCGGAGTCAGGCTCTTCCAGGCCGGCGACGAGGCGCAGCGTCGTCGTCTTGCCGCACCCGCTCGCGCCGAGCAGCGCGACGGTTTCCCCCTCGGCGACATCGAGAGAAAGGTTATCCACCACTGTTCGTCGGCCGAATCGCTTCGTCACCCCAACGAGTCGCAGAAAGGCTTCAGGCATCGCTCGCAATCTCCTTTGCTTTCTCTCCCCCGGCGAACAGGCCGAGCAACGCGAGTGGCGCAAGGGTCACGCAAACCTGCATCAAGGCCATGGCCGCGACTTCGCTCGAAGGCGTGTTGGCGATCAGCGTGTAAATCCGAACCGGCAGCGTGGACTCGCCCGGCGGGGCGACCAGCGCCGTCGCGCCCAGTTCGCCGAACGCGAAAATGAATGCGACGACCCACGCGGTGGCGATTCCCGTTTTGATCTGTGGCAGCACGATGCGAGTGAAGATCCGAGGCCAACCTGCGCCCGATAATTCCGCCGCTTCTTCAAACGAAACCGGAGCCTGCCGCACACTCGCCGCAAGAATGAGCGCGGCCACCGGAACGAATCGCGCCAAATAAGCGATCACCACCATCGCCTGGGAGCCATAAATTCCAAATCCTGGCCTGTTCCACATGCCGATCAAGCCGACCCCAACGACCGTACTCGGCACGGCGAGTATAACGATCATCGCCAGATCGGCCAGGCCGCGCAGCCTGGTTCTTGCGCGCGCCCGCCCATATCCAAGTAGCGCGCCCAGTATCGTGGCTATCGTAGCCCCGGCGGCGGCAAGCCAAAGACTGTTGCTGATCGCCGTCCGGGACGAGGCGGCGACCTCCGCGATCCTTTGCAACTGTCCGGCCTCGCGCGCCAGCGCGACGAGCGGCAGCAGCACGCACACAGTGATCGTCAGCAGCGCAATCAAGACGACAATCGTTTTATGTTCGGACGGCAGCCTCAATCCAGCGTGCGCGCCACGCCGCGTGACGAGGAGTTTTTCGCCGATTACGAATTGCGCGGCGGTTCCGGCGATCAATGCGGCGGCGAGCAGCGGTATCGCCAGCGCCGTCGCAGCGCCGAAATCGTAGAACGCCGAAAAGGCGGTGAAGACTTCGGTTGTAAAGACGTTCACGCGCAACAGTCCGGGCACGCCGAACTCCGAGATCGCCAACACGAAGGCGATCAGCGCGGAGGCCACTATGCTCGGGGCGACCAAAGGCAATGTGATCCGGCGCAACACTCGGCTTCTCGAAGCGACCAGCAACGCCGCTTCTTCCAATCGCCCATCGACGCGCCGCGCCGCCGCTTCCGTAGCGAGCATCGCCAGCGGGTAGAATCCGACGCCGAGCACGACGACGGCGCCCGCCAGACTGTAAGTCCATTCGGAGAGCGGATCGCGGCCGAACAGTCGCGCGACGATTCCGGCTGGGCCCCCGATGTAGATCCACGCCAGCGCCAGAATGTACGGCGGAACTACCAGCGGCGCGACGAGCGCAATTCGCAACATGCGTTTAAACGGGAAGCTCGCGCGCGCGAAGAGCAAGCCGAGCGGCGCGCCAATCAACACGGCCATCATCGCCGAGCCGGCGCCGAGGCAGACGCTGTTGACGAACAACTCGCGTTGACGGGCTTCTGAAAACAGCCGCTGATAATTCTCGAATCCCAGACGCCCCTCTGCGCCGGTAAACGAAATAACGAACATATAGAGCGCGGGGGCGACGCATAAAACGAAGAAGAGGGTTGCCGCGATACTCATCGCCGCGCCGCGGGAAGTAAACAAGCGCGACGAAGGTTTGATATTTGATTGGTAAAGAGATGTGTTCATCTGCCCGCAGTTCGCGGTCCCGCCTTCAGGCGTAAGCTTCAGACGTCAAACCATTACGGCCGCGTCAAATCCATACGCCTGAAGACGGGATCACGAACTCACAGCCCGAGGATGGATTGCAATCGTTTCGTCACATCTTCCACGCGATCGGCGGCCTTGCCGTAATCGAGCGTCATCGGCTTGAACGAATTGATCGGCGGGATGTTCTTCGGCCCTTCGACGCCGCTGTGCAGAGGGATTTGCACCGCTTCCGATTTCGCCAATTCGCGTTCGACCTCCGGTGAAAGAAGATAATCGATAAGCTTCTTTCCGGCCTCGGCGCGCGGCGCCCCGGCGATGAGCGAGACCATGTTCGGCATCAGCGGCGCGCCTATCCCGTCGCGGTCGGGCAAGACCATCGCCACCGGCTGTTTGTCTTCGAGCGCGACATTGACATCGTCCGTGTCGGTCAATCCCATCTTAACCTCGCCCTTCGCGACAAGGTCGCGCACCACGGAATTTCCCGGCGCGATCTTGACGCCGTTGGCCTTCAGCTTGCGGAAGAACTCATCTGCCTTCTCGTCGCCCAGCCCGGCGTAGAGCGCCGCGACGTGAAACGAGGTGGAGCCGAACCGCGGGTCGGCGATCGCGATCTGGCCTTTCCATTTCGGGTCTGTCAGATCGTAGATTGACTTCGGCGCTTCTTGAGGTTTGACGAGATTGGTGTTGTATACGATTACGCGGATGCGCGCAGAAAAGCCCGTCCAGTAGCCTTCCGGGTCTTTGAACGTCGCAGGAATCCCTTCGGCGTTGGGCGACCTGTACGAAGTGAGCGCGCCGCGTGACTCAAGGACGAGCGTCCGAACCGGCTCATTCGACCAGAAGACGTCGGCCTGCGGATTGTTCTTTTCGGCGAGCAGCCTGTTCGCCAGGCCGGCGCTCTTGGTCTCTTCCGTGTCGTAAACCGCGTTGACTTTCACTCCGGTCTTCCGCTCGTAAGCTTTGAGGACCGGCTCGGAAAAGACACGGTCCGTGGAAACGTAAACTGTGACTTCATCCGTCCCCTTGTTAGCGTCACGGCTTTCGGGAGCGCCCTGCCGATGGCAGGCGGCAAGAAATGCCGTCAGGCTGACCAGAAAATACAAAAGAGCTCGCCCGAATGCTTTACGAATCATCATTCCTCCATTAATCCGGGTGGCGGCCGAATGGGGGCCGTTCAACCGCCGCCGTGAGTGGCCGTTACTGTTTTGGCTTCAACTCTTCCAGCAGACGGCCGATCCGATCGGCAAGTTTGTCACGAGCCTTGCCGTAATCTTCAATCGCCGGTAAGACAGGGTCCCAGTTTTCGACCTTGATGCTCCCCGGATAGTCATCGGGCAGAGCGCAGAAAGTGATCACTCGACTGGCGCCGACGAGATCGGCCTTGGAGATTTTCTTCGGCGCCGGCTCACTAGACGCCAACTCGTCAGCCCTTAACCCGGTCGCGACCTTCGGCGAAATCTCCGGGTCGGGATTGGTTCCCCGCGCGATCGCACGAAGATTGAGGCCCCGCTCTCGGGCGAGCTTGTTGAAAATAGCCGCAGACAAAATGCTTTTGGCAGCCCCGTGTTCACACACGAAGATGACCACGGGCGTCTGTTCCGTCTGATTTCCGGCGTCTTGCGCCTGTCCACTTATGGGGAGAGCGAACAACAATGTCGCTATCCATACCGTAAGACAAACAACTGTTTTCTTCACCGCTTTACCTCCTGTAAGAGTTGGCCATTTCGACCGGTTCATTGCGTGACGACCTTCAGATCATCAAAGTAGGTCACCGAATCGGCTTTCGTCCAGAGACCGACTTTCCCGGCCTCGGTGAACGTTGCGTCCTCGACTTCATAGAGCTTCTGCCCGTTCAGCCATACGGTGAAGAGATTGCCTTTGGCCGTCACCCGCAGTTCGCTCCATTGGTTCTTCGGCACAGTCGCCTTCTTGCCGTAGGTCCGGCCCTCGCCCTTGACGGGCAGGTCCTCGCGCTTGCCGTTCTGCACCTTGTAAAGCACGACGTTGTTTTCGAGCGCGTTGGCGCGGACGATGTAATAGTTGTCCTTATCTCTGTACCGCCAAACGATCCCCGCCGCTTGATCCTTCTTGCCCGAAACGGGTTTGAACTTCACGCTGATGTTGGCGTCTTTCGCCATGACGCCGTCTTGGACGCAGAGCGGAAAGCGGTAGCCCGTCGCGTCGGCGTCGGTTTGCGCAAGCGCATTGCCTCGATCGGGCGACGCGTCATCCTTCATCACAACCCAGACGCCGGCCTTGCCCTGCCCGGCCAACGCGGTCGAGAAGCCTTTCGGCGGCTCGCCCGCCTTGTCTTTGTTGAAGTCAATCGTTTGCGCCGAGGCCGTCATGGCGGCGCACAAGAACGCACAAACGCAGAATGTGACTCTTACGAATTTCATTGTCTCTTCTCCCTTCTAAAATTCGATGCTCCAGTTGATGTGGAACCGGCCGTTCACCGCATCGTCATTGAACGAGGGCCGATTCTTGAACTGATAGTCGACGCCGATCCGCGTCATCTCGCCGAGATATCGCAGATAGCCGAAGTTAAACGCGCGCACGTTGTAGCCTTTGACCGGATCGCGGTTGAACTGGTCGTATCGCGCGTAGACGTGATCGCGGTTGGTCAACCGCCATGTCGCAAACAGAGCGCCGCCCGCCGATTTCGCGCCCGGGCGAAAAGCGTCTGCGAATTCCGGTTCAATGCCGAGCAAAGTTAATGGTGTGGCGCCAGCGACGAACTCGCCACGCAGTCCCAACCGCCCGATCACGTATTGAATATCCATCCCGATCAGGTTCTCGTCGTTGTTCCCGCTCACGCCAGGCGGCAGGATTTGTTTGCCGCGCTGCGCGGAAAAACCGACGGCCAGCTTCGGCCGGTCAAACAATTTGCGAACGCGCAGCAGGTAATTCATCTGCCGGTTGTTGTCCGCAAAAAACCGATTGCCGTTGAACGCGCCGATGAAGTAATGAACGTTCTTCAGCGAGGTGAAGTTAAGGTCTCCGGAGAGCATCACGCCGCGGTCGCGCTGTCCGGGAAAGAAGTAGCCCGCGAAGATGCCGCGCTCCGGCGATTCACGCACGGCGCTTGATTGCTGAATGTCGAAGCCGAACGGCTTGATGAACTGCCCTACGCGCAGCGTCGCATGACTGTTCAGGTAGTATTCGACGAAGGCGTCGTTGACCAGTTCTTCCGCGCTGCCGTCGAGCGCGGGGTGAAATTGAATCTCCAGTCCCGCGCCGATGCTTTCGCTCAGCTTGCCACTCCACCGCGTCTCGATGCGCGTCATCGAGATGTTCGGCTCGAACTCTCCGTTCGAGCCGCGGATCGGCAGCGCCGAGTAACGCGACTGGATGAAGATTTCCGGCCTCGCTCGCAACGTCTCCTCGCGTTCGCTCGCGCCCATCTCGGGATCGACGATACGCTCGGCGAACTCCGACCGCACGGCCTCGGCCTGCGACGGTTGAGTCCCCGCAGTTGCGGGCTGTTGAGCATCCTGAGTTATTGCTCGCTCGGCCTTCAGTTTTGCGATTTCGGCGCGCAAAGACCCCATGACCTCATTCAATTGATCGAGCTGGCGCGTGGCCTGGTCGAGTTTCTGTTCCAGTTCCTTGACCCTTGACGATTCCGGCTGTTGCGCGTTACCCACAACAGTGAAAAGCAACAGCGGCAGGAAAACGCTCGTTTTCATCGCATCTCCTTCGAAGTGATCCAGAACGCGGCGACGCCCAGCATTCCGACCGCCCCCGCGACTTGAAGCGGCGCCTGCGGATTGTGCGCCCACAGAATTCCGCCGATTGTTCCCGCCGGAACGATCAACAGGTTGCGGACCGTGTAATAGACGCCGACCGCGCGAGCCCGCTCGGCAGGATCGGCCATGTCGACGATGAAAGCCTTGCGCGCCGGCTCACCCATCTCCTTCAGCCCGCCGATGAAGAACGCGGCGACGAGCGCCGCAGTAGCCTGCGCCCATTGCACGGCGAGCGGAAAGAGCGCGAAGAAGAGAAACGTCAGCGCGATCAGCGAACGCCTCCCGGTCAGATCTGCAAGTCTCCCCGACGGTAGATACATCACCAGCGAAACCGCCTGTTGCAGCGCGTACAGCATCCCGAAAGTCGCGGCCGAATGTCCCAGCACGCTCGTCACATACAGGACGATGAACCCCGCGGCGATGGCTTCCCCGAAGCGCACGAGACATTCCGCCGCAAGCAGTCGCTTCAACTGCGACGGCATTCGCGCAAGGATCGTTAGCGCCGGGGCATGTTCAAAACCATTCTTTGCGGCAGCTCGCTCGCGGTAACCGCGCCGCTGCGTGATGAGAACGATGATTGCGAGCAGCAGTGTGACTCCCGCCGCGATGCGCACGCCTTTTACGGCGCCGAATGAAACGATCAGCAGCCCGCCGAGCGGAGCGCCGATCACGCGCGGCAAGCGCACCAGCATGGACTGCACGCTGAAGGCCATGACCCGCCGCCCCTGCGGCAACGCGTCCCCGATCACGGCGAACGTGACGGGAAAGGCTCCAGCCTTCCACGCCATTACCAGCAAGAGGCCGGCGAACACAACAACCCAGTGCCACGCCAGCGCATAGAGCGCATAGCCGCACATCGCCGTAAGAGTAAAGAGCATCAACGCGCGTTTGCGCCCGAAGCGGTCACCCGCCCATCCGCCCGGGTACTGGTACAGTCCGTCGAGCAAATCTTTGAGCGAAGAGAACAGCCCGACCGTCACGCCGCTGGCGCCGAGCGCGGTCAGATACTTCGGCAGATAGCTTTGCCAGAGTTCCTCGCCCAGCCCCAGCCCGAAAATGCTCAGCGCCAGCACCGCCACGTTGCGATTGAGGCTCAGGTACTGGCTCGCCGTTGTCAGTCGTCCCGTACTCACTCAAGACTCTCGCAATCATCACTTCAATCCGAACACTCCGCCCGTCACGCCTTCAACGCCGCCGCCTTCTGCGCGCTCGTGAAGCGGCGATTGACCTCTTCCCAATTGACGTTCTGCATAAACGCGTCAACGTATTTCGCCGCAGCCGCGCCGTAGTCCATGTGGTATGCATGCTCATACATGTCCATCGCCAGGAGCGGCCTTGAGAACGGCGCGTTATGCATGTGATCCCAGGCCCAGTAGTTATGCAGGTAGCCCGTGTGGAAGTTTAAGGCGAGTATCACCCAGCCGGATCCGCCGCCGAGCGCATTGCCCGTGCGCTTGAATTCGGCCTCCCACTGCTCATAGGCGCCGAATGCTTTCTTGATCGCTTCCAGTACGTCGCCGGCGGCCTTCCCGTCACCTCCGAGATTGGCGAAGTAGATTTCGTGCAGAACGAGTGAGCCGGTGCGAACAAGTTCTTCGCGCTTAAGGTCG
>Ga0190270_10001483_pt1 | contig 10914 bp, 11 predicted proteins | sample Popmic320T_FD_133748 | JGI IMG/M metagenome (GOLD analysis project Ga0190270, IMG submission 133748) | Populus adjacent soil microbial communities from riparian zone of Weber River, Utah, USA - 320 T | ecosystem: Environmental > Terrestrial > Soil > Riparian zone | place: USA: Utah | collected... | reverse complement strand
TTTGTCGCCAAGGACGGTGATCAGGTCGTCGGCAAGGGCGCGACACGCGAGGCGGCGACTGCCGATGCAGAGGCGCGGGGGAATAAGCCGTACGACGGAGCGCCGGCACCGCGTACCGAAGCCGCCGCGCCACCAGCGAAGAAAGCTGCTCCCAAGGCTGAAGCGGTTAAGGAGAAAGTGCGGCAGGCTAAAGAGGCAAAAGCTAAGCCGGCTGAACCTGAGTTCAAGCCGAAGGTAAAGCAGCTCACCAAGCGCACCGCTACTAAGGGGCCGACCTATCAAGTTGAATACGCACCGGGGGTCTTTACCAACGTCACAGCCGGCAGCCGCGCCGAGGCGCTGGCGCAGGTTAATAGACCTGTCGCCGAAGCGCCCCAACCCGCTCCTAATGCAGGGCAGACGCAGACCTATAAGGGCCACACGGTCACGCAGGGGCTCGACGAGGTTACGGTAACAAGAGACGGTCAGACCGTCGCGACCGTCAAATCGATAGACGAAGCCCGCTCGACGATCGACCAGCTAACCGAAGGGGGTGATCCACCGGCACCGCCGGTCGTGCGTAACGCGCCGCCGTCGCAGCGTTCCGGCCCATGGGGGACGCGGCGCGGCGTCACCTCCGAGGCGCTGAGTAGACCAATTCGAGACGCCTTCCGGGGTGCTAGCACCAGCATGCACAGCCTGCTGAGCGCCTTCGCGAACAACGGCTATGTGCGGTCGGCGGCACCCCAGCTCGCCGCCTACGCGCGCCAGCTCCAGCGCATGCTGCCCGCGTCGTTGATGGCGCACCGCGACAGCTCCTTGGAGTCTCCCGGCCAGTACCGTTACGGCGGCGGCAGGGAGGATCGCGTCTTATTTCGCGATAACCCGACATTCGACGAGACGCTGCATGAAGGTACGCATGGGGTAACGCGTGCGTACCTCGACCAGATCGATCCGCAATCGCGCGAAGGTCAGGCGCTACGGCTTTTCGAGGAAGAGCTTACCCGCCTGCGCGATCAAGGCGTCGACAACGAGGCCTTAACCCACGCGCTACAGGACTGGCACGAACTACATGCCACGCTCGCCACCTCGCCGGAGCTGCATAGCGTCCTGAGCCAGTATCGCGGCTCGCCGGAGCTGCGTCAGGGTCTGGCCCACCTGGGGTATCCGGACCTCGGTGGACCCAACCGCACACTGTGGCAGTCGGTGGTGCGGTTCATCCGTCGCGGCCTCGGCATGCCGCAGAGCTTTACCAGCATCATGGACCACGCGCTACGCCCGACGCGCGACATCCTGCAAGCGGCGCACGAATACAATCTGTCCCACCTCGATAATTCGGTCTGGCGGATGGCCGATCCGCAGTCGGTCCAAAAACTGGGTCGCGCCTTTGAGGGTGAACTGGCGCGCGGCGCGCGTGAGTTGAACGCGCCGAATATTATCGATCGCGCTACCGAGGGGCTACAGCGGTTCTTTGATGACCCGAGCGCGGCAGGACGCGATCTCGCACGCGGTTTAGGGCGTGAGACAATGGATCGGCTGCGCCCGGCGATACTACAGACAAAAACCACCTTCGGCATCGCCAAGATGTATGCCGACATTATGACGAAGGACGGGCGCAACCTGATCGAGGTGGCGTGGAACGCGCGCCGGGCGACTGAGCATCTCTCGATGACCGAGTATAAACGGATCGAGCCTATCGTACTCGACCTGACTCAGCGGCTGCGCAACAACCCTTCAGTTTCAAATTTGTTGGTCGACGGGACACTATCTGAGGCGCGGCTGGGTCGCAGCGACCCCGACGCCAACGCGCACCTAAAAACTGATGAACAGATAAAAAAGCTCGAGGCGTTGGAGAAACGTTTCGAGGCGCTGCCCGACGAAGGGAAGGCGGTCTACCGAGACACCGTCAAGTTCTTCAACGAAATGTATATGCAGGAGCGCGAAGCTAAGCTCGACGGTATTGTCGATGTTCTGACTCCCGGCGTCGATCAGGCGGCGCGCGATGCTTTGAAGAAGGAGTTGCGTACTGAACGTGGTACGCAGCGACTGATCGACAACGCCAAGACCACCGACGCCATGGCTGAGCAGCTGGGGATGCCCAGCCCGGTATTGCGGGCGCTGGCACAGTTTCACCGTATGGGGTTTGTGCGCGGCGACTACTTCCCGCTGCGCCGGCACGGCGACTACGTACTGATCAATGGCGATCGCAAGTCCGACAACTATCTGGTCGAGATGTTTGAGACGCGGCGAGAGGCCGAGATCCGGCGGGACGAGCTGGCGCGTGAGCGTGACGACGCCGGTAATCTGGTTAACCCCGACGTCAGCCAGATTGTCATGAAGAGCGACCGTCCCCGGTTACGCGAGCACGCGCTCACCAACCCCATTGTCGATGCACTAGTGGGTCAGGTGGAAGCGCGGTACGGCAGGGATCAGGCGACCGCGATCAACGACATGCTCGCTACGATCATGCTGCAGCACATGACCCGCTCCGAGGCGACGCGGACCCGACTGCGCCGGCAAGGTATCGAGGGCGCATCGAGGGACGCGGTGCGCGTGCTTGCCGGCGATGCGCAAGCCATGGCATGGCGGCTGGGTTACTACAAGCACGGCCTAGCGCGTGCTCAGGCGATGCGCGACATGCAGGTGCATGTTAACGAGCTGCGCCAGGGCAAGACGCCGGAGGAGCGTACGCTGCAGCAGCGCCTCGCCGAGGCGAGCGAGGCGGGGCAGGACACCACCCTGATCCGCCAGCGGCTGCTGGAGTTGAGTAAAGAGCCGCGTCCGAGTACCTCCGATGCGACGATCGCGCAGCACATACTAAACGAGGAGATGCGCCGGCAGCCGCTGGGCGAAGACCCGTCGATAGCAAGGTGGAGCAGACATGTCGGCACTGGCACGCACCTGACTTATATCCACAGTCTGCTAACGCTCAGCAATATGATCGTGAACTCGCTGGAGGCGCATGTATCAGCGACTTCGTTTATCGGTGGACGGCATGGTTTCGGTACGACTGGGTTGGCGCTGGGTCAGGCTGTCGCGCAGATGCTGCCGCAAGGTGCAAGAGAGATAGGAAACCTTACGCAGAAGGGCTGGAACCGGATGTTGCGATCCGGCGAGAACGAATTACGCGCTAAGGATTGGGATCTTAGCCGGGTGATGCAGCAGCGGCTCGTCGACGGCGGTGCTAACCCAGCGCATATGGAAGCGCTGTACGAGCCGGCGCGGGCGGCGAATGTAGTTGATGCTGGTGGCACACTGGCGCGCGAACTACGCCGCGTCGCACATCCCGGTATGGGTGTCTCCGAGTCGAAAATGGGACGCGGCTGGGATTTCTTTATGGACGCATCGACCATCCTCGGTCACGTCACCGAGGAAGTAAATAAGCTGGCAATATTGAAGGTCGCCTTTGATTCGGAGATGCGCAAGAACAATCAAGATGTTCCTAAGTCGGTAGCGTACGCGATGGATGAGGTGCAGAAGGCTCTGCCAAACTACCGCGACAAAGCTCGTCTTGCTACACCGCAGGGTAGCCTAGGGCATCTTGGCCCCGCAGTGATGCAGTTTAAAAACTACGGGTTCCATATCACTGCAGTAATGTCGCACCTCATACAACAAGCGATACGTGGTGAACGTGCATCTGAAGCACGTTGGGCGATAGGTGGATTATTTGTAATGCAGTCCGCCCTCGCTGGTGGATTGAACTGGAGTGGTTTTTTGGTTGATCCGCTGCGGTTACTAGGTGGTGCATATGATCTTATTACAGGAGAGGATCGTCCCAACGCTAAGCCAGCGCTTGAAGCAGGCGTACGTGAATTTACGACTAAACTGATGGGGCCGACCTGGGGAGAAATGGCTTCACGCGGGCTAACACACGCCGCCGGGTATGGTGGTGACATTGGTCGACGGTTTGGTATGAACAACGTTTTTGGGTTCCCTGATTTAAACGAGTACACTGGCACGGCGATTTCAGGCACGGTAGGGTCATGGCTTATGGGTGCCCCTGGTGCGGCTGCCGCAGACGTAGGTAATGCTATGGTAAAAGTCCGCGACGGTGATTACACGGGGGCTATAGCTCAGATTATGCCGCGTTTCTTCCGCGATATTTATCAAGGCGTCGAGCTGGGGACCGGTGGGATTAAAGCTAAAGGTAAGACAATATTACCGGCAGAACGTTTGCCATTTACTGCACCATATATGAAAGCAATCGGGATTAATCCGGCTGCTGTTTCCGAATTCCGCGAAGGGCGTGGCAATATAATTCGCCAACGTCAACGTGTCGTAGCTCAGCGTGGAAGACTGCTCAACGAGTACTCGCGAGCCAAAAACCCCGCTGACCGCGACGCCGCGATAAAACGCATTACTCAGTGGAACAACGTCAATAAATATGCCGCGATCGACGAGGACAGCATCGTCGAGCACATCACGCGGCTACGGCGGCAGGTACTAGATCCGGCGACTGGAGGTCTGAATATCCCAGCGCGTCGTCAGGATCTACGGGACGCAGGCGCAGCATATAACTTTCCGGGGAGGCTAGAATGAACCCAGTCGGTCTGGCACGCGCTACAGCACACGCGTTTGTGGTCCCCGATGTTCTTGCCGAGAACCGCTTTCGTGCCGCACGGCGCGATATCGAGCGGCAACCTTGTATGAAGCCGCTTGGCCCAATTTGCTGGGTCACGGCGGAGACGTTGCCGATGGAAAGCAATCTGCGGTGGCGGGATATGCGCAATGGCGTGTTCTGGTTGATAGGTGAGTGATGACAATCGGATTTATCTACTGGTTGATGATCTTAATCGGCCTGATTCTCGGCGCGTTTTATCGGGTCTGGCCGGCGCAGGCGGGTCCGCTGCTGTACCCAGTCGGTGGGCTCTACCTGCTGGTGCTGCTGGTGCTCCTGGGCATCGGTGTTTTTGGGTGGCCCATCCGTGGCTAAGAGCGCGCCAGGAGGCCGCTGGGACGCGCTGCACGGCCCGCCGCGTATCCCCAGCACCTTGCCGCCGACCTACGCTGACGGGCGTCTGGTGGAGCCCCAAGACGTCGACGAGGAGCACCGCTACTGCGCCGACCTCGAGCGCCGCCTCCTCGAGTTTGAGCTGGACCCGGTAAACTTTTTCCGGGTGGGCGGGCGGCGGTGACACCGCAAGCCATACACTGGTCCCCGGAGCGTGCCGCCGAGATTGCAGCGGTGCGAGAGGTGCTCTTATCGGCGGAGCGGTTGCGAGCAGCCGGGCTACAGCTGCACCGGACACAGAATTGCTATCGCGCCGACAGTTGGAAAAAAGGCCCGCACGAGGCGGGCCAGGGGCGTTCTGGTGTTACGACGTAGATACCCTACGCCCCACCTAAAAGCTGTCCGCTAGCGGACGAATAGGTTAAACGAGGGACGCCGGCCAAGGGCGGTCCAAGGCCGGCGTCGGAGCGGGGCCGAGTGGCGACCCCGATCGCAGGAGGTAAGCGATGTCCAAGCGTCGCAAGCCTCGGCTGTGGATTATCGTTATCCTGGTCGTAAAGATCAAGTGGCGATAGTTTTAGCCGGTTGGGAGGTTGATCTAGATCAACCTCCCTTCCCTGTTTTATGCCGCCAACACGTACTTCTTATCGACGTTGCGCGCCAGCGTATGGTTTTTGACCAACGCGGTGAGAGCGTTCGACACGCTCATCTCGCCGCCCTTGTCGCCCTTGATCCCGATCAGGTTGAGCAGCTCGCCGCGCCCCAGCCCTTGTGGGTTCGCGGTCACCAGCTCGACGATTTGATTACGCTTACTGCCCTGGCGCGCTTGCCGGTTTGCACGAATCCTGGCACCGCGTGATACCTGTGTTGGCAGCTTACCGGCCTTGGCCGCTTCGTAAGCGTCGATCGCCTGCATCTCACGATTCAAGCTGTGTAGATGCGCCTCCAGCGCGGTCTGCTCGATCAAAATCCGCTCGCGCTCGGCGTGGATACGATCGCGCTCGCGCTGCATGAAGTCGGCAAATGTATCGGTGTCAGCCTCTGATCCGCGTGCATATTGTACCGTCATCGATAACTCCGTAGATTGGTGACGGAGTCAATATGCTGCTCATCGGTAGTTGTATCAACTATTATCCGGGCCGTGAAGGCAGCATTCTTCCTGGTCGTACTCGTCGAAGACCACTTCGGCTAGCCCATAAGGCGGGCCGTTGAAGTACCCGGTGGCCTGCGCCTCGGCCTGATCCAACACGCGCGATGATCCGTCAGAACTACCGATTTCGACGCGATCGACGCGGATCGCGACGATTACGCGTTGACCGATGTCGGTGCACCGCCAACGGCGATCGACGGTAAAGAATTCTTCGCCGATCGTGAAATGTTCCTTCTTCATAATAACCCCTCAAAGCCGGCGAGAGACACGGCAATCAAGCCGGTCAATGATGATGCCGGCGCGGGTGACCTCGACTAAGTCCTTGGAGTGCAGAAGCTGGTGGACAACATCATCACAGAGTGCGCCCCGCTTCGCCCAAGAGTCTCCGCCCGTTATTAAAACTACCGTCACCACAATAGCTAATACGAAGCTCATGAACATTGCCACGCCGAAAATAACCGGCCCCACCAAGAGGCTGTGACGCCACCAGTTGCGGATAGCATTAAGTACCATCATCTTTTAAACAACCCGTTGAACGGTTCTTCCTGCGCGCTTTGTTCCTGGCTTTCTTGCATTTTTTCATGATAGTCGCGTTCGTGCTGGCGTGCTGCATCAGGTGTTCTAAATTTCTTATTACAGTAGATACACCTGATGGTAAGCCCGGCACCCTGTACCGCTGGCCGCATCCCGCCTAGCGCATTGCGCCGATGAAACAGCGCCCTAGTCGGCCAGTTAAGGCTTTTTTGTTTCATAGTCGCGTGCTTCAATGATGACCTTGATGTACGGCTGACGCTCGAAGTGCCGCACCATAAACTCGTGCTCCCTCTTTCGCTTCTCGCGGGCGAAGTCGTGTGCCGCCTGCTCGGTATCGAAATCCTCGAAAGCGTCATTGCAGACCAGCATCGTGTAGTGGACCCGAAATATCGCTTTCGGACCCGTCTCCGGGGCAGACGCAGCGAATTTTTCGCGGTTAATCTGCTGGCATAAATCGACGCATTCGTTGCAGATGAAGAGGGGGCCAGGGCCGGCGATTAGATTCCTGACCTGCTTGTTGTCCTTGCCGCAAAAACTGCAGTAGTAGGTCGGGGTTTCCGTCATCAGTGAACGATCTGCGACGCGTCAGGGTCGTCTGTTACACTCTTCGAAACGTTTCGAGGATACTCTGGCGTCAATTTTTGATTGAGTAGTATCCATGACCAAGTGCTACTATTTTCAAGAGCGAGCCGCGTTGACGCTAGATTTTCCGACATGCTGATCAGGGCGGCTCGGTTCTCCTTCGTAATCCTGTCCTCCCAAAGATCGTTACCGCGCAGCCATAATCCAAAATAAGTGTTGTTAGGAAATCGTGCGCGCGCCTGCCCAAGCCGGGCAGCGAGTTCCAATGTACCTTCGATCCATTCCTGCCGACCGAGCAACGCTGCTTTATGGCCGCGTGTAACGCGCGCTAGGGCGGCGTGAATAGCCTTGGCGAGATCGTCCGTCGTGCTGCTATCCGTTGTATCGACGGGTACGGTGGTTGCTTGCTGCTGGCGACTCACCTCAGCCAGGACATCGCGACTGTCGCGGCGACGGGGGCGACGTTCTGAGTATGGTGCGGGCGTGACGCCGGCCAGCCGCGCCTCGGCGAGCAACTCACCGCGCGCCTGCTCGACAGCGGCATAAACCGTTTTTTCGGCTTTGCTCTCGTCGTCATAAAATTTGCGGGCAAGTTCTGTCTTACGAACGGGCTCACCCGCGAGCATCCGCCGCTTAATTTCTGCTACCAATTCAGGAAGAACTTTTGAACGGGGGCCGCATTGCAATTGTGCTGCTGCAAGTGCGTTCACCCGTTGAGTTTCTGCCGCCTCCTCGGCCTCGCGTTGCCGGCGCGTCGCATCCTCGATTGCCTGCTGTGCAGCTATTTCCGCAGCGGCGCGGGCACGCTCGGCGGCGGCTTGCTGTTTCGCCACCTCGCGTGCCAGTTTCATCGAGGCGCGCACCCGGTCGGCATCGGCATCTTGTAGTATTTTTGTTGTGCGATTCAGGGTTTCCAGGCTTATGCCTAAATTCCAGAAGCACCAGTCGTCCAGCAATGGATCGGTGATCTGGGGCTGCAAGTGCTCCAATTCGGCATAGAACGAGGCGAACATGTTCTCGGCTTTCTGCCACAGCACGCGCAGCCGCTGGGCTTCCTCGAGCAGAAAATTGACCCGCTCGGCGCGAGCGGCAAAATCGTAGCGTCCATCCATGCAATGCGGGAAGGACGGGTTAACCCCGCCCCTCCTCCCCGTTCAAGTTGATACGGTTGACTATTCGGCGGGGTGCGCGCTCGGCTGGGCGGGCTGGTAGGAGAGCTGCCGCAATTGGTAACTCACCCAGCCAAGGTGTGACTTGGTCGGCGGCAGGCCGAGCTTGCTCATGATGTCCCTGGGGCGGGGCCACGTCCCGTTTGCCTTGAACGGGGCCAAGACCGAGGGCAGTGCCTCGGCTGCTGCCGCACGCTCTGCGCTGATCTCAGCCCTCGTCGTCATCAATTCTTGTTCGCGCGCAGCCTCCTGCTTCCAAAACGCTCGCTTCATCTGGAACACCTTCTCGACCGGAATATCCACGTCGGCTGCAACTTGGTCGATGTCGTCGAGGACTTGGCACGCTACGTCACGGTATGTATTCATCATGGGGGGACCGTCTCCTAGTGCACCGATCGACAACGCGCCGCCGGTTCACAGCAATACAACCTCGCACTGTCAGCCCTGTCAATCGGAAAATGACAGTTGCCGGTTGTTAGCAGCGCACTTACTATTAGACTATGTTTATACAGCGGATCGACGCGCGCCAAATGATGGATGCCGGATTGCAGCAGGCAATTAGAGCCGCTGGCAGCGAGCGCAAACTGGCGCGGCTGCTCGGCCTCAGCCAGCAGGCGGTAAATAAGTGGGAGACGGTCCCGATCAATCGTGTCCTCGCGGTTGAGTCCGTAACTGGGGTACCGCGCGAAGTGCTGCGTCCCGATTTCTTTCAGCGATCGAACGGGGAGGCAGTCTAGTACTAACCACCACCAAAGGAGACCCAAAATATGGGGAGTAGTAAAGGACTTCAGTTAGTTAACAATCAACCACAACAGCTGATACCGCAGCGGCGACGGGGAAAGATTGCTCAACTACCCCCTGAAATAAAAAAATGGTTTTTAAGTATAGCTGATGCAGCAAGGTACACTGGAGTAGACCCACGCCAACTTAGGTATGATGTTTCCAAGACGCGGATACATCAGTATCTTTATGTCCCAGAGCTAGATAAGATATACGGAGCCGATATTAGTGAATTGACTAAGCAATTAGAAATTGAAAAACAACAACTCGCGGATGAAAGACACAAAAACGCCAGGTTACAAAAACTTCTTCAGGAGTATTATACTAATTTTAAGGAGGAGCCGCGCTAGGCGGCTCATAACTTACTAGCTCGCTAATCCACCATCCCGTCGCAGCAGCTCGATATCCCGCTGCCACCGCAGCTATTACAGGGATAGGTACTGTGGGATCGAGCGCAGTTGCTGCAGTAGCGCTCTTGGATATCTTTCGCGTGCCAGCTCACCAACCCGCACAGGCGGCACCGGATCGAGCCCGTCGTGGTGATCACGTAGGTCGGGCGGGTGCCGACGCCCTGACAGGTTTCGCAGCGCATGCTTCAGGGTACCGAACTAGCTCGGTACCACGCCTGCGTCAACCCGCCGCACCTATAGCCACCGTGTACAGACGGTGCACGCCGGCTCAGACAATCTCCGCTGCATTGTTGTATCGGTTGTTGAGGTTCCCGAATCGTGCTCCCGCTAAGTCATTGAAATCGGCTATAACCCGGCGGAAGAACACTCTGGTGAGAGGGGGTTACCGAGAGTCTACAGCCGCACACTAACCCCTTGATTTGCCCCATTTTCACTGTCGCGGGTTCCTATAGCAGTCTTAGGAAGTCTCCCTTGATCTACCCCGATCCAACCCCTATTGTTGAGTCGGATTTTGAGTCGGGCTGAAGGATAGAATCGAGATGACACGCAGGGCAACACCGCTGACGGCGCGGCAGGTTATGACGCTGAAGAAGGGGGTCCACGGCGACGGCAACGGGCTCTATCTGGTGGTTAAGGAATCCGGCGCGCGGAGCTGGCAGGTGGGCTACCAGCTCCCCGGTCAGAAGCGTCGGGCGATCGGCCTCGGCGCGGTCGACAAACCGTACTCGCTGGCGGAGGCCCGCGAGAAGGCGCGCGAGATCCAGAAGAAAGCTAAATCTGGGATCGACGTACTGGAGGAGCGGCATGGGCCGGCGGAGGAGGCAGAAAAGGTAGACGTCGTAACCTTTCGCCACTGCGCTGAAGCATTTATCGACAGCCGTCGAGCGACTTGGAAGAATTCTAGACACGCCTCGCAATGGCCGGCGACGCTGAGCACCTACGCCTACCCGCGCCTGGGGAATATGCCAGTTGCCGACATCAGCACGTCCGACGTGCTGACGGTGCTGCAGCCAATATGGCTGACTAAGCCGGAGACGGCGAAGCGCGTACGCGCCCGTATCGAGGCGGCGATCGACTGGGCCATCGCGATGGATCACCGCACCACCGATAACCCGGCGCGCTGGATCGGCAAGCTTAAGACGCTGCTAGGGTCGCCGATGAAGGCGAAGGAAGCGGTACGTCGTGAAACGGGACGGGGCGAACATTTTGAGGCGCTACCGTGGCAGGACACGCCGCAGTTTATGGCGCTGCTGCGCGCCCAACAAAGCATAGCGGCACGGGCGCTCGAGTTTACCATCCTGACCGCAGCGCGTACCGACGAGGCTCGTGCTGCTACCTGGGACGAGATCAATCTCGACG